>ENA-OYYW01000003-OYYW01000003.1-human-gut-metagenome-genome-assembly--contig:-NODE-3-length-119965-cov-15.060796_pt1 | contig 119965 bp, 95 predicted proteins | sample MGYA00243254_ERZ653459 | MGnify/ENA primary metagenome ERZ653459 (study PRJEB26926, sample SAMN06164952) | human gut metagenome | biome: ENVO:00009003; feature: ENVO:2100002; material: ENVO:00002003...
CGAGCATTTTTCATAAAAGCGTTGAAATATCGGCGTTTTGGCAACGTTCGTATTATTATCTGTTGGCATACCATACCAAAACTAAAACGGAACTAAAACCCTGCCTTTTCTACGGTGTCAGGGTCTACGTACCGTTTTAATGTTTTCGTGAAAACTATTTGACAATTTCAGTTGGTTAAGAACATAGTATAAAAGACTAATATAGATATGTGTATATTTAGTTGTTTGGAGGACGTAATGAAAAAGAAAATTATCGTGGTATTATTTGCCGCAGTATTTTGTTGCTCGCTTGCCGCGGGGTTGACCGCCTGCAAAAAGATATCGCACGAACATACCTACGAAACCGAAGTGGTTGCCCCTACCTGTACGGAGCAGGGCTATACTTTACATACCTGCACGGGTTGCGGTGACAGCTATAAGGATACGTACGTATCTGCACTCGGTCACAGCTATGGTGAACCCTCCTGGGCTTGGTCCGAAGATTATACAAACGCAACGGCAACGTTCACCTGTACAAACGACAGTGAACACGTTAATACCTTAACGGCAACTGTCACAGACGAGGTGACCACTCCTGTAACCTGTACAACGGACGGCGAAAAGGATTATACGGCAACCGTAACCTTCAACAACCAAACGTATACCGACGTAAAGACAGTAACGGTTAAAAAGACGGGTCACAGTATTTCAGGCAATTCATGCGTGAATTGCGGACAGCCTGCAAGCGAGGGCTTGGATATGGTTTTAATCAGTGAAGGTGAATATACCGTAAGCGGCATAGGCACTTGCACGGATACCGAAATACTAATTCCTACAACCTACAATGACTTGCCCGTTGTGTCAGTTGAAGCAAGTGCATTTCTCAATAACACCGCAATCACAAGCGTAGTTTTGCCCGATGGTATAACTTCAATCGGCGAAAAAGCGTTTAATGGTTGCGAATCGCTTACAAGCGTACTGTTTGGTAAAAACAGCCAATTGTCTTCAATCGGACCCGGGGCGTTCAACTATTGTTATTCTCTTGAAAGCATAACAATCCCCGAAAGCGTAACAAGTATCGGCTCTGATGCGTTCATCTATTGCTACGGTTTGAGGAGCGTAACGTTTGGGGAAAATAGTCAATTAACAAGTATCGGAGATGGTGCGTTCAATTGGTGCGAAAGTTTGGAAAGTATAACCATTCCTGCCAGTGTAACGTCAATCGGCGAATGGGCGTTTGTTGAGTGCTATAGATTAGTTGAAGTGTGGAATTTATCTAAACTTAATATAACTGCAGGCTCGGAAGATAACGGTTACGTAGGATATTATGCAAAGCGTGTGGAAACTGAACCAAGTGAAAGCTATGTATATACCGATGAAAACGGATACGTAATCTATTACGACGGCAAGGTAAAGGCTTTAATTAACTACACAGGCAACGAAACCAAATTAACAATACCCGACGATATAACCGAATTAAACTGTTTTGCGCTCAGCGATTGCTACAACATTACGAGCGTAACGTTCGGGGAGAATAGTCAATTAACAAGTATCGGAGATGGGGCGTTCAATTGGTGCGAAAGTTTGGAAAGTATAACCATTCCCGACAGTGTAACAAGTATCGGAGAAGGGGCGTTCTGTTGTTGCGCCAAATTGACGAGTATAACCATTCCCGACGGGGTTAAAAGTATCGGAAATCATGCATTCGCAGGTTGTTCCGCTTTGGAAAGCATAACCATTCCCGACAGCGTTTTAAATATTGGAGATTCGGCTTTCGCAGAGTGTACCGCTTTGGAAAGCATAACCATTCCCGACAGCGTTTTAAGTATTGGATATTCGGCTTTTGAAGAGTGTACCGCTTTGAAAAACATCACTATTCCCGGCAGTGTTTTAAGTATCGGACAACGTACGTTCGCCGGTTGTTCCGGTCTGGAAAGCGCAATAATTGCAGACGGCGTTACAAGTATCGGAGACGATACATTCTTGAATTGCACTAATTTAGTAAACGTATCGCTCCCCGATAGTTTAACAAGTATTAGTTTCAATACGTTCGATGATCGCGCCAACTTGCAATATTATAACGACGGTACGGCATATTATTTAGGCAACAGCGAAAATCACTATTTAGTATTAGTAAGCGTAATTTCAAAAGAAATCACTTCTTTTACAATAGACGATAAAACGAAGTTTATCTGGAACGGTGCATTCAATGGATGCAGAAGTCTGGAAAGAGTAGATATTCCCGATAGTATTTTAGGTATCGGGCACCATGCATTCCAGGATTGTAACAGCTTAACCGCCATAAAAATTCCCTATGGCATAACAACCATTGAAGATGGAACGTTCTTCTGCTGCACTAATATGCAGACTATAACCATACCCGAAACCGTTACGTCTATCGGTCAGTCTGCATTTGAAGGGTGCAATAACTTAAAATCTATATCTATCCCGAATAGTGTTACAAGTATCGGTAATAAAGCATTCTATGAGTGCAAGAAGTTAGAGAATATAATAATTCCGGATGGTGTAACGTTTATCAGATTTGATACGTTCAATGGTTGTGAAAGTTTAGAATGGGTTTCACTTCCTGAAAGTGTTTATTATATTGACCAATTTGCATTCAAGAACTGTAGTAGTCTGAAAAGCATAATAATTCCAAGTGCTGTAACCAAAATTGCTGTTGCTGCGTTTTTGCATTGTGACGCTTTGACAACCGTATATTACGGTGGTACAGAGGATAAGTGGAGTACAATCTCCATAGAAGGTAACAACGGTTGCCTTAACGGTGTGAGAAAATACTATTTCTCCCAAACCGAACCTGAAAAAGACGGCTACTTCTGGCACTTCGATACGGACGGCGTAACCCCCGTAAGTTGGGGCAATGAACCTAATTACAGTTATGGGCTTGAGTATTCACTCAATTCAGATGGTAAAGGTTATACCGTTGTCGGTATAGGTGATTGTATAGATAAAGATTTAATAATACCTTCAACCCATGAAGGCTTGCCCGTAAATGCAATAGGTGAAAATGCCTTCAATGGCAATACCGATATTACGTACGTACTCATAGATAGAGCCGTAACCTCAATCGGTCAGGGTGCATTCAACCTTTGCAAATCGCTTAAAAACGTCTATTATAACGGCACAAAAGAGGAGTGGGAAACGCTTTGCTCTTCAATAGGGGTTAGCAACGATTATCTCATTGACGCAAAAGTTTACTATTTCTCCCAAACTCAACCTGAGGAGGGTTTCTTCTGGCACTTAGATACGGATGGCAAAACCCCCGTAAGCTGGGGCGTGGAAAGTGATTATAGCGTAGGGCTTAAATATTCACTCAATACAGATGAAAAAGGTTATACCGTTGTCGGTATCGGGTATTGTAATGATACAGACCTTGTTATCCCTGCTACTTATAGGGAGTTGCCCGTAACGGCAATAGGTTCCAATGCGTTTGAATCCGTCAGGTCTTTTAAGAGTGTATCAATACCTGCAAGCGTAACAACTATCGGTGAGAAAGCATTCGCATCTTGCGGTGTTACAAGCGTAACGTTTGCCACAAACAGTCAATTGACTACTGTTGATAGGTATGCGTTCTTTAGTAGTTCTTCTTTACAAAGCATTGCTCTCCCCGACGGTGTAACGACTATAGGTGTGGCTGCGTTTAACGGTTGCAATAATATTACAAGTATATCTATTCCCGATAGCATAACTACAATCGAAAATAGGGCATTAGACTTTGATTCGAGTGCTTTTACAGTGTACAATAACGCCAAGTATCTTGGTAATAGTACCAACCCCTATTTAGTACTTGTCAAGGCAACCGATACGTCGATAACAACTTGCAATATACACACAGATGCAAAGCTTATCTATGCCTTTGCGTTTAAGGATTGCACTTTGCTTACAAGCGTAACCATTCCCGACAGTGTAATCATAATCGGCAACAGTGTGTTCTATAAGTGCGATGCGCTTGAAAGCCTAATTATTGGTAGCGGCGTAACTTCAATCGGCGACGGTATAATCTCTTATGAGTCTTATGACGCAAAGCTTAAAAGCGTATATTATGGCGGTTCGGCAGAAGAGTGGAATACAATTGCAATAGGTAAGTATAACGGTAATTTAACAGATGCAACAAGGTATTACTACTCCGCAACTGCACCTTTAGAAGAAGGAAACTTTTGGCACTATATAGAAGATGTTCCTACCGTGTGGACGTATACAACCGTAACCTTTGATTTAAATGCCGAAGCGGACAGCGACACGTTGGAAAGTGCAAAATATTACTATAGCGCAAGCTGTACATTGCCTACTCTTGAACGACCGGGCTATATCTTCAAGGGTTGGACTTTGGATAACTCGGTTGAAACTCCTGTAATATTCACCGACGCCGTATGGCAGATTACAGATGATACCGTAGCGTTTACTGCCGTTTGGGAAGTTGATTTGCAAATGTCAGTCTTTTCCTTTACAACAAAAGCGGTAGTTGTAGGCGGCGGTACTCAAAATAGCTGTACGATCACGGGATATATGGGCAGCGGAGGAGACGTTGTAATTCCGAACGGCGTAACCACAATCGGAAATGGTATATTCCAATTCAACAATTCGATTACAAGCGTAGTAATACCCGATAGCGTAACCACAATCGGCGATAATGCGTTTGATCAGTGCGAATCGCTTAAAACCGTAACGTTTGGCACAAATAGTCAATTGACTACAATCGGCGGTTCAGCGTTCAGTTTCTGCCCTAATATTGAAAGCATATCCATTTCCGACAGCGTAACCTCAATCGGCAAGAATGCGTTCTACTACTGCAATTCGCTATCAACCGTGTATTACGGCGGTACGGCGGAAGAGTGGGCTGATATCAGTATAGATAGTACAGGCAATGATAAATTAACAAGTGCAACCGTATACTACTACTCCGAAACCGAGCCTGCATTAAACGAAGATGAAACGGCATACGACGGCAACTACTGGCATTTCGTAGAAGGCGAAATCGTCATATGGGTAAAAGAGACAGTTTAATTATTTTAACCCACAAAAAGGCGGGGGAGCTGAACGTCCCCCGCTTTGAATTTAAACAATGAAGCAGGCATACAGATGTGGCACGAAAGCGACGAGGACGCACCTCCTACGATAAGTGGCGGAACGTTTGAGATCTCAATGGGAATTGCAGGTGGAGCATTCTGTTATTATCGCTATGGTGATGATGTATGCGTTGCATTAACCCCCGATCTTACAAATTACGTAGGCGCATATAAGATGACCGCAGGCGCAAATGCGGACGGCACAAGTGCTGTTGATTATAGCGAAAGCGATATTGCTACGTATAAGTACGCAAAACTCGAGTCTGTCCACGTTCATGACTACGGCACGACTTGGAAATCCGATGAAAACAACCATTGGAACGAGTGCGAATGCGGAGATAAAGCGAACACTACACCTCACGCAGACGAAGACAATGACGGCAAGTGCGATGTTTGCGATTATGCAATGTGCAATGCTGAAAATCCGGGCGGAGAGATCGAACCCGATAAGACCGGACTTTCCGGTGGTGCTATCGCAGGTATTGCCGTCGGCTCTGTCGCAGTAGTCGGGTTGGGAGGATTTTCTCTCTTCTGGTTCGTTATCAAGAAAAAGAAATTTGCCGACCTGATTGCATTGTTTAAGAAGAAATAACCGGTGCTAAACAATTACCCCTTGCCTTTCGGGGCAAGGGGAAAGCAAACTGAGATAACAACAAGAAAAAATCAATAAATGTCTTAATAACGTTTTAACGACGCATGTAATGGTTGACGGTACGTTAGCGGAATAATCAAAGACAGCAATGAGCCGCTCGGTTTCCGAGCGGCTCAAATTGTAAAATAGGGGGATGAGATGACAAAAGATAAAAATAAAATCAAATTGCTTGTTCTATGGGATATTCTGTGTAAAAACACGGACGAAAATCACGCAATGAACTCTGACGAGATACGCGAAGAGCTTACAAAACGCGGAATCAGCGTAATGCGTAAAGTGGTTGCAACGGACATAGACGCATTAAATAAATACGGCTATGAGGTTTTATCCTATAAGAAAAAGTATTACTATTATTACGATGTAAGCCGTCCGTTTACTTCCGATTTTTACTGTGCTACAACGTGGAGACGAAAGGCGAATAAATCGGAGGGATTCCATCTCTACCCAAAAAGTATTCTCCATCTGGGCAACGGGAAGAAGATTCAATATATGAAAAAATCCGGGCAATCGCTTGCCAGGATTTCCGTTTCTTTTCGTTTTCATCGGCTTACCTTTACGCCGAAATAGTCATTATAAAGAATAATACGAACTCCGAATTGTCCTCGGTGTTCGTATTATTCCCTTGTGGCGGGAATGAATCGCGCGATGTCGAACTGTACTTATTCAGAGAAAATATAGGATACGTGATTGGCTTTTCAATATGTGACTGATATCTGAATGAAAATACAGCCAGCTTTGTTCAGTCCATAAATCACATCAAATACGATTATTCAAAATTGGAATATTGTATTTGTTGGAAATGATATGGGCGTCTCGCTTGCAGGATAGTGGTTCCATTTCTGTCAACACCTTGTGCTGTGTCTCTGGAGTCCAATATATTCTTAATTTTTGACGAGCTCGCGTTATAGCTGTGTAAAAAATATTGTGGGTAATTAATTCTTCAACTTCATTAGTGACAACTACTTTTACAGAATTGTATTCCAGACCTTGTGCTTTATGAATGGATATTGCATATGCTACCTGGAAAGGGACGACTTCTCTGTCGTTTTTCTCTCTTGCATCATCATCTACATAATGATCAACAGAAAAACGTATTAAAGAGTGCCCTGGAACATTACAATCAAGCAATTCAAATCCTGCAGTATTTGCCGCAAATTCTGTGAGCGGCATGTCAACCTCTATATCAAATTGAATGATTCCGGATTCCTTCTTTATACGACGAATCCATCCCTTAAGATTATTATATAGTACAGGGTAAAAACGATTAAATTCGTTAAATATCACAGGATCCCCAACTTTATAAATCCATGAATCCCAGTAAAACGCTGAATTGGGATTATCATTTTGTAAAAAACGGTTGATATTATTGATTCCATAAAGACCGTCATAATTCAAGCAGAGAATAACTTCATCAGGGTCATCGTGTGTAAAAATACTGTCATCGAGTTCAGAAGCATAATGCTGCATAGCAATGAATTCTTCGGTACGCTCATCCAATTGGCGAACTTTATTCCACAGTTCTATCATACCACTGTTTTTGCTACGGTACGGTGTGTTTAACTCATACACCACCTCTGGTTTTAAGAAATATCGCGCTAAACTAAACCAGTTACCAAATTTAATAGACCGAATCTGATATACGTCTCCTACAAGAACGAGCAATCTGCACCTGAGCTTACTCAATAGCTCTTTCATTGCGAAATTATCGACAGTACTGCACTCGTCGATAAAAACGATATCGTAACTTCGTCCGTCGACGAGTGGATTGCAACTTGCAATAGTACTGAACTCACTATTACTCACTTTTATCTGACGTCTCAGATTCTCCTTTGCGGGATTTGTATTTGCTAAATACAATTTACTTGAATCAGCGAAATAAGTAGACAAATGCTTGATCAGGGTCGTTTTTCCCGTTCCCGCTGCTCCATATATCATAGCAAGATCATATTTATCAAACATATTAAGAAGTATCTTCTTTTTTTCTTCGCAGTCGACTGATGGCGTTGCCTGAAGCCACGCCTCCATTGCATTGCGATACCCGTTCAAACCATTACCTATACGCGAAATCAAATTGTTAATAATACTGATGGTATCCGCTTCATAGCCTTTTATATAAATGCGATCTTTCTCAACAATCAAACTTCTAACAGGAATATGTTTTGGAATAAGAAGCGAATTAAACTTAGTTGATAATGTATCTACATCACCGATATATTCCACATCTTTTGTGGGAGTAAATAACTGTACGTTCTGTTCGGTATTACTGCGTATTTTACGCGATAATATTTCATGTTCGCGTCCTTTACTGCTAATACATGAAAACACATCGAATAATGTAGGGTTGTGATTAACCAAAGAAGCGTCAAATGGCATTTTATCAAATGGCAGACATCCATTTGATAGGTTCAAATATGAAATCCAGTTATTGGGGCAGTCAGCAATCTGATATCTCATGATATTGTGCCGCATTTTCAGTAAAATGTATCGTATGATATTACTTCCGGCTGCACCTGATTTTATGAGTTTCCGACAACGATCTAAAGAGTTGAAAAGATTATTTGAGTTACTTGAATTTTGAATTTCTGTTTTGACTGCAGCATAATACTGGTCACTCATAACAACTAACTCAGACAAACTGGTACCGGTTGTCGTGAGATAGTTCATCATGGCATAGTACTCCTTGGTTCCAGTGCCAACTTTCTGCATGTTGAGAATTTTAGACAAATCCTCAAACTCAATCGGACGAATTGCCACCATATAATTATTAACCATTTTGATTGGCATGCGGCGTTTGAGAATGTCAATTGACGCATCGATAAAGTTTAATTTAATAGCATAATACGTTGGAATCTCTTTATTTGAAAAGACAGTAAATCTGTTGAATTTGCTGGAATAATCGTCCGCCGGGACAACAGTTATTTCATAATAAATGTGCCCGCCGGCAAAGAACGTTTTGCTTTTTTGTATGTAAAATCTGTCTGTGGGTGCTTTCTTCGAATATGAAGCATTATCCAACTGAAACGCGATTTTCTCGTAATATTCTACCAGAGAATCATCCTGATCTAACGGATAGTCTTCGAGGTTTTGCAATATCTCCAATCCAAATTCGTTTTTTACATATTCGCGAATACGAATAAGCCATTCATAGTATTTTAACATCAAACGGGTTGCACCGTCTTCGTCAGGTATAAAATGCGAAACTGACGCCTGTAAAAAATAATGAAACCTGTTGAGAAATCTCAAATTTCCTCTGGAGGCAACATAAGAAACGGACTTTTCTATATCATCATATTTATTAAGCGTGATTGTTTCTATTTCACTATAAATGCGTTGATCGACCGCTTCAACTAAGTGACGTAGATTATTAAGAATGTTTTGTGACCTGAAACCGCGATCTTCTTCTGTAATATTTGCAATATTTTTGCAAATATTTTCGCTAACTATTAGAATATTACGATCAAACTCATTCATTAGTATTATCTCTCCTTGTTTTTATACTTTTTAATCTGCGAAAAGCGTTGTTTTGATCTGCGCATTTTAGAACGGCAAATTTTGATTTATCGCTCTGTTGAACAACTGTTACATACTCTTCCTGCATTGTCTTCGGTGGAACAATTACAGGATACTCCTTGAGCCATTCTGTACTCATATTCTTTTGCGCAATTCCTTGCGATGATGTTATACAGTCTGCCTCAAAGAAATCAGAATTAACTATCGAATACAGAAACATTTTACTCACAGGGCTTTTGGGTTTCATTCGAATACACGCAACTCGTTGGTTTAATGCTGCTGGAAGCATAGATTCTGGCAGTAAACCTGCTCTTCCAACATTTCCCGTAAGAGAAAGCAAAATATCACCGGCTTGAAGAATATATCTGCTGAGTTCATCTTCATATGACATTGGATAAAACTGCGGTTCAGCATCCTCGATATATCCTTTTTGAACATTAGTGATTCTTATTACTCGAATACCTTCGTCCACATAAAACTTGCTTTTAAATGCATACCCATTTAAAATTTCGCAGATATCTCCAAATCTCACTATATCCAATCCCAATGGATTATTATGGACATCACCAAACATCTCCATAAATTGAGACTTAACGAGTTCATCAGTGGCAGAGATCAGCTTTTTATAAGCCTCCATTGTATCATTTATCGCCCATAGAACCTCAGCCAGCTTACGCTGTGTATCTAAATCAGGCAGTTCAAATTCAAGATCTTTCAAATCACGCCAGTTGATTGTTGGGGACAACGAGCCGACCGAGATATTGATAGCAGAATCCAAAAAGTAATCGGAGCTAATAAACAGCGGAAAAAAGTCCTTGTCAATAACCTCTTCCTTAGGACGCAATACCATGCCGTGAGCAGAGAAAATACCGTCAAAAGGTGCAATGGCGACTTTCTTCTGGTAGGCTCTGCGCTTACCAAACAACACATCTCCTTTGTGCATTACCAACTTTTCGCCGATTGGAGCAACTTCCGAACCAAAGCGAGTAACCTTCAGACTCCCTGTATCAAGATGTTCAAGTCCAAGATAGGTAAAACGATCCTCTTCAACAGGCTTTTTCTTCTCGGTACTGTTGATTGCAATTTGTTCAAACCGATATTTTGCCATTACGCACACCTCCTTATGGAAGCGGTACGAACATAAAAATCTTTACGGGCAGCTGGCTCGATAAATTGAGAATTGCAAACAACTATCCGATGAATTTTCTGTGTGATTCTTTTACGTTGTTCTGGTTTACCATAGCGTATTGCAACGTGGTATCAATACTCTGGTGCCCGAGAAGCTGCTGCACCTGTTCGATTGGCATGCCTTTATCAATGGCCATTGTCGCTAATGTTCTGCGGAATTTATGAGGGTGAACCTTATGAAAACTAAGTTCACGTCCAATTTTGCGCAGGCGTATTTCTACACCGCTTATCTGTAAACGCTCAAATGGTTTGAGCAGAGATACAAATAAGGCTGCGTTACTGTCTTCTCGCTCATTCAGGTAACGCTGAAGATGGATTTTTGTTCGGGCATCAAAGTATACTTTTCGTTGCTTGTTTCCTTTTCCAAACACAATACATTCGCGGTTTTCAAAATCCACATCTTCTCGGTTCAACTTCACTAATTCGCCTACACGAATACCGGTTGAAGATAATAGGTCAATCATTGCGAGATCCCGAGCATTATCGCAATGATCACGCATCAGTTCCAGCGATTCATCTGAATAGGTTTCTTTGACTGTTTTTCCGGTCTTGACCTTATGAATCCTTCTCACCGGGCTTTTTACGATATAATCCTCATCTTCCAGCCATGCAAAAAACGAGGAGAGGATACGTCTTACATTGTCCAGAGTGACTTTGCTGACGGTTCCTCGGCACTGGTAAGTGTCGAGGTAACCGCGCAGATCTTCGGTAGTAATCAGACATTCTGTCTTATTAATGGCGCTCAGCATATTACGAATCGTCGATTCATAGTAGCGGAGAGACTTTTCTGAACAGCCTTCTACACGTTTTGCGGCAATAAACAACGGAAGCATATCAGGTTTTGTGCTTTCTTCTGCAGGTTTTTCCACAGTCAGCATAAGTAGATGCCTGTTGAGTGACTGTAACAGTGCTTCCATTTGGGCTTCAGTCAGGATTTGAGATAAATCCTGTTGTATGTTTGTAATAATTTGTTCGATCATGACCGTTTCCTCCAATAAAATCTCCTCCTATAATACCGTTTCCACGAGGCGGAGGAAACTTCATGACCGTTTTTTTAACCTAAATTATCTTTTATAATGCGTTTATAGGTCGCTGTGAGCTCAGAAAGTGCTTGTTCGAGTTCAAATTTTGATTTATCGCTCTGCTGGGCAAAGGTCACAAAGCTTATTTGTTCTGGCAACGAGGCATTTGGCATTAGAAGCTCGTGCAGCTCGTTTTTGTTTATTGACAATACCGTGCTTCCATGACCCATTGAGCCCAACATATCAGCCATAGCCCGAAATGCGTACAGGAAGTACTCGTTATACTCTGCGGAGACTTTACTCCTTATTGCGGCAAGGCCTCGTCCAATACAGCAATCTTTTTGTGTAATATTGACGGTGCCTACTGGCGCTCGGACGGACATAAGTACATCTCTGGCTTTAGCCATTCTTGTAGGAGCGGTGCAGAACATACCGTCACCGACATACTTATCAGTAAATTCGCCGCTCCCTTGATAAAACGGCACTCCCATGCCTTCGGTATTGTAAGAATCCGATATTGGGGACTGCCCCATTATGATAGTGGCCAATTCCTCAAGAGGCACTTTTTCGGTTGATCCGAACTGCTCCATAAATTGAGATTTCACCAGTTCATCCGTCGCTACAATCAATTTCTGATAGGATTTTTTAGCGGCGTCCATAGCCCACAGAAGCTCCGCAAGCTCTTTTTGTTTCTCCATATCAGGCAGTTCAAATTCATAGTTCTGCAGATGCTCCCATTTGACTCGGGGAGATAGTGAACCAGCAGACTTGCCAACTGCATAATCGAAAAGATCGTCGTTTTGGATAATAAAAGGCAAGAGCTTAGGCAGAATGCGCTCCGGAATTGCTTCAATAACCGTGATATCGCTGGAGCAAATTCCGTCAAATGGAGCGACGGCGGCCTTCTTGAGATAGGCCCTGCGTCGACCGAACAGGACATTCCCTTTGCGAAACATCTTCGTAAAGGTATTATCACAACCTTCATCCCACGCAGTGAGCGTAACTTCCTCCGGAACCAGATGCTCAAGGCCGACAACGGGATATCCGTCTTTATTGTCTCTGCAGGTTTCCTTGTGTTCTTTTGCGACTTCGCCCAACTTCACTTTACTCATTTTCTTCGGCCTCCTTTTCAAGCATTTCGTTCAATCTCTCATAGCTTAATTTCATCATTTCCGAAGAAGCTCTCCAGCTGTCATAGTGCTCCTGAATGGATCGAGTGTCAATTTCGTCCTCGTTCACTTCCGGTTTGACATACAGGGGAATGCTCAGGGAGAAATTGTTGTCTGCGATATCCTGAATAGTAGCGATTCTTGCGAAATCACCGTCGTTACAGTAGTTCTTATAAGCAGTCGCGATTCGCTGGATGTGCCGGTCTTCAAGATAACTCTGGGCGTTTTTACGCTCCACCTCGCTTATGGCATTGATAAAGAGCACTTGTCCACGCCGTTCCGGGCGCTTTTTCATGCGGCATATCATAATGCAGGCTTCCATAGGGGAATTATAGAAAAGGTTCGGTCCTAATCCTATGACACATTCTACTCTGTCGCTACGGACCAGTCGCTCACGCATTGCACTTTCTTCATTGCGGAAAAGTACGCCGTGAGGGAACAGAATAGCGCATCGACCGGTATCTTCCTTGAGACTTGCGAGAATATGTTGAAGAAAAGCGTAGTCGGCGCGTCCCTGTGGCGGAACCCCCAAGAAATTACGACCGTATTTGTCACTTTCAAAAGCGGCCCTATCCCACTGGCTGATGGAATATGGAGGATTGGCCAGTATGAGGTCAAACTGCTTAAGCTTGCCGTTTTCGATAAAAGCGGGAGAGGACAACGTATCTCCGTTGACGATATTAAAATCCTTAACCCCATGCAGGAACAGATTCATCTTACCGATGGCCGAAGTCAGAGCATTGATCTCCTGACCATAGACGGCAACATTGCGCCATTCCTTTCCTTGCGCTTTCAAATATGCGATGGCAGAGATAAGCATTCCGGCACTTCCACAGGTCGGATCGTATATTGACTCTCCGGGCTCTGGTTTCAACATTTCGGTCATCAGATGTACAACAGTACGGTTAGTATAGAACTCCTGTGCCGTGTGACCACTGTCGTCTGCGAATTTCTTAATGAGATATTCATAGCCTTGTCCGAGCTCGTCCTCCGGGCAATTGGCAATAGACAACGTCTTCGTGCTGAAATGCTCCAACAAATCTTTCAGAAGTCTGTCGGGAAGGCGGTTCTTATTGGTCCAAGCGCCGTCACCAAAGATGCCTTGCAACTTATCCGAATTTGCATTTTCAACTTTTCTAAACGCTTCAACGATAGCCACGCCGACATTCTCTGAAACCGCACGGACATCATTCCAATGGTAGCCTTTGGGTACAATGAAGGTGTGAATTTCATCCTCATCAAATTCTGTAGCATCGTCACCGTATTCCGCTATGGCAGTAGCAGTTTCTTCATCGTAAACATCGCATATGCGCTTAAAGAAGAGTAACGGGAATATGTACTGTTTATAGGCACCGGCATCAATGTTTGTTCTTAGCAGAACAGCAGAATTCCAAAGATAGGATTGCAGTTCTTCAATCGTGATTCTTTTACTCACTGACATATCCTCCTTTCAGCAGTAGTTCTCTCATCCTCGCTTCAGCCTCAATCATTTCATCATAGGCCTCAAAATATCGTCTGCAGATTTCTTCCGGAGGAACGGTTTCCTGTTCCTTCTTCTCAATATAATTATTTATCGCAAGAGAGTAATCTTTTTTTCTGATGTCGGCAATCGTGACGACCTTGACTTTTTCGATTACATCTTCATAAGCCGCATAATAATCGAATACGGTTTGGATATCGGCTTCCGTCATAATGTTCTGCGCTCTCTGCGGGGTGTAAATGTCGGAACCGTCTATCATGCAAATGCGGCCTCTGTGAGAAACTGCTTTATTGTTGTTCAAGAACAGAATGCATGCTGAAACTCCTGTGGAGTAGAATACACCGCTGGCCATAGTTATGATCGCTTCCAGTTTGTCTGACTCAACAAGTTGCTTTCTGATTTCTCCTTCTTTGCCACTTCTGAACAGAACGCCTTGCGGAAGCACAACGGCACAACGTCCGGTTTTCGGATTCATGGATTTAACCATGTGCTGAAGCCATGCAAAGTCGCCGTTGGAATCGGTAGGACATCCCCAGATATTGCGTCCATATATGTCACTGCTGAATTGTTCTGAACCCCAGTTTTTGAGCGAAAACGGAGGATTGGCAACAACACAGTCAAATGTCTGAAGAGAGCCCCGCTCCAGGTAGTTGGGAGAGCGGAGAGTATCTCCTTGCGTGATCTTAAAATCCTTAGCCCCATGCAAAAACAGGTTCATTCGTGCAATAGCAGAGGTTGCGAGGTTCTTCTCCTGACCGTAGATTTTGCCATACGTAAGCTTATCACCGTGCATAAAGCGGATAGCCTCAATTAGCATACCGCCTGTTCCACAAGCAGGATCATATACTGTTTCACCTGCTTTGGGCGCCAACAACATGATGAGTAATTTTACGATAGAACGCGGGGTATAAAACTCGCCTGCATTCTTCTTGGACAAATCAGCGAATTTCTTGATTAAGAATTCGTAACTGTCTCCCATTACATCGGCAGAATAATTGTTGTTACCGACTTTAAGTTTAGACATGTGCTCAATCAGGTCTTTTAATCTTTCATCCGAAAGCTTCGTTTTATCTGTCCAGTTTGCATCGTCAAAGCTGCTGAACACGCCACTAAGGGTATCCGGGTTTGCCCGTTCAATACCATTCATTGCGTTGACAATAGCAACGCCGACATTTTCGCTTGCCTCACGAACATCCTGCCAGTGACATCCATCAGGGATAACAAATCGATGGTTTTCTGCAAAGCTTGCATACTCCTCATCACCACCGGATTCTTCAAGAGCCAATTGTGTCTCCTCATCATAGACGTCAGAGAGCCTCTTAAAGAACAAAATCGGTGTCACATAACTCTTATATTCATCCTGATTGATAGGACCACGCAGAATGTTGCAGGCTTCAAACAGGTGAGAAAAGAGTTTCTGACTTGTTGTCTCTTCAGGATGAGTCATGCTGGCATCAAGTTCCGAATCAACAACATCCATAGCTGACTCTATCATTTCTGCACGACCTCCTGTTTTTACTTTCTTGCCAGTAGATGGAGTAATGCTCACGCTCCCGGCCTCGTTTAATTTTTCTATTTTTGCCGGATATCTGTTTTCAAACTCCAGCAGAATTTTCAGCAATCTCTCATCCAAGAAGGTGAGGGCGTGTTTTCTTATACCCGTCGGAACTCCATAGTATGCCTCAGCTACTGCTCCGGTGATGGCTGCAATGGTATCGCTGTCGCCGCCAATAGATATAGCATTCCTGATGGCATCTTCAAAGCTGGTCGACTCAAAAAAGGCTTCCAATGCTTGCGGTACGGTATCTTGACAGGTTTCGTTAAAACGGTAAGTTTCACGAATACTGTCAAGTGTAAATCCAAGTGTATAATAATTCTTTGTTATATAGTCCTGGATCTCAAACAGGCTTTTGCCGGTCCGGGCAAGAAAAACAGCCACTGCTGTTGCTTCCGCACCTTTCAGACCTTCCGGGTGATTGTGAGTAACCTCGGTGACGGCTTTTGAAAGCTGTTTGACTTCATCAATCGTATTCCCGACATAGCCGCAACCGCTCACTCTCATGGCGGCGCCATTGCCGTAGCTGTTGTATGGCTGGGGATTTTCAGAATACATCCATCGACAGAATGAACCGCCGTAACCACAATGCGGATATGGGCGCCCGATATTTTGCATAGACCGGACCGCCTGTTCACTTAAATTTCTGTAATCGGGTTCACACTTCAATAGAGCATCACATACAGCCAGTGACATTACGGAATCATCAGTGAAAAAGCATTTATGGGTAAGCAGGTCGAAATCCTTTGACCTATGATTATCCCATTCAAAGCGTGAGCCGACAATATCGCCAATTATTGCTCCAATCATCTCAATACCTCGCTTCTTGAATCAATAATACTGCTCAATATAGTTGTAAGCCTTATCAAAAACTTCTTTATCTTTGATCTTGTACTTAATCCATACAACGCTACGAAGAGCCTTTTTGACTTCTTGCTTACCTGCAGTCGTGCTTTGCCAGCCATCAAAGCGAACGATTTTTACAATGCTATCAATGTCTGCAACAATGCGCTCAACAATAACAGGTGTGCTCTTATTTTTAATGCCATTAAAGAGTTCGGTAAGAGCAGCGATTCCTTTGTCAATTTCCTGTTCAGGTATGACTTCCTTTTCCGCCTGTGCTGCTTCTCTGGCAAGTTCAAGGAGAAGTTTCAGGAATTCGATGCTGGTGATAAGGCCTTGCTCGTGCTTTTCACGCAGAGCTTCCAGTTTTTCGCCAAGACGCACGAACTTCGGGTTATCAGTATGCTTTAGAATTTTTGCAACAAGGTTGATTTCAACTTTCTTTGTGGATTTTTTCAAATCCTTCTGTTTCTCCAGAAAATCATCAATCAAATCGGCATCCATCGAAAGAATATCCATGTCTTCATCGGCATCACCAACCATAACATTTTGATGGACAAGCTCAATGGTCTTTGGTCCGAGAGAGGCCCAAATCAATCCGCCACGACCATCTGTTGGTTTTACGGACTCGTAAACACGGGAGAGCCACTGATAATCAACCTTGTATACATTCAAAAAACTATCCGGAGAAAGAGCATCCCATGCACGATTGAGCACACGGTAGTCTGCCGCAAAAGCATCTTTTTCTTTGTTGGTGGGCAGGCAATCCTGCGCTGCCATCAGGCCTTCCCAGCCTTCGATGGTTCTATCCACACCCATAAAGTAACTCAGGCATTTTTTCAAAAGAGCAGGTAACTGTTTTTTGATTTCTTCAATGTTGGTTATAATACGGCGCATGCTGTTTTCGTCGAAATCAAGAGCCTTTGCAACATCGTCGAAAATGCCTATATAATCAACGATTAGTCCATGTGTTTTCCCTTGGTCGTAGGTCCTGTTAGTACGACATATAGCCTGAAGAAGAGTATGGTCTTTCATAGGTTTGTCAAGATACATAACCTGAAGAATAGGAGCGTCGAAACCGGTCAATAACTTTGCGGTAACGATCACCAGCTTGAGCGGACTGTTGGGATCACGGAAGTAATCCAGAACTTTTCCTTCTTGATCACGATCACGGCGATATTTCTTGTAGCGATCTTCTTTATCGTTATTTGTATCCATAACAATGGTGGTTGCTTCTTCACCAAGCAACTCATCAAGGACTTCTTTATACATGAGGCAGCATTCCCGGTCATAAACAACGACCTGTCCCTTGTATCCGTTGGGTTCGATCTTCTCTTTATAGTGCTTTGCGATGTGTTCGCAAACCTTACGGATACGAGTTGGGTTATACATGATCGCTTTCATGTTGACACGGCGAGAAAGCTCGTTCTTTTCCTCTCGTGATAGACCGGCCTCTTCTGTCATGGCATCAAATTCACGGTCAAGTTTATCTTTATCCACGTGAAGTTCTACCGGCACCGGTTCAAAATGGAGAGGCAGTGTGGCACCGTCTCGAATGGAATCAGAGAAGGAGTAGCGGCTCATATATCCGGTACGGTCTTCTTCCGCACCGAAAGTGGCGAAGGTGTTTTTATCGACACGATTGATAGGGGTACCTGTCAACCCGAAGAAGAATGCATTCGGGAGAGCCATACGCATCTTTTCACCGAGGTCGCCTTCCTGTGTTCTATGAGCTTCGTCGACCATGACGATGATGTTGTCTCGGGCATTCAACTCACCATTAACTTCGCCAAATTTGAAGATGGTTGTAATCAGAATTTTGCGCATATCGCCACGGAAGAAGGAAAGCAATTCTTCTTTGGTGGATGCACTTGTAAGGTTTGGAATATCAGATGCATTAAAGGTGGCTGTTATCTGCGTTTCAAGATCAATGCGGTCGTCCACAATTACAACAGTGGGGTTTTTGAGCTCTGGAATCATACGTAACTTCTGAGCAGCAAATACCATCAACAGTGATTTGCCAGAACCTTGGAAATGCCAGATCAATCCTTTCTTTGGATAACCGGCAATAACACGGTCAATAATCATATTTGCGCCTTCAAACTGCTGATAGCGGCAGATGATTTTGTATTTTCGATACTTTTTGTCTGTTGCAAACATGGTGAAGAACTGGAAGATATCCATAACCTTTTCAGGCGTAATCATATCCTCAATGCTGATCTTCACATCGGCAAGCCCACCTTCGGCTTTATGTGTAGCAGTGTGCCATGGTCCCCACATGTTAATGGGCATATTGATCGAACCGTAGCGATAGCATTTTCCTTCCGTAGCAAAGTTGAACACATTGGTTACGAACATTGACGGAATGCTTTTTTCGTAAGCGGATATGTCACCAGCTGCATCCAGCCAGGTAATTGCACTGCGGACAGGTGTTTTAAGCTCGCCAACGGCAATCGGAAAGCCGTTGATTAAGAGCACGATGTCAAGTCGCTTTCCACCTTCCGCCTGTGGATATACCCACTGATTTGTAACAACATATTCATTCAGTGCTAGATCCTCTTTGCGCATCGTTCCGAAGAAACGAATAGGAATCATACGTCCGTTCTTTCCAAAAGGATAGGAGTTTTCCTCAAAAATTAACTTTTTGAAAACCTCATTTTGAGTGACAAGGTTATGTGGCTGAACAGACAAAATGACCGTTCTCAATTTATAGATTACTTCATCTGCGCGAGATGGATCTTCGGCAATCTCAGGATTTAACCTGATTAGAGCTTCTTTCACCATAGGCTCAACAAGCACATCTGAATATATGCGAGGGAGTTCCTCAGCAGGTATATACTTCCATCCGTTATTCTTTAAGGTGGAAATTATCATCTGCTCAATTGTGTTATCTTCGTTAAAATTAGCAGGCATTTTGTATCCTCCATCTTGATCACGTATTTTGTATCAAATAAGCTGTGTCATAAAACATGCTTAAAACAGTTTTGACTGAATATCTTTTTGAACACCTCGCCACCCTTCCTGGGCAGCAGCGATGGTCTCCTTATAAAATTTCAACCCATCATTATACTCTTTGATCAGAGTGTCTTGGGCTTCGAGCGGAAGGACAGGCACTTCTATCTCAAAAATATCCTTGTAGTTTATATTTACGATAACGGTGCCTCTTTGCAGACTTTGAATCATTTTAATCCCTACCGGGGATTCAAGAAACAACTTTAGATAGGTACCTCGTAAAATGCCCTTTGGTCTAATGACGTTGATATTTGCAGAAGGGATGCAGATTATGGGTTGCTTTTCAAAAACGGCAATTTTGACCGTAGTTCCTCTGGCGGTTACAAGAACATCTCCTTCTTCAAGAATATATCGAGAAACCTTTCTCTCTTCTTCTTCGATTAAATCCAGATTTTTGTAGTCAATGCCTGTATCTGTAATATTTGAAATATTAATTACCGCTATATTTCCAGTTTCAGATTTCGCGTTTACAGCCTTGCCACGAAATACCGTTGCTGCATCCCTCAACGGTAGTTTCTTCACCGGAGAGGAAGAGAATGCTCTAATATCCTCATCTTCTTCAGATAAAGCTATATCTATGTTCCATCCATTCAAATCAGCAAATTCATCGTTAAAAAGTAGTAGCTCATTTTTTACAACCAGCTTCTCGCAAGGTGAAGATTTTCTGATGGGCTTGTCTGACTCATATAATTTTAGAACGACATCATCTGTTTTGCCTGTGGAGAAAACAAACAAGTATGTGCGAATAGAAGTGCAAGGCATAAATAGACAGGCTGGTAAAACACTAATTTCCTTTATTTTATAGTTGCTCTCTATATATTCGCGCAAAGAAGCTGTGCTGCCACCGCCGAATGTAATTTTTGCCGGTAGAACCATAACGAGATTGCCATCCATATTGATATGGTATAGAAGATTTTGTACAGCGATCAAATCAGGCTCTCTGCTAATAAAGTCTTCTCCGGTTACCAGCATTCGTCCGCCGAAAACAGGAATACAAAATATCAGGTCGAATTTCTCATTTGTAAAACCGTAACTGTAAATATCGGCAGAAATGATTTTGACATTTTTTAGGCGACCATAAACCAGCGATAGCAATTCTGCTTTTATTGCTTGACGAGTAGTTAGACTAAATTCAATCTTGGGATGAGACTCAATTAAATCAAAAAGCGCTGGGCCATATTGCTCACATTCCGTTACAAGAATACTACTGACATCGGCATCGACATATTCAGAAAACTTATCTGTCAATACATCCGGCACATAGAGTTCTCGACCTTCGCTTACTATTTTCATAAAGGATAGAATGCCGCGTTCATCAATCTTCGAGAGAACTCGGTAGATACTGAAGAACAGTTCTGCATCTCCAGGAAAACGCGGCAGTGAAACAGAAACTTCTTGCATGGTTCGATACACAATATTTGCTTCGTTGTCTTTGTCCCCAAGCGTCTGTTTTGTCATAACAACCCTACACAGGAGGTCAATCAAACTTGACGAATCTGAAAATCCATAACTTCTAATCACTTCGGATGCCTGAAGAAGTGTGTTCTCGTTTGTGATATTACTCATATAAGGAAACCTCCTCTATTCTTTCAATGGTATTATATCGCATGGAATTTGGTATGTCAATACTAAATTCCGAGTTTGTTGAAAATTTTTTTGAAATTGTTGTTAATTATTATTATTTTAACTTGCAACGTATTATATTTGTGAAAGCCCTTGTAAAACTCATCTTCAAATGTCCTATATAAGTGAGGGATGTTTTTCTTTTGCGTAAAATACGAAGTTTTACAACAAAAGTTTCCAAAAACAATAAAAAATTTTTCTAAACCCCCCCCGCAAAGTGATTGAAACTTTCCAATAATATTGAGGATATGTAACAGAAATGTAAAAGTTTTTGCCCTCTATTGTCCATATAAAGTGAGAAAATCTTTGTCTTAATGAAAAAGTTTCGTGCAGACCGTCAATTTTCATGCCGGAAGTTTCCAATTATAGTAGAGGGATATTTCTTTTCAGAAAAGTACGAAGTTTTTACTCTCTGTTGTCCATGTATAGTGAGGGAATCTTTGTTTTAATGAAAAAGTTTCTCCCAAACCATTAAGTTTTGTACCGGAAGTTTCCAATAGTAGTAGAGGGGAAATAAATTACCGCGAATTTCTTAAAACACCCCGCCAAAGAGTATGGGAAATGTCCAATTATAGTAGGAGGATTTTTTGAAAAAGTTCGGTGAGACACCCCCCACAAACAGGCAAGCAAATGTCCATATATAGTGAACGGAAAAGGAGATAACAGATAATGAGTTACAAACAAGTGTACCCGCCTTAGCGGGCAGAAAAAATCAAACGTAAAGCAGAAATAGAACAAGGAAGTATTAAGATTAATGCAATTTGCTTTTTGAAATTTACAACGCTACGACGAGATTACATCGCCATAACGGAAAGCAAAAGCCCGAAAAATAAATTGGAAAACGGGTACTTTTTACAAGCAGGATAAGGAAAGTCCCACAAAGTGAGACTTTCGAACTTTTAGCAAGTCGGAAACCGACTTCAATTTTTACGGAGGTATTTATGAAAAACGAAGAAAAGAAAACCAACAGAGCAAGACGATACATAACCATAACGGACGAATCCATCTGGGAGATGAACGATACAATACAACGCCACCCGGATTTTGCAAAAAGTTTCAACAAAGTCATCAATGACGCACTTTATTACGGTTTACCGGAATTGGAAAAGAGACTAAACGGAAGCGTTTCGCTTGAAGAACCCGAAACGGATAAACTGTCACAAGTCCTTACACCTGAAAGCAATTATTATTTTCAGATCGTGTCATTGATGAAAGAAATCATTGCGAATCAGCTCACGCTAAAGAAACTCAGTTATTCTGAATTCAATCTGCTGGGTATCTGGGCAGATGGAACGCGAACGGGAGAAAGTTTCAGAAAAGGACTGCTCAGAGATACGCCCGACTTCATTGCAAAGGAAGAAGCACGTCTGTTAAAAGAAGCCTCAAAGTAGCGATAGCCCCACCACTTCTCCCTTTTGCTGAAAAAGAGCTTGACATTAGCAAGAGAATAGCGTAAAATAATATTGTCGTATATATACGATTATCTGTTTACGGAGGCATGGAAAGATGGCTAAGTCAAGAAGCGAAAAAGACAAGAGATACGAAGAAAGGCATAAGGAAGAGCGTAAAGCGAAAAACGTTATCTGGGGAACAAGCGTTCCGAGAGCGTTCGCGGAAGAAATAGACGCTTTTTTGAAAAAACACCGTTATACAAAAGTGAAACTCATTGAAGAAGGATACAAAGCGCTGTTGGAGCAGGCGGACGAAATAGACACCGACCTTGCGAAGATAATGGACGGCTACGACGACTTTTTTGAGTCCGAACTAAAACAATTTGAAGAGGAAAAGAAAAAATTCGCAGACGAAACCGAGCAAGCCGAATAACCAAGAGCTATCGACGGGCTACGTTCCCTCTCTGCGAAAATCTGAAAGGAGGATTTTGCGGCAAATGGAGAGAGTACATAGTATCCACCGGGAAAGAGCACATCGTATCCGCGCAATAAAGATGATGTTCGTTGAAGCGGATACAAGACAATACCGTTGAAGTGGATCTTTCAACGGGACAAACAGAAAAAGGCAGACTCAATCTGCCGAAAGAAAGATTAGATGCGAGTGCTAAAATTTTAGCAAATATTTTACTCGATTACGCCAGAAACGGCGGGAATATGGATGATTTGACGCCGGACAAGGTTTTTGGCAGGAGGAAACAATGAAAAAACGCACTGTAATATATGCAAGATTCAGTTCGCACAGTCAGACGGAACAGTCAATTGAAGGACAATTGCGGGAATGCTACGATTATGCAAAAAAGCACGATCTGCTCGTCGTGTCTGAGTATATCGACCGAGCGCTTACGGGAACGATGGACAAGCGACCGAGCTTTTTACAGATGATTGAGGACAGTAAGAAGAAAACATTCGATTATGTTCTCGTCTATCAGTTGGACAGATTTGCCCGTAACCGTTATGATAGTGCAAACTACAAGGCAAAGTTAAAAAAGAACGGGGTGCGCGTTTTATCGGCCAAAGAGAATATATCCGAAGACGCAAGCGGAATTTTAATCGAAGGCGTATTGGAAAGTATGGCGGAGTATTACTCTGCCGAGCTTTCCCAAAAAGTAAAACGCGGAATACGCGAAAGCTACGAGAAAGGATATTTTATCGGCGGTTTCGGGTTATTTGGTTACGATATCATAGACAAGCATTGGGTTATCAACGAGACGGAAGCCGCTGTCGTGCGGGAAATTTTTGAGAGATACCGTTACGGAGAAAAAGCAAAAAGCATTGTAAGTTGGCTGGATAGTATCGGCGTGCGAAACAAAAGCGGCACGCCGTTTACGGTAAACGCACTTGCAAAACTCATTCGCAACACGAAATACAAAGGCATCGTGGAATACGATGAGAGAATTCTGACCAACGTTACGTCCGCTATTGTGGACGAAAAAACGTGGAACGATTGCAACCGTATTTTAGACAATCAACGGCACAAGCAGAAATGTATTCAAAAACATTCCGAATATATTCTAAGCGGAAAATTGTTTTGCGGCAACTGCGGAACGTTGATGACTGCCGAAGGCGGTACGAGCCAGACGGGCAGACAATATCATTATTATAAATGTTTTACCCGTAAGAGAAATAAGGGACAATGCAAAAAGAACAGCGTAAGCAAGCAATACATAGAAGATTTAGTCTTTGAAAAGACGGTAGAATACATTTTAAGCCCGGACGTAATTGATACGATCGCACGAAGCGTAACCGACAATTTCAATCAAGGATTAGAAAAATCCAATGCTTTGATTTTGCTTGAAAAAGAACTTGCCAATGTGGAACAGGCTCTGAACGGCTTTTTGTCTGCTATCGCCGCAGGTATCATAACGAAGTCTACGAAAGAGCGTATGCTCTCACTAGAAGCGCAGAAAGAAGAATTGGAAAACAAAATCGAGTTGGAAAAGCAACGGAATATTCCGCCGTTAAAATACGAAACCGTCCGCGCTTTTCTTTACTATTTTGCAAATAAAGAGTACAAATCGGACGAAGAAAAGAACGAATTTTTCAATTCGTTTATCTATCGTGTGGTTTTGTTTGACGATTATATCTACATTTTTTACAACACTTCGCCCGAATATCCGACAAAAGTAAAGTTGGAAAAAGAAGAATTACAATCTTTGCGCGATTTAAGATACCCAAAAGCCGAAATAGATGCGAAAAATAAAGAAAGCACCCCGTTTGAACCGTTAAAGTTCAAATTGGGTGCTTGTGGCGGAGAGAAAGGGATTCGAACCCTTGCGCCAGTTTCCTGACGACCGCATTTCGAGTGCGGCTCGTTATGACCTCTTCGATATCTCTCCAATCTGATTACGTCGGGGAAATGCCCAACGTGTGTAATATACAACATTTCGCCGGATTTGGCAACCATATTGCGGCAATTTTGCAAAAATCCTTTAATTCCGACAGCCGCAAGAAATAAAAAAGTAATGCGCGGCAAATACTTTGTGAAGAAGCGACTATCTGAAAAGCATAATGGGATAAGGAAACGGAAATTTTACAGGTCGGACGATGAAAAAAGTCCGACTTTTTTTGTCATAAGGAAGCGAAGGGCGCGGAGAGCGCCGACGGCGTAAACGTCCTTGCAACAGGCTTCGTGGGTGAGAGTCAGGGTTTCGTAATTGCCGAAAAACGAGATTTCGTGTTTACCGACTGCTGTGCCGCCGCGGATCGAATTTATCGAAACGTCCGGCGTGTTTTCGTCAACGCAAGACGACTTTATAACGTCCGCGAGCATTTTGGCTGTGCCGGACGGGGCGTCGAGTTTGTTCTTGTGGTGAGTTTCCGTGACGTTGACGTCGAAGCCGTCGAGTAGTGACGCCGCGAGCGCGACAAGGCGCGACAAAACGTACACGCCGTGGCTTAAATTCGCCGTCTTGAAAACGGCTATTTTTTTGGAGGCAGCCGCGATTTTTTCGTTTTGGATTTCGGAGTGTCCCGTCGTTGCGACAAGAAGTTTCAGTTTATTCCCGACGCAATATTCTAGCACGTCGGAAAGTGCTGCGGGCGTTGAAAAATCGACCACTGCGTCCGCGGGAACGGCAACGCTTTTAATGTTTTTATACAGCGGAAAATCCGTTGAAATTCCCGTGCGGTTTACGTCGACGCCGGCAACGATATTTACGTCCGTCGCTTCTTTTGCAACCTTTTGAAACGTTGTGCCGAGCCTGCCGCACGCGCCGTTTAATATGACGTTTATCATACTTTAACTTAAAAAATCGTCAATTAAAACGTCTAATTTGTCGGAATTCGCTTTTGACATTGTTGTGAGCGGCAAGCGCAGAATATTCTTGCAAAGCCCGAATTTATTGAGCGCGTATTTTATGGGGATGGGGTTGACTTCCGAAAATAATCCATGTATCAGTGGGTTGAGTTTCAACTGCATTGTCGCCGCTTTATCGTAGTTGCCGAGAAGGGCGGCTTTTGTCATCGCGGACACGAATTTCGGGAACAGATTCGCCGCGACGGAGATAACGCCCGATGCCCCCATACACATTGCGGGGACGGTAAGGTTGTCGTCGCCCGAAAAGACGTCCGCGTCGCCCGACAGCATTATCGTGTCGGACATTTGCGAAAGATCCCCCGCCGCTTCTTTGATGGCGACGACGTTTTTAATTTTTGCAAGTTTTCGGAAAGTTTCCGGCAGAACGTTGACGCCGGTGCGCGCCGGAACGTTGTAAACGATAACGGGTTTATCGACGGAATTTGAGATTTCCGAGTAATGCGCGACAAGTCCGCTTTGCGTGCATTTGTTGTAAAACGGCGTAACGACAAGCAGGGCGTCCGCGCCGAGCGACGAGAAAAGTCGGCTAAGTCGCACAGCCGATTTCGTGTCGTTCGAGCCGCTGCCGACGATGACGGGAACGCGCCCGTCCGCGGCTTTTACCGAAAACTTCACGACGTCGATTTTTTCGTCTTCCGACATGGTTGCGGCTTCGCCCGTGGTGCCGAGTATAACAAGAGCGCCCACGTCGTTTTCAATCTGAAAATCGATGAGGCGCCCGAGAGAATCGTAATCGACGCCCGAATCGGAAAACGGGGTAACAAGCGCGGTAGCGCAGCCTTTGAAAATTGACATTTTCGCCTTGACCTTCTTAAAAGATTATTACCGATTCGGGTTATTAAGCTTTTGTGAAATCGTGAATTAAACGAGATTTTCCTTTATAAGCAATTCGGCAATCTGAACCGTGTTGGTTGCGGCGCCTTTTCTTATGTTATCGGCGACGCACCAGATATTGACGCCGCTGTCGACGCTGTCGTCGATGCGGATACGACCGACGTAAACGGGGTCGGTATTCTCGATATCGACGGGCATCGGGTACTTGCAGTTTTCTATATCGTCGATGACGACGAGTCCCGGGGCGTTTTCAAGGCATTCGAACACGCCTTTAAGGTCGCAAGGTTTCTCAAACTCGATATTTATGCTTTCGGAATGGCCGTGGAAAACGGGGACGCGGACGGTGGTTGCGGTGATTCGCATATCGGGCGCGTGCAGAATTTTGCGCGTTTCGTTGACCATTTTCATTTCTTCTTTGGTGTAGTGGTTGTCGCAGAACACGTCGATTTGCGGCAGGCAGTTTGCGAAGATCTGGTGATTGAACTTTTTGGGCGGGACGCCGTTTATGCCGTCTTTAAGGTCGTTGTAGCCCTGAACGCCCGCGCCGGACACCGCCTGATAGGTGCTGTAAACCACTCTTTTAATAGTATATTTGTCGTGCAGGGGTTTTAATGCCACCATAGCCTGAATCGTGCTGCAATTCGGGTTGGCGATGATGCCTTTGTTCCACCTGACGTCTTCGGGGTTGACCTCGGGCACGACAAGGGGAACGTTTTCGTCCATACGCCAGCAGCTGCTGTTGTCGACGACGGTTGCGCCGATACTTGCAAAAATCGGAGCGAATTCCTTTGAAACGCTTGCGCCCGCGGAAAACAACGCGATGTCGATTTTTTTATCGACGACGTTTTCTTTCGTAAGTTCGATAACGGTGTGCGGTTTTCCCATGAAATCAATCACCTTACCGGCGCTTTTCGCGCTTGCGTAAAGATAATAGTTTTCGACGGGAAGGTTTCTTTCCGCTAAAACTTCCAGGAATTTATTGCCGACCATACCCGTTGCGCCGACAACCGCCACGTTATATTTTTTCATAGATACCTCCAAACTCGGAAAGGTTCGAATAACCTCTTTAATAGTTTAATATGGTAACACACGAAAGAGACTTTGTCAAATGCTGATATATACATAGTATTATTTTTCGTCGATTCGTGTCAAAAGCCGACAAAACTCCGCGATAAATTCTTGATATATTTCTTTTTATAGTGTAAAATGGAAAGACAACAAATGTCGGAGCAAAAAATGAACAAAACTAATAAAACGAACAATAAAAACAAAAAGGAAGAATTAAGCCCTTTGTATAAAAAACTTTCGCTCGGGCCCGAAATCCGCGCGGAAGAACCGAAGGGGGTATATCCTAAGGGCCGCGTGAAGCAGGTTTTTGCGGTGATGAGCGGCGAGATGAACTCGCTTATGAGAGTGAACGCGTGGTTTTTGCTGTTTGCGATCCCGCTCTTTTTCGTGCTTTATTGGTGCAGTAATTATTTCACGAGCCTTGCGACGTCGAAGTTCGATTTTATGGGCAACGTCGGCATGGCGTTCCCGGGCGGGGCGGACACCCTGCAACAGGCGCAGATTGCCGTATACGACGCGTGGCAGATCGTGTTTTATCTGCTTGTCCCCGCAATCACGATTACGTTTATCGGTATGGCGGGCGCGTTCAACTGTCTGAAAGCCTTTATGTGGGGCGAAAAGGTTGAAAAAATCACGAAAACCTTCTTCAAAGGCGTCAAAAAATATTGGTGGAAATACCTTATCGTTATGCTTGTCGATTCGCTTCTCGTGCTTGCGCTCGGCAGCGCGTTCGTATTCTTCCTGAAATTGAAGGTGATGGGTGCGCTCAACGCCGGACACTGGGTGATGATAATCGTCGTGTGTCTTGTTGAGTTTTTGCTGCTTTACGTCAACATGCAACTTCTGCCGATGATTGCGGAAGTCGACTTGCCACTCCTAAAACAGGTCAAAAACTCAATCCTTTTCAGCGTGAAACTTGCGCCGATAGGTCTGCCGTTGTTCCTTGTATGCCTTGTGCCGATTGCGTTGTTCTTTGTCAAGAGCAGCTTCTTCTCGATAATCTGGCTTGTCGTGATGATGATGTTCGGCACGACTTTGTACGGGCTTACGTTCACGGCGTTTTCGCAATGGGCGCTCGATAACGTGCTTACCCCGCTTTATATGATGACGCAGCAAAAACCGTCGTCGAAGAAAGATAAAAAGGCAAAACAAAACGCGGTCACCGCGCCCGTAACGGCGGAAAGCGAAAAACCTGTCGCAAACGCAAACGGCACTCCCGCGGAAAACCGGAACGGAAAAAAGGCAAAAGGCGGGAAAAAATAATTGTACGAGATACTTGCAAAGTATTATGACGATCTGATGGGCGACTTTGACTACGACGCGTACGAAAAGTTCGTCCTTGAAAATCTGAAAGACGTTTGGGGCGGGTTCGGATATGATCTGGCGTCCGGCAGCGGCGAAATGGCAATCCGCCTTAAACGCAACGGGTTCAAGGTCGTCGGCGGCGATGTTTCGCCCGAAATGCTTGAAAAAGCGACCGAAAAAGCAAGAAAAGCACGCCTCGACGTGCCGTTTGTTTTTTCCGACCTGAACGATTTGCACCTTGAAAAAAAGTGCGATTTCGTAACGGCTGTCTGCGACGGATTCAATTACGTCAAAGGGAAAAACCTGGCGGTGGCGTTTAATGAGATTTACTCCGCGTTGAACGACGGCGGTATTTTTATTTTTGACGTGAGTTCCGCCAATAAACTTGAAAACGTGCTCGGAAACAACCTTTTTTACGAGGACGACGAAAACCTGACGTACCTTTGGCAAAACACGAAAAAGGGCGAAAAAATAAAAATGGATCTGACCTTTTTCGAGCGGGACGGCGACATGTATCGCCGCTTTGACGAAAGCGAATCGCAATATATACACAAAACGAAAGACGTCGAATCCGCATTGACGGCGGCGGGCTTTTCTTATCGGTTTTTTAACGAAAAATTCAAAAAATTTACGGAGCGTTGCAACAGACTTATCGTCGTTGCGAAAAAATAATGGACGTTATAAAAAGATTTATGCTGTTCGACAAGACGATTCTCGTCAGCGTGATTTCCGCAAAGGAACTTGTCGACAAAGCGATAAAAATTCACTCTCTTTCCCGTACCGCGGCGGCTGCGCTCGGCAGGACGCTTATCGTCGGCGCGTATATGGGGACGGAACTTAAAGACGACAAACAAAAATTGTCGATTACGATTAACGGCGGCGGCCCGCTTGGAAGAATCGTCGTGCTGTCCGATTACGGCGCGAAGGTCAGGGGCTACGTCGAAAACCCCGCGGTCGAACTTCCGCTGAATGGAAAAGGGAAACTCGACGTGGGCGGCGGCGTCGGCAAAAACGGCTATATCAGCGTCATAAAAGACCTTGGACTGAAAGAGCCGTATTCGGGAAGATGCCCGATTGTCGACGGGGAAATCGCAAACGATTTTGCGTATTATTTCACGGTGTCCGAACAACAGCCGTCGGCGGTGGCGCTCGGCGTGCTTGCGGCGGATAACGAGTGCGTGTCGGCGGGCGGAATATTCGTAAGCGCGCTTCCCGGGGCGGACGACAACGCAATCACGGTGATGGAAGATATATTGACGAATTTCACGCGCGTCAGCGACCTGTTCAAGGAAATGACGCCCGAAGATATTATCGACAGGTACTTTTCGCATTTCGATATTTTTTATCTTCCCGACGTGTATCCGACGTACGAATGCACATGCAATAGGGCGCGGCTTGAACAAGTCGTCGTGTCTTTGGGGCGCGACGAGGCGTACGATATTCTGCGTGAAAACGGGAAGTTGGAACTTACTTGTCAATTCTGCAACAAAAAGTATGTTTTCACCAAAAACGACGTTGATACGTTGTTTTCAAAGGCTTAAAACCGTTATTTTGTACTATGGCAAAAGTTATTAAGTTTGACGACACAATCGAATATAAGATAGACCGCGCAAACGATCTTTACGCCGACGAGAACTTCGCCGACGCACTTACCTTATTGTTCGAAGTCGTTAAACGCGACGAAAAAAACAAGGACGCGCTCATTCTCATCGGACGGATTTACGCCGATATGAACGCCTTCAACGAAAGCAACGTCGCATATATGACCGCCTATGCAAAAACAAAGTCGAAAGACGCGATCAAGGGCATTATTTCGAACGCGCTTGTTAACGGCAAGTTCCGCCTTGCAAAATATTACAAGGATACTTACGGCGTCGATTACGACTTTTCGGAGTTTCTGACGGTGCAGACCGAAGACGGCGAAACCCTTTTCCCCGACGACGAAGAAGAGCGGGAGTTTGAAAGACACCTCAGACTTGTCGTATCGAGAAAAGAAAAGGGCGGCGAAAACCTTGTCAAAGAAAAAGACCTGAAAAATCTGAAAAACCTTACGATAAACGACCTGGAAGGGCTTGGCGGAAATCCCGACTTTATGAAGTTTTCGGAACTTATGGAAAAACTTCTGAACTTCGACGACGGCGAAGAAGACGACAAACCCGAAAAACGCCGTACCGAAATCGGATTCAAGCAGGTTTATCCCCGTCCGTCGGCGGAGTGCGAGCAGATTATTTCCGACGCGTTCAAACTGTTTTCCTCGGGGAAACCGCAGGAGTCACTTGACCTTCTCAAAAACATAAACGAGAAAAACGGGAAATATTATTACATTGCCGAGAAAAACAAGGCGATGTGTTATCTTGCGCTTGACCGGTTGCAGTCGATGAAAATCGCCGCCGAAACCGCGCTTAAAGGCTTGCCCGACGACTTTTCGTTGAAGTGCTATTATTACATTGCCTTAAAACTCCTTGACGAAAAGGCGGACGCCGAAAAAGTGTTTTCGGAAATCAAAACCGAAAAACCCAAAAACACGATGGAATATATGGTGAAACTTGACGCATGCCGTCTTGCGCTCGACCACGAAGGAGTGCTTGACGCCGTTGAAAACGTTTTGCCCGACTTTCCTTATCAGCCGCAGTTTTTGATTCTGTACGGAAAAGCGCAGTACAACTGCGGATATATCAAGCCCGCCCGCGCGACTTTTCTGGAAATCGTCCGACTGTATCCCGACAATTTCGAAGCCCGTCTGTTGCTTGACAAAATCAACGACGGCGAAGACGGTCTTATACCGTACGGCGATATGGAAGTGATGCTTAAACGCGTGCGGATTTTGTCCGATCTCAAAATGAAGATGCAGGACAACATCGGGTTTATGAATTACCTGAAATACGACAAGAACGCTTACAGAAATATCGAATACGTGTTACTTAACGAGAACGAGCAGAACGTGTACGTCCTGATGACGGGGCTTACCACGTACGTTTCCAAGCAAATGTTCGATATGTACGAAAAACTGCTTATTTCGCCGTACGCGTCGCCGTATCTCAAAACCCTTGCGCTGACGGTTTATCTTTCGGACGCAATGCCGGGCGAGGTTGCCGTCGCGAATATCGACGAAAAACTGAAAATCGTGAAAATGACCGATTACGGCTGGGAAAAAGGAATAAACGACGTCGTGAAAGCCGCCGCGTATTTTGCCTTTTCGCAGGTGATTATGCGGGAACAAAAGCCGAAATCCGCCGTGGACGCGCTGAGCGAAAGACTGAAAAGAATATCGGGGTTTTTAATGAGCGACTTAAGCCCGAAAGACCTTGTGAAAGAGTTGAATTCGATTGACAGTATGGTTGCGATGAAAGACGCCTTGTGCGACTTATCCACGCACCGCGTCAGACGCTCGACGCCCATGACCGTCATCGACGAAAAGTATCTACAATACGTCGAATTATTGAAAGAGGTTGACGAAAAATATGAAATTTGAGAATCTTGACAAATTGTTTGAACTTTACGTGCAGGAAGCCGTAAGGAAAAATAAGGAAAAATATTCCTCGCACGAGGCGCTGGAAGACGATCTCGGCATGCTTTTCAACAGGTTTGAAAACGTCAGGATCAAAACCCTTGACGGCAAAACGCCGAAAGAGTACGCGGCGGAACTTCGCGAAGACGGCGAAATTTTCGACTACGTTTCGAAATGCCTTGAAAACAATATCGAAGTTACCGACACCATTTGTGACGAGGTCGTGCGCGCGGAAGGCGCAACCGAATACCTGAACGGGCTTTTGTACGAAAACAACAAGGACGCAAAACTTCTTGCCGCGCTTTTACTTAAAGAAATCGACGACGAAGAAGTCGAAGATATTTTCATTTCCGTCCTTACGAACGACGAAATGCCCGACGAAGTGAAAACGGTCGCTTTCGAATATCTGTCCGACGGCGACGACTGCGTGCCCGAAAAAATATTGGAAATCATAAACTCCGTGCCCGAAAAAAATCAGGGAATTCTCGTTGAGGTGCTTTCAAACTTCAAGGGGAGAAAGGACGTGTTTTACTGGCTCGTTACAATGTTGCAGCGCGCCGAAGACGTGCCGACGTACGCGGGGCTTCTCGGAAGATACGGCGATCCCGCCGCAATCGATATTCTCAAAAGTTTCGCAAGCGAGGTCGATATAAATTACGTGGAATTTGTCGAGATAAGAAACGCCGTCGAAGAACTCGGCGGGGAGATGACGGAAGAAAAAGATTTTTCGGACGATCCCTATTACAAGTACATAAATCATATCGGGGATAACGGCGAAAATCCCGAAACCGCCGAAACGAAAAACTGAATATTCATAATGTTATTTATTCATAACCCTGTGTCGCAAGGCATAGGGTTATTTTATGAAAGAAGGATTGAAGTGCGCCGCCGTGTTTATCGGGACGGTCATCGGCGCGGGGTTTGCAACGGGGCAGGAAGTATTGTTGTATTTCGGAAGATCAAGCATTGCCGTGCCGATTTTTTCGGGGATTTTACTGGGACTTTTTAACGCGTATTTTTTGGCAATCGGCGCAAAATTCAACGATAGAATCAATGAACATATGTTGCAGAATAAGGCAAAAGCACTTTATGATGTATGTATGTTCATTTGTGCATATATCACTTTTATAGCAATGTTTTCGGGTGTTGAAACCCTTTTTGTGAAAATATTCGATATTAAATACACAAGTGTGGCGTGGGTTGTCGCAGCGGGTTTCATCGCTGCAAACGGGTTAAGGTTTATGAAGGGGCTGAACTCTGTCGCGGTGCCCGTGATACTTCTTCTCGCGGTGGTGATTTTCGTATATTCCGACAAAGAAAAAGCAAGCGGCGCATACAACTTTTTCAACGGAATAACGTACGCCGCGATGAACGTTATGTTGTCGATGGGCGTGATGATAAGGCTTGGAAAAACCGCGACGAAAAAGTCAATTTGGGCGTCGGGGTGCGTGACTGCGGTCGTTATGGCGACGATGCTTGCGCTTATCACGCTTGTCGTGAAAAAGAGCGGCGGCGAAATGCCCGTATATGTCGCGGCGGACAAAGTCGGGCTTAAATACGCGGCGGGCGCGGTGATACTTCTTTCGGTATTTACGACGATGGTATCCGCGCTTGAAACGGCGGCGGAAATAATCGCGCCGTGCGAAAAAAAGAAAACCACGGGCGTCGTTTTCGTCACGCTTTTGTCGCTTCCGTTTCAGGCGTTGTTCTCTTTTGAGAATATCGTCGATTATTATTATCCCGTCGTGTCGGGAATGGGCATACTTATCGTAATCGTTTTATCGTTTTTCGTAATTTTCAAAAAACGGGACGGCAAAATCAAAAAATCCGTTGACTTTTAATCCCAAATATTATAACATAAGAAAAATTTACAATTTTTCCGAAAATAATTTTTAACGAGGTGTACAAATGGCAAAGATTTTGAAGGAAGGTTTAACTTTTGACGACGTTTTGCTTATCCCCAAGCGCAGCGACGTGCTTCCCAAAGACGTCGATTTGTCGGTGGAACTTGCAAAAGGGCTTAAACTCAACATTCCGCTTCTGAGCGCGGGTATGGATACCGTTACCGAATCCCAGATGGCAATCGCGATGGCAAGGGAAGGCGGCGTCGGTATCATTCACAAAAACCTGACGATCGAAGAACAGGCGGCGCACGTAGACCGCGTGAAGCGCAGCGAACACGGCGTCATTACCGATCCGTTTTACCTTGGGCCGGACAACCTCGTTACCGAAGCGGTCGCGCTTATGGCAAAGTACAGAATCAGCGGCGTTCCCATCGCGAAAGAAGGGAAACTCGTGGGTATTCTTACCAACCGCGACCTTAAATTCGAGACAAATTACAACCAGCCCATCGGCAATATAATGACGTGGAAAAACCTTGTGACCGCGCCCGTCGGCACCACGCTTGAAGAGGCGAAAGAAATTCTTGGCGAGCACCGCATCGAAAAACTGCCCATCGTCGACGCCGATTTCAATCTGAAAGGGCTTATCACCATCAAAGACATCGAAAAAGCCATTCAGTATCCCAACTCCGCAAAGGACGCGGGCGGCAGACTGCTTGCGGGAGCGGCGGTCGGCATCGCGAACAACACGATGGAAAGGGTTGAAGAACTCGTCAGAAACAAAGTCGACGTAATCGCCGTCGATACGGCGCACGGACACAATGCGATCGTTATTGAAACGGTCAAAAAAATCAAAAAGAAATTCCCTTGCCTTCCCGTCATCGCGGGTAACGTAGCAACGGCGGAAGCCACGCGCGATCTCATCGAAGCGGGCGCGGACATCATAAAAGTCGGTATGGGTCCCGGCAGTATCTGTACGACGCGCGTCATCGCGGGTATCGGCGTGCCGCAAATCACGGCGGTTATGGACTGCGCCGAAACTGCCGACAAATACGGCAAGAAAGTCATCGCCGACGGCGGTATCAAATTCAGCGGCGACATCGTGAAAGCAATCGGCGCGGGCGCGGCGGCGGTCATGATCGGAAGTCTGTTTGCGGGAACTATGGAAAGCCCCGGCGACATCGAAATGTTTCAGGGAAGAAGTTTTAAAGTCTACCGCGGAATGGGCAGTATCTCCGCAATGGCGGCGGGTAGCAAAGACAGATACTTCCAGGACAGCGAAGACGCGAGAAAACTCGTTCCCGAAGGCGTCGAGGGACGCGTACCTTACAGGGGAAGCCTTGCTGACGTCGTTTATCAGATGGTCGGCGGTATCCGCTCCGGTATGGGCTACTGCGGAAAACATAACATCGAAGAACTGCGTACCACGGCGGAATTCGTCAGAATTTCCAACGCGTCGCTTATCGAAAGCCATCCGCACGACATCACGATTACGAAAGAAAGCCCCAACTACTCCACCAGGGCTTAACGGATTTTATTATGGTTTACGGCAATACGAAAGGAATAAAACAAACCGTGCTTGCGCGGCTTGACGCTCTTATCGGAGCGTACGACAAAAACCTTCTTATCGACAGGACGGCTCTTTCGACCATTGCCGAAATTACCGAAAAAATCAACCGCGAGATTTGCGTGTTCGTCGCAAGAAACGGACAGGTCGTCGCGGTGGGAGTGGGCGACAGCGGCACGGTATCGCTTGAAGATTTTTCGTTGAAGCGCAGCGACAAACGTTTTCAGGGCGTGAGATGCGTGCATACTCACCCGAAAGGAAGCGGAAAACTGTCGGATATGGACACGTCCGCGCTCACGTCGATGCGCCTTGACGCAATGATTGCCGTCGGCGTGTTGCACGGAAGGGCGAACGACGTCGAAGTCGCTTTTATCAACGGCAAAAAAATCGACAGGTTTTATTTTAAGTCCGCGGCAAAAATCGACGACGCCGAAATGATTTCGAAAATCACCGAATACGAAAGAAAATCGGTGATCCCCGACGTTGTCGACAATACGCCCGAAACGCGCGGGGCAATCCTTGTAAACATCGGCACGGGCAGCGACCTCGACGTCGAAATCGAGGAGCTGAAACGACTCGCCGACACGATGGGACTTGAAGTCAAAGGCGCGGTTACTCAAAAACAAAATCCCGACAAGGGCTATTGCGCGGGGCTTGGCAAACTTGAAGAAATCAAACGCCTCGTGCAGGTGAAAAATGCGGAATTCGTCATTTTCAACAATATGCTCACGGGAAGTCAACTGAACAATATCGAAGAATACGTCGGCGCGAAGGTCATCGACCGTCCGATGCTCATTCTTGAAATTTTCGCGCGGCACGCAACCTCGAACGAGGGCAAACTTCAAGTGCAACTCGCGATGATGAAATATACTTTGCCGAAACTTTTGGGACAAGGCAAAGAATTGTCGAGAATCGGTGGCGGGGGCTCCGGCGGCGCAGCGACGAAAGGAAGCGGCGAAACCAAACTCGAAACCGACAGACGGCGTATCCGCCGCAGCATTTACGAACTGTCGGAACGCATCGAAATTCTGAAAAAAGAAAGGGATTTGCGCCGTGAACGCCGCAAAAAATCGGGCATAAAAACCGTCGCCATCGTCGGATATACAAACGCCGGAAAGTCCACGCTGATGAACCTTCTGACGAAAGCGGGAGTCAAGGCGGAAGACAAACTTTTCGCAACGCTCGATCCCGTGACGCGCAAGATTTTCGTCGATATCGGCAAGGAATATCTTCTGACCGACACCGTAGGTTTCATCGACAATCTTCCGCACGAGTTCGTCGACGCTTTTAGAAGCACTTTGGAAGAAGCAACGTACGCCGACCTTATTCTGCACGTTGCGGATTGCAGTTCAAAGGACCTTGAAAGACAGGAAAAAGTCGTGAAAGACGTCCTCACGTCGCTGGGCGTTACTGACACGCCGATTATAACGGTTTATAACAAAGCCGACGAAAACGCAGGCTTTTCCACAGACGAAAAAAACGCCGTCGTGATTTCGGCAAAAACCGGGGACGGCGTGAATAAACTGAAAGAAATGATCGTCGAAAAATTATTTTAATTTTCCAAGTTTCCTTAATTTGTTGACGTTCATCGGATAATCGGGCGACTTGATAAGCGCGTTCCAGAGCAGGAAGTCGTCGACCGTGGTGTCGTAAAAATTCGCAAGGCCCAAAAGTATGTCGGGCTCCACGTCCTTTAAGTCGTTTTCGTAGCGGCTGTAAGTGCTACGGGAGACGTGCAAAGCGTCGGCAAGTTGTTGGCTGGTATAGCCTTTTCTTTTTCTGATTTGTTTAAGTAAACGACCGAATAACATCTTTAATCATACAAAAAGGCTCGGTAAACCGAGCCTTTTATCATTTTATCTTAGTAAGCGAGTTCTTTTTCCAGATATTCGACAAGTTTATCGACAGGCATTCTGATTTGCGCCATGCTGTCGCGTTCACGCACGGTTACGGTGTCGTCGTCAAGGGTGTCGAAGTCAACCGTCACGCAGAAAGGCGTGCCGATTTCGTCCTGACGGCGGTAACGTTTGCCGATGCTTGCGCTTTCGTCGTACGTGCAGGAAAAGTGCTTTTGAAGCATACGGTAAATTTCCGTCGCTTTGTCGCCAAGTTGTTTCTTTTGCAAAGGAAGCACCGCAACCTTATACGGCGCGAGAGCGTGATGCAAATGCAAAACAACGCGGGTATCGCCGTCGACTTCTTCCTCGTCATAGGCGTTTGAAAGCACGGCAAGGAACATACGCTCGACGCCCAGCGACGGCTCCACAACGTAAGGAATATATCTTTCGTTCGTGACGGGATCGACATAGTCCATATTTTCGCCGCTGACGCGCTGATGGCAGTTAAGGTCGTAGTCGGTGCGGTCGGCAACGCCCCAAAGTTCTCCCCAGCCGAACGGGAATTTGAACTCGAAGTCGGTCGTGGCGCGGCTGTAAAAGCAAAGTTCTTCCTTATCGTGGTCGCGCAGGCGCAGGTTTTCTTCCTTGATTCCAAGGCCGTAAAGCCAATTTTTGCAGTGTTCCTTCCAGTAATTGAACCATTCAAGGTCGGTGCCGGGTTTGCAGAAGAATTCAAGTTCCATCTGTTCAAACTCGCGGACGCGGAAGATGAAGTTGCCGGGGGTAATTTCGTTTCTGAAAGACTTGCCGATTTGTCCGATGCCGAAAGGCACTTTCGCTCTTGTGGTGCGTTGCACGTTTTTGAAGTTTACGAAGATACCTTGCGCGGTTTCGGGACGAAGGTACACGGTGTTTGTCGAGTCTTCCGTGACGCCCTGGAAAGTCTTGAACATAAGGTTGAATTTTCTCACGCCGGTGAAGTCGGAGTTGCCGCAGATCGGGCACGGGATTTTGTTTTCCCTGATATATTCTTCCATCTGTTCGTTCGTCCAGCCGGCGATGTTAAGGGTGATACCTTTTTTGGCGTTCCAGTTTTCGATAAGGTCGTCGGCGCGATGACGGGATTTGCACGATTTGCAGTCCATAAGAGGGTCGGAAAAACCGCCGATATGTCCGCTTGCTTCCCAGACTTTCGGATTCATAAGAATCGCGCAGTCAAGACCTACGTTATATTCGCTTTCGGTGATGAATTTTTTCCACCACGCTTTTTTGATATTGTTTTTAAGTTCGACGCCCAAAGGACCGTAGTCCCAGGTGTTTGCAAGACCGCCGTAAATTTCGCTTCCCGGGAAGACGAAGCCGCGGTTTTTCGCAAGCGCGACGAGTTTATCCATTGTCAGATTTGCCATAAACGCATACCTCATAAAAAAGATTATTTATATTCTATTTACATATTAAGAAAAAGTCAAGCGAAACGCCGACGGGCAAGGGTTTTATGTAACAAAAAAAATGAAGTTTGCGTATTGTGAAGTATAGATAATCCTTGCGGTTATCGAGTATGAAAGGGAGGTTGTGCTATGAACGGAAACTTTTTCGGCGGCGGTTCGGGCTGTGACTGCATGTTATGGATTCTTATCCTTCTTTGCTGCTGTGGCGGATGCGGCGGCGGTTGCAACGACGGTTGCGGATGCGGCGGCGGAGCGTACGGCTTCTGGCCGTGGCTTGTGATTTTGTGTTGCTGCTGCGGATGCGGCGGTGGCGGCGGGTGCAAATAATACATAAAAGCACCATTTTTTCGGGACGGCGGGCGGCGCCGTCCTTTTTTTAATTTATAATCGCGACGGCGTAGGACAGCGACCACAGATACGAATACCACAAAAGCAGGACGGGAACGGCGGCTTTTGCAAGTTTTCCCACTCGGGATCGCAGAATAAAAATACAAAAAATCCACATTAACGCCAAAGTGACAGTCATTGTGACAAGTCCAAGCAGGGGATTTCTTGCCGCGAAAAACAGCGCAAGGAACAATGCGGACGAAAACTTGACCGACGCATACAATCCGAATGTCGGATTTACCGCGCCTTTGACGAGCGCGTCGGACACGACGAACGCTTCAAGTGCCGTCGCGGCCGAGTACAACGCCGTGAACGTCGTCGCGTCCAACCAAAACACCGGAAGACTTAGCCCAAAAAACCACGATAGGTTTCTTTGCACGGTGAAACTTCCCGTCCATTCCACGATAAGCGCAAACGAAAGCGCGAAAAACGCGGCGTAAAGCCATTTTACTTTTTGCATATAAGAATTATATTTATAACGCGTATCATATATGTTTGAAAAATAATAGTTGTAAAATGCGCGCGCTTTTGGTATAATAACGTAAAATCACGATAAGGATTAAAAAATGTTACTTGTTATCGACGTAGGAAATACGAATATGAAACTCGGCGTGTACGACGGCGACGTCCTGAAAAAAAGCTGGCGTCTTTCAACCGAGGCAAAGCGCACCGCGGACGAACTCGGAATGATTTTGTACGACTTGTTCAAAAACGTCGGCGTTGAATTTCAGGATATCGACGGCATTATCATGTCGTCCGTCGCGCCCATGCTCAACTACACGGTGGAGCATATGTGCACGTACTATATGAAGAAAAAGCCCGTCTTCGTGGACGCAACGCTTAAAACGGGTTTGAAAATCAAATATAACAACCCCATCGAACTCGGCGCGGACAGGATTGTTGACGCGGTCGGGGCGCACTTCATATACGGCGGGCCGCTTATCGTTGTGGATTTCGGCAGCGCGACGACGTTCAATGCGGTTACCGCAGACGGCACGTTTTTGGGCGGCGCGATTTGCGCCGGCGTCAAAACCGCGTCGGAAAGCCTTGTGAACACCGCCGCGAAACTTCCCCGTTTCGAACTTGTTCCGCCGAAAGACGCGATTGCCCGTTCCACAATCGAGGGTATGCAGTCGGGCGCGGTTTACGGATATGCGGGGCAGGTTGACTACATTGTCAGAAAATTCCGCGAAAATCCGCTTATGAAAGATGCGAAAGTCATCGCGACGGGCGGTTTGTCGGAACTTGTCGTCAACGCGGATAAGTCGATTATCGACGTCGTTGACCGCTCGCTTTCTCTCAAAGGGCTTAAAATTTTGTACGATATGAATAAAGAAGGTAATAACGAATGAAAAAAGTCGGCATCGCGCTGCTCGGACTGGGTACGGTCGGGGGCGGCACTTATAAGATTCTGGAAAAAAACCACGAAGCTTTCAAAAAGTACGAAGGGCTCGATATCGAAGTCCTGCACGTGCTTGAACGCAACATGAAAAGGGTTGAAGAGTTGGGCGTAAATCCCGACATCGTTTCAACCGACATCGACAACGTCGTAAATAACAAAGATATCTCGATAGTTTGCGAGTTTTTCGGCGGTATCGAACCCGCAAGGACGTTCCTTATCAAGGCTCTGGAAGCGGGCAAAAGCATCGTCACCGCAAATAAGGAATTGTTTTCAAAACACTGGCACGAACTCGAAGCGGCGGCAAAACGCGGCAAGGCGGGGCTGTATTTCGAGGCGAGTTGCGTCGGCGGCGTGCCCATAATCCGCACGATTACCGAAGGCATGCAGGCAAATACGATTTTGTCGATTAAGGGCATAATAAACGGCACGACGAACTATATTTTATCGGCGATGAGCGAAAACGGCACGTCGTACGAAGACGCGCTGAAATCCGCGCAGGAACTCGGATATGCCGAATTCGATCCGACAGCCGACGTCGAAGGCTTTGACGCGTCGTACAAACTGTCGATTTTGTCCACGCTGTCCTATCACAAAAAAGTGCCCGTACAAAGGGTGTATCGCGAGGGCATCACGAAGATTTCCGTGGACGACATAAACACCGGGAAGAAACTCGGCTACACGCTGAAACTCCTTGCAATCAGCAAAAACAACAACGGAAAAATCGAGGCGCGCGTGCATCCCGCGTTCATTAAAAGCAGCCATCCGCTTGCGGCGGTGTCGGGCAGTTTCAACGCCGTGTATCTTGTCGGCGACAGTGTCGGCGATATTATGCTTTACGGCAGGGGCGCGGGCGATCTGCCCACCGGCAGCGCAATCGTCAGCGATATTATTTATGCGGCGCATCAGCGCAAACCACGCTATTTACCGTTCAAAAACGACGGTTCAAGTCGCGATTCGGACTTTATCACCGATTTTAAGAGCAAGTATTACGTCCGTATATGCGCCACCGACCGCGAAGGAATTTTGGGCAGAATTTCAACCGTTTTCGGCAAAAACAAAATCGGTATCGAAAAGGTTTTTCAGAACGAAGAAAACGTCAATTCAAAGACGGACATTATCTTCGTCACGCACCTGAGCCACGAGAAAATCATTGAAAAAGCGTTGAAAGAAATCACCGCTCTTGACGGCGTGAAAAACGTCGCCGCGCTTATCCGCGTTGAAGAATAATGAAAGAAATCACACTGTCCGCAATCGGCGACACAATCAAAAATTTTGAGGAAAAAATCGCTCAGGCACAAACGCTTTGGGAAAAGGTGCAGATCTTTTTCAACACCTACAAAGTGTGGATTCTGGTCGGGCTTGTCGTGCTTGTGGGCATAATATTTTTTGTCAACATAATGGAAGCGAAAAAGCGCAAAGACGACCGCGACAACAAAAAATAACAGCGCAAACCAACGCAAAACCGCATTAAAAACGCACAAAAACCGTATTAAAAAACTCCGCAATCGCGGAGTTTTTTGTTTGAGATATACCGGAATGGATAATTTATTTTTTGTCGTTTTCGCGGATTTCCACACGGCGGATTTTGCCCGACGTCGTTTTCGGAAGTTCTTTCACAAACTCCACGATGCGCGGGTATTTATACGGCGCGGTTACTTTTTTCACGTGGTTTTGCAGTTCCTTGACAAGCGCGTCCGACGGCTGATAGTTTTTGGTCAGGACGATTGTCGCTTTCACGATTTGTCCGCGCAGGTCGTCGGGGACGGCGGTGATTGCACATTCCAACACCGCGGGGTGTTCCATAAGCGCGCTTTCGACCTCGAAAGGTCCGATGCGGTAGCCCGACGATTTGATGATATCGTCCTTTCTTCCGACGTACCAGAACCAGCCGTCTTTGTCCTGATAGGCAAGGTCGCCGGTGTGGAAGTAAACGTCGTTTTTAAGGGCGGCGGTGCGCGCCTCGTCCTTGAAGTAGCCCGCGACGAGTCCGCACTGATTTTCCGATTTCAGTATGGCGATTTCGCCTTCTTCGCCGGGTTTAACCTCGTTTTCGTCGTCGTCGATAAGGCGCACGTCGTACAGGGGGCTGGGCTTTCCGAGACTGCCCGTGACGGGGGATAAATATTTGAACGTGCCCAGCATTACCGTGCCTTCGGTCTGACCGAAACCTTCGTAAATTTTGAGACCGGTCGCTTTTTCAAACTGTTTGAACACTTCGGGATTCAAACTTTCGCCGGCGGTGGAGCAATGTTTTATCGAGGATAAATCGAAACTCGACAAGTCTTCTTTCACCAAAAATCTGTAAATCGTGGGCGGGGCGCAAAAAGTCGTTATCCCGTATTTTTTCACAAGCGGCAAGACGTCCGTGGGGGTAAATCTGCCGTGGTAGTCGTAGGCGAAAACCGCCGTGCCCGATATCCACTGACCGTAGATTTTGCCCCAGCTGCATTTTGCCCAGCCCGTTTCAGCCATAGTGAAGTGCAAGCCGTCGTCGACGACGTCCTGCCAGTATTTTGCGGTGAAGACGTGTCCCAAAGGATACAAAAAGTCGTGCATGACCATTTTTGGCATACCCGTCGTGCCCGAAGTGAAATATACGAGCATCAGATCGCGGGGGTTCGGGCGCGCGTCGAAGGAAAATTCCGCGGGAGCGTTTTCAAGTTTTTCGTCAAGGTTGTCGAAGTGCGCGCCGTTTACCGACAATACGCCTTTCAGGTTTTTGCAATCGGGAAGGGCAAGCGAAATATGTTCCGCAACGTCTTCTTCTTCCGTCGCAAACAGCAGCTTCACGCCCGCTTCGTTCACGCGGTACGCGACGTCTTTCGGGGTGAGCATGTGCGTTGCGGGGATAAGTACGACGCCCATTTTGCAGCACGCCACGACAAGTACCCAGTATTCCCAACGACGGTTGAGCATACTCATTACGAAGTCGCCTTTTTTCACGCCGTACGACGAAATGACGTTGCACATTTTCAGCGACAATTCTTTCATTTCGCCAAAGGTGATGACTTTTTCTTCGCCTTTCTGATTGCACCATACAAGGGCGCGTTTTTCGGGACAAAGCCTTGCGTATTCGTCCACGACGTCAAAACCGAAGTTGAAATCGGACGGAACGCAAAGTTTTGCGTTTCTTCTGAAATCGTCGTAGTCCGAAAAATCCGTTCTATTCAAAAACTTGCTTAAAAGATTCATATTCACTCGAAAATTTATAATTTAGTCAATGATAGCACACTTTATTATAAAATAAAAGCAAATTGAAATACTAATTTTCGATTGACTTTTTGAAAGACTTTTGTCAGGGCTTGCAATTTGACCTTGCAGGTGGTATAATAGGGTAACTAAAATGAGGTAGTATATGCTTGACAGGCAATTAAACGCCGTGCTGACTGTTCTTAACGATTTTTCGGACGGCGCCTATAAAATCATCGACGCGGACGAAATCATCGCGAAATTGTCCGATTCCGACCGTTGCACAAAGGTGGAACTTTCGGGGATAATCCGCACGTTGTCCGACAACGATTATATCAAAGTCAAATATTCGACGGTGGACGAGTATTGCCTTGCCACGCTTGCAAAAGCGCGCGCCATCGAAAAGGCGGAACCGCACGACTCGCACCCCACCGCGTCCGTCGACGTTCCCGTCGCAGGCGAAAAAGGCAAGTCGAAAGAAATCAAGCTTGACAGCATCTCTTTAAGGAAAATGATAAGAAAAGCGGCGTTCTGGGGCGCGCTCCTCGGAGGGCTTATCGCAAGCGCGATCGCTCTTCTTATCGGCGTTTTCCTGAAAATGAAATAAGAGGCGGACTATGGCAGTTGAAAAACACGCACTGAATAAAAAAGAAAGGGCGCTTATGCACGTCCTTCTTAACCTCGCCGAAAAAAACGACGAGGGCGTTTGTCTGGTGAAACCGCTTGAAATTTTTGAGGCGTTGCCGTACGATTACGCCTACACCCCCGAAGAACTCGAACCTATGCTCAAAGGGCTTGCGCTTGACGATTATCTGGAATACATTTCCGCCGATAACCACGGCGAACTGACGTATTGCATCACGATGCATCAGAAAGGGCTTTCGTTCGCGCGCGTCGAAAGGGCGTGGCGCAAAAGCGTTTACAACAAACTGCTGATTACGGTATGCACGGCAATCGTTTCCGGCACGATCGCAATCATCATAAGATATATCATAGCCCCGCTTATCATGGGCAAGTTTCGTTGATGGAGAATCATCTTTTTCAGTTAAAATCGAAATTCAGACCGAACGGCGATCAGGAACAGGCAATCGAAAAACTTGTCGAGGGACTGAACGACGGGTTTCGTACGCAGGTGCTTCTGGGCGTTACGGGAAGCGGCAAAACCTTTACGATGGCAAACGTCATCGAAAGGGTGCAACGTCCCGCGCTCGTTATCGCGCACAACAAAACGCTTGCGGCGCAACTTTGCAACGAGTTTCGTGAGTTTTTCCCCGATAACCGCGTGGAGTTTTTCGTATCGTATTACGACTACTATCAGCCCGAAGCGTATATCCCGAGAAGCGACACTTACATCGAAAAGGAACTGGAAGTCAACGACGAAATCGACAAACTCAGAAACAGCGCGACAAGCAGTCTTTGCGAAAGAAACGACGTCATCGTCGTCAGTTCCGTATCGTGCATATACGGGCTGGGCGCGCCCGAAGAATACTTTAACCTGTCCATCTCTTTGCGCCCCGAAATGACGCTTGACCGTGACGATTTGGCGCGTAAACTCGTGAATATACAATATAAGCGCGCCGACATCGACTTTCAGCGCAGCACATTCAGAATGCGCGGCGACGTTGTGGATATATTCCCGTCGTCAAATTCGGAAGTCGCGATACGGGTTGAATTTTTCGGTGACGAAATCGAAAAACTTTATGAAATCGACGCCCTTACGGGAAAGCCGTTGTCGAGGCTCGAACACGCAGTCATTTTCCCCGCAACCCATTACGTCGTCGGCGAAAGCCGTATGGAAAACGCCCTGACGCTCATCACGAAAGACAGGGAAGAAAGGGTGAAATATTTCACCAACCGCAATAAACTTATCGAGGCGCAACGAATCGGCGAGCGCGTCGCGTACGACGTCGAAATGATGCGCGAAATGGGCTATTGCAGCGGCATCGAAAATTACAGCAGATACTTTGACGGAAGGAAACCCGGCGAACCGCCTTATACATTGTTGGACTTCTTCCCGAAAAATTTCGTCTGTTTCATCGACGAAAGCCATATGACGATCCCGCAAATCCGCGGTATGTACAACGGCGACAGAAGCAGGAAGGAAAACCTTGTGGAATACGGTTTCCGTCTGCCCGCCGCTTTCGACAACCGTCCGCTCCGCTTCGACGAGTTTGAGAAAAGGATTTATCAGCTTGTGTGCGTGTCGGCGACTCCCGCCCCGTTTGAGTTGCAGGAAGCCGACCAGGTGGCGGAACAACTCATACGTCCTACGGGCATTATCGACCCCGAAATTTTTATACGCCCCGTCGAAGGACAAATCGACGACCTTATTTCCGAAATCAATCTGACCGTCGAAAAGGGCGGCAGAACACTTGTTACGACGCTCACCAAAAAAATGGCGGAAAACCTTACTTCGTTTTTGAAGGAAAAGGGGATCAAGGTCAAGTATATGCACAGTGACATCGACACGCTGGAACGAATCGAAATCATCAATTCTTTGAGAAAAGGCGACGTCGACGTGGTTGTCGGAATCAACCTTTTAAGAGAAGGGCTCGATCTTCCCGAAGTAATGCTCGTTGCGATTCTCGACGCCGATAAGGAAGGGTTTTTAAGAAGCGAAACTGCGCTTATCCAGACCGTCGGCCGCGCCGCAAGAAACGTCGACGCAAGGGTTATTATGTACGCCGATACGATAACGGGCAGTATGCAGCGCGCAATCGACGAAACAAACCGCAGAAGAAAGATACAATCCGACTACAACGCGGCGCACGGCATCGTGCCGCACACCGTCGTGAAAGAAATCGTAAATACAATCGAAATCACCAAAAAGCTGGATAAAGACGCAAAACGCGACCGTAAAGATATCGCTTCGGAACTTGAACGTCTGAAAGGACTTATGCAAGTCGCGGCGGAAGGGCTGGATTTCGAGGCGGCAATCAAACTTCGCGACAGAATATCCGAACTTAAAAAAGAACTTGGAAGATAACGTAAATGACGGACAAAATTTTTGTAAAAGGAGCAAAAGAGAATAACCTTAAAAACATCGACGTCGAAATACCGCGCGACAAACTTGTCGTGTTCACGGGGCTTTCCGGCAGCGGTAAGTCGTCACTTGCTTTCGACACGATTTTCGCCGAAGGGCAAAGACGTTATATCGAAAGTCTGTCAAGCTACGCCCGTATGTTTTTGGGACAAATGGAAAAACCCGACGTCGAATATATCGAAGGGCTTTCCCCCGCCGTTTCCATCGACCAGAAAACGACGTCCAAAAACCCGCGCTCGACGGTGGGCACCGTTACCGAAATTTACGATTATTTAAGGCTTTTGTACGCCCGCGTCGGCACTCCGCATTGTCCGAAGTGCGGCAGGGAAATCGAACATCAGACGGTTGACCAGATTACCGACAAAATCATCGAAAGCACCGTGCAGTCGGGCGACAATAAGGTCATAATCATGGCACCCGTTGTCAGAGGCAGAAAGGGCGAATACAGAAAGGAACTTGAAGACTTCAAAAAGTCGGGCTACGTGCGCGTGCGTGTGGACGGCATCGACTATACCCTTGACGAAGAAATCGTTCTTGACAAAAACGTAAAACACGATATATCGGTGACAATCGACCGTATCGCCGTAAAAGAAGGCTCGGAAAGACGTCTGACGGACAGCGTCGAAGCCGCGCTTAAACTCGCAAACGGACTTGTCGTCGTCGAAAACGCAAAAAAGACGACGATTTACAGCACGAAATACAGTTGTCCCGATTGCGACGTCAGCATCGAAGAACTGGAACCCAGACTGTTTTCTTTCAACAATCCGTACGGGGCATGTCCCGAATGCGGCGGGCTGGGCTTCCGCAACGAAATCGACCTGAAAAAGATTATCGTCGATGAAAATCTGGGCGTCGGAAACGGCGGACTTGCCGCGCCGTCGGGGTGGAATCTCGGCAGTGGCGACATCGTGCGCTCGCAAATGAAAGCGCTGGCGAAGGTGCTGGATTTTTCGCTCACGACGCCGATTAAAGACTTGCCGAAGTGGAAACTCGACGCGATTTTGTACGGCGTTGACGAAAGAATCCCGATGGATTATAACTCACGCAGTTTCCGCGGGCAATTCATGACGAAATACGAAGGTATCGTCAACAACCTTATGCGCCGCTATCGCGAAACGACAAGCGACGGCGTTAAGTACGAAATCGAAAGATATATGGTGTCCGTGCCGTGCAAAACGTGCGGCGGAAAACGCCTGAAAAAGGAAGCGCTCGCGGTTACCGTTGGCGGGCTAAACATTGCGGAACTTTCGGATATGTCGGTGAAAACAATCGACGAATTTTTCGGCGCGCTCGTTCTTGACAAACAAAAAACGCTCATTGCCGAAAGGATAATCAAAGAAATCCGCGCAAGGCTGAAATTTTTGGTAAACGTCGGGCTCGATTATCTTACGCTTTCCCGCTCCGCCTCGACGCTTTCGGGCGGCGAATCGCAAAGGATAAGGCTTGCCACACAAATCGGCAGCGGACTTACGGGAGTGTTGTATATCCTTGACGAGCCGTCGATCGGGCTTCACCAAAAGGATAACGAAAGATTATTAAGCAGTCTGAAAGGATTGCGCGACCTCGGAAACACGCTTATCGTTGTCGAACACGACGAGGACACGATGCGCGCGGCGGACTATATCGTGGATATCGGTCCCGGCGCGGGCATACACGGCGGAAAACTCGTTGCGGCGGGCAGCGTCGACGACATCATCGCCTGCAAGGAGTCGATAACGGGCAAGTATTTGTCGGGCGAACTCAAAATCGACGTGCCCGAAGAAAGAAAACGCCCCGACGGCAGATATTTGTCGGTTCGCGGCGCAAGGCAAAACAACCTGAAAAACATCGACGTCGATATTCCCGTCGGACTTTTAACCGCGGTTACGGGCGTTTCGGGCAGCGGCAAAAGCAGCCTTGTCAACGAAATTATTTATCCCGCGGTTTATAACAAACTGAACAAAAGCAACCTTACGGAAGGGAAGTACGACGAGATTGTAGGCATCGATAACTTTGATAAAATCATCAATATCGATCAGTCGCCGATCGGTCGCACTCCGCGCAGCAATCCCGCGACGTACACGGGCGTTTTCACCCCGATAAGGGAACTGTTTGCCTCGACTCCCGACGCAAAGGCAAGGGGATATACGGCGGGCAGATTTTCGTTCAACATTTCGGGCGGCAGGTGCGAAAATTGCGGCGGCGACGGCATAATACAAATCGAAATGCACTTCCTGCCCGATATTTACGTCCCATGCGACGTGTGCCACGGGAAGCGGTATAACAGAGAAACGCTGGAAGTGAAATATAAGGGCAAAAACATCAACGACGTCCTTGAAATGACCGTCGAGGAAGCGTGCGAATATTTCAAAAACATTCCGAAGATTTACAACAAAATCAAGACGCTTTACGACGTGGGGCTCGGGTACATCAAACTCGGTCAACCCGCAACCACGTTGTCCGGCGGCGAGGCGCAGCGCGTGAAACTCGCAACCGAACTCAGCAAACGCAGCACCGGCAAGACGCTGTATATTCTGGACGAGCCCACGACGGGACTGCATACCCACGACGTTGCAAAACTTATCGCAATCTTGCAAAGGCTTGTGTCGTCGGGCAACACCGTCGTCGTTATCGAGCATAATCTTGACGTCGTGAAAGTTGCGGACAACATCGTTGACCTTGGTCCCGACGGCGGCGACAGAGGCGGTACGATCGTTGACGTCGGCACGCCCGAACATATCGCGGAAAACGAAAAGTCGTATACCGGACAATTCCTTAAAAGAATTTTGAAGTAATGTAAAAATTGCAAAAAAACAATGTTAAAAAGCGGGTTTACATTTGTAAAGCCGCTTTTTTGTCGAAATAATTAAATTATATCAATGGCGTTGAAGTCCAGCATATCCCGTATGTTTTGTATGAGTTGATACAGGCTTTCGATTTTGCTGAAAGCGTTGTCGGTGTCTTCGCACCTTAAACTTCCCGTGAGTTCCCCAAGTATTACGTTGGCCTGTCGTGCGTCCTGACAGTAGGAAATCGCCTCCACGATTTTTCGTTTTTTCGCCCAGAAGTTTTGCAGGTCTTCGGCGTAAGAAAGAGCGGAATCAACGTCGTCGTTTTGAAGGGCGGCTTCGATTTTTCCTATGCGCTTGTTGAAGTCGTCAAAGGTTTTATGCACGAAAAAATGTTCGGTAATTCCCGCGCCCAGGATTATAAGAAATATTATAAAAAGGATAACTGCTTTTTTCATTTTTCGATTATCGTGTTCACGACGCGCCCGTCGTAACTTTGTATAAACGCCGCGTCTTTGTCAATGGAAAACAAGAACACGTCGCGGATTGTCATATTCTCTTTTTCAAGCGTTTTTACGACGACGTCTTTTTCAAGGGGAGGGGTAATGCTTTTGAACGTATCCCCCATAAACCTGCCTTCGACGACGACGTTGTAAGGAAGGTTGTTGCTGCCGCCTTCGATATTAAGGTCGGCGTTCGTTACCGGCGCGTTTGCAAACTTTTGCAGCACGGACACTTTCCCGTTTGTTTCCAGCACGGCGTAGTTTATCTCGCCGATTTTGAAATATCCTTGTTCGCGCAGGCTTTCCAGAAGATCGTTTGCGGTCATTCCGCATTTTTTAAGCACGTCGCAGTCGATTTTGCCGTCGCCGATGAGGATAACGGGCTTGCCGTTGATGAGTTTTCGGAAGCGGTGACTTTTGATTGCGAAAAACGTCAAGAGATTATGCAGTATCACAAGCGTGAATATCGGGATTATGCCGTAAATTATCGGAATGGTGTTGTCCGACATCGGAATGCACGCAAGGTCTGCCGCGACGAGAGTTATCGCAAACTCGAAGGGCTGGAACTCGGACAACTGCCGCTTTCCCATAAGCCGCATCGCCGCCAGCAGGAAAAAGTACAATATTATTGCGCGAATTAAAACGTTGAGCATATCGCTATTATTTTTAAGTTTTCGCGATTTATGCGCCGCCGCTTGATTTTTCGACGCGGATAGTTTATTATTAGCGTTGCAGAGTAGATAAGTCGCGTTAAGTGTTGCGGGATGGAATGTCGCCCGCAAACGAAAGGGAAACCTGCGGTGGCTTGTCGCGTTCGCTGCGAAGTACCGCGTTTTCGCGCGGCTTTTAACGCGAACCTCTTAAAGGAGGTTTTTTTATGCTCAAAAACAAAATCGTTGCACAAGAACCCGACGTTTCCGTCGGGGAGTCTTCCGAAAAAAAACGTTATTTCACGGCGCAAAAGATTGCGTACCTTGCGGTATTCGTGGCGTTGAACGTCGTTGTCGGCATATTCTCGCCGCGCTTAGGCACGCTCAAAATCACGCTGACTTATACGGTATGTTTTCTTGCGGGGTACTTTTTCGGGCCGATTGCCGGCGGACTTGTCGGCGGACTCGGCGACGTGATCGGCTGTTTCGTCGGCGGCGGGTATGCGCCAAACCCGGTGATTCTTTGCGCGTCGGTACTTATCGGCGTTATCCCGGGGCTCACGTCGTATATTAAAATCAAAAAACTCGGCGGCGCGATGCCGTACGTGAATATCGCAATATCGTATATTTTGGTTTACGTCGTCTGCACGCTTTTCATAAACACGTACGCATTGTATCTTATGGGGCTCAACAAAGGGCAGACGTTTTTTGCCTATATGGGGGTGCGCGCGGTTACGCAAACGCCTGTTACTGCGATAAACATCGGGCTTACTTTTTTGATTTATCCCGTTTTTTCAAAGATTTTTTCCGCGTCGTTTTGTAAAAGCGAGTAACGTCGAAGATCCTGAAAGCGACGCACGCCGCAAGGTACAAAAGCATGGGTATTCCGCCCGAAATCGCAATCGCGAAAAACGGCGGAATTTTGAAAAACAGCAGGTTTTTCAGAAGACAGGTCAGCGCGACAAGCGGAAACGACAACAATATTGCAAGCGCGGTCTTTTTGGGATTGTCCAGAATCCGCGCTTTTTTATTGAGCGCGTTAAGGTTCAGAAAAGACGAGATGACGCTTCCCGCCGCGCCCCCGATCGCGACAGCGTAAATCCCGACGTACTTCGGCAGCGCGAGCGTCAGAATCATAAGTATCGCCGCGCCGACGGCGTAATTGAAAAAGGATTTCTTTTCAAGCCCCATCGAGTTTAATATCGACGTCGAAATTTGGTTGAGCCCCAGCGGGTACAGCATAAGCGCGACGTTTGAAAGATACACGCCCGAAAACTCGTCTTTGAACACGAAAGTCGTGATCTCTTTTCCAAGCGGGATATACAAAATCGTGAAAAGGGCTGCGATTATTATCGCAAAATTTATGCTGCCGTCAATGCGCGCGGACATCGCGGATTTGTCGTCGTGTTTAATCGTCGCGATTTCGGGAATCAGCACGACGGACAGCGCGCCCGTGAGAGTGGTCGGCGCCATAAGAAGGGGCATCGCCATTCCTGTAACGCGTCCGAAAGTTGCCGACGCGTCGCTTTTTTCCATGCCGTATTTTATGAGCAGGACGGGAATCACGATTGCCGTAAACGCGCCGATTACTCCGCCGAAAACGCGCATCGCCGTTATCGGAAGCGAGGGCTTTAACACCGCCGGAACGTCTTTAATACGGCCAAATTTACCTTTTTTTATCAAAAACAGTATGAAAAGTACGACGGCGCACGCAATATCCGACACCAAAAAACCTACCGCAAGCCCTTTAAGCGGCGTTACGGCGGCGATAAGTCCCAGCGAAAATATCAGCGTGAAAGTAATACGAAGGACTTCTTCCAGCATCTCGGTGAAACTGAACGCAAGAAAAGACCTTTTTCCCCAGAACCAACTGCGGATAACGTTGTAAATACTCGTGCTCAGAAGTGCGGGCAGCATAATCACGACAAGCGGCAAAACCCGCTCGTCTGCAAAAACCGACGGCAAAAGGAAAGCGACGGGATATATTACCGAAAGTATCGGGAGTACCGATGACAGCGATAAAACAAGCGCGGTCGAAATAAGTGACGGTACGTTCGCGCCGCCCGTTTTTTCGTCCTCGGCAATCTTTCGGCTTATCACCGTCGGAAGTCCGCTGAGCGCAACTGCCGACGCGAAAAAATAAAAACTCAACGCCATTTGATATACGCCGACAACGCTCGCGCCAAACTGCCGCGACACGAAAACTTTGAACAAAAACGCAAAAAGTCTTGTCGCGACCGAAAACGCCGTAACGACCGCGACCGATTTGAAAATACTTTTCTTATTCGTCATAATCCGAAAGAATCACGTTCTGACCGGGGAAGAATTTGTCGGTGCCGTTCAGACGGATCACTTCTTCTTTTCTTGTTCCCGTCCTTTTTGCGACGGTTTCCGCCGTGTCGAAAGGTCTTGCGACGCAGGTTTTTCCGTGGAATTCCGCCGCGATAAGACGTTCCCCCTCAAAGAAAAGCGGATTATCGTTCAATAAAAAAAGCGACCTTTCGGTCGTTTTGTATTTTCTTGCCAAAGATGAGGCGTTCTCGCCAAAGCCAACCCGAATTACCGTATATTTCATACGGTATTTATATTCGGCACGAACTTTGATTATTCTTTAATCGCGATTATTCGTAAGTGAAGGTCGAAAGCTTGTTTCGTATCCAGAAAGTGGCTTCCGTCGTCGTGAACTTCATCGGGCAGAAGTCGTACTCGTTAAGCGCGATCGCGTTGGTTTTTTTGCACCATTCGTGCCAGAGTTGCTTCCTTAAAGTGTTGTCGGTGACAAACTCAACCCTGCCCAAAAGCGTGATGCTGTCCGAGCCGCTGTAATAGCAAATGCTTGCGTTCTGATTTTGTCGGATATTCTGGACTTTCTGGCTGTTAATCGGCGCGCCGAAATAAATGACGTTGTGTCCTTCCGAGCGAAGTTTCGTGATAATGCTGGAACGTGGACCGCCCCCGGCGCCGACCGAGGACAAAAAAACCTCGTTGGTGTTCATAAGAATCCTTGCCGCAATAATTTCTTCCGGTTTCAACATAATATAAATCCCCAATAATCATTATTCTTAGAAGTATTGTATCACACGATAACGTGATAAATCAAGAAGAATTTTGCGCGCCGCCTGAAAATGTCCTGGCGCAACCGTTGCGCGCGCCGTGTATTTGTGGTAAAATTAAGAAAAAAAATAAGGATTTGAACATGTATTATATAGGTATCGACGTGGGCGGTATGAGCATTAAAGGCGGCATCGTCGACGAAAACGGCAACATAATCGTGAAAGACAGCGTTGTTACAAAACCGACGCAACCGTCCGACGACAACACAAAAGATATCGCGGGGCTTGTCGCAAAACTTTTGGAAGACGCCGGCATTTCGACGGACGAGATCGCGGGAATGGGCATGGGCGTTCCCGGCACGGTCGATCCCGACACCGCAAAGATTTTTTATACCTGCAATATTTTCTTCCGCGATTACGATTTCCGTGCGGAATTCAAAAAATATTTCGATTTTCCCGTATATATCGGCAACGACGCGGACTGCGCTGTCATCGGCGAATCGGTGTTCGGCGATATGAAAGGCGTGCAAAATGCTGTCATGGTGACACTTGGCACAGGCGTAGGGACAGGTACAATTGTCAAAGGTAATTTGATTTCCGGCTTCAAAGGCGCAGGCGGCGAAGGCGGACACACCGTCATTCGTATGGGCGGCGAAAAATGCGGTTGCGGCAGGCGAGGTTGCTGGGAAGCGTATGCGTCGGCAACTGCTCTTATCCGCGATACCAAACGCGCGATGGAAAAACATCCCGAAAGTCTAATGAACGAAATCGCCAAAAAAGCAGGGAAAGTCACGGGGCGTACGGCATTCGACGCGATGAACGCGGGCGACAAAACCGCAAAAGCCATTGTTTCAAGATATATCAGATACGTCGGCGAAGGGCTTGTGAATATCGGCAACTATATCCGTCCCGAAATAATCTTTATGGGCGGCGGTATAAGCAATCAGGGCGACTGGTTCATAAAGCGCCTGCAAGCGTACGTCACCCGTTACAGTTACGGCGGCAAAAGAAACCCGTATATTAAGGTTGTTAAGGCGACGCTTAAAAATGAGGCTGGTATCTTAGGTGCTGCCGCCCTCGCCTTAAAAAACGGCAAAAATTAGCGCCTTTTTGAGTTTTTCCGAGAACCTGAAAATCCGTGTACACCAAAGTACACTAGGATTTTCAGAACCCTGAAAGAAACATCAAAAATCCATCTAATTTTTGCCGTTTTTGGGAAAGTTTTTTAATCAAAATTCTGACGATTTTAATTTTGGGGACCCCGCGGGATACTTGGTACCCGTGGGGACAAGGAACAAACAAGCAAAAGACAAACAAGCGATATAAAGAGTTTGTTTGGTCAAAAGCGAAGTTTGTGACGAAATTAGCGCCTTTTCGGCGTTTTGACGGAACCTTGCTCAGTTACGTACGACAAGTACGCGCCTTCGCACGAACCCGTCAAGAACCCCAAAAATCCATCTAATTTATGCCGTTTTTGGGAAAGTTTTTTAATCAAAATTCTGACGATTTTGTGATAAACATAGATTTAATTTGTGCCGTTTTTGGGAAAGTTAGGGTTTGACTTTTTAGTGCATTTATTTAATGTCATTGCGAAGCACCGCTCTGTGGTGCTGTGGCAATCTCCCGGAAGGGTAACCTTGTTATAAAACCCACGCAAGATACTTTCGTACTTGCGTGGAGAAAAAGGCGCAAACAAGCAAAAGAGTGAGCGTTATCGCCTGCGATAATGCGATTTCAAAAGTGCAGTTATCGGGGACCCCGCGGGATACTGTGTACTCGCGGGGAAAAGGAGCACACAAGCAAAAGAGTGAGCATTATCGCCTGCGATAATGCGATTTCAAAAGTGCAGTGTGCGCCGTTAGCACGCTTTGAGTGCTTTTTTTGTTGTATTTTTCTTTAACTTTTTTTCATATAGGTATTGACAAATCGTAAATAAGTGTTACAATAATTAGCAATCAAAGGTTGCGAGTGCTAACGGTTTGTAATACCGACTGCCAACGCTCGCGTATGTATTATCGTAAAAAGGAGGATAAATAATATATGGATACTAATAAATATACCGCAAAAGCCGTTGAGGCCGTGCAGGGCGCGCAAAACATCGCTCTCGAACACGACAATCAGGAAATCAAGCCCGAGCATTTTTTATACGCTTTGCTTAACGACGAAAACGGACTCATTTATAAGATTTTAACAGGACTGCAAGTAAGCGCCGACAGTCTTAAAGGCGCGGTCGAAAACGTGATTAAATCTTTCCCGAGGGTTTCGGGCGAAGGCGCGAGCATGTATCTCGGTAACGAAGCGGCGAAAGTCGTTGCCGCTGCCGAAAAGTATGCCAAAAAAGACGGCGACGCATACGTCGGAGTCGAGCATCTTTTTGAAGGTATTCTCGACAACCAGACGGCGAATCTAAAAAAACTGTTTTCGGCGTACGGCGTGGACAAGGCGGCGTTTCTAGAGGCTTTGAAAAAAATCAAAACCGCGCCCAACACCACGGACAACCCGGAAGACACTTACGAAGCGCTCAATAAATACGGATACGACCTTGTCGAAAGGGCAAGAAACGGAAAGCTCGACCCCGTAATCGGCCGTGACGAGGAAATAAGAAACGTCATAAGGATTCTTTCCAGAAAGACGAAAAACAACCCCGTGCTTATCGGTGATCCTGGCGTCGGCAAGACCGCAATCGTTGAAGGGCTTGCACAGCGTATCGTACGCGGCGACGTCCCCGAAGGATTGAAAGACAAAAAGGTTTTTGCGCTGGATATGGGTGCGTTGATTGCGGGCGCGAAGTACCGCGGCGAATTTGAAGAAAGGCTGAAAGCCGTCCTTAACGAAATCAAAAAACAGGAAGGCAGGACGCTTTTGTTCATCGACGAATTGCACACGATCGTCGGCGCCGGCAAGACCGAAGGCAGCATGGACGCAGGCAATCTCCTGAAACCTATGCTTGCCCGTGGCGAGTTGCACTGCATAGGCGCGACGACTTTGGACGAATACCGCAAGTATATCGAAAAAGATCCCGCGCTTGAACGTCGTTTCCAACCGGTGACCGTCGATCAGCCCGACGTCGAAGACACGATTGCGATTTTAAGAGGACTGAAAGAAAGATACGAAATCTATCACGGCGTGAGAATTCACGACCAGGCTCTCGTTGCGGCGGCGACCTTGTCCGACCGTTACATCACCGACAGATTCCTGCCCGATAAAGCAATCGACCTTGTCGACGAAGCGTGCGCCATGATTCGTACCGAAATCGACAGCATGCCTGCCGAAATGGACGACATCTCGCACAAGATAATGCAACTTGAAATCGAAGAATCCGCATTAAGAAAGGAAAGCGACAAACTGTCGATGGAGCGTAAGGCGAGCATTGAAAAGGAACTTGCGGAACTTAACGCGAAGTTCAACGAGATGAAAGCCCAGCTTGAAAACGAAAAGAAAAAGATAGTCGGCGTGCAGGAAACCAAAGCCGAAATCGATAAAGTGAACCTTGAAATCGAAGAAGCGAAAAGGTCTTACGACTTCACGCGCGCGGCGGAACTGCAATACGGCAAACTTCCCGAACTTCAAAAACGTCTGGAAGAAGCCGAAAGCAAGGCGGGCAAACACGAGAATTCAAGCCTGCTCCGTGACGAAGTTACGGCGGACGAAATCGCAAAAATCGTCGCAAAATGGACGGGTATCCCCGTAACGAAACTTATGGAAAGCGAGAAAACCAAACTCTTGAATCTCGGCAACGAGTTGCATAGGAGAGTTATCGGTCAGGACGAAGCGGTCACGAAAGTCGCCGACGCAATCCTGCGTTCGCGTGCGGGCATATCCGATGAAAACCGTCCTATCGGCAGTTTCATGTTCTTAGGTCCGACGGGCGTCGGTAAAACCGAGCTTGCGAAAACCCTTGCGAATTACCTTTTCGACGACGAGAGAAATATCGTGAGAATCGATATGACCGAGTATATGGAAAAGTTCAGCGTGTCGCGTCTTATCGGCGCGCCTCCGGGATACGTGGGCTACGACGAAGGCGGTCAGCTTACCGAAGCGGTAAGGCGCAAACCTTATTCCGTCGTTCTGTTCGACGAAATCGAAAAGGCGCACCCCGACGTATTCAACGTGCTTTTGCAGGTGCTTGACGACGGCAGAATTACCGACAGTCAGGGCAGAACGGTCAACTTCAAAAACACGATTATCATTATGACCAGTAACCTGGGCAGTCAGTATATTCTGGACGGCATCGACAAAGACGGCAACATCTCGGCAGAGGCAAAAGAGCAGGGTTCAGCCTTGTTGAAATCGACGTTCCGTCCCGAATTCCTGAACCGTCTGGACGACATCGTAACGTTCACTCCGCTTACTCGCGACAGTGTAAAGAAGATAATCGGCTTGTTGCTTGAAAAACTCAATTCAAGACTTGAAAGGCAAAATCTGCACCTTAAAGTTACAGATGCGGCAAAAGATGTCATTATCGACGGCGGCTACGACGTAACGTTCGGTGCAAGACCTTTGAAGCGTTTCATCGAAAGCCACATCGAAACGCCGGTTGCAAGAATCATACTTTCGGGCAACCTTGACGAAGGCGACGTAATAGTCGTCGACGCGGAAAACGGCTCGCTTAAAATCGCGCCCGAAAAACCCGAAAAATAAAACGAAGAAGCATCTCAAATCGAGATGCTTTTTTAATGCGAAAAATTTGCGCTTTTGAAAAATTGAAAGCCGTGCGCGACGGGGTGCGAAAATTAAGGTTTATTTTGTTTTACAGTATATCGTTGTATAAAGTATAATATATCTATGGTCGGTAAAAACATCGGCCACGGAGGTTTTATGATTGAGATTAAAAATATCGTAAAAACTTATCGCCCGAAAAAAGGCGGCGAGGTGAAAGCCCTTGACGACGTAAGTCTGAAATTTCCCGAAAAAGGACTTGTGTTCATACTCGGAAAATCGGGCAGCGGAAAGTCCACCTTACTGAACGTTATGGGCGGGCTCGATACGGCGGACAGCGGCGAAATCATCATCAAAGGCAAGTCGTCCAAGGAGTTCTCCACGGGCGATTTCGACAGTTACCGCAACACGTATCTCGGCTTTATTTTTCAGGAATACAACATTCTGGAAGACTTCAACGTGGGTGCGAATATCGCGCTTGCGCTGAAACTTCAAGGGGCAAAAGCGACCGACGAAAGAATCAACGAAATTCTGGACGAAGTCGGGCTTTCGGGATATGGAAAAAGAAAGCCCAACGAGTTGTCCGGCGGTCAGAAACAGCGCGTCGCAATCGCAAGGGCGCTTGTCAAAAACCCCGAAATTATCATGGCGGACGAGCCCACCGGCGCGCTTGACAGCGGCACGGGAATACAAGTTTTCGACACTCTTAAAAAGTTGTCAAAGGACAAACTTGTCATCGTCGTTTCGCACGACCGCGAATTTGCCGAGTCCTACGGCGACAGGGTGATCGAACTTAAAGACGGCAAAGTAATTTCCGACATCGAAAAACACCGCATCGACGCCGAAGTGGAAGAGGGCGGCGCGGAAAACTACAAGGGGAAACTTTTGCGCTTCCCGAAAGGGTACAGGCTGACCGCCGACGACGTAAAGCGTATCAACGAATATCTTGAACGGGACGAGGCGTATTTGTCGCTTGACGAAAAGGTCAACGCCGACGTAAAAACCGCGTCGCACATCGACGAAGACGGGAAAATGGAGTCGTTTGCCCCCACCGACGAAAATGCGATAAAAATTTCCGACGACAAACCATTCAGACTTATCAAATCGCGTATGCCCGTGAAAGAAAGTTTCAAAATGGGCGTCAGCGGCATGAAAACGAAGCCGTTCAGGCTGATAATTACGATTTTCTTGTGTTTCGTATGCTTTGCAATGTTCGGAATCGTGGACAGTTTTGCCGCGTACGACAGCAAGACCGCAATTGTAAACTCGATTGTCGACAGCGGCATAAAATATACCACGTTCAGAAAAACGGTGCTGGTTGACGAGTTCGGCGATCAGTTCTTCACCGAAAAACGAATGTCCGACGCCGACGTCGAAAATCTGAAAAACAAGACGGGCATGGATTTTTTGCCCGTGCTGTCCGAAAGCGGCAGCGGATATTACAGCGGCGGCAGCGCGAGCGTTGCCGGGAATTTCATGAAAGACGCGACAAGCAAGGTTTATGACGGCAGCGTTGCGGGCGTTGTCGAAATCGGGGACGAAGCCACCCTGAAAAAGCACAATCTTTCGCTTATGGCGGGGCGGTTGCCGGAGCAGGACGACGAAATCGCGATAAGCGACTTTGTCTTCGATTGCTTCAAAAAATGGGGATACGCCTACGTTGACGAAAACGGCGTTCCCGACGAAAGCAAAAATATCGAAGCGTCGGGGATTAAAAACGCCGCGGACTTTGTCAATGCAAAACCGAACCTGAAAATCGCGGGCAGCGCGATGAACGGCACGTTCAAAATCGTCGGCGTCGTGAAAACGGGCTACGATTATTCCAGATACGCCGCTCTTGACAAAACCGTCGGCAGCGACGACGACGCGCTTGATTACTTCATGTTGCAAAGCCAGTTTTCAAGCGAGCATAACAGCGCGTTTTCGGGCTTGCTCTTTTGCGGAAAGGACTTTATCAAAAACTACCTTGCTTACGACGGCGTCGGTGGGGAAATTTACGACAGGGCGATTCTGCAAAGCGAAGAAATTAACGGAAAAACGCGCAGAATGTATATGGGCGGAGATTATCGCCACTACTTCACAACCGCCGATTACGCGGGCACCGTGTTTTTCGACAGCGGCAAAACCACGCTTTCGGACGACGAAATAGTGATGGAAGTAAAGCAGCTTATAAACGCTTTGAAAAACGTTTATTACGACGACACGGGAATATGCGACAGGCTTGTCGGCATAGAAAATTCTTCCGACAATGAAGAAATCAAAGCGACGCTTTCGCCGCTTGTGAAAGACGCGAAAATCAAAATGCAGTGCGGCGGGACTTACAACCCGTATATTACGAAAATTTTAACGATAAAAGGTTACTTCTTCGATAACGGCGACGGCACGGTGGATTCAAGTTTTATCGGCGTGTCCGATAGTCTTGCCGCCGAAATCAAAAACGCGCCCGTCGGTAAATACGCAAGGGCGATTTCCGGCGAAAAACTTTCAAAATCCGACCTTGAAAAAGTTGTCGAGTTTTCAATGAAAAGCGAAGACGGCGTTAAGTATCCTTTGGTCAACTACGTCGTTTCGGCGGAAAATATGGTGGGCTCAATCATTGAAGCCGCCGCCAAAATTTTGTTGTACGTCGGCATCGGCGTTTTCGTATTCGCCGTCATACTGTTTATGACTTATATTTCGGCGTCGATATCCTACAAAAAACGAGAAATCGGCATTTTACGAGCCGTAGGAGCGCGTTCAAGTGACGTTTTCGGCATATTCTTTAACGAGGCGCTTGTGATTTCGCTTATCGTATTCGTGCTTGCGACGATAGGAAGCGGCGTTGTCGTTTCCGTTGTAAACTCGTCCCTGCGCGCAACCTACGGACTGCCGATAACCCTTTTAAGTTACAGTATTCGCGAGATCGGAATTATCCTTCTGGGCTGCATCGCCACGGCACTTTTCGCAAGCTTTATACCTGTACTTAGGATTGCCCGAAAGAAACCCGTCGACGCGATTAAAAACCGATAATTCGCGATATTCTGCTTTTTCGGCGGAACTTGAAAATTCGTGGAAAATGGGGCCCCCGCGGGATACTGTGTACCCGTGGGGAAAAGGAGCACACAAGCAAAAGAGTGAGCGTTATCGTTCGCGATAACGTGATTTCAAAAGCGCAGTGTGCGACGCATTCTCGGTTTTTAATGCTTGTATATTTGCGCCTTTTTGAGTTTGGCAACGTTCGTATTATTATCTGTTGGCTATTAGTGGAAAAACAAATTACTGACGAACTATTGAAATCTGCATCAAAGTATGCACGACTTGACAATAAAAAACGACCGTGGGAACGGTCGTTTTTTGTGGGTGCGTGAAAAATTATAAACTTCTCAGGACTTTGTTGACTTCCGCCATATCGCATTTGCCGGCGTATTCCGCCTTAAAGTGGCGCATTACGTTTGGCACCGATTTGTCGGGCAAGGTCATAATGACGGCTCTGATTTCGTCCTCGCTCATCATTTTGGGCAGATACTTTTCGATTGCCGCGATCTGGTTGTTCAAAGACAGCACTGTGTCGGCTCTGCCAGCCTTTTCAAAAGCGTCCTTTTCTTCAAAGAGTTCCTTTTGCGTTTTTTTCAGGATCTGGACGTAGTCGGCGTCGGACATTTCCTCGCCTTTGCTGCGTTTTTCGATATTGAAGAGCATAAGTTTGTTTATGAGCGCGTTAAAAGCCGTGACGGTATCTTTGTCGTGCGCCTTCATTGCCTCGATTTTTGCTTTTTTAAAATCGTCGATATTCATAAAATCACCTCGGGAAAATTATAGTCCCAAGGCGGCAGGAAAGTCAATAAAATGCAACTAATCGTCGAGATTTGAAAACAAGGGGCTGTCGAAAAACTCCGAAAGAGAAATTGACAATCCTTCGCAAAGATACGCGATGGTTTGCAGTTTCGGATTTTGACTTCTTCCCGAGAAAATGCTGTTGACGGTGGACTGTATCACGCCGGACATCGTGCAAAGTTTATTGACGGTGATGTTTCGGTTGTTGCAGTATTCAAGAATACGCGCGGCGACTGCTTCGTTCAGTTTCATAATTTACCTTAATCATTTGTCTTGATACGTTAATCGTAACAAAAAGAAAAATCAAAAGTTGTGAATGTATCGTTGACTTTTATTGAATAAGGTGTTATTTTTAAGGTATGAATTTAACGGATTTTACAAGCAAAATTTTGTCTATATTTGAAGACAATAATGATTTAAAATGCGTCCACAATGCAAAGTATCAGATTGTTGTGGAAACAGGCGACGAAAGTAGGTTTGTAGTAAAATTGCTATATGCGCCGAAAATGAGTAAAAAAAGCCAAAAAAGACAAAAAATATTAGAAAAATTCCTTAACGATGCGGAAAAGAGCGATAACTGATGTTATCGCTCTTTTAATGCGTTCAGCCAGATTGTTTTGTCAAAGCGGGTGTTTAAGGGGCTTGTGGACGGCAAAAACAGGGCGGAATCCGAAAGATATTTGTAATTTTTCAGGAATATTTCCTTTGCCTTTCCACCGTTTAAGATAATTTTTTTGACGTTTGCCTTGTCAAGGACTTTTTGTAAGTCCGCAACCTTATAATTTTTAATCGTGCTGTCAAGGCTGCCCGTTATTTCGCACTCGGCGACGACGTCCCAAAGGGCGATTTTGTGGTTTTTAAGCAGGGCTTGCTTTTCGCCTATCGTTTCGGGCGCGGGTTCGCCAAAGGCTTCCGATAGAATTTTCCAGAATCTGTTTTGTTTGTTGCCGTAATAAAAGTTCGTCTCGCGCGAGATGACGCTCGGGAAACTTCCGAGAATCAAAATTTCGCTGTTTTCGTCGAAGAACGGCAGAAATCCCTTGTAAATCATACTTGGATTATACAACAAAAAATGCGTGTGCGGTATTGATTTATTGAAAATTTCGGGATATAATATTTCCAAACGGAAGGTGAGAAAAATGATTTTATATTTTACGGGTACGGGCAATGCGAAATATATTGCCGAAAAAATCGCAAACGTAACGGGCGACGAAACGAAAAATATCGTGGCTTATACCCGCGATAACGAGAAATTTTTGCAAGGGGACGGGGAACGACTTATCCTTGTCAGCCCCGTGTACTACTGGGGTATTCCCGAATCGGTGAAAGGATTTCTGAAAACCATGAAAACCGCGGGAAGATATTTCGCGATAGTTCTCGAATGCGGCGGAAGCACCGGGAACGCGCAGGGCGTGTGCGAAAGATACGTGCGTCCCGACGCGGTGTTCGGCGTTGTCGCGGTCGATAATTTCTGCCCGATGTTCAAAATCGAATCCGCCGAAGAAACGGAAAAACGACTTGACGCGCTTGACGAAAAAATCGCCGTTATCGCGGACAAAATCAGGAACGAGGAAAAGGGCGACTTCAATGCAGAAAAGGGAAGTTTTTATAAACTCAACACCGCGCTTTTGTATCCGATTTACGAAAAATTCGGCGGAAGAAAAACAAAATTTTCGGCGTCCGACGACTGCGTAAATTGCGGACTTTGCGAAAGCATTTGCCCGGTGTCCGCAATAAAAATCGAGAACGGAAAGCCCGTATGGACAAAAGAAAAGTGCGATATGTGTCTGGGGTGTCTGTCAAGATGCCCGAAAAACGCAATCTCGATTAAGAAGTCTTTGAAAAACGGACGCTACGTAAATCCGCGCGTCAAATTCTGAAACTCCCGAAAATAATTTTGAAAAAGCAGCCTTTGCAAGGCTGTTTTTTGTTGCCTTTTTATCATATCTTATATAAAATAACATTAAGTAATTTCTGTGTAGGTAAAGAGGATGCAAAAGAAGTTATCGAAGTTTTCACACGGTCTGAAAAAAATTCCCAAAGGTATCGTAAAACTCAAATGGGTGTTTCTTGTGCTGTTCGTCGCGCTGTCGATATTCGGCGCGGTGATGATTCCGCATACGAAAATCAACTATGACCTGACGGGGTATCTGCCCGCGAATTGCGATTCGTCAACCGCTCTCGAACTCCTGAAAAAAGAGTTTGACGACAAGGGCATGGCATACGTTATGGTTAAGGACGTTACGCCGGAAAAAGCAGGCGAAATCAAAACGAGGCTTGAAAAAGTCGAAGGCGTTGCGACGGTTACTTACGTTGAGAGTATGAACTACAAAAACAACTCGGCACTCTATACCGTAACGCTGAAAGACTATGACTCGACGGCGGGTGCGTTCGACGCGGTAAAAGACGTAATCGACGCTTTATCCGACGAAAAAGCATATTTATCCGGTCAATCTGCATTTTCATACTACACAAAACTTGAAACTGAACAAAGCATAATGAAGCTTGGAATCGCAATCGTCGTGATCATTCTTCTGGTTATGCTGTTCACGTCGAAGACTTATTTCGAACTCATCGTGCTTATCCTCGTTTTCGGCGCGGCGATGGCGATAAACATGGGGACGAATTTCTTGTTCGTCAACGGTATTTCTTACATTGCGAATCTGGTTGCGCTCGTGCTGCAACTCGCGCTGTCGCTTGACTACTCGATTATTCTTTTGCACCGCTATATGGAAGAAAGGGATAAAGGCGAAGACGCAAAAACCGCGACGGTTACCGCACTCACGAAAGGGCTGCCCGAGATTCTGTCAAGTTCCCTTACGACGGTGGCGGGGCTTGCCGCGCTTATGCTGATGACGCTGTCAATCGGCTCGGAAATCGGGTTGTCGCTTGCAAAAGGTATCGTCATCTCTATGGCGACGGTCATATTCTTTATGCCGGCTCTTCTCGTGATTTTCGACAAACCCATTCAAAAAACCCGTCATAAATCTTTCGTGCCGAACGTAACAAAGCCCGCGCGTGCAATCGTCAAGGCAAGAAAAGTCATCGTGCCCGCGTTTTTGCTTATCGCAATCCTTGCGGGAGTCGCGCAGGGTTTCAACAAATATTCGTTCAACTACAACAGCGGCTCGCTTATCGTCGCGCCGAAAAAGGTCATCGAAGAAACGGGCTTCGGCACGCTTAACTCGCTTGTCGTGGTTGTGCCGAAAGGCGACGCCGAAAAAGAACGCCAACTTGTGAAATACGTGGAGTCTTTCGACCTTATCGACAAATCGCAGACGACCGCACTGTCGACAATCAACGTGTATTCTTTCATCGACGCGGATTCTTCGGAAACGCTGTATCTTACCGACGAATTGTCCAAGGCGGAAATACTTGCCTTAATCGATAAAATTCCCGCGGAAACCGACAAAGATAAGGAAAAGGTAGCCTTGATGAAAAACTTTGCGAACACCTGGTTTGACGAATACGTCGGAAAATATATGCCCGAAGGCACCGACAAAGAAACCGCAAAAGTCAGGCTTATCGACCTTCTGGACTTCGCCGTCCGCGAAAAACTGAACAGCATTTCGCCGCTTTTGAACGGAAACGAAGAAATTAAAGCATATCTCGATCAGGTCAAACAAATTTCCTTTGCAAAGGCTAATCTCGAATCCGAAAACTATTCCCGCATCACGTTCAACATCAACGGCGGGGTGGAAGACGACGACGTGTTTGAACTTGTCAAAACCTTGAAATCGGGTGTGTCCGACTTTTACGAGGAAAGATATATCACCGGCGAAAGCGTCGTGTGCTATGAGATGAGCGAATACTTTATGAAAGACAACCTTATGGTGTGTCTGTTCACCGATTTGTTCATTCTGGTTATATTGCTTATAACGTTCAGGAATATTTCGCTTCCGATAATCCTTATCCTGGCGATTCAGGGCGGAATTTTCATCAACTTTGCGATTCCGTTCTTGTCCAAGACGTCGATTTCGTTCATCGGCTACCTTATAATAAGCGCGATACAGATGGGCGCGACAATCGACTACGCAATCGTACTTACCAACAGATACCGCGGCATAAGGAAAGATTTCACCGACCGCTATGACGCAATGGCTGCCGCAACAAACGCCGTGTTCCCGACAATTCTGACGTCGGGCGTCATTCTTACGGCAACCGGCTTCGTTATGAGCATGCTGTCGTCGGGTGTGGTGGCGCAACTCGGGCTTTTGCTGGGCGTAGGCACGCTGACGTCGATAATCATCGTGTTGTTCGTCCTGCCGTCGCTTCTTCTGGTGACAGAGAAAGTCGTCGATAAAACCGACTTTTCAAAACTGTTTAGAAGAAAACAAAAAACCGCCGTCGAAGAAGTTACGCTAAGCCCCGACTTCACGGAGCCTTCCGACAACGCCGTAAAGGCACAGAAAACCGAAAACGAACAAGGTTGATTTTGCTATCGAAAATGAGTTGACAAAAAAGATATTTCGCATTATCATTTTCATATCGATATAAAAGGGCGTATTATGAAAAACTTCGTCGAAAACAAGTTTTATTACTATTACTTTCAAAACAACGTTTCATTCTGCAAGGGACGCTGAAAGTCGACGCACTTTTTTTTCAGGTAAGTTAGCGATTCCTTTGCGGAATCGCTTTTTTTATACGAAAAACCGCGCCGATTTGCAATATATGCGGAAAACAGCGCGAAATATGTGAAAAAACGATGGTTTTATAATCAAAATTGATTATAATGGAAAAGACAGAGGTTTATATGAAAGATATTTTGGACGCAAGGAACGAAATCAACGAAATCGACAAACAAATGGCGCAGCTGTTCCAGAAAAGAATGGAAGCCGTGAAAGACGTTGCCGTGTATAAAAAGGACAACGGTCTGTCCGTCCGCGACCTTTCCCGCGAGGCGGAAGTCGCAAAACGCAATTCAAAATTCGTCACGGACGAAAGCCTGAAACCGTATTACGTCGACTTCATCAGAAACACGATCGACGTGTCCTGTAAGTATCAGGAATCGCTGCTTCGGAATATGACCGTCGCGTACTGCGGCGTTGAGGGGGCGTTTGCACACATCGCCGCGAAGAAAATGTTCCCGACCGCGACGTACAAGCCCTGCGCGACTTTTTCGGAGGCGTACGAGGGCGTCGAAAAGGGCGAATACGACTGCGCCGTGCTTCCGCTTGAAAACAGTTACGCCGGGGAAGTCGGCGAGGTTATGGATCTGACGTTTTCGGGCGATCTGCATATAAATCAGGTTATCGAAGTGCCGATCACGCACAATCTTCTGGCATTGCCCGGCGCAAGCGTCGACACGATAAAAACCGTTGTGAGCCACCCGCAGGCGCTCATGCAGTGCGCGGATTTCATAAGGAAAAACAATTTTGAGGTCAAAGCGTATTCCAACACCGCGCTTGCCGCAAAGTTCGTCAAAGACAGCGGCGACAAAACGATTGCCGCGATTGCCTCCGACGAAACCGCAAACGTTTTCGGGCTCGATATCATTGAAAAAAGCGTCAACGACGTGAAAACCAACACGACGAGATTCGCCGCGTTTTCAAGGGTTGAAAATACGCCGTTTTGCCTTACGAAAAGAGAAAACGAAAACTTTATTCTGGTGTTCACGGTGCAGAACGAATCGGGCGCGCTCGCAAGCGCGTTGAACATAATCGGCGCACACAACTTCAATATGCGCGCGCTTCGTTCCCGTCCGATGAAAAACCTGAAATGGAATTACTATTTTTACATCGAGGCGGAAGGAAACGTCAATACGCAAAACGGAAAAGAACTTATGCAAGAGTTGTCCGCGCTTTGCGCCAAGCTGAAACTTGTCGGCAGCTACTTCTCGGACGAGGGATACGAAAAATGATTATACCCGTAAATCTTGACGAAAAATACGACGTCATCGTCGAAAACGGCGCGCTTGACGACGCGGAAAAACACTTTAACCTTAACAGAAAGGTTCTGGTTCTGACCGACGACGGAGTGCCCGAAATGTACGCCGAAAAAGTCGCGATAAAATGCGAAAACCCCGTTGTCGTGACTCTTAAACACGGCGAAGAAAGCAAAAATTTCGACAACTTCAAACATATCCTTTCCGTTATGCTTGAAAACTCGTTTTCAAGGAAAGATTGCGTTGTGGCTGTCGGCGGCGGCGTTGTCGGGGATATCGGCGGATTCGCCGCGTCGTGTTATATGCGCGGCGTCGATTTTTACAACGTGCCGACAACCCTTTTGTCGATGGTGGATTCGTCAATCGGCGGGAAAACCGCAATCGACTTTATGGGCGTGAAAAACGTTGTCGGCTCATTTTATCAGCCGAAAGCGGTCGTGGTCGACCCTCGCGTTTTAAGCACGCTTGACGACAGACAATTTTACGCAGGGCTTGCGGAGTCGATAAAAATGGCTGCGACGTCGGACGCATCGCTTTTTGAATTTATCGAAGACGCCGACGTGAAACGCGACGTGAAAGAAATCATCGAAAGGTCGATACTCATCAAAAAAGCCGTCGTGGAAAAGGACGAAAAAGAAGAGGGATTAAGAAAGGTTCTGAACTTTGGTCATACCGTCGGCCACGCAATCGAAAGCGCGGAGCAGGGAAGGTTGTTGCACGGCGAATGCGTTGCGACTGGTATGATGTACGCATGCTCCAACGGCGTAAAAACACGCCTTGAAAACCTTATGACAAAGTTTGGTCTTCCCGTCAGAACCGAAAAAACGGCGGCGCAACTTCTGCCGTACATCACGCACGACAAAAAAGCTAGCGGCGGAAAAATCTCGACGGTGTACGTCGACGAAATCGGAAGTTTCAGATTTATCGACCTCACAGCGGAAGAAATACTTTTAATATCGGAGAAAAAGAAATGAAAAACACGTTCGGAAACAGCATTTCGCTTACCGTATTCGGCGAAAGTCACGGCGAATGCGTCGGCGCGGTTATCGACGGACTCGCGGCGGGAATCGTCGTTGACGAAAACCTTATAAGGGAAGACCTTAAAAGGCGCGCTCCATCGACAAGCACGGACACCGCGCGCCGCGAAAACGACAATTTCAAAATTGTGAGCGGCGTGAAGGACGGCAGGACGACGGGCGCTCCGATTTGCGTGATTGTCCCAAACGAAAATACGAAAAGCGGCGACTACGATTACGGTATCGCGCGGCCGTCGCACGCCGATTACACGGCGTTTTGCAAATATCACGGATATGAAGATTACCGCGGCGGCGGACACTTCTCGGGGCGTGTAACGGCAGGGATAGTTGCTGCCGCTTCGATTGTAAAAAGCGCGCTGGAAAGCATCGGAATTAACATTGCGACGCACGTCATTGAATGTGCGAACGTGCAGGATAAGCCGTTTAACGACATCAAAAACGAGATATTAACCGTTAAATCCGCAATATTCCCCGTTATCGACAAAGCACAAGGGAAGAAGATGCAGGAAAAAATCGAAAAAGCGAAAGCCGACGGCGACAGCGTCGGCGGCGTCACCGAAACCGCAATAATCGGACTGCCCGAAGGCGTCGGCGAGCCGTGGTTCGACAGCGTTGAAAGCATACTCTCGCACGCGCTGTTTTCAATCGGCGGCATTAAGGGCGTGGAATTCGGCAACGGCTTTGAAATGACAAAAATGAGAGGAAGCGCCGCAAACGACGCGTTCGCTTTGGAAAACGGAAAAGTCGTAACGCTTACGAATAACAACGGCGGCGTAAACGGCGGCATCACCAACGGTATGCCCGTGATTTTCAAGTGCGCCGTAAAACCCACGCCGTCCATTTACAAAACGCAGAAAACGGTCAATTTTTTGAAAAACGAAGAGACCGAAATCAATATTCGCGGCAGACACGATCCCGCGATAATAAGAAGGATTTGTCCCGTTATCGACGCGGTCGCAGCGCTTGCCGTCGCCGATCTTCTGCAACAAAAGTATGGCACGGACGTCATGACAAAAGGTATCGGAAAATGAAATACGGGCTCATCGGAAAACCGCTCGGGCACAGTTTCTCGCGCGAAATACACGCACTCATTGCGGACTACGATTATCGTCTTTTTGAAATCGACGAGGACGAGTTGCCGCGCTTTTTTCAAGAACGCGATTTTTCGGGCATAAACGTTACGATTCCTTACAAGCAGGCGGTGATTCCGTTTCTGGACGAAATATCCGACGAGGCGAAAAAAATCGGCGCGGTGAACACGATTGTCAAAAAGGAAGGGAAACTTTTCGGATTCAACACCGACTTTTTCGGTATGCGCGCGCTCATCAAAAGCGCTGGGCTTGACCTTGAAAACAAAACCGTTCTGATACTCGGTACGGGCGGCACGTCGAAAACCGCCGTTGAGGTTTCAAAAAGCCTTGGCGCGACGGAAATCGTGAAAGTATCAAGAAAAAAGTCTTCGGACACGGCGACATACGACGAAGCGTACGAAAAGTATTCGGGCGCGGACGTCATCATAAATACGACGCCTGTCGGAATGTTTCCAAATGCCGACAAAACGCCCGTCGATATTAAAAAATTCAAAAAATTGCAGGGTGTTATCGACGCGGTTTACAACCCGCTTCGCACAAATTTCGTGCTTGACGCCGAAAGTATCGGCGCGAAAGGGCGCGGCGGACTGTATATGCTTGTGGCGCAGGCGGTTTATGCGTCGGCGTTGTTTTTGGATAAAACCGCAGACGAGAACGTCATCGACAAAACGTACGCCCGCATACTGAAAGAAAAGCGCAATATCGTGCTTTGCGGTATGCCGTCTTCCGGGAAAACGACCGTCGGTAAAGAAATCGCAAACGATTTCGGAAAAAGATTTATCGACACCGACGACGTCGTGGTTGAAAAACGGAAGGAATCCATAACCGATATTTTTGAAAAGTACGGCGAAGGAGAATTTCGGAAGGAAGAGCGGCTTGCAATCGAGGAATTGTCAAAAGAGAACGGACTTGTTATCGCAACGGGCGGCGGCGCGGTGCTGGACGAAAACAACGTACGCGCGCTCAGACGAAACGGCGTAATTCTGTTTCTGGACAGAAGCCTTGAAAACCTTGTCGCAACTGCCGACAGACCATTGTCCAAGGACAAGGAAAAACTCAAAAATCTTTTTGAAAAAAGATACGACGTTTATAAGTCGTGCGCGGACGCGGTAATCCCCGCAGACGGCGAAATCGCCGACGTAGTCGAAAAAATAAAAGGAGTTTTATTATGAAATTTCTTATTCTGAACGGACCGAACATCAATATGCTGGGCATAAGAGAGCCCGAAATTTACGGAGAAGAAACGTACGATGCCCTTGTCGAAAAGGTCAAAGAGCACGCGGAAGAAATCGGCGTGGAGGTCGAGTTTTTCCAGTCGAACCACGAAGGCGCGCTCATCGACGAAATCCAGCGCGCGTACTTTTCGCAAGTTGACGGCATCGTGTTCAATCCCGCGGGATATACGCATACGAGCGTTGCGCTTGCCGACGCCGTGAAAGCCGTGTCGATACCCACCGTCGAGGTGCATATTTCGTACGTCAGCGAAAGGGAAACGTACAGACAGATAAGTTTCGTCCGCGCGGTCGCAATCGACACCATCGAAGGGCAAGGGCTTAACGGTTACCTTATCGCGATGGACGCGCTCAAAAATCATCTTATAAATAATGAAGGTTAAAATTCTGCCGTCAAAAACGTCGGGCGAAGTTTCGGCGCCGCCGTCAAAAAGTTTTGCTCACCGATATCTTATCGGCAGCGTTTTGTCGTGCGGAAAGTGCGTGATAAAAAATATTGCGGACAGCGACGATATTTCGGCAACGCTTTCGTGCATCGAACAACTTGGCGGAAGCGTAACGAAAGACGGAAATATCGTGACCGTTATTCCGACAAACGAAAAGCAAATCGAAAACGCGGTTTTCGACTGCAAAGAAAGCGGCAGTACGCTGAGGTTTTTTATCCCCGTAGTGCTTGCGACAGGCGCGAAAAACTGCACGTTTTTAGGGAGCGAAAGACTGCTTGCGCGCGGGATAAAGGAATACGAAAAACTTTTTGAAAACAGCGACGTAAAAATAAAATCCGACGAAAAATCAATCGAGGTAAACGGGACACTCTCGGCGGGGAATTACGAAATAAGCGGCGAGGTCAGCAGTCAATATACAACCGGAATGTTGTTTGCATTGTCGAGGCTCTCAGGCAAAAGCACGCTTAAAATCACGGGAAATGCCGAAAGCCGCGCTTACGTCGATATGACGATAAAAGTTTTGAAAGACTTCGGCGCGGACGTTGCGGAAACCGAAAAAAACTTTTTTGAAATAAACGGAAAAGGACGGCTTTCGCCCGGCGAATTTACAGTTGAGGGCGACTGGTCGAACGCCGCATTTTTAATTGCGCTTTCCCGCCTTGTGGGGACAATAAGCGTTTCGGGACTTAACGAAAACAGCGTGCAGGGCGACAGATTTTGCACTGCCGCATTTGACGCGCTGGACGGCGAAAACGCCGAAATCGACCTTAAAGATTGTCCCGACCTTGCGCCGATATTATTTTCTTACTCCGCATATAAAAACGGCGGAAAGTTCATAAACACAAGGCGGTTAAGGGTGAAAGAAAGCGACCGCGCAAACGTTATGGCGGAAGAACTGAAAAAATTCGGCGCAAATGTTAAAGTGTACGAAAACAGCGTTGAAATTAAAAAAACGCAACTTAAACCGCCGATTGTGCCGCTTTGCGGACACAACGACCACCGCATCGTAATGGCGCTTTCTGTGCTTGCGGTAGTTTTCGGCGCGGAAATCGACGGGGCGGAGGCAGTAAACAAAAGTTATCCCGATTTCTTCCGCGTCATAAAAAAAGCAGGAGTAAACGTATATGAAATTCGATAAAAACACAAAAATTCTGATCGTAGGGCTTGGACTTATCGGCGGCAGTTACGCAAAGGCGTTGTCGGACGAAGGATACTTCGTCGGCGCAATCGACAAAAAGAAAAGTTCGGTCGAGTACGCGTTGAAAAACGGGCTTATACAGGTTGGCGAGACAAGTGTGAAAAAAGATTTCGTAAAAGACTTTGACCTTATCATTTTTGCGCTGTATCCGCACGATTTCATAAACTGGATCAAGGAATATCAATCATCAATAAAGTCGGGCGCGCTTATCACCGACGTTACCGGTGTGAAGTCGTTCGTCGTTGAAAACGTGCAGAAAATTCTTCGTGGCGACTTGGAATTCGTGGGGGCGCATCCGATGGCAGGCAAAGAAGTCAGCGGCGTCGAAAACGCCGATCCGAAAATCTTCGTCGGGGCAAATTACATCGTGACGCCCACGAAAAGGAATACAGAAGAAAACGTGCAGGCGGTGCAAGATCTCGGCCGCGCGCTCGGTTTTGAAAGGGTATCGTCGCTTTCGCCCGAAGAGCACGACGAAACGGTGGGGTTTTTGTCGCATCTGACGCATTGCATCGCCGTATCGCTGATGGTATCCAAAAAGTCGCACCATCTTGCCGAATACACGGGCGATTCCTTCCGCGACCTTACCCGCATCGCAAAAATCAACGACGAAATGTGGAGCGAACTTTTCCTTGCAAACAAGGACGAACTCTTAAAACAAATGGACCTGTTTGAAGAAAAATTCAACCAACTGAAAGAAGATATCAAAAACGATAATCGTGAAAAAATAAGAGAAACGCTGCGCGAATCCACGGCGCGCCGCAAAGTGTTTGACAAAGACGCAAAGGAGACAAAATAAATGAATCTCGAATTCAAAAGAAAACTGCCGACGTTGCAGGAAATCAAGGCGATGTATCCGCTTGACGACGCGCTTGCGGCGCACAAAAAAGATACCGACGCCACACTCAAAAACATTTTTTCGGGGAAGGATAACCGCCTGCTTCTGGTAATCGGGCCGTGTTCCGCCGACAGAGAGGACGCCGTTCTCGACTATATTTCAAGGCTCAGGCGCGTGCAGGAAAAGGTCGCCGACAAAATCGTCATCGTGCCGCGCATTTATACCAACAAACCGCGCACGACGGGCGACGGTTACAAGGGAATGCTGCACCAGCCCGATCCCAACGCCGACGAAAATATGCTGAAAGGGCTGATCGCCATAAGAAAATTGCACATAAAGGCACTTAATGAAACGGGATTTTCCTGCGCGGACGAAATGCTTTATCCCGAAAACCATCTGTATCTGTCCGACGTGTTGTCGTACGTTGCGGTCGGCGCAAGGTCGGTTGAAAACCAATTCCACAGGCTCACGGCAAGCGGGCTCGATATTCCCGTCGGCATGAAAAACCCGACAAGCGGCGATTTGTCCGTCATGATGAATTCGATACGCGCGGCGCAGCACCCGCATACATTCGTGTATTCGGGGTGGGAAGTGAACAGCGCGGGAAATACGCTCGCGCACGCGATTCTGCGCGGCTCTGTGGATAAAAACGGACAGGCAATCCCGAATTACCATTACGAAGACCTTATCAAACTTTGCGATCTGTACGCGAAAAGCGGGCTTGAAAACCCCGCCGTCATCGTCGATACCAACCACTCGAATTCGGCAAAAAAATTCGACGAGCAACCGCGCATCGCAAAAGAAGTGTTGCACAGCACGCGTTATTCCAAAGGTATCGGAAAAATGGTGAAAGGGCTGATGATCGAATCGTATATCGAAGACGGCTCGCAACCGTCGGACGGCAAAATTTACGGGAAATCCATCACCGACGCATGCCTCGGATGGGACAAAACCGAAAGGCTTATTTACGATATTGCGGATTTAAGATAAAAAAAATTAACGATAAAGTCGATAATTCGTCAAAAGAAAACGAAAAATAAAAGCGCGGACAAAACGTCCGCGCTTTGTATTATACAACCGTATTAAAAGAATCTTGCGACAAGGTCTTTGGAGTATTGCACCGTTTCTTCCATATCGCCGAAGCTCATGATTTCGCCGGCATAATATGTATTGAGCTGACCTTGCATACTTTCGACTTTTTCGTACCAGCCGTCGGCGTAGTCTTTCTCAAACACGTGGGGGAAGTAATACCACTTTCTCTCATATACGCATTTGTCGATGTCGATGCCGCAAAGTTTCATATCGTCCCAAGCCATCTTTTTCGCTTCTTCGTAGGTTTTGAGTTCCTTACCCTTGTAGTTGCGCAGGACGTAAGTTGTAAGAACCTGATTGGGTTCGTCCTTCCATCTGTGATAGAACACCATAAGGTGACCGAGTCTTTCGGGAACCATGTTGTCGAAGAGATAGCCCGACATATCGGGGTAATAAGTGCCTTTCTTGCAGGTGATTGCGGTGACGTCGTAGCGTTCGTAATCGATTTTTGCGAAAAGCGCTTTTTCCTGTTCGGTCGCGTCGAAGTAGGACGGCAGATATTGCAGGGGAGCGGTGACGATGATTTTGTCGTATTCTTCCATTTCGTCGCCGATATAAACCTGAACTTTGCCGTTTTCACGCGTAACTTTCGTGATGTTGACGTTGAGGCGAGCGGGGTGTTGCAGTTTCTCGTTGACCGCTTCGTAAATGCTTTGCGTGCCGTCTTTCCACGTCCACAAATCCTTGTTTACGAAGTACATTGCGGTTGCAAAGTCAAGGTATTTCATGACGTATGCCGCGGGGATTTCGTCAAAGAAGCCGTATCCGAACGCGGTGTAAGGCCCGATCCAGATTTCCTGCGCAAGTTCAACCTTGTTGAGTTTGCAGAAATCCTTGAAGTTCATGCACAGATCTTTGAGGTTGGGGTTTTCGCCGACAACGTGTTCGCCGGTGACCGGATCGTACCCGTCGTATTTACCCTCGGAAATTCCCTTGTGACCGGTGTATTGATATCCCTTGTACTTGGTCGCAAGAAGCGTGCCGAGTTTTTTGACCTGTGATTTCATCTTCAAAAGATGCGGGATAAGCAGGGGGTTTTTCTTCGGATTGAACGGATCGTACGGTTTTCCGTTCATTTTGCGATACGCACGTTCGAGTTTCGGTCCGTTGTGATCGACGCCGCCGAATAATTCAAGCTCATGCACGGCGTAATACGTCGGGCAACCCATAATCGCGCCCATTTCAAATCGCTTTCCGTCATGATACGGAGAGTGGCATTTTCCGCCGACGTGGTCTTCTTTTTCAAGAATCGAATAATCGGTATAACCGTTCTTTTCAAGATGAACTGCCGCGCTTAATCCCGCGGGACCGGCGCCGATGATACAAATCTTTTCATTCTTTGCCATAATAATCTCCTTGAACTAAGTAAGTCTTGCGACCTACAAATTATTTTTCTTATAAAACAATTATACCACCTATTTTTACAATGTAAATACTTTTGTTAAAATTTTGACGAAAAATATCGAAAAGTTGCGTTTAAGTATTCACAACGTAATTTCGGCGTGGTATAATGAGATTGATTTAAGAGGTGAAAAAATGAAATTTACGTCTTTTGTTCAACTTTTACACAGCGGTGCGACGAATTATCCCGACAACGTTGCGCTCTTGTACGACGAGGGCGGAACTACGGTCAAAAAAACGTACGCGCAGTTATACGCCGACGTCAAAGATCGCGTCCGCGCGCTTGAAAGTATGAAAGAAACCTGCGTGGGTATTCTCGAAGCGCCGTCGGAAAAATGGCTTGTCGATATGTTCGCGTGCGTGATTGCCGGAAAGCAAACGGTGCTACTCGACGCGATGTCGGACGCCGCGACGCTCCAAAAATGCGTTCTCGCAACCGACGTCGAAACTATTCTCACCGACAACCTGACCGCGCCGTATGCGACCGCTTTGACGTTTTGCCCGCATACGCTGAACAGGACGGACGGAGAAGGCGATATATTGTTTTTCACGTCGGGCACTACGGAGTCCTCAAAAGCGGTGGTGCTGACCTCGAAATCCCTTTGCGCCAGCGCCTGGAACGGACAGGAAAGATGCCCGTGCAACGAAAACGACAATCTGCTTTGCGTGCTTCCGCTCACTCACGTGTTCGGGTTCGTATGTTCGATGCTGTGGCCGTTGTCGCAGGGCGCGTGCGTGTCGTTGACAAGGGGGCTTCGTTATCTCCCGTTCGACGCGAAATATTTCAACCCGACGATTATATCCGTCGTGCCGTCCGTGTTGAAATTCCTTTTGAACTTCAACGCGCTTAACGATAATTTGCGTATGGTGCTTGTCGGCGCGGGCCCCGCAAGCGAGCAGGTGCTGGACGCCGTGAAAGCAAAGGGCGTCGAAATCCGCTTTGGCTACGGGCTGACCGAAACGTCAAGCGGCGTTGCCATAAGCACGGGCGAAAATCCTTTTGCGATGACGCCGTGTCCCGACGACGAAATCATGCTTTCGGGCGACGGCGAAATATTGATAAAATGCCCCGAATGTATTATGAAAGGGTATTATAAAAACAAAACCGCAACCGACGAAGTGCTGATAAACGGCGTGTTCCATACGGGCGATCTCGGCAAATTCGACAAAGACGGTAACCTTTATATCACGGGCAGAAAAAAAGATATTCTCGTCCTTGAAAACGGCACGAAAATTTATCTTGCCGAGTGGGAGGCGGAACTTCAAAAAGCATTGAATATCGACGATATCGCGCTCGCGCAAAAAGACGGCGCCGTGACGTTGTTCGTCGGCGACAAGGACGGCAATATCGACAAGGACGACGTGAAAAACAAAGTAAACGAATTCAACAAAACAAAATCTTTCGACCGACAAATCGGGGACGTCTGCATCATGCCGCACGCCCTTGAAAGGACGGCGACGGGTAAAATAAAACGCTGGGCTTTATAACGACGTATTCTGCACAAAGGAGTATAAAAATGCAAGTCACAAAACAAGAAATTCAGGACAACCTTACGAAACTGGTGAAACAATACGTTCCTTCTCTTCAAAACGAAGAAATCACGCGCGAAACCCCCATCAATTCAAAGGGGTACGAATCGCTCAATTACATATATATCGTATGCACGCTTGAAAGCGACTACAACGTTAAAATTCCCGATAAGGTGTGGATGAAACTACGCAGCGTCGGCGAAGTCGTGGACGTAGTTTACGATATGGCAACGAAAAAATAATTTTGCGGAATTTTGCAAAACAGCCGCTTAATCATACCAAAAATATGGATAAAGTCAACGATTTAATATATACGGTCCGCAAGAAGATGCTTGCCGACGACGTTACGATGTTTCGGAAATTGCGCCCGTCGGTGCTTTTACGGCTTATTCAGGAAATATCCATCGCACACACCGAAGCACTTGGCGCAGGCAGGGCGAAAACGCTTGACAAAGGCGTTTTGTGGGTTGTCGCAAGAATGAAAATCGAAATAAACAGGCTCCCTTCTTACGACGAAACCGTTACCCTTGAAAGTTTTGCGGGCAAGACTTTGCGCGTGCTTTTTCCGCGGTATTACGAGATGCTGGACGAAAGCGGAAATACGCTTGTCAAAGCAAGCGCGGTATGGCTCCTGATGGACGAAAAAACAAGGCATATGGCGTTCCCCGAAGAGTACGGAGTGGAGATCCCGTCCCTTGAAAAAGATATCGGGATTTCTCTTCCGTGCGGCGTTTCGCCGGGCACTCAAAAGAACAAGAAAAATTTCGTGGCGTCATACAGCAGGGTTGACATCAACGGGCATATGAACAACAGCAAATACGTCGACGAAGCCGAAGACTTGCTCGGCGCGGAATACCTTGAAACTCACGAAATGAAGTCGCTTGAAATCGAGTTCAAGTCCGAGATAAAATACGGCGCGCACGTACGTTTGGAATACACGATAAACGGTGACGAACTTACCATGGCGGGATACGTGAGAAAACGCCCGTGTTTTGCGCTCACGGCAAAGTTTGCGTGCACGGGAAGTAAATTATTTTTGTGATTTTCAAGTACGCGATATTAAAAATATTTGACGATACCGCGCGATTATGATAAAATGCAGGCAAATAAGGGAGTAATCGGCACCCTTCACCCGGGGTGTAATAAAGCCGCTAACACGAGCGCAAACTCCGGTTTTATTTGAAATGATGAGACTTATCCGTAAGGATAGGTCTTTTTTATTTTCCGAAAGCCGGAACAAAACGATATCGACCTTACGAAAAATAAAAAACGTTACAAACAAAATTTTTAACGATAGATACAGGAGTTTTTATGAAACACTATCTTGAAAACATCGACGAAGTTTGTCGGGACGTGAAAACGGGCGTCGACGGCATAACTTCGCAAGAGGCGGAATCTCGTCTTGAATCAAACGGCAAAAACAAACTTGCCGAGGGTAAAAAAGAGCCGATTATTCTGCGTTTGTTAAAGCAGTTTATCGAGCCGATGACGCTGATACTCATCGTTGCCGCGATAATTTCGGGTATTCTGACTGCGGTCAACAATTCTTCCGGCGGCAAAAAAGAGTTTCCGTCCGACGTCATCATAATAATGGCGGTCGTCATCATCAACGCGGTTCTCGGCGTCGTGCAGGAGAGCAAGGCGGAAAAAGCCATCGACGCGTTGCAAAAAATAGCCGCCGCCACGTCAAAGGTCATAAGGGACGGAAAACTCGTCGTCGTAAAAAGCGAAGACCTGGTCGTTGGCGACGTTATCGTCCTTGAAGCGGGCGACGCGGTTCCGGCGGACGCGCGAATTATCGAGTGCGCGAGTATGAAAGCCGAAGAAGCCGCGCTCACCGGCGAGTCCGTTCCCGTGCTTAAAACGTCGGACGCCATAAGCGCACAAAGCGGGGAAGTACCTCTCGGCGACAGGAAAAACATGGTATTTATGGGCAGCACCGTCGTTTACGGCAGAGGCAAGGCGGTTGTCGTCGCAACGGGTATGGACACCGAAATGGGTAAAATCGCGACCGCGCTCACTCAGGCGAAGGAAAGCAAAACGCCCCTTCAACAAAAACTTTCGCAACTCAGCAAAGTGCTTACGTATCTCGTAATCGGCATTTGCGCGGTGATTTTTGCGGTCAGTATGATTCGCGCCGCCGCCACAGGAACGCTTAAAGCGAACACTGCCGCGACGATACTCGACACGTTTATGGTTGCGGTATCGCTTGCCGTTGCGGCAATTCCGGAAGGTCTTGCGACGGTTGTAACGATCGTGCTTTCAATCGGCGTAACCAACATGTCAAAGCGCAACGCGATAATAAGAAAACTCACCGCTGTCGAAACGCTCGGATGCACGCAAATCATCTGCACGGACAAAACGGGCACGCTTACTCAAAATAAAATGACGGTTGTCGACCATTATGGCAGCGACGAAAATCTGCTTGCAAACGCAATGTCGCTTTGCTCTGACGCCGAGTTCGACAAGGACAAAGGAGAGGCAGTCGGAGAACCTACCGAGTGCGCGCTTGTCAATTACGCGGCGACGCTCGGACTCGATAAAAACAATCAAAAAGAGATTTATCCCCGCATAGGCGAAATACCGTTCGATTCCATGCGTAAGATGATGACCACCGTCCACAAGGACGAAAACGGCAATATTCTGCAATTCACGAAAGGCGCGCCCGACGAAATTGTCAAACGTTGTTCGTTTTATCTCAAAGACGGAAAAGCGGTTAAAATGGACGAAGGGAAACGCGATGAAATTCTCGCCGCAAACAAAGAGATGGCGGACAGGGCGCTTCGCGTGCTTGCAGTCGCTCAAAAACGTCTTGATTCTGAAAAAAGCGAATATACCACCGAAAACGACGAAAAAGATATGTGTTTCGTGGGGCTTGTGGGTATGATAGATCCCGTTCGTCCCGAGGTCAAGCCCGCAATCGACGAGTGTAAAAAAGCGGGTATTCGTCCCGTTATGATCACGGGCGACCATAAGGATACAGCGGTTGCCATCGCAATGCAACTTGGGATTATCACCGATCCGTCGCAGGCAATCACGGGCGCGGACCTTGACAAAATCAGCGACGAAGATTTCGCAAACGACGTGGAAAAATATTCGGTTTACGCCCGCGTGCAGCCCGAACACAAAACAAGAATCGTCAACGCCTGGCGCGCAAAAGGATACATAACCGCAATGACCGGCGACGGCGTCAACGACGCTCCGTCAATCAAAAACGCCGACATCGGTGTGGGTATGGGCATCACGGGCACCGACGTCACAAAGAACGTCGCGGATATGATACTCACCGACGACAACTTCGCGACAATCGTTTCGGCAGTGGGCGAGGGAAGACGTATTTATGACAATATCCGCAAATCCATTCAGTTCTTGCTGGCGTCCAATCTTTCGGAAGTGCTGTCCATTTTCATTGCAACGCTTGCCGGGTTCACCATATTTAAACCCGCGCATCTGCTTTGGATAAATCTCATTACGGATTGCTTCCCGGCGCTTTCGCTCGGTATGGAATCCGCAGAAAGCGACGTTATGAGCCGTCCGCCCAGAAACAGCAAAGACGGCGTCTTCGCAAACGGTATGGGCTTTGCAATCGGATATCAGGGCATACTTATCACCCTGATTACAATCGCGTCCTATTTCATCGGCGCGGAGGTCCTTGCGAAAATGCACCACGCGGAAGCAATCGCAAACGGCGCGTACAGCGCGGAAATGCTCGGCTCGTCAATGGCGTTTCTGACGCTTTCGATGGCGGAAATCTTCCATGCGTTTAATATGCGCTCCTTGCACGGCTCGGTTTTCAAAATCAAAAAACGCAACTGGTGGCTCTGGGGAGCGGGCATACTCTCGTTGCTGCTCACAACCCTCGTCGTTGAGGTCAGACCGCTTGCGGACGCCTTCGACCTTGCAAAACTCGACGGGACGGAATACGCCATTGCCATCGCGCTCGCATTTTCCATTATTCCGATGGTAGAGTTGGTTAAGGCAATCGCACGCGCCGTCCGCAAAAAGAAAGGGATTGTCCTTTCCGCGTAATCGACAGCCAAAAACAGAATAATATCCAAAGTCGTTCCGGAACAAATAATATTTGTGTCAAAGGGTGATTTTGGGTGACAAAAGAAGAAGTCCGATGAGCCTGTAACCCGGTGTTCATCGGACTTTTTCGTTGGTGGAGATGAGGGGGTGCGTAGCAAACAACGTTTGCGTAATAGCGAAGCAACGTCGCACACTGTGCTTTTGAAATTGCATTATCGGGGGCGATAATGCTCACTCTTTTGCTTGTGTGCTCCTTTTCCCCAAAAGTACAAAAGTATCTTTTGGGGCTCCCTGAGTATCGCAAAAGCGATCGTCTACGCTCAACGCTTTGTTGCAAGCAACAATGCTACGCATTCGTGCGACAAATCGCACAATCGTTGGCTATGTCCGCTGCGCTCGATTTCCGCAAATGCAAGCGCTTGCTTCTCTCTTCGCTTGCGGTCAGCCCGCAGGGGTTCACACCGCAGGTGGCACGGCATCGCCGCGCAGAGCCCCCGAAAAGAAAAAGAACCCGATAAAATCAGGTTCGTTTTTTTCATCTGTGGTGGAGATGAGGGGGGTCGAACCCCTTACCTCTTGAATGCCATTCAAGCGCTCTACCAGTTGAGCTACACCCCCAAGGCGGATAACAAACGTAAATATACTATTTTTACGTCGTTTTGTCAACTGCATTTGAACAAGTGGGTGAAATGTTTCGGAACAAATTTTTTTGTGTATTTGATACATTCGCGATTCGCGCGTGCACGCGTTGCGCGCACTTAATTTAAGATAAGCATTGTTTAGTTCTAATTATTTATATTTTGTATACGGATATTTATTACATCCGTAAAGTTTTTTATGCATAAAAATATGCGATTATGCCAAAATCGTGCATAAAATTCAAAAAAATAATCCATATTAGTTTTGATTTCTAAATCGCACGCTAATTAAAAGTAGCGTAATGTATAATTGCAATAACTATTTTATCAAAGTAGTGCTTTAATTGACTAAATTTTTTAGGAGGTAACAAAATGAAGCAAAAGAAATTACTTATGCTCATCGCGATGGTACTTGTCGTAGTGCTTTGCGCCTCTGTCCTTACTGCTTGCAAGAAGGATAAGGGCAATGACGACGAAAATGTAACAAAGCCCGGCACAGGTTGGGAAGACCCCAAAATGTACACCATGCGTGAGTACACTTCTCAAATGCCGAGTCAGTGGTGCACGATTTTGTCAAGTGACAACGTCAACAACGAGATGGAATCTTATTTCACGAGTGCATTCTATGAGTTCAACTACAAATTCGATGCAAACGGCAAGATCGTTCCCGGCGCATACACCGTTGAATACTCTGCGGCAACTAAACTTGAAGACGTAACGAAAAAATATGCAGGTCAATATGGTCTTGCTGCCGACGCTGAAAAAGGTCAGGCTTTTGCAATGACGCTTCGTAACGATCTTAAATGGGATGACGGCACACCTATCAAAGCTACTGACTTCGTTTACTCGATGAGCCAACAACTTTCGCCGAAGTACCTTTTTGCAACCGCGTCCAACTACTATTCGGGCAACTACGTCATTCACAATGCTCAAAACTACGTTAAACAAGGACAAAAGGGAATGTTCCCCGCATACAGCGTAATGAAAGAGTATAACGTAGCGGATGATGCAAAACTTATCTATTCGACTACGAATAGCAGAGTTGCAGAAAAAGGCTTTACACCCGAAGTCATTGTTGCGGCGTTTGGAATTGAGGGAATGACTGTTGAAAAAATTAATGCATTGAACGGCAAATCTTTGGCAGACATCAAAAAAGACGCAGCTCTCAATGAAACATGGGAAGCTTTGCTCGGAGCATGGAAAACCGACCCTAATGAAGAACTCGATTTCTTCGAAACCGAATATGAATATCCCGCAATGGACTTCTCCGAAGTCGGTTATTTCGTTGGCGACAACGAATATGAACTCGTTATGGTCATTGACGGAACTTTGAATCCGCTCGATGCAGAAGGCAATCTGACTTATGAGGCAGGTTACTATTTCAGCGGATGGCCCCTTGTCAAGAAAGATTTGTGGGAAAGATGCGAAGACCAAAGCAAAACTCCGTATGCCAACAGCTACTGCACGACACAGGAAAAGAGCGCAAGCTGGGGTCCCTACAAACTCACGAATTATCAGGATCAAAAAACCTATACCGTTTCGCGTAATGACAAATGGTTTGGATATGGCCTTCCGCAATATGCGAACCAATATCAAACAGACGCTATCGTGACGGAAAAGATCGAAGAGTGGGATACCGCATGGCTTGCTTTCCAAAAGGGTAACCTTGACGGCATTGGTATGGACGTTAAGATTGCTGCGGATTACAGAACGTCGAAGCGTGCTTATTTCACGCCGGAAACCTATACTTTCGACCTTAACATTCAATCGAATGCAACCAGCAAAACCGATAAGAGAAACAACCTGCTTCTTAACTATGCAGATTTCAGAAAAGCAATTTCGCTTTCTCTTGATCGTGACGATTACTGCGCAAAGAACAATCCGAGCTCGCAAGCTGCACTTGGACTGCTCAACAGCATGTACTACAATGACGTAGAAAACGGCAAAGTGTATCGTGATAGCATCCAGGCAAAAGAAGCTATTCTCAATGCGTATGGCGCAACAAAGAATGCGGATGGTTCCTGGAAAGTCGGCGAAACCACTTACACGGACATCGAAGATGCTCTTGACGCAACGACCGGTTATAACCTTACGCTTGCTCGTCAGCTTGTTGAGAACGCAGTAGCACAAGCGAAGAAGGACGGCAAATATAGCGATGGCGATGAAATTATTTTAACATACGGCATTGAAACGCAAACCGCTAATACCGATAGGGTTAAAAACTGGTTCCAGGCTGCATTTGACAATATGACCAAAGGCACTTCAATCGAAGGAAAAGTTAAGATCGAATACTTTATGTTTTCTAGTGCGACATGGTCCAAACAATTTGAAGACGGCGAATACGATCTGTGCTTCAGCGCATGGGGCAACGCTCCGTTCAACCCTGCGTATCTCCTTTGCGAAACTCAAATAAGCGAAGACAACAGATATGCTAAAAAGTGGGATCCGAAGACTGTCAGCGTTACGGTCAAGGCAACGCCCGATGCAGACCACAAAGACGGCATTTATACCTACAACCTTGAACAATGGAGACTTATTCTTCAAGGCAAAGACGGTTGCCCGGTCAACTTCAAGAACTTCCCGATGGAAGATCAACTCACCGCGCTTGGCGCAGTCGAAACTGCAATCCTGAAAGAGTATTATTCCATTCCTGTTTTCAGCAGATATTCTGCAAGCTTGATGGGATATAAGGTCGATTACGTATCCTATGAATACAACACCTTTATGGGATATGGCGGAATCCGTTATATGACATTCAATTATGACGACACCGCATGGGCTGAATTTGTAGCTTCAAACAACAATATTCTGAACTACAAATAAAAATTAAATTGTTGTGAAACAATAAGTCTTTAACAATCCGGAGTTGAGGGCAATGCATATTGTCCTCACTTCGCATTGTTTAAGGATAATTACATATAAGAGGATTTCTTATGTATATGTTCAAATACATACTCAAACGTATCGGACTAATGCTGTTCACTTTTTCGGTGATTATGCTTATCTGTTTCGTTTTGATAAAATCCCTTCCTATACCGCTTAATGACGGCTTAGGAAAGGACAAAGAATTGCTTGAAGCAAATTTACGCGCAAGGGGATATTACGACCCGATTATGGTTCAGTTGGGACGTTATATCGAGCGTATTTTTACAAAAGGCGACTTCGGCATTGGTACGACAATGTCCGGGTTTATAAACAAACCGGTGTGGGATTCGTTTATAAAAAGCATGCCCCCCACAATACTTATAAATGTTTACTCGTCTATTATAGGTGTGCCGATCGGTCTGGCGCTTGGAATTTTTGCCGCGCTGAAAAAGAATAAGTGGCAAGATCAGATTATTTCCACAGGCGTTATGGTGCTTATTTCGGTGCCATCGATTGTTTATGCTTTTTTAATTCAGTATTTTCTGTGCTTTAAGGCGAATCTATTCCCGCTAACGATGGCAAGTGGAACTAATTACTTAACATGGAAAATGTTTCACAGTATGATGCCGGCGGTGCTTGCACTGTGTCTGGGTTCGATTGCGGGATATGCTCGTTATACTCGCGCGGAACTTACCGAAGTTCTGACAAACGAGTTCATGTTGCTTGCAAGGACAAAAGGTCTTACGAAAGGGCAGGCGATTGTGCGCCATGCGTTAAGAAATGCAATGGTGCCGATTTTCCCGATGATTTTGGGCGAATTTATTTCCGTTCTTAGCGGGTCGCTTATCATTGAAAAGTTCTTCTCGATACCGGGCGTCGGCAGCTTATATTTGAACTCAATTAATGCACTCGACTATGACTTCTTTATGTTGCTTTCGGGCTTTTACACTCTGGTTGGTCTTCTTGCAGGTATCATTGTCGATATCAGCTATGGCATGATCGATCCGAGAATCAGAATGGGGGCGAAGTAATATGGAAGATATCTATAAAAATATACCCGCAGAAAAATTCCAGTTTGTTGAAAGACAAGACTTGGTTCACGAAAAGGTGCTTGAAACAAAACCCCGCAGTTTCCTTGCGGACGCGTTTTCGCGGTTTTGCAAAAATAAGGGCTCAATCGTAGGAGCGGTCATTATTTTAATTTTGGTTTTGTATGCAATTTTAGGCACGATTTTCTCACAGTATTCTGTTTCCCACAGAGATACGTATTTCCGTTACACACGCCCGCGTAGCGAACTGTTTGCAAAAACGAATTTCTGGGACGGATGCGAGAAAAAGACATTGTCCAGGGCAACGTTTTATTACTATTACTATATGGGAGAAGAAACGGGGCATTATGCAATCAAAAATCAAGAATTCACTGAAAACGGAGAATTCTATGACTTCCGTCTGGATTCGTATCAAAAAACCGGATGCGTTTATCTGAAAATGTCAAAAGAAGAATATGAAACTCTTCAACAATATCAAAACGAAACGGGGAAACAAGTAATATATCCTGCGCTCAGACTCTCGATGAAGAGAATGGTTGACACTTATCAAATTAAGACGAAAGGAAACGTTTCCGTTGATACAGCCGCGAATTATTACTACAAATTTAATGAAAACACGATGGAGCCGGTGTTTAACGCAAAAGGCGAAATTGTGCCGGATTACAAAACGCACACGGTCGGTCAAGTTTCGAATGACAATTACAAATCATTGCGTATTGCGGGCGACGGCGAAAACGGCATAGAATACGAATACGCGCGTCCAAACGACGCAGGCTATGAGGTGCGTGTAAACTATTACGAATATTATATTTTCAATCACTCGTACGTGCTTAAAGACGGCATAGAAAAACCGTCGTTCCTGTTTGGCGCAAACGAAGAAGGTCAGGACATTTTCACGTGTCTTGCCGCGGGCGCGTTATTCTCGTTCGGTTTCGCAATAGCTGTTGCGCTTGTCAACCTTATAGTCGGCGCAATTTACGGCGCGATCGAGGGCTATTACGGCGGCAAAGTCGACTTGGTCATGGAAAGATTTTCGGATATTTTGTCCGCAGTGCCGATGATGATTGTCGTTACTTTGCTTAAACTGCATATGGGCACTTCCGGCGCTGTTCTTGTTTTGTTCATTTCCTTCTTCCTGACAGGCTGGATAGGAATGGCTTCTACAACAAGAATGCAGTTTTATCGTTATAAAAATCAGGAATATGTTCTTGCAGCCCGCACGCTCGGCGCAAGCGACGCAAGGATTATAGTGAAACACATCTTCCCGAATGCCGTCGGCACACTCGTTACAAGTTGCGCGTTGGTGATCCCGTCGATGATTTATTCGGAAGTCAATCTGAGCTATCTCGGAATTATCAGCTTAACGTCGGGCAATCTTACAAGCGTCGGCACGCTTCTTTCAAGCGGTCAGAGCGCATTGTTAACCGCGCCGCACGTTGCTCTTATGCCGTCACTGTTCCTTGCATTATTATTGTTGAGTTTCAACTTGTTCGGCAACGGACTTCGCGACGCGTTCAACCCGTCGCTCAGAGGATCGGAGGAATGATATGGAAAAGAAACTTGAAGTTAAAAATCTGAGAATTTCGTTCCGTACCGACGCGGGCAAAGTTCAGGCAGTACGCGGCATCGACTTCGATTTGTACAAGGGAGAAACCTTGGCAATCGTCGGCGAGTCGGGCAGCGGCAAATCCGTCACGAACAAAGCAATAATCGGTATCTCCGCCCCCAACGCCATTGTCGAAAGCGGCGAGATTATCTATGACGGCATGGATCTTTTGCAGATCAACGAGGAAGAGTTCCATAAACTTCGCGGCGACAAAATCGCAATGATTTTCCAGGATCCGCTGTCGGCACTCGACCCCATCAACCGCATCGGTATGCAACTTACCGAAGCGATGATTCTGAAAAACCGCGCCAACCGCAGAGAGTCGAGGAAAGCGTTCAACACCCGCATGAAACTGCTGTGCGCCGCCATGAACGACGCAATGGGCGTTGACGAAAAGTCCCCGCGCGGCGTCGAAAACGCAAAACTCTGCAAGGATTTCGATACGTTTGAGTGCTTGCACCTTAAACTCGAAGGCGCATATAACGTCGCATACGAAAACGCCGAAAACGGCTTGGAAAGCGCGGACGACTTGCTTTTCCATATCGAAAAGAACGCCGTGTCCGAATTTGCCCGTTCCGTGCGCGAAATCGTTGCAAACGCCGAAAAATCGGTCAACGAATATGTTTCGGACAGCGACATCGTCGAATTCGCAAAAGCGTTCAGAATCGAGGCGGACAACGTAAGAAAAACAAGGGGCAAAGAAAAAGATTATTCAAAAGTCGTCGCTCCGCTTACCGCGCTTCGCGATAAGTTTAAGGAAGCGGTCGATAAGAAAATGCCCAACTTCTTTGCGTTAGCGTACTATAAAACGTTCGGCCACAACGAAATGCTCCCCGACGGCGATATCGACGAATTGAACGCGTTTTTGAGAAAATACCTTGATGATAACTTTATGCTTTCGTTCATCGAAGACGTCAAGAAAGGCGTCGTTTATTCGTTTGAAAAATCGATCGAGAAGAAAAAGGACGTCATAGAGCTCATCAGGGCGAACCGCGCGGCGTACGTCGAGGGCGAACCCAATAAAAAACTTTATAAAGCCACCGCAAAAGTGCTTTCGGAAGCCGTGAAAGACTCAATCGATAAACTCGCTATCATAAAAGACAGCACCGCTTATACCTTCGAGCCGAGCCTTTACCGCGCAATCGACACATATTTTTCGGCAATCCCCAACAACGTTAAAGAACAAAAACGTTACGATAAGGAGTCGAAAAAGATCGATAAAATCACCGCTCGCGGAAAAACCCCGGATTATAAGGTTGTTCCTGCAAAAATCATCGATCTGGACCTTGCAAGGCAAAATATCGTCGCGATTCTGGACAAGATCGTCGAAAGCTACGAAAAAGCAATCGCAACTGCCGAAAACTTCGACGCCGAAAAGGAAACCATTGCAACCATCGACTTTTTGAAAGAAAAAGCACAGGCTGTCGCGTATCGCGTCACCAGAATGGTTGCGAAAAACAAGGCGTTGAAACTGATGGAAGAAGTCGGCATTCCCGAGCCGAGAAAGAGATATCGCCAATATCCGTTCCAGTTCTCGGGCGGTATGCGTCAGCGTATAGTTATCGCAATCGCTCTTGCGGCAAACCCCGACATCCTTATCTGCGACGAACCTACGACCGCGTTGGACGTTACGATTCAGGCGCAGATACTCGAACTTATCAATAAACTTAAAAAGGAAAGAAACCTTTCCATTATCTTTATTACGCACGATCTCGGCGTCGTTGCGAATATGGCGGACAGAATCGCCGTCATGTATGCCGGCAAAATCGTCGAAACGGGCACAGCGGAAGATATTTTCTATTCGCCGGCGCACCCGTATACCTGGGCGTTGCTGTCTTCGATGCCCGACCTCGATACCGATGAAAAACTTGAAGCGATTCCCGGCACCCCGCCGAATATGATTTATCCGCCGAAGGGCGACGCTTTCGCCGCGCGAAACAAATACGCGATGAAAATCGACTTTGAATTACAACCGCCTATGTTTGAGATTTCGCCCACGCACAAAGCGGCAACGTGGCTGTTGCATCCCGACGCACCGAAAATCGATATGCCGAAGATTGTTGCGGACAGAATCGAAAGAATGAAAAATCTGGCGAAAGAAAAAGCGGAAGAAACCGAAAACGGCAACGAAGGAGGACAAAATGAGCAATAATTTTAACGATAAAGAAGTCCTTCTGAAAGTCGAGCATCTTTCGCAATATTTCAAGCTCGGACAGTCCACGCTGAAAGCCGTCAACGACGTCAGTTTCGACATCAAAAAAGGCGAAGTTTTCGGGCTTGTCGGCGAGTCGGGTTGCGGCAAAACCACGACGGGAAGAAGTATTATCAAACTTTATAACTGCACCGACGGCAACGTTTATTTTGAAGGAAGACGTATCTGCGCGGGCACGTTGACGTACAAAAACGCAATCAAAGATGCGTGGAAAAAGTTTTTCAAAAACTTTTCAAAAAAGAATCCGCCCGAAGATAAAAAGGATTTCAAAGGCGCATTTTTGGAACTTACCGGCGTATTGAAAGTCGAAATCAAAAATATCAGAAGCGCGAAAAGCGACCAGAAACGTTGCGATAAAAAGTACGCAAAGGAAAAAGTCGGGGAAGTCAATGCGGAATATCTGCCGAAGCTTAAAGAGCTTGACAAGAAATCCCCCGAATTCAAGAAGCTGCTTTTGGAATATCTTGGAAAGCGCAGGCTTGCAAGAAAGGAAAGAATCGTCACGAAAATCCAGATGGTTTTCCAGGATCCCATTGCCTCGCTCGATCCCCGTATGACCGTCCGCGAAATCATTGCGGAAGGACTTAAAATCAGGGGCATCAGAAACAAGGAAGAAATCAACGAAAAAGTTTACGAAGTGCTTGAAAAAGTCGGGCTTGTCAAAGAACACGCGGGACGTTATCCGCACGAGTTTTCGGGCGGTCAGCGTCAGCGTATCGGCGTTGCAAGGGCAATCATTATGCGTCCCGAACTTATTATCGCGGACGAACCCATCTCGGCGCTCGACGTGTCCATTCAGGCGCAGGTTATTAACCTTCTCAACGATTTAAGAAAAGAGTTGGGACTTACGATAATGTTTATCGCGCACGACCTGTCGGTCGTCAAGTATTTCTCGGACAGAATCGCAGTTATGTACTTCGGTAATATGGTCGAACTTGCCGATTCCGACGAACTTTTCAAGCATCCTTTACATCCTTACACCCGTTCGCTTTTGTCGGCAATTCCTTTGCCCGATCCCGTGTACGAGAAACAAAGAGTGCGTATCGTGTACAATCCGCTTGCCGATCACGATTATTCGGTGGACAAACCTACTCTTCGCGAAATTTCAAAAGGGCATTTTGTGTCCTGCAACGACCAAGAAGAGATGGAATACAAAAAACAACTCGGTCTGGACGTAGAAAACGCCGCGCAAGAGGAAAATACGGTTGACTAAAAGGCACGTAACAGAAACGATTGTATCCCTGATAATAGGGTTGACGCTGTTTTTTGTCATAACGGGAGTGAACGGGGTTTATGGCGGAAAACTTTCCAACGTCGAAGTCGCAAGGTTTTTGTGCGACGGGTTTTTCGTTGCCGGCGTAGTATTGCTTGGTTTCGCCGCGCTTTACTGGGCGTCCGATAAAGGCGCGTTCGACGGCTTGAAATTCTCGTTCACGTCGTTTTTTAGGTTGCACTTTTCGACGCACCGCTATGACTGGAAAGAAAAGGAAAGTTTTCAGGAGTACAAAGAAAGGATACATTCCAACGAGAAGAAAAAGAAAAACGTATCGATAACGGCGATTATCGGCGGCGTGTTTATGATCGGCGCGATAATATGCCTGATAATTTATGAGACGATTTAATTTATCATTCGATATAAGAAAAAAGCCCGACAATCGTCGGGCTTTTTTGATGCAAAAATATTAAATATTTGTTACGTCCATTTCGCAGACAGACAACTGACCGCGCCTGTTGAGAAAACCTTTTTCTGCCGTTCCGACGTACCCGCCGTTTAGGTAATCCTTGATATTGCCAGTCACACTGAGCGGGGGAAGTTTGCCGACGATTTCGCCGTTTTTTACAAGGAAAGCGAGATGCACGGGGCAGGCGTAATCGCCGCTTGACGTCGTGTCGCCGCCGCCGACCATCATGACGAACACCGCCGCGTCGTCCCCGATAAGTTCTTTTACGTCGGTTGCGGTTTCTTCAAACCTGAGGCTGCCGAAACCCGTGGAAGGCACTCCGTCGTATGAAGCGGACGATGAAACGACGCGCGGTATGTTGTAAAGCGCAGCCGCGTTTTTGTTTGCGAAAAGTGCTTTCAACACCCCGTTTTCGATAAGATAAGATTTGCCGTTTTCGGCAACGTCGCCCTCGTCGTCAAAGAAAGGAACGTTTATTGCGTCATCGGTGTAATCGGCATAAATCGAAAGTTTATCGCTCAAAATCTTTTTATTAAGTCCGTCTTTGAACACTGTTGCGCCCGATGCGTACATATGCGCCATGAAGTTTCCGAGCGCGGTTTCTACAAATACCGCGGGTGACGCGATGACTTTATATTTGCCGTTTTCGATTGACGCGGGCGTGTTGAATGCGTCGTAAAGTTTTTTTACGTCCTGCACCGCTTTGTCTTCGTCGTAGTCATTCGTTTCGCTGATGTAGGTCAGATCCATAAGGTTTGCCGTGGACTTATGCTTTATCGACAGGGCGATTACAAACTCGTTACCTTTGTACGAAAGATTGCTGCCGCTGTCGTTGATATAATTTACTTCGTCCTCGTAATATTGAATCTTGTTGTTGAACAAAAAGTCGGGCGTTTCTTTTTCAAGCCTTGCAAGAAGGCGTTTCGAAACGTCGATGAAATTATCGGTGTCGACGATATTTTTTATCGTGTTTTCGCTTCTTACGATAACGGGCGAGGGGACGCAGGGATAAGGAATCTTGTTTTCAAGATTTTTTATTGCTTCCGCTTCGAGTTTTTTCATGTCGCAGTCGCCGATTTGTCCGGCAACGCCGATAAGCCCGTTGTCGTAAACACGGACGGTCGAGGTTGTTTCGACGACCTTTCTTAACGATTCGACTTTGCTTGCGGCAACGTTGACCGAAAGCGAGGAAGATTTTTTATAAATATATTCTTTATTCATATAGTTCTCCTTATTGTACGTTCATTTCTTTGACTCTGACGTACGGGCCGCCGTGTGCGACGTGCAAGGGGAATTGTTCCATTTTCCCGCAACCGCCGGTAACGCTGTTGTTGATTTCAACGTCTTTAGTCACACCGTCGATGAGTCCGAGTGTTTCAAAAACGTTGCCCGTGATGACGGAAATTTTAACGGGCGCGCCGATTTTGCCGTCGACGATTTCATAAGCGATCGACGGGGCGATTGTAAACGTGCTCATGCCCGAGCCGTGGTTTACGCCTTTGATGAAATAACCTTTTTTAATGCCGGCGACAAGTTCTTTAAAGGTGTCGTTGCCGCCTTCGATATAGGTATTTGTCATTCTTACGATAGGCTCGAACTTGCAATCCATTGCGCGAGCGTTGCCCGTAAGTTCTTCGTTAAGCGTGGCGGCAGTCGTTGCGGAATGAAGCCTTCCCGTAAGGATACCGTTTTTAATGAGATAAGTCTTTTCACATTTTGTGCCTTCGTCGTCGTAAGGGACATATCCGCTTCCGAAATCCGCGCCGCAGTCGACAATCGACAGCAAATCGGAGCCAACTTTTTTGCCGAGTTTCCATTCTTTTGCCATGGTTTCGTCGCCAAGCATGAAGTCGGATTCCGATTTATGGCCGAAGGATTCATGTGCGAAAATGCCTGCCGCAAGGGGAGATAATACGACGGGGAAGTTGCCTTTTTCGCAAGATTTTGCGTTTTTGACGAACTCCTGCGACTCCTTGATTACGTCTTTTAATCCGTCTTCCACGTCGTTGATTTCGTTGAAAAACGGACTTGTGTTGTAAAACATATTTTGCACGAAATCGTTTTCGGTTGCAAACGCGACAACCGCAACGACGCCGGCAAGCTGATAATCGTATTTAATATCCGCGCCTTTTGACGAATAAAACTCGTACACGCTGTTGCTGTCGCTGTAAAGCGCAACCGACATCGCCGCGCCCGAGTCGTGAAGGAGAGGGAGCATACGATTTACCAAAGCCTGTTTTTCGTTAAGGGAAACGTTTCGGACAGAGTTATTTTCAAACTTCATTAAAACGTCTTTGTTCACCTGAAATTTCTTTACTATCGGGTTGTCGAGAATGTTTTTTGAAGGGGTTGCCTGTTTGTAAAGGTTGTTGAGTTCCGTCTGGACGTTTTTGACCTCGCTTGTCGAAGCATAGTACCAGATATTGCCGTCGAAAACCCGGATAAACGCGCGTTTTTCGTTGCGCGTTTTCGATGATTCGAGTATTCCGTTCCGATACATAATGCCGGTTGAAAACCTGTCCTCGATGCGGACGTCGGCATAAAAACGATTGTCGAATTTATACATATTTGCTCCTTAATATTTTTATCAAAATTATTATATCACTTATAAACGGTATCTTCAATAACATATAGTTTTCTTTTCTGCAAATTCACTGTAAACCGCGAATAAAAATTTACATTTAGAAGATAATTTGGTAAAATTACATACAAAGAAACAGCTGAGGTAATTTATGAAAAAAAGTCAACTGCAAAAATATGCGAAACTTATCGCAAGAAAGGGCGTCAACGTGCAAAAAGGACAAGACGTCCGCGTGAGAGCGTGTCCCGACCAACTCGACTTTGTGAGAATGGTCGTGGAAGAATGTTATAAGGCGGGCGCGGGCAAGGTCACCGTCGAATGGGAATACAATCCCGTGACGAAAGCGACCTATAAATACTGCAAACTCGACGTATTGTCCCGCACCGAAAAGTGGGAAGAAGAGAAGTATAAACACTTTGTCGAAACCCGCCCCGCACGGATATTTATAGAGTCCGACGATCCCGACGCGTTGAAAGGCGTAAATCAGGAAAAAGTCGCGAAAGCGCAGCAGGCAAGGGCAATGGCGTTCAAGCCGTACCGCGACCAACTTGACAACCATTATCAGTGGTGCATAGCGGCGGTGCCGGGCGTAGAATGGGCGAAAAAGGTGTTCCCCGGTGACACGAAAAACAAGGCTGTCGAAAAGTTGTGGCAGGCGATTTTGTTCACGTCCCGCGCCGACGGCGAAAACCCCGTGGAAGCGTGGAACGAGCACAACAAGGACATTAAGGAACGCTGCGACTACTTAAACTCCCTGAAAATAAAAGAACTGAAATATAAATCGTCAAACGGCACCGATTTCAGAGTGGGGCTTATCGACGGCTGCAACTTCCTTGGCGGCAAAGAAGACACGCTTGAAGGAATCGAATACAACCCGAATATTCCAAGCGAGGAAGTGTTCACGTCGCCCATGCGCGGCAACGCCGACGGAAAAGTCGTCGCAACAAGACCGCTGTCTTATCGCGGGGAGCTTATCGAGAATTTCAGCGTGACTTTCAAGGACGGAAAAGTCGTTGACGTCAGCGCGGAAAAGAACGAAGATTTGTTGCGTTCCATGATTTCGATGGACGAAGGCGCGGCATATCTTGGCGAATGCGCGCTCGTGCCTTACGACTCTCCCATCAGAAACTCGGGCATCACTTTTTACAACACGCTGTTCGACGAAAACGCATGCTGCCATCTCGCGCTCGGCAGAGGCTTCAACGAATGTCTGGAAGGATACGCAAATCTTTCGTTTGACGAATGCAAGGAAAAGGGCATAAACGACTCGCTCATTCACGTCGACTTTATGATCGGCAGCGAAGATCTGGAAATCGAGGCGGTCACCCGCGACGGAAAAACCGTAAAAATCTTTGAAAAAGGGAACTGGGCGTTTTAAAAGCGATGCTGTCTGTTGGACAGACCGTGATGTGCCTGCGGCGCGATGTTTACCCTGCGGGCAAGATAAGGGGACACCTTTTTTTCGCTCGCAATGGCAGAACAGAAGTGATATTTGACTTTGTCAAAGTTATATTTTGACTTCGTCAAAGTTAAGGTGGTTTTTGTTATATAATACACGAAGTGAAACAAATAAAATTGACACGTAAAGGCGAAAGTGATATTATTTTCATATTCCAGGGAGATATTTGTACAATGACGCTTGACGAAGTACACGTTAATCAAAGCGCGGTAATAACGAAAGTCGGGGGCGAAGGCGTTTTGCGCGGTCGTCTTCTTGACATGGGGCTTATCCCGAAAACCGCCGTTACGGTGATAAAATATGCGCCGATGGGCGATCCTATCGAGATTCGCCTGCGCGGATACGAACTGACAATCCGCAAAGACGACGCGAAAATGATTGAGGTAAACGCCTTATGAAATTCGCGCTTGTCGGCAATCAGAATTGCGGAAAAACCACGTTGTTCAATCAACTGACGGGGTCGAATCAGCACGTCGGCAATTTCCCGGGGGTTACGGTCGATTCAAAGTCGGGCGTTGTGAAAAAGCACGACGACTGCGTTATCGTCGATCTTCCGGGCATTTATTCGTTGCGCCCGTACACGACGGAAGAAATCGTCACGCGCGACTTTATTCTGAACGAAAAACCCGACGGCATAATAAACATTGTCGACGCCACCACGATCGAGCGAAATCTTTATCTCACGACGCAACTTATGACAATGGATATTCCTATGGTCATTGCGTTGAATATGATGGACGAAGTGCGCGGAAACGGCGGCACCGTCGATATTCAGAAAATGTCGGATATGATGGGCTGTCCCGTCGTGCCGATATCCGCCGCGAAAAACGAGGGCGTCGACGAACTTATCGACGTCGTTATCAAAACCGCCAAAGAACAGATCAAACCCAAAGTAAAAGATATTTGCGAAAGCGACAGTCCCGTGCACAGATGCCTGCACTCGGCAATCCACCTTATCGAAGACCACGCGAAAAGCGCGGGCATTTCGGGAAGATTTGCCGCGATGAACCTTATCACGACGGGCGGCGACTTTGACAAACGTCTGAACCTTGACGAAAACGAAAAGGAACTTCTGGAACACAGCGTCGTCGAGATGGAAAACGACACCGGGCTTGACCGCGACGCGGCGATGGCGTCGATGACGTACGACTTCATCGAAAAGGTCTCGCGTGAATGCGTCGTGAAACCGCACGAGTCGAAAGAACGTCTGAAAAGCGAAAAAATCGACAAAGTACTGACGAATAAATACGGCGCGATACCGCTGTTTATCCTTATTATGGCGGCGATTTACCTGCTCACGTTTCAGGTTATCGGCAAATATATCGGGCTCGGCATCGAGATGGGCATCGACGCGCTGGACAAAGTGGTCGTAAAAGGGCTCACGAAGTTCGGCACGAATCCTGCAATTATCGACTTTCTGGACAAAGGTTTGTTCGGCGGGCTTGGCGCGGTCGTGTCGCTTTTGCCGTACATAGTCGTTATGTTCATGTTCCTGTCGCTCCTTGAAGACAGCGGATATATGGCGCGCGTTGCGTTTATTATGGATAAACCGCTCAGAAAATTGGGATTATCGGGGCGCAGTTTCGTGCCTATCATCGTCGGATTCGGCTGTTCCGTCCCCGCGATTATGAGCACCCGTACCCTTGCGTCCGAGCGCGACAGAAAAATGACGATCGGACTTATTCCGTTCATCAGCTGTTCGGCAAAGGCGGTCGTGTATTACGCGGTCGTAAATTGCGGCGTGTTCAAGTGGTGGCAGCAGTCGCTGATTATCGTCGGGCTGTACGTATTCGGCATCGTTTTGGGGGTTCTGACGGCGTTTGTGTCCGGAAAACTTATTTTCAAGGGAAAGCCCGTACCGTTCGTAATGGAACTTCCGAATTATCGTCTGCCGTCCGCAAAAAGCGTGCTTCTTCTTATGTGGGAGAAGTCGAAAGACTTTCTGACGCGCGCGTTTACGGTTATCTTCCTTGCCACGCTTGTCGTATGGTTTTTGCAGGCGTACAACAGCCGCATTATTTTCATCACCGACGGCGTTGAAGACAACGTGAGTCTGCTTGAACATATCGGCAATTTCCTTGCGCCGGTGTTTAAGCCGCTCGGTATGAACGACGGTAAAATCGTTTCCGCGCTCATTGCGGGATTTACGGCAAAAGAAGCGGTTGTAAGCACGATCGAGATGCTTGCGGGAAGCGGCGGAATGACGGCGTTGTTCACTTCGGTACCGGCGTTTTTGTCGTTTTTGACGTTCGTGCTTTTGTATACGCCGTGCGTCGCGACCGTCGCAACGATGCGAAAAGAGTTGGGTTCCGTATGGAAAACCGCGCTCGTCGTCGTTTATCAGTGCGCGCTTGCGTGGGTTTGCTCGTGCATAGTTTATCAGATCGCGGCGGCTTGCTGATATGAAAACGATTGATATAATTTTAATAGTCGCGCTTTCGTTGTGGGTTGTGTTTTCGATTGCGTACGTCGTCGTAAACCGTAAAAAAGGAAAGACGTCGTGCGGCTCAAAAACTTATTGCAACGGCGATTGCGAGACCTGCAACAAAAAGAGAAAAGAAAAAAAGTAACGAATTTTCAAGGTTTCCGCGGTTTTTCCGAGGAAACTTTTTGTTTTTTATCGTTTTTTACATTTGTTTAGTAAAATTAACGATTACATTATACAAAAAAGCAATTTTGTAACGAAATTTTATTACATTGAATTTTTATTGTAAAAAACCGTTTATACGTTTGACAAATTTTTTTTAACTTATTAAAATTGTTGTTGAATTATGAATAAACGTAATTACAACAAAGAAATGCAGGACGAGATTTCGTCGATAGGCTGTCGGAAACCGTCGATGCTGTTGCAGTGCTGTTGCGCGCCGTGCGCGACCGCCGTCATAAATCGTCTGAAAGATTTTGACGTTACTTTGTTTTATTACAACCCAAACACGTTTCCGGAAAGCGAATATCAGAAACGCTTTGAAACGCTAAAAGTTTACGTCGATAAGGCGGAACTCGGGCTCAATATCGTTGAAATCGGTTATCGCGACAAAGATTACCTTGCGGCGGTCTCGGGCTTTTCCGACACGACGGAAGGCGGCCCGCGCTGCGCCGTCTGCATAAGAACAAGGTTGACGAAAACCGCTGAATACGCAAAAGAACACGGCTTTGAATACTTTGCGTCCACGCTTTCCGTAAGTCCGAAGAAAAACGCCGCCGTCATCAACGACATCGGCGAGGAACTTGCGAAAACGTACGGCGTGAAATATCTCGTCAACGACTTCAAAAAAGAAAACGGATTTCAGGAATCCGTGAATATATCAAAAGAATTCGGGCTTTACAGACAGGACTACTGCGGCTGCGAAGCGTCGAAAAACAGGAGAAATACTTAATTATGGGCAACTCGTTGAACACGAAAAAAATGATGGCAAACTCCCTGAAAGAACTTATTCAGGAAATGCCTTTCTCAAAAATCACAATCGACAAAATCGTCACAAACTGCGGCTATAACCGTCAGACCTTTTATTATCACTTCAAGGATATCAAGGAACTGTTCGAGTGGCTGTATAAGTTTGAAACGCAACAAGTCGTCGGCGACATAAGAAAACTTTCGACGTCCAACGCAATCGACGTTATCATGCGTTATCTTTACGACAACCGCGCGATGACGCTTTCGGCTTTCAACAGTCTTGGGCGCGAATATATCGAAAAGTTTATTTACGAGTCGATTTACGACGCCGTTCACGATCAGGTTATCCAGAAATCCGTGTACGTCATCATCGACAACGAGGATATTGAATTTATCGCAAACTACTTCACGATTACTTACGTCGCGCTGATGGTGCAATGGTTGCAGCACGGCATGACCGAAGAAATCGACAGTTTCATAAAACGAATCGGACGTATGATGCAGGGTGCGGTTGACGCCGCGGTGCAAAAAATGCGTAAAGAATAAAAAATACATATTAAAACCCGACGCGCCGCGTCGGGTTTTTGTTTGCAAAAATTGTCGGAAAAATCATTCTTGTGTCAAAATAACAGTTTTTATGACAACAGGCTCGTTCGGAATATCGTCAAAGTACATGAAACTGTGAGTCGGGACTTTTGAAATGCTTTTCACGACCGCAAGACTTTCCTCGTCCGAAGTTTTCCCAAAGGCCGCATATTGTCCGTCCAGAAACGCGCAGTCGGCAGAGCAGATGAAAAACTGACTGGACGCGCTGTCTTTGACGTTGGTGCGCGCCATCGAAATCACGCCTTCGCCGTGGTGCAGGTCGTTTTTCACACCGTTTGACATGAATTCGCCTTTTATCGTGTCCGCGCCGCCTTTTTCCTTAATCGCGCGACCGTCCGCGACGAAACCGCCGCCTTGAATCATAAAATCTTTTATCGTGCGGTGGAAACAAAGCCCGTCGAAGAAGTTTTCTTTGATGAGTTTTTTGAAGTTTTTGACCGTAATCGGCGCGACGTCTTCGTAAAGATCAAGGTTTATGTTTCTGCCGTCCGAAAGCTGAATCTGAATTTTTGACATAATACACCTCGTATGTTTTCTGACGGAATTATACCATATTCAAACTATATTTTCAAGGCAATTAAAAAACTTATTGTTTTTTTACAACCTATATGATAGAATATAGTAAAAGGTGGGTTATGGCACACAAGAAAGAACAACCGAGAGAACTTACGAAAGAAGAAAAAGTCGCTGAAATATTAAAGCGCGCAAACGTCTCGTACGACTTCAAAAAAGCGCAGGCAAACATTGCGCTCAACACCCGTTGCAAACGCTGCGGCAAGACTTTGTCGAGCCTTGAAAGGGTTGTTTTTGAAAACAAATGCCGCGACTGCATGGTGGAAGAAAGCAGAAAATCCCGCGATAAATTCGTCAGGAAATACATAATAATCGCTTTCTTGTTCATCGTTGCGCTTGTGTTCGGCGGGTATTGTGCAAACGCCGGCACGAAAGCGTGGCGTATTGTCGGCGTCGTCGTTTCGGCGATGTTCACGGGCGTGAGCCTCGGATACGTTTTTTATACGAACGTGGACAAAATGATTCCCGGCGCGCAACCCAAAGTTCAGGTGTGGCTCGTGTTCGGGCTGGCACTCGGAATTGCGGCGATAATTGCGTTTCTGACGTACTTTTCAAAAAGCTGGATATTGTACGTCGTGCTTATGCTGCTGGTGCTGATTTACGTCGCGTACCTTGCCGTAAAGGAGTTCAATTCCTTAAAGGAAAAGGACAATCTTCTGGGCGTTTACGACAGGAAATCGCGCGACCACGAGTTTATCGACAGCATTACGGAATCCATCAAAGAACGCACTTTACAGGACGAAAACGACAGAGTAAACGCCATTTCTGTCGAAAATACAGATTTTGTTTCGCCTGTCCCGCCTGAGACGGACGACGAAATTGTCAAGGAAGAAATCGTTGAAGTTTCTGACGAAAAAACAGAAACAGAAGAAGATATATCCGTGTCCGTAAAAACTACGGAACAAGCTGAAATCAAGGACGACGATAACCTTTCGTCCGCCGCGGAGAAGTCCGACGACAGCGGCGATTTCAGCATCTGAAAATGAAATTATTCAAAAAACTTTTTATCAAAGATTATGAAAACACTTCCGATCAGGAAGTGCGTTTTCGTTACGGTATTGTCGCGGGAATTTTCGGGATTATTTCCAACGTTATATTATGCATTTTCAAAATTCTTGTCGGCGTATTTTCGGGTTCCGTCGCAATCGTTGCCGACGCAATCAACAACCTGTCCGACGCAGCGTCATCCGTCGTTACCGTTTTCGGGTTCAAACTTTCCAACAGACCTGCCGACAGGGAACACCCGTTCGGACACGCAAGGTACGAATACATCGCGGCGTTTATCATTGCGTTTGCGGTCGTGCTTATCGGCGTGTTGCTGTTGAAGCAGAGCATTGAAAAAATCATCACGCCCGAAAGCGTCAATATTTCAGCGTACACCTACGTCGTGCTTGCCGTTTCGATAGTCTTGAAGATTTTGCAGGGGCTGATTTACAGAAACTTCGGCAAAACAATCAATTCCGAGGCGTTGAAGGCGTCTGCCGCCGACAGCAGAAACGACGTGTTTACGACGATTGCCGTCCTGATTTCGACGATTGTCATCGACGTTACGGGCGTAAATATCGACGGATACGCGGGGCTTGTCGTGTCGGTGGTCATTATTATTTTCAGCATAAAACTTCTGAAAGAAACGATAAATCCGCTTCTCGGCACTGTGCCCGACAAGGAACTTGTTGCGAAAATCTCCGAAAAACTCAGGCAGTACGACGAGGTTCTGGGTTTCCACGACCTTATGATTCACAGTTATGGCCCGGCGATAACTTATGCGTCGGTTCACGTCGAGGTTGACGGTGGCAAAAACTTTATCGAAACGCACGACCAGATCGACAATATCGAAAGGGATTTTATGCGGGATATGAACGTGCATCTTGTCATACATATGGACCCGATTACGGTGGGCGATCCCGAAACCGATCTTTTGAAAAAGGAAGTACAGGACGTCGTCCGCTCGATGAACGAAGATGTCACCATTCACGATTTCAGGCTTGTGAAGGGCAATACTCACACAAACGTTTTGTTCGACGTCGTCGTGCCGTACGGGGTGAAGCTCGGCGCGCGCGAAATAAGGCGCGAATTGAACGAAAAGATAAAGTCCGACAAAACTTATTATTACATAATAAACGTCGATAATAAGTACGTCTAAGGGCTTCTTATGCCGTCGCGCCCGAAATGGCTTTCCGGGCAATTACAAACAAAAAAACGACAAAAAAATAAGCGGGTTAAGTCGGACTTAACCCGCTTTTCGTTGTGAAAAACTATTTTGCGATTTTTTCGATTTCGTCGAAAATTGCGATTATGACGTCTTCGGAAAGACCTTTCGTCGGGCAGAGAATGCTGACCGAATTTACGCCGTCTGCGAATTTGTAGTAGTATTCCTTCGTATAGGCGGAAGCGTCGACGCCTTCGCATTCGCGCGTGAGATAGGTCGTCATATCCGCGTCGTTACCCTTTGAGAAAATCATCGTGAACTTCGGGAATTTCAGCACTTTTTCGCCCGCCTGGAACTTCGTGCGGATATCCGCGATATCGATATCGTAATCTTTCGCCGTTTTGATGGTGTCTTTGAGTTTATCCGTCTTGATTTGCTGGAATTGCGAAATCTGGCAGGACGTATCGACAAGCCATTTGCATACGCGCGGGGGCAGGTTTCTCAATTCGTTGAAGCAATACCACAACGGACCGCTGGGGAAGTTGCTGTCTTCAAGGGCTTTATAGACGTCGTTGATGCGTTGCGCGGCGTCGGGATAGCACTTGATGGAAACCTTGTAACTGTCGTCGTTTTCGCGGATAATACCGAAAGATTTGCTGCTGTATTTGAACGTCCAGTCAAGCGAGCCGCGTTTTTTGATGGTGAAAACGTTGGGTTTGCTCATGAAATACGTCGCAAGTTCCTGCGAAGACAGGGTTTTCGTACGGGGCTGATTGAGGATCTCGTCGAATTTCGCACTGCCGACCATATTCACCGCGCACAATTCCATATCGGTTGCGCCCAAGGCGTTGTAAACTTTGACGCTGTCGTCGAATTTCGCGACCTGCATGTAGTATTTTCCGTTGATTTCTTCGATATTCTTCTTATAGAAGTTGTCAATCTGGAAGCTGGAAAGCTCCACCGTTCTTTTGGTCGTATTGAGCGCGACTTCGGGTTCAAGAAGGTGATCGCTGATTTCCTTGGAAATCTTTTCGTCCTTTTCTTTTTCTTTAACTTCCTGCTTAATCTGCATATTTTCTTTCAGCGCGGCGCCGATAGGTCTTCTCTTTGACGTGCCTGCCGTGAGTAACGTGATGAGAAGCAACAGAAGTTGCGCGATGAACGGGATTATCGGCACGATTTTCGCAATCGAGAAGGGCGTTGTCTTGTCGTAAATCACGAAAATATAAACATATGCGGAGATAGCGGCGCAAATTACCGACAAAACGATGATGAGGATTTTCAGCAGACGGAAGTTCTTTTCGGGCGAAAGTTTCGCTCTCAACCTTTCGGAACGCTGCGCGAGCGTAAGTTCTTCCTTTTTGGGTTTTTCTGCTTCTGCGTCGGCGGCTTTATCCTTCGATTTTTTGTCGGGTTTGCCTTTTTTCGCGACGACTTTTTTGTCTTCCGTCACCGGCTGTTCTTCATTTTCGGTAACGGCTGCGGGCGTTTCTTCCGCGGGCGTTTCTTCCTGTTTTTCTTCGGTTGCAGGTGCGGATTTTTCCGCCGCTTTTTTTGCCGTAGCGGCATTTTTTTCGCGCGGTTTCGACGGTTTTTTCGCGGCTTGTTTTTCGGTTTTTTCAACCTTTTCAACCGGCGTTTCGCCGCCCATAACAGGGCGTTCTTCTGACAAATCGGGCAGGGGGACTGCCTCGGATTCAACGTTTTCAGCCGCTTCTGGCGCGCTTTCTTCAACGGGTATTTCGGCTGTTTTGACGGGGGTTTCGGCATCTTCGACAGGGAGTTCATCGGCGGGTTCCGCAGGGGTTTCCGGCATCGTGATTTCGCCTTCGTCGAACATCGAAGGATCGAAGGTTGCCGCGCCGATTTCGGGCAATTCGTCCGCCGCAGGTTCCGGTTCGGACAGGCTGACGCTTTCTTTTTCCGCCTTTTCCTCGGCGGCGAAAGACTCATACTGACCTGCCGCAAATTCAGCCGCGGCAAGGGCGTCTTCGAGACTCAGAGGCTGCTTTGCTTTTTCGGTTTCGTCAACGGTTTCGGGACTTACGGAAGGCGTTTCGTCCGCGGCGATTTCAGCATTTTCCGTCGTGCTGTTTGCCACGTTTTCGGTAACGTTTTCCGCATTTTCCGCCACGTTATCGGTAACGGTTTCCGTCACGTTTTCGGCCGTTTCCAAAGCGTCGTCGACATTGACATTCTTTTTTGTTGCCATAGTATATCTCCTTAAAATTTTGAACAAAAAACTGTATGTTGTACCATAAATTATAATAAAGGAAAAAAATATTGTCAATGCTTTTTCGGTCGCGTCGGAAAAAATTATGAATTTGCACGGCGGAATTTTTTTTGACTGACATAAAAGCGACTTTATAATGCAAAATTGAACGATAAAGTATATTATTTTGTGTGTAAAAAATTGCGTATTTTTGGCGAATTTTTACGAAAAAACGTCGGTTTTTTGAAAAATTCGGAAAGCAAACGCACGGCGGAATTTTATTGTACGACTGTATAATTTCGTACGAAAGTGTTGAAAACTCGTGCCAAAAAAATCAAAATAATTTTCCGAAAAATTTGAAAAATACCTTAAACCGCCGTAATTCCGCCTGATTTTTTTATGTTTTTGCAATATTTTGCGCCGAAATTTTTTTTAATCTTGAATTTTAACATGTCGTATGTTATAATAAATTAGCAAAAGAATATTTTTTGTTTTGACAAAATAATTGCGAGGTAATATGTACAAGTATTCTTACAAGGCACTTTCGCCGGAAGGAAAACGCGTAAGCGGCACGATCACCGCCACGAGCGAAGACGACTTCAATCAGGTCATTTCGTCGCGCGGTCTGAAATGCTATTACGTCCATGCCACGGGAAAGGGCGACGCAAGCAAACTTTCAAAACTCGACACCGCGCTGGTGTTGCAGTTTTGCCGACAGCTCGCGTCGATGCTGAACGCCGGCTTGCCTCTTATTAAGTCTCTGGAAATGCTTTACGAACGCACCGAGAAACCGAAGCTCAAAAACGTGCTTGCCGCATTGTTTGAAGAGGTTCAGAAAGGTAACTCTCTTGCGGAGTCGATGGGTGCGCTTCCGGGCGTATTCCCCAACCTTCTCGTGAGCATGGTCAAGGCGGGCGAAATGAGCGGTAAACTGGAAGAGACTCTTATCCGAATGGCGGACTATTACGAAAAGGAAAAAAAGAGAAAAGGGCAAATCAAATCGGCAACGTCATATCCGAAAATCGTTCTGGCGATTTGTCTTGTCGTCGTTGTGGTTTTGCTTATCTGGATTATGCCGAAGATGATTTCGATGGTGTCCGAAGATAAGTTGCCACTGGTCACGAAAATCCTGCTGAAAATCAAGGACTTCATCATGAAGGACTACATACTGATTATCGGCATCGTCGCCTCGCTTATTATTTTCATCCCGATCGTTAAGCGAATCGAGGCGGTTGACCTTTTCGTTTCCAAAATGAAAGTCAAAATGCCGGGCATCGGAAAATTGCAAAAAATGATTTATACGTCGCGTTTTGCAAGCTCGCTTTGCACGCTGACGAGTTCGGGCGTACATCTTCTCGACGCGCTGACGATGGTGTCGGAGATGATGGACAACACTTACGTATCAAGGCAGATCGACGACGCTGTCGAAGCAATCCGTCGCGGCGAGTCGATATCCGCCGCGTTGCAGACGGTCGACGCGTTCGACCCGCTGCTTACGACAATGATATTCGTCGGTGAAGAATCCGGTTCTCTGGACGAGGTTCTCGGGCAGACTGCCGCTTATTTCGAAGACGAAGCGGACACTGCAATCAAGAGTCTTACCGCAATGATAAACCCCGCCCTTATGGTTGTAATGGCGCTTGTCATCGGCGTAATACTTATCGCAATACTTATGCCTATGTTCTCGATGTACGACTCGATAGGCACAGATACCGAATAAAGGGCAGATTTGGAGCAAAATTATGATTTACTACTACTTGAACAACGACAAACTCAAAGCGATGTTTGCGACGGCGGGCGGAAAGAGAATTACCGTGAAAGAATTTTACGATATGGATTTCCCCAGTGAATTTCTGAACGACCCGAGCGCAACCAATATCGACCTTCAACTTACCGAAGCGATGCTCGATATGATCCGCAAAAACGATATCAAGTCGAAAGCGGCGAAATTCGTCCTTGAAAACAACAAGATACCGTTCCGCGAGATGATTTTGCCTTACGCAAAGCCGTCGATTCTGTATCCGATAATTTCGGCGGAACTTTTCACGGATAAAAAACTTGCGGAAAGTCACACCGTCGACTTTGTCGAGATTGACAGAAATATCGAAGATCCCGACGAAGAGATGCAGGAAGCCGCGCTGAACTCCCCCGAAGAGGGCGAGGAAGAACAGGAAGAGAAGAGCGAAAAGAAAAAGAAAGCGAAAAAGGCGCGTCTTATGATCACGTACATAGACAACCTTGTCATCGAAAACCTGAAAAAGTGCTGCCGCGAAGTCGGCATGAAACTTACGGCAATCGATATTTCGCAAAGCGCGCTGTCGAAACTCGTCGATTTTATGAAAGAAGACCTGCCGCAATATTTTGTGCTTGTCGACTATCGCATGACGACGATTACGTCGTATCTTTTCGCGGATTACAAGCACGTCTTCTCGCTGTCGAAACCCATTTATTCGATGCCCAACGAAAACTATGCGAACGAAATGGCGTTTTTCATCAACGACTTTTCCGGCATCGTGAGCGAGGCGATTCAGTTCTTCCGCTCGAAATATACCGATTACAAATTCGACGACGTGTTTATCACGGGCGACCTTGACAGGTTCCAGTCGGTCGAAAGCGACCTTTACGGTTTCATGGGGCTTAACGTTAAGATGCTTCCCGTACCCGAAAGCGTATCGGGCGTCGAGCAGCTTGATTTCAACGCGCTTTCACCGCTTATCGGCACAATGCTCAAATAACGAGGTGGATTATGGCAAAGAGAAAGAGAAACATAGATTTTATCGCCGCGCAAAAGGCGATTGGAAAATCGGGGCAAAGCACCTCGTTTGAGTTTATTCTTGTCGTTACGGTCGTCGTGGTGGCATGCGCGATGGTCGGGTGGTATCTTGTGGCGCGTTCGCAGTACAACACTGCCGTGTCCGACCTTGAATCTGCCAAGACGGAACTCACCAACCAGAAAAACACGCTTGCCAAGAACGAAGACAAGTTCAAAAACTTCACGGTGGTGCTTGACAAAAACGGCAACCCCGTGACGAAAGGCACCGACAAATACGGCAACACGATTTACCAATACGAGTCGTTGACGGAAGTCGCGACGCGCGTTGCAAACGCACTTGCGGGCGCGCAGGCAACGTCGAAAGAAGCAGACGCCGCGATAAACCTTACCGGCACGATTTTCGACATAATCTTCACAAGCGCGAACAAGACGGAGTGCAAGGTGACGCAGTTCACTTTCACCAACGGAAGGATCACGTTAAAACTTACGGGCAAGGGTTCCCAGTCGATGCGAAACTACGTTTCGGCGATTAAGGAAAACGGCAGCGGCTATATTCAGAGCGTTGAGCCGTCGATGGACACCGCCACCGATTTTTCGGTAAGTTTCGACGTCGTGAACGATAAACTTTTCGGCGGCAGCGACAAATAAGGAGGACGGGAAAATGACGATTAACAGAAAAGAAAAAATATTGATTTTCGTGCTTATCCTGTTCCTGCTTGTAGGCGGCACGTACACTCTTGGCATCATGCCGAAAAACAACGACAAAAAAACCGCTCAGGAAGAGTTGCAGACGGTCGAAGGCGACATCGCGAAGGTCAAAAAGCAAATCGACGCGGTGAGCCCGGCAAGGTACAACAAGCTCGTTGAAGAAATCAGACAAAACGAGGCGGCGTTGAAACAACTTACCAGTCCGAGCAACAACCTTAATGAAGAACTTATACCCAGCAATATGCCAGGACATCAGGATTCTGTGGCGATTGCGGAAACGCTGTACAAGTTCTTTGGCGACCTTGGTTTCAACGTTGAGATAAGCCTTGGCAGGCCCGTCACGACGTCCACCAAAAAGGTTTACACCATATCGAGCGCATACAAGACGGACATGCAGACGCTTTACAAGGTGACCGACGCGATCGCGCGCGTGAAGTCGTACAATCTGACGTATCTTTCGATGACGCCGGACGGAAACGACGTTTCGGGCACGTTCTCGATGACGATCACGTACATACTGAACGAATAGGCGTACACGTCGCACACTTCGCTTTTGAAATCACATTATCGCAGGCGATAATGCTCACTCTTTTGCTTGTGTGCTCCTTTTCCCCACGGGTACTCAGTATCCCGCGGGGCCCCAAAAAATCCATCGCAATGACATAAAGTGCGTTGCACGGAATACAATATGCTCCTCGCAATGACATATGGAGCGGAAGCGGCACCTTAAAATAAAGGATATTATATTATATAAATATAACAAAAAGTTACGAAAACGCGCGAAAGCGCAGTCACAAAGATAAGACGGGAAAAATAAAAAAGTACGATTGACGGAAGGAGGTCAATTATGCTGACGTTATTAAAAAATATAGAAAGGTTTAACAAGCGGTACAATAAAAAACGCGGCAGCGCGATGCTTATGGTACTTATGACTATGGCGATTATTATCGTCGTAGGCACTTCTATGCTCTTTGTGACGCTTTCCTCCTTCTCGAACAGTATTGCGGACACCCAGCAGGAACGCGCGTACAACGCCGCGCTCGTAATGACCGAAACGCTGAAAAGCTCCTCATATCTCGGCAAACTTATCGAAAGCAATTCCTTTGAGCTTGAACAAGATAATCCCGTCAAACTCCAATTCGACAACGGTGATCTTGACGATGAACTTGACGATTTCACGATAATCAACGGCGTGAAAGTTTACGTCACGTTTACCAACGCGTCAAAGGAAAAGACGTCGCTTGACAGCGTACTTGTCGACGTAAGGGGCGTAAAAGGCTCGCAGGAAAGAACGGTGAGCTTCACTTATAACAAAGAAACGACAGTCAAAAACGTTACGCTCAAAGACACGTTCGGCAACGCCTTGGTAACCAACAACGACTTGGGCGGAGAACAAAAACGCGACGACCTTGTTTTCAAGAGAATCGAGGGCGATATTTCAATAAACTGTTGGGATGAAGAAGTCGTGAACGGGCAAACCGTGAAGAAGATGACCACCCGATACTTCAACCCGATTATTCTTGAAGGTCTTACTGGCAGTATCTTTGCCAACGGCGACCTTATTATCGGCGCTGCCGACAACGTTATAAAAGTTCAGGGCAATATCTATTGCGACGGCAACCTTACAATACGCGGGCTTGACCTTGGCGTAAATCTTCCCGCGCTTTACAAAAAAACGTACAACAAAAAATATATCAAATACAGCACGATCGGCAACAAGACTTTTGCAGGTTTCGATATCCTTGGCACCGGCACATACATAGAGCGCGTCACAGACGTTAACCCCGGCAAGGTGAACGAGGCGATGTATTTGAAATACAGAACGGAAAACGGCGACGACGACTTTTTGCCGTTGCAGGTTTATGACGAAGTCTCGCACTACACCCTTATGGATCTTGCGGACGAAAACGCCGAAACGTACACTTTCTGGACAAGAAACTGGGAGAACGGCGGCGCGATTGAAGAAGTCACAATAACGCTCAGGGTAAGAGTTAACGGCGAATTGCAGGCGGTTGACGCGACATACAATAACAAAAGCGGCATCAATAACGCGCAATATATCGGCGCGACGATGTATTCCACGCCCGAATGCAACCCCGAAGACATGATAATGCAGTATCCGAAGGGCGGCAACGTTTATTGCAGTGGCGACATTATCTTTGACAGGGTAAACTATGGGTATAACTGGGTTTATGCGCCGGCAGCATTAGGCAACAGCACCGAATACCAATATCACGACCTTGCAATTTATGACGGCAAAGGGACAATAGACGCTTCAAACAAAAATGATCGTGAAAAAGTTGAAAACGCCACCGTGTCTTACAATAAAACCAAGATGAGAGGCGACATATTCTGCATGGGCCGTATGATTATCGCGCCCGAAAATCTTGCGTTCACGTCCAAAAGCACCGGTTATAAAGACGAAGCCTTGGTATTCACGAGAATGAACGGTTCAAACTTCAACCGTTATTTCGACAATGAAACGTTCAATAGCAACAATTTCTTCTCGCGTTTAAAAACGCTACTTGGTTTTGACGGTGATAAATGGAACAAAAACGCGGGCAGCTTTAATTACGACGCATACGAAGCGACAGGCTCTTACAGATTTGAATACGAAAGAAAAAATACATTAACATATAATGTTGTTCACAGTTTTACGGATAACAGTAAAGTCGCAAGCTTTTTAACCGCGTTAAAAAACCATGGACAAAGCAATCTGAAAAACGCCTTGGTAGGAGTATTTGACAAAACAATAAACGACAGCGTATATATCTTAAAAGGGGACGGCTACTTGCCCGGTATGGGAACGGGAGACGGCGAGCATTATGTGCTTCATCCCGTAGAATTCAGCGAAACTTCCAACATTTATATCTATAACTGGAATTACGCGTCGCTTATTGAAAATACGGAAAATAAAGAAGGCTCGGAAGGAAAAGTAAAGGTACAGCGCCAACTTAACAGCACTTCACTGGTGCAGGAGTCGCGCGTGGACAGTACGCTCGATAATACCTCGGTCAGCACGGTAAACGACGTAACTTACAAAGCCGCGCTCACGGTAAAATATCAGACTCTCAACGTAAACGAGATTTACGTAGGCAGCGGTAATATCGAGGCTGTCGGTATCGACGCGTTCGGTTACGAAAGCGAAGCCGGCGTGAGCGCGAAAAAAATCGATACCCTTGGCAATATGATTTCAAGCGAATATCAGGCGCATAGTCTTCTTGATCTTATTATGAAAGTCAATGGTTGTGACGAAAAGACGGCGCTTGAAAAACTGAGAAAAGATTATTTGAAGATTGACGACAAGGTATATACGGGATATGCCGACTTAACGTACAGCATTAAGGATGACGAGAAAGGCAACGACTGCATATTCTTGAAATATGATCTTATCGCATTAGCCGATTATGAATGCACATATTATCATAGAAACTTTGATACATCTAGGGAAATTGCATGGAAGAAGAAAGATGGCGGCGAGGTCAAATATATTTTATTGCCCAGTGTGTTGTATAGGGACAAAAAGTTTTACATTGTAGATCAAATAACAGATAAGTGGGATTCTTATAACCCCGAAAAACAAGACGAACTGAATAAATTTATGGAAATAACCGGTTTTTCTGATGAAGTAATTCAGCGGGTAAAGAATAATGAATTCAAATTCAGCGACGGATTATACGGAATCGATGATACCAAGTTAAAAGAAATTGTAAAGACGTATATAGATAATCAAAAGGTTATCGAGAAAAAAGAATATGACGTTTTTCAATATAGAGGGGATGGTACGTTCGGATTTAATTCGGTTGATGAAGGTGACACCAGAAAACTTGCGTTTAAAGTAGGGACGTATAGCTTTGCCGACAACTTAGGAGCCACAAGCACAATCGCGACGAATAAAGATAAGGATGAGTATAATAAACCGCAAATAGTCTTAACGTATGATGACATAAAAGACGTGGTTGAAGATTATGCCGATGTTGAACAACTGGCGCTTTTAAGCAATAGCGACAAGAACAGTTTCAAGGCGATTACGAGCAAAGAAGACGTTGATAATATGATAAAAGCCGACACGACAACCACAGTCGGCGAAAGCGCATTCTTATCCGTGCGTGCGTTCAGTGACGAAGACCACGGGATGTATCTGCGCTCATCCAACGCGCGGTATGCGAACGCGGACAAAAATTCAAGCGTTTCAGCGGTTTTCAGGGAAATTATCGACGAAGGGTTTGTAAAAATCGCGATACTTAAAACAACCAAACTCACCGCAGAGTTTATGCGCGATCAAATCGACACAGGAAAAATCACGGTCAACGAATACAACCAGGTAAGCGAAGTACAGGACGACGCGTCGCTGAACCCGTTAAGGGAGCTTAAACAGGATCATGTCATATTGCGTGAACTGCGCGAAGGAAGTACTACTTATACTATCGATCAGCTGAATGAATGGCAGCAAAACGGCGACATAAGAGGAACCACAAACTTTTATAACATAGACTCGCTTGCATACATCAAAGGCAAGAGCGATTCCATCAGTAACGTATGGACGTACGTCAGACACAGGCTTACGTTCCTAGGTTCAAAGGAAAAGTTTTATGCGATTTACAACAGCGGTAGCGTCGACAAGAACGTGCGCGTTTTACGGTTCACAAACGGAGGCAAAAACGTCACGCCGTTGACTTGTGACAACACCTTTGGTCTGGATCCGCTGTATTGTACTTATGACGACAAAGGAAATCCCGTTGGCGGAAATCAAGGCGGTGTATTTACCAACCTTTCGCTGACCGGAATACGTACGCAGGTTGACTACACCATATCCGAAGACACGTATTTCAACTTCGGCGGCGAAGGCACAGGCGGTATAAATACCAAGTTGCAAGATCCCGTCATCTTCGGCGCGAGCAAAGATAACGGCATAATCGACTCGATTAACCAACTGAACAATACAAAACGTATGAATATTACAATCGACGCAACCGAAAAAGACGTTTACGTTTATATCAACGCGCCTTCGAAATATACCAAAGTCGAAAGCGGGAAAGGTTCATACGTGAAAAACGGCGACGAGTACACGCTTGTCGGCGAAGGCAAGGGCGATTACGAACTTCAGGCGGGTATTGAGTTCAGAAAATGCAGCTGGCGCGTTAAGGGCACACACAACGCCTATATTATGCTTGTCGGCGACACTTCCATCAATGCAAACGCATATAAGCTCAGCGTCAACACGGGCGGCGGTGTTTTCGATAACTCGGCGGACAGAAGCGACTCGATGCTCGGCACGCATTTCTACTCGGGCTTCTACACCACCTATTCGGGTTCTTATACAATGAACGAAGAAAACGAAAGCAGTCTTAAACTTGCGGCGAAAGAAGTCAGCACAGTCGAAAGCGGCAATCTGTGCATTATCGGGACGATGGGCAACCAGTTGCTTCTGGGACGTGGCGGTTATATCAACGGGTTTGTGTATCTTCCCAACGGTAAATACGTCAACAACTCCACGGGCTTTTTGGGAATCCTGCCCAACGCATATTCAAACAACAACCAGGCAACAATTGTCGCAAAAGATATTTCGGTCAAAGGCAGTAATATCGGAAACCTGGTCTTCCAGGCGTTTGACGTATCGTCAAGCGCGGGCGGCGCGGGCAGCGATATCGATATCGACTATATCGAATCAAACGAAAAGATAACTTATACCAAATGGAATTTCGGCGGGTACTATTACGGCTAAGATGAGAAAGGTTTTGAAACGCTTAAAACTGAATAAAAAAGGCTTTACCTTTGCCGAATGTATCGTTGCAATCGCGTTGTTTGCGATCGTCGGCACGCTGGCTTTCACCATGTTCAACACGGCGACGCGCTATATGTCCAAGGCGAAAAAGGAAGAAGCCAAAAGAGCGCAGGCGCAGGAGCAGGCTCTTTTGAACACGTTCATGTACAACGACAAATATATCGTGTATCCGCACAGTATTTTGCAGGTATCGTACATCAGCACGTCGAAAGGCAAAGTGGCGCAGTACGCGGCGGTGCTTAATTACGACACCGATTACGGCTCGGTACCGTTTGCGATTTCAATCGAACCCACCAAAGTGCAGACGACGATCACCCCTTGGAACTATGCGTTCACAAGGTATCAGGTGACGTCGGACAAGGGTACGAAACGCTGGATTTTCATTTTCAACGACGATACCGTGTCTTACGACCTTAAAGACACGCAACAACTTGAAAACTACTCGCTTCCCAAAGAATGGGTAACAACCAACTATAAGAACTGACATGAGAAAACTCACAAAAATCTTAAAAAATAAAAAAGGCTTCACCTTGGTCGAAGCGATCGCGGTCGTCGCCATTATGGGTATTCTCGCAACGGTTATCGGCGGGCTGGTCACGGCGGGCACGACGGCTTATATGCGCCAGAAAGAAAACGCCGCCGCAAAAGACCTTGGCACAATCGTCCAGAACGAAATCAAACGGGCGGCAAGGTCGTCGATTGAGGTATATTTGCAGGACGGCGAGCTCCCGAGAGATACCAACATGATTACAATCGGCGATACTCAAACCACGTACCAGATGAAAAACGCGCCGACGGGCGATTACAAGGTGTTCTCGTCGTCCGAAGACGGCAGGCTTATGTATTCGACGGACAGCGGCAACACCACGCAGAACGCGCAGGAATACTTCACATCAACTGAAGCCGAAAAGCGCGCGTTTTACGGCAGTTTCACGATTAAGGTTTACTTCCGTGCGATTGTCAATACCTTTGGTGAGATTACGTCCGTCAAGGTGTTCTGCGACGTCTATAACGCCAAAGGGCAAAGAAAATTTGACTCCCCGGGGCTTGAAATCGACTTTATCGAGGCGGATTACAACCAGTCGTCAGAAACCAAACGTTTCAAAGGCATTTTCAGTTTCGAGCAGGGCAATATCGGGGCAATCGGACCAGACGGCGACGGTTGGAAATACAACAACATGCTGCTGGTTGAAAACTACAAGCTGTACAATAACAACGAGAAAGGGTTCAAGAATTTTTATTTCCGAACCGTGACAGGCGGTTGATAAAATGGAACTTGGCCATCTGTTATTCACGATATTTTCCGCATTTTTCGGGCTTGCGGTCGGCAGTTTTCTGAACGTTTGCATTTACCGCATTCCCAAAGGCACGTTTTTCACCGAAAAACACAGTTATTGTCCGAAGTGCGGCCAGCCGCTGAAATGGTACGACATGGTGCCGGTTTTCAGTTGGATTTTTCTTGGCGGAAAGTGCAGGAATTGCAAGGAAAAAATCTCCGCAAGGTACCCGATTGTGGAGTCGCTCAACGCCGTATTGTGGACGTTGTCGGCATATTTTATCGGGCTTAACGCCAACGCGTTCATATACGACGCGCTGTTTTCGGCGCTCATCGTGATGACTTTCATAGACATCGACACGAAAGAGATCCCGAACGGCATCGTCGTGTTCATCATAATTTTGTCGATCCCGCTGTTTTTCACGGCGAAGGACGTCGTGTGGTGGCACAGGCTTGTGGGCGCGGTGGTTATCAGCGTGCCGCTTTACGTAATCGCGCTCGTGACGGGCGGCATCGGCGGCGGCGACATAAAGCTTTATTTTGCGCTGGGGCTTGTGTTGGGGCTTTACCCGACGCTTGTGTCGGCGTTTATCGCGATAGTGTCGGCGGGGCTTATCGGCGGCGTACTTTTGCTGACGAAAAAGGTCAAAAAGGGGTACGAGCTTCCGCTTGGTCCGTTTATCGCGCTTGGCGCGGTGGTCACGGTATTTGCGGGCACGCCCATAATCGACGGCATAAAAAACTTATTCGGAATATAATATTTATATATCATAAGGAGAAGAGATGCAAAGAGGAGCAAGTTTAGGCGACATCCTGTTGGAGAAAGGCTATGTCAAGCAGGCGCAACTGGATGACGCAAAACGTTGGCAAAAAACCCATCCCAACGAAAAAATCAGCGCGATATTGTTGTCGCGCGGCATTATCACCGAGGACGCGATGCTCTCTGCGATGGCGGAGCGTTTCAACACGACCTATATAAATACGGAGCTTGTCGTCCGTCGTCCCGAAATTCTGAAAAACGTACCTGAGCAAATCGTCAAAAAGCACTGCATAATGCCGCTTGACGTGAAGGCGGGGCAGATAATAATCGCCACGCACGATCCGCACGACATCGGCGCGTTCGAGGACGTAAAGATGGTCACGCGTATGGACGTCGGTTTTGTCCTTGCGCCGCAGCGTATCATCGAAAGCGCGATTGAAAAGTACTACACCAACGCCGGCAACTTCTTCGTGTCGGACGAAGCGACGCAAAAGGTTGTCCAGCAGACTTCGGCGGCAACCCAGCAAAAGTTGTCCGAAATCGAAAGCCGCGTTGACAACACTCCTGTCGTCAAACTTATCAACAGCCTTATCACGCAGGCGTACATGCGCCGCGCGTCTGATATTCATATTGAGCCGTTTGAGGAGCAAATCCTTGTCCGCATGCGTATCGACGGCGAGCTTGTCGAATGTATGCGATTGGACATTTCCACGCTTAACAGTATCGTTTCGCGTTGTAAAATCCTTGCGGGCATCAACATTGCGGAAAAGCGAATCCCGCAAGACGGCCGTATCGACTTCAACAACGGCGACATCAACATCGACCTTCGTGTCAACACGCTGCCCACGATTTACGGTGAAAAGGTCAACATGCGTCTTCTTGCAACCGAGGACGCCGCTCTTATCACACTTCCCGACCTTGGCATGCCCGACAAACTGTTTGATCAGTTCTCCCGCATCATCAAAGCGCCGAACGGGATCATTCTTGTCACGGGGCCTACGGGTTCAGGTAAATCGACGACGTTGTACGCCGTCCTTAGCGAACTCAACAAACCGAACGTCAATATAACGACGGTCGAAGACCCTGTCGAAAAGCAAATCTTCGGCGTCAATCAGGTGCAAACCAACGCAAAGGCGGGCTTAACGTTCGCAAGCGGACTTCGCGCAATCCTGCGTCAGGACCCGGACATCGTCATGATCGGTGAAATTCGTGATACCGAAACCGCCGAAATCGCAATCCGCGCCGCTATCACAGGCCACTTGGTTTTGTCCACGCTGCACACCAACGACGCCGCGTCAAGTATCGTCCGTCTTATCGACATGGGCGTTGCGTCATACATGGTCGCGTCGTCCGTGAACTGCGTTGTCGCGCAAAGGCTTGTCAAAAAACTTTGCCCGGAATGCAAGAGAAAACGCGAAATCAAGGCGGAAGAAGCCGCGCTTTTGAAAGATCCGTCAATCACTCATATTTATGAGCCTGTCGGCTGCCCCCGCTGCGGCAACACCGGCTACAAGGGACGTACCGCAATTTACGAAATTATCGAAATCGACAGCGACCTTCGCCGCATGATATCCGAGGGCAGGACAACCGAGGAAATCCGCGACTTCGCCAAAGAGCACGGCGCAACGTTTTTGGAAGACAGCATCCGCACGCTCATCGGCAACGGCACGACGTCCATGTCCGAGTTTTACCGCCTTATTTACAGCATTTAATAAACGAATTATTATATTTGTCATATTTGTGCATACGAATATTGACAAAATACTGTTTTGGTGTTAAAATTCTTATATATTTCATATAATAAAGTAGGAGGAGTGAATATGGCAACAGTTTCTTTTGAACAAAACGTAGTAATAAGAGACAAGCAAAAGGTTGAAGAAATCAAACGCGCCTTGAACCAAAACACTTCTTCGTTTACAGACGTAAAGGCATCAGAGAAAGACAAACTTCCTGAAAACGCAAGCAAAGTATGGTTCAATCGTTAAGAGAAATTCTTTCAATCGAAAATTCCGACAAGACCTCTTTACAAGAGGTCTTTTCTTCGTTTAAGAGTTTTAAGGGCGACGAAGATATTGAGAGTTTTTTACAAAAGAAAGCAATTCCGAATGAAGAGCAAAATATATCTCGTACATACCTGATTATCAATGACGAAAAATGGAAAAAAAACGAAATACAAATTGATGGCTATTTCTCATTGGCGTTGAAAGTTATCAAACTGTGCGATATCAGCAACACAAAAAAGAAATCAATCGCAAAAAGTACTGACCACGACGATGTTGCGGCTTATCTGATCGGACAACTTGCAAGGAGCAAGGATACGGACAAGGGCATGGGGAAACTTGTGTTGGAAGAAGCATTGTCAAGGATAAAAAGCAGTCAAGACCTTGTCGGCGGCAGGATTGTATATCTCGATTGCAAAGAGACTTTGAAATCATACTACGAAGATCAAGGGTTCAAAGAATTACAAACTAATCCGGGCGATAATACGCTTTGGCAAATGTACAGAATAATATAAAATGAACTCTGCAAAAACTTGCAGAGTTTTTTAATAAAAAAAAGCGAGGCGTTTGCCTCGCTTAATGTTTTGTTGTTAACTATCTCCTTGGTTTGTAGCCATATCGGGAAGGCTTTTAAGGTTATCGTCTGCTGAATTTTCTGAAATTTCTTTAACTACGCCATTAAGGTCTATTTGATATCCTTTAACTTTATAGTTATTGGTTTTTGCACCAAAACAGACGACAATCAATGTCTTATCTGTATTGAGATAAATACCGAACTCACCTTTTTTGGGAGTCTTTGTATTTGATATTTCCTTTCCTGCAAACTCTGTTTTGAGTTCATTTATAAGGGTGGAAACTTTCTGAAAAGTATCAGTGGTGGAAGCAGCAGGAGTATCGTTTTCAGATGCTGATCCTGATGCAGCTTTGACGTATTCGCTACCATCTTCAAGGACAAGTCCGCTGATTGAAGTAGCAATTTTTTGTGCTTGAATTTTGTTTGTGTCATCTGTTTTTTTGTTCAATTGCGTGACCGTAACACCGGCGACCGTGCCTGCAAGGACTGCCATGATTGCGATTACGACGATAAGTTCAACGA
>ENA-OYYW01000016-OYYW01000016.1-human-gut-metagenome-genome-assembly--contig:-NODE-16-length-64993-cov-17.509717_pt1 | contig 64993 bp, 47 predicted proteins | sample MGYA00243254_ERZ653459 | MGnify/ENA primary metagenome ERZ653459 (study PRJEB26926, sample SAMN06164952) | human gut metagenome | biome: ENVO:00009003; feature: ENVO:2100002; material: ENVO:00002003...
CCTAAGCCTTCATCGGCAGCGTCAGATGTGTATAAGAGACAGATTCATAACACTTTATTACGCTAAATTACTAACGCGTTAAACCGAGGTAAAAACATGAAAAAGAAAATCACCGTTATTGTTTCGATTATTTCAATAGTTTTCGTGATGGCGTTTGCGCTTGCAGCCTGCAACAAGGAAACAAAACCCGGCTACACCGCGCTCTCGGCGCAGGCAGACGTTTTCAAGGAACTCAACGCCAAAACCGCCGACGTTGGCATAATGGACTACACGATGGCGAACTATCTTCTGAACGTCGACTCCGCAATGGCGAAAAATCTGACGATCGCCGACGTGGAATTTGAAAAAGAATACTACGCCATCGCGTTCAGAAAGGCAGCCGACGGCAAATACAACGCTCTCACCGACCTTGTCAATCAAGTTCTTGTTGAACTTAAAGACGCCGACTACAAAACAATCGCCGCAAAATACGGCATTTCCGCGGCAACGCTCGACCTTGTCTACTCCAAACCCACGGGCGAAGCGGACAATACAGAACTTGACTATATCAAAAACAAAGGCAAAATCGTCATCGGATTCACCTTGAACGCGCCTATGGCTCTCGGCGAAGGCGACAAAACGACAGGCGGTTTCGACACCGACCTTGCAAAAGCGGTCTTTGCAAAAATCAGCGAGAAAGTCGGCAAGACAATCGCGGTTGAATTCAAACTTATCGATTGGGGCAAGAAGGAGTCCGAAATGGAAGCAAAAACCATCGACTGCGTATGGAACGGTCTGACCGTAACGCCGGCACGTGCCGCACAATGGTCGATAACGATGAACTACCTTGAAAACAAACAATGCGCCGTCATCAGAAAAGCCGACAAGGATAAATACAACTCCTACGACGCTTTGAAAAAAGCGCGCATCGTGGCGGAAGACGGCTCGGCAGGCGAAGACGCCGCAAAGGAAATTCTCGGCATAAAATAATTAAACAAAAAATTACTTTTTCGATTTCGCCGTGCAAACGGCGAAATCTACCTTTTTTACGGACTTATAAATATGGTTTTATCGGCAGCAACAATTTCATTTTCGGAAGTGACGAGGCAACTTTTCACGGGGTTCGGGACAACGTGTCTTCTGTTTATTCTGACGCTTGTCCTGTCCGTGCCTTTGGGGCTTATCGTCTGCTTCGGCTCGATGTCGAAGTTCAAACCGCTTCAATATCTTTCAAAACTTATCGTATGGATTATCCGCGGCACGCCGCTTATGCTTCAAATCATAGTGGTATTTTACGTGCCGGGGCTTTTGTTCGATTATCCGATGCAATCGCGATTTACGGCGGTACTCGTGGCATTTGTGATAAACTACGCCTGCTACTTTTCGGAAATTTATCGCGGCGGGATCCAGTCGATACCGCGCGGACAAACGGAAGCGGCGGCGGTCTTAGGCATGAAGAAATCGCAGGCATTCTTTTACGTAACCCTGCCGCAGGTCGTGAAGCGCATTATGCCCCCGATGTCCAACGAAATAATCACGCTTGTCAAGGACACGTCACTTGCGCGCGTCATCGGCGTTGTGGAACTCATCAAATTCAGCGAGCAAATCGTCAACAATTACGTCGTGTTGTGGCCGCTTTTCTATGCGGGCGTATTTTATCTCGTATTCAGCGGACTGCTCACTCTTCTTTTCCGCTACATCGAAAAGAAGCTGGACTATTATAAGGTATAAAAAATGGCAATTCTCGAAGTTAAAAATCTGAAAAAATCGTTCGGCGCGCAGGAAGTGCTGAAAGGCATAAATTTTGAAATGGACAAAGGCGAAGTCGTGGTGATTATCGGCTCCTCGGGCAGCGGAAAGACGACGCTTCTTCGGTGCTTGAACTTTTTGGAGACCGCCGACGACGGACAAATCATCGTTGACGGCGAAACTCTTTTCGACGGCGCAAGCGACAAAAACGAAAAATACAACGACCTTCGGAAAAAGCGGCTGCGCTTCGGACTTGTGTTCCAGCAGTTCAATTTGTTCCCGCATATGAACGTTTTGAAGAACGTGAAAATATCTGCGGAACTACTGGCAAAAGACAAGATAAAGCAGCAAATTAAGGAGTTAAAACAGCAAAAAGTGCGCGGTAAAGCGTTGAGTTTGCAAAAAAAACAACTTAAAGAAGCCGAGTTTTCGGCAATCGACGCCCGCGCGAAAGAGACTCTTTCAAAGGTCGGGCTTCTGGACAGATGCGCGGCATATCCTTGCGAACTTTCGGGCGGACAACAACAGCGCGTCGCAATCGCAAGAGCCCTTGCGCTCTCCCCCGATATCTTGTGCTTTGACGAGCCGACGTCCGCGCTCGATCCCGAACTTACGGGCGAAGTCCTGAAAGTCATAAAGGGGCTTAAAGGCGACAGTACAATGATTATCGTAACGCACGAAATGGACTTTGCAAGAAAGGTTGCCGACCGCGTCGTGTTTATGGCGGACGGCGAAGTCGCCGAATACGGCACGCCCGACGAAATCTTTGACAATCCCAAAACCGAGAAGCTAAAAGCGTTTTTGTTGAACTCCACATCGACGTTTGAATAAAATATTTTGTTTTATGTTGCTCTCGTTCCGCGTGAAATAATGTTTTGTCGGACGGACGAACATTGTTTTCAATAAGGTTACCCTTCCGGGAGATTGCCACAGCGCCGCAATACGGCGCTTCGCAATGACACAAAGTGCGTTGCACGGAACAACATAAAGAGAGTCCGTCTATCACGACTTTACTTGCAAGTAAACAAAATCTTGTTCCTTCCGTACGAAGTACTCTGTCATTGCGAGCGTAGCGTGGCAATCTCCCGGAAGGGAATCCTTGTCAGAAACTTATCACTAAAAACTCATATCGGGTTTGTTTTTTGCTTTTCATTTTTGAAAATATTTGTATAATAACGTTTATGAACAACGTTGAAAATCACAAGAAAAACAAAGAAATCGCGACGCTTGGGATAACGCTTGCCCTTGTCGTCGTGTTGCAGGCTCTTGCGGAAATCATACAAAAATTCGGGCTGCCGATAAGTTTTGCGCTGGGGCTTATTCCCGTCTTCGTCTGCGGACAGGTTTACGGCGTGAAATTCGGCGCGATCTCGGGCGGCGTATTCGGGCTTGTAAGTTTGTTTATCGCGCTTATTTATTCGGGCAGTATTCCCATGTACGCGGTTGCGATAAACCCGCTCGTATCGGTGCTTCCGCGCATATTGTGCGGCACTGTCTGCGCGCTCGTATACAAAGGGCTGAGCAAGGCGGCGGCGAAATCGACAAAACCGCGCACCGAAAAACAAAAACGCGCCGTGAACTTTGCAATCGGCTGTTTTTCAACGATTTGCGGCGTTATCACCAACACGATATTGTTCCTTTCTATGTTTCTGGCATTCGCGCACGGCAAAAACTACGACGGACTTGTCATAAATTTTAAGTGGCTTTTGTCAAGCGTGGTTGCAATCAACACCGTTGTCGAACTTTGCTTGTTTGCGGTAATCGTGCCGTCGATAACCGTAGTTTTGAATATTATTGAAAACAAACGTCATGAAGAAAACGGGGAAATTTAACTCTCGGGAGACTTTTCAATTTTCGGAACACTTTTTCAAATTAAAAACCCTCGCGATTTTGCGAGGGTTTTTTAGGTTTTATTCTTTCTCGTCGTTTGCGGTTTGTTCGTTTGCGGCTTGTTCGTCCGATGGCGGGGTTTGTTCGTTTTTATGGGCATTTTGTTCCGTTTCGGTCGGCGCGTCCGTTTTCTTTTTGCGGCCTATCAGCTTTTCAAGTTTAGGGAAAAGCGGGGTGTAGTCGAAAACTTTGTCAAGCCCTTTCCCGATTACCGCGATTATCGGGGCGTTTATCAACGTCGTGACAATTGTCCCAAGCCCCAGGCTATGATAACTTGTCGATGCGATATTTTTCCAGTCAAAGGTATTCGCGTCCCTGAATATCGTAAGAGCAAGCACCACGGACAGCACCAGAAAAGATAAGTCGAAAACGAGTTTCACCCTGTTTATTTTCAGGGAATATCTGTCGGACAGTTCCGCAACGAAAAGTTCGTGCACCTGAAGCGGCATATACGTCCTGAAAAAGCACGCCACGCCCGCCGCCGTCATCACGTCGCCCGCGATAAGCATAATCCATTTTAAGTACGCTTCTGTGAGCACGACGTTTTTGAAAATCAACATCCACATGTCCATCACGTAGCCGTATATCACCGCCACCGCAAACGCCAGCAGGTATCGCCAGTTCACCCGTTGCACGACGGCGCACATTATAAGGAGAATCGCGCCCTGCACAAGATATTCGACCGTGCCCACCGATACAGCCCACAACGGTCTTATCGCTTCGTACACGATAAACGTCGGCGCGGCAATCATCGAAACTCCGAGATCGGCTTTTTTGCTCATCGTCACGCCAAGCGCGACAAGGAATATGCCCAGCACCCACATAAGTTCCGCGGTCTTCGGGATTTTTTTAAGCGGTTTTTTCATTAGTTCACCTTGAATTTTCTCACGATATATTATCACCACGGGGGAAAAGTTGCAAGCGATTTTCAAAGAAATATGCGCCCTTTCGGACGCATACTTTGTTTTTTGAGATGGGCGCGGTTATTGCCACGTTCCGTTGTTGTAATTATAGGTTCTGTCTGTCTCCGCCGCAACCGTCGAGTTGTCCGCATTTACAAACACCAGCGATTTGGTTGTCATCGTCTTATCAAGCGGTGTGTAGCTCGTAGTTAATTTGCTTACGCCTCCTTTCCCTTCCGGCGAATAAACGTACGTTATTGTAGCATTTGCGCCGACAACAACTTTCCCTGCCGTTGTCGACAATACTTTTCCACCGAATGCTCCGTTTATGTTTAACGTGCCGTCAACGGTGAATTTTGCATCGCCTAATCCTGACGGATAATGCGTATCGGTGACATCCTTGAAATCTCCAGTATACACAACTATACTTCCATTTTGATTAAGAGTTGCGCCGTTTTCTATCGTAAGGCTTGAACCGGGCATCAACTTGTACTTATATTTTTGAGTGAACGTGCCAGATTTTATGACAATATCGGTTTTCCCGCAAATCGGGAAAAATACCTTTTCAGAAGTCATATTTATTGTCATTGTTGCTACTTTTAATGAAATAGAAGTATATCCGTCTTCAACCGAGCCATACGTTTCGATACCTACTCTGCCGCCTTTGAACGTTTTTACAACTTTTGCGTCCGAACTTTTCATTCTGACAAGTCCCGATGACTCGTTACTGTCAGAAGACACGAACGTGAGCCACGCTTCGTTAATTTGTGCCGAAAGTACATATATTGCGCTTGTAGCTATTTTTGTATAGCCTTGGTGATTTGAACCTTTGTGCAAAGTAATTGATAATTGTACACTACGCAATTCATAATGACTGAACGGGAATTGCACAGGGTTGTTTACATTTGTTGAAGTAATTAATGATTTTCCGTCGCCGATGTATCTGCCTGCCGATTCGGAACCGCCCAGCCATCCTGTAATACACAGATTTTCAATCACGGTTGTGTTGTTTGCGGTAATTTCGCCGTTTCCTTTGATATATCCGTACACTTCAAGCGTTGCGTTGTTGAGCGTAATCGTGCCGCCTAAACTTATTTCACAATAGTTGCCCGAGACCGCGTTTTGAACTCCGCCCGCAACTGTTGTTCCCGTTTGTGCGCCGACAACAAGTTTTCCGTTGACGATAACTTCAATGCCTTCGGGGATAACGAGCGTCTTATAAAGTTTCGCAGTTCCCGTAAGCGCGGCGGTTGCCTTGTAGTTGTCACTTTTCTCGTCGCCCGCGCCGATATGACCGACGGTGTCGTTCTCGTTAAACGGCAGAAGCAGCGTTACGCCCGTTTTGACGGTTTTGAATTTTACGTCGTTGTAAAGCACGCCTGCAATTTCTTGCGTTGCAAACGCCGTGTCGTTCAAGACGAAAATCGTTTGTCCGCTTGTCGCGACGTCAAGTGCGTCTTCGATTGTGTAATAGTTGTTGCCGACTTTCACGCCTTTGACCTTTACGTAAACGTAAGTGTTTTTGGGCAAATCGTAGTTGTCCGCTTCCATCGTAACAAGCGTTCTGTGCGTGCCTGCCGCAGAAAACTCTTTCTTTTCAAACTTCAAGGTGTAAGGATCCGTTACTTCGATGTTATTGTACTTCACGGTCGTGCCGATTTCGTACGACGCGCCGTCAAAGTTAAACTCGAAAAGGTTTTGTGCGAGCGCTACCGTCGCCTTTTGAAGAACGAGCGTTACCGTCGTTACAAAATCTTCGTAGTTTGCGGGGTCCTTATTGTACTTCGCTTCGTACACCGTCTTTGTGCAAACGGGGACTTCGTCCGGGTTAACCCAGGTAAATCCTTCCGAAAGCGTGTAATTTCCAAGCGTTTTGTTGGGATCGTACGTGCCGGTAAGAGAAAGCTCGGGAGCCGCCGTGTATTTTGCCTTATTGATGACGATTGTTTTTGTCGTTTCGCTGCCGGTCAAATCATAGTTGTTGTCGTCCGCAATAGTTACCGTATAAGTGCCCGCGTTTTTGAACTCGCAAGCCTTGCCGTCTTTTGTGAATATAAGATTTGCGGTTTTGCCTTCGTACGTTGCCGTGGGCAAAGTCTGTCCGTCGTTGTAAACGTAACTTTCCGCAATACTCCAAGCGACTTCGGCAGTCTTTTTGTTTATCGTGAGTGTGCCGGTCTTGACAGTCACCGCATAATTATCGCTTGCGGTAAGTCCCGAAACGGAAATTACGTAATCGCCCGCATCCGTGCCTGCGCCGCTGTAAACCGCTTCGCCCGAAAGATTTTCGCCCTTTACAAGCCCCGTGACGGCGTACGAAAATGCGGGCGTATCGCCGTAAGTTATCGTGACGTCTTTAACCGTTACGGTGACCGCTTTCTTGTTTATCGTAAGCGTAACGTATCCGACATGCTCCGCGAGGGTGTCGTTGTCAACAACCTTAAAGTATATCTTGTACGTGCCCGCGTTTTTATATGCTGGCGAAGAATTAAGCGTGCAATCGTTTTCGGTCGTGCCGTAAGTTATCGTGTAGTTTTTGCTGTCGTCGGTCTTTTTGACCAAAACGCCGTGCGGCTGCCCGTCGTACGTCAGCGTAACGTCCGCGAAATCTATTGCGAAGGTGACCTCTATAAACGTAACGCTCATTTCGTACGAAATCACGTAGCAATCGGCATTCGTAACGACAAGGTTGGATTTGTCGAAATCGTCTGCGTAATATGTGCCTGCGACGTCCTTTGTTATCGTGACGTATCCCGTGACGGTATCGCCCGCCACAAGTCCGATTTTTTCCAGGTGTTCCGCATCGACCTTATAGGTTTTTCCGACCGCAACTGTCGGCGTATTATTGAGTTTTATCGTAAGCTTCTTTTCGCCGACTTTGAACTTTGTGCCGGTTGCAGTGATTTCATAGTTTTTGTTTGCTTCGGCGTTTTCGTCATACTCGACGCTTGCGGTATAATCGCCGGGTTTATTGCCGACCTCATAGTTGGGGTTAAGCGTGTATGAAAGGCTATCGCCGTCAAGCACGCCTTTAACTTCAACCTTTGCCGACAAATCGGGCACTTTATCGCCGTATGTTATGTCGTTAACTTTGTTTATCGTGATTGTCGCCGGTCTTTTATTGACTTTGAAAGAGACCTCGTTTACGGTGATATTGTAAAAATTCGTCTTGTCGCCTGAAACCTTTACCGGCGCCGTATCCGTATACGTACCCACGTCAAGTTTTTCTGCAAATTTCGTTTTGGTAATTGTGAAGTCGCTTTCCGCATCCGAAAGTTTAAAGCCTTCGAATTTATAACTTATTATTGGCGAAGCTGCGCCGTACGTGAGTTCGGTTTTGTCCAACCAAACGGTCACCGTGAGCTTCGCTTCATTAATCTTAATCGTGCCGACGGTTGTGAGCGCAATGTTGTAATTCTTTTCGGGATACTTTGCGCGCAAGACCGAGATGTCCACGTTTCCGATATTGTACGTGCCGACGTTATTTGCAACGTTGCCCGTTATTGCGGTCATGCCCAGGTGCAATTCGTATTTGCCGCTTTCGATCGTATACGTTTCGCCGTTTATGGCTGCGGTAAGGCTCGGCAAATTATCGCCGTATGTCAACTTGTCGCTCTTTGGCGTAACGGTGGCGGAAACTTCCGCTTTATCTATCTTTACCGTGATTTTTCCCGACGTGTAAGGGTTGTAGTTGTCGCCCCTCGATATTCTGACATAGTAGCCGTATTCGCCGCAGTCGAGCGCCGACAAATCGACGTTTTCCTTAAACTCCTCTTCTCTTTCTTCTTTATACGTAATGACGTCGCCTTCGCGAAGTCCGCTTATTCCGATTTTTTTGGTTTTATCACCGTACGTCATTTCAACGCCCGTTACCGTAATGTCCGAAATGTCCGCGCGGGATACGATAAGCGTTTTGTCTGCCGTAAAGCCTTTTTCGACAGAGCCGCAGTTTTCAATTGACGCGACGATTTTGACGTTTGCCAGATACTCGCCCGCCGCAAGGTTTTGAAGGGTGAGCGACAATTCGGTTGTTTCTTCCGTCTTATAAAAAACGTTATCTTTATTTATTGTCCATATATACTTATAAGTAACGCCCGCGTGCAAAGTGGTGCCCTCGTTCGGCATTACACTAAATTCGGCGGTGTTGCTTTCCGTAAACGTGAAGTCCGCGGGGGTATTAACCGTGAAATCGCCGATTGCGGAATCCATAAGCCTTAATTTCAGCGTAAGCGTAAAGTTTTCAGCCGGCATTGTCGGCAAATCGAGCTCGTCGATTCTCGTTCCGTCCGCTTTGTACCAGCCGTCGTAATCAAGAATTTTAGTGTCGTACGTCGCGGCGCTGTCTGCCGTTTCAAAATGGCTGACGATGGGCGCGCCGTACTCGACCTCTTCCGTGTAAACCGACGTGCCGTCAAAGTTAATAAACGTAAGCGTGAACTTCTTCGTTTCAAACTTTGCGTTGACGATAATATCGCTTGTGACGTTGTCGAACGATTTGTCCCATCCGACGAACTTTTTCGTCGCGGTATCGAATACGTTCGGCGGAGTTGCGGCAAAGCCGTGTTTCACCATTTCGGTTTTGAGTGTCGTTTCGCCGTTTTTGAAAATAACCGTATACTCGTTAAGTTCGTACACGGCGGAAACTTCAATACTTTCCGTCACCTTTGAAAAGTCTTTGTCCCATTTTGCAAAATGCATGCCTTCGGGCGGCGAAAGCCTGGCGGTATCGGGCGCGGTCGCGGCGGCTTCATATTCCACCGTTTGGGTTTCAAGCACCTTTTCGCCGTCCTTAAACGTCACCGTGAACGTGTCGACGTCGTACACCGCGTTTATCGTAAGGTCGCTTGTGACCTTTGAAAAATCTGTGTCCCATTTTATAAAAGTCTTGCCGTCCTTTTTGGGGACTTCGGGCGCGGTTACGGTATCGCCGTGCGTGACGTTTGTAAAGGTTTCAAGCACCTTTTCGCCGTCCTTAAACGTTACGGTGTATTTATTGATCGCCCATTTGACGTAAACCGTATCGCCGTTTTTGACTTTGGAATCCTTTGTAAGCGGCTTCAAAAAGTCCGCATCGCGATACAGTCTTCCGGTGTATCCTTCTTTTTGAAGACTGAGCGTGAATAAGTCGGAAAACACGACGTTTTCCTTGTAAATGCTGCCGTCTTCGTCTTGGATTTTCACAATCACTTTCGTTTGTCCGTCTTTGTCAGCCACATCGCTTTTGTTGCATGCAAACAGCGTAACAAGCCCGATTAAGAGCACGATACACACGAGCATTGTTTTTAATCCTTTTTTGCTCATTCAACATCCTCCGCTACCACGGGAATAATATTCATCCCTTGGTTTCCTTGGTTTTTTATGCTTTCCTGCCATGACAGGTTTCTGCTCGATTTATTATTGTAAAGGTAAAATCTGAAATCGCCCTTGCCCGCAGCCAAAGGCAACATTTCGCCCTGCTGTTTAATTTTCTCGTTTTCGCTGTCTGCAAGCACATCTATATTGACGTTGTACACGCCGAACTGCTTTGTTTCGTCGTTCGCTTCCGTCAGGTCAAGGTACGAATAGTTATATCCGCCGCCGTAAAACGCTATGCCGCCGTGGACGTATTCCGTCCCGCCGACGTTCAGGATTATGTCGCCACATTCTTTGGGTTGTTGCCTTGCGACTTCTTTCATCATTTCCGCAACGTTCATCGAAAGCCACGGATTTGCATCGCCGGTAACTTCGATAAGCGTGCTGCTGTCAACGTTTGAAAGGTTTTTCCAGTCAAGCATTTTCACGTCGCCGACAATGCGAAGCGCCGACGCATACGAAGTCGCCGCGCAATCTTTCCACGTCGTTATCGTGCCGCCTAACAAGAATTCGCCCGAGAAGTGCGTTTCCATACCGACCGAGAACAACCCCGACGTTTCAAGCACCGAGTTTTTGAGCGTAACGTCGTTGATAAGATAATTGTCGTTGAAGTATTTGTCCGTCTTATTGCTCTCATCGTAAGGCGAATATTTGTTTCCGTTTGCGTCAAAAAGGAATCTTTGCACTTCGTTTGTTTGTTTCAGCGCGCGGTTGCTGCCGATTTTCAATATGAATTCGCGCGCGTTTGAAAGCACGCAACTTTCAATATGCACGTTTATCTTCTCATCTTGCACGTTAAACGCCGATTTGTCTTCAACAACGGGACTTCCCATTGTGGATCCGCCCGCAAAAATTCTGACGACGGTGCGCCCGTTCGACACGCGGCAGTTTAATAGCTTTGCGCTTTTTGCGATTTCAAGCGTAGTGCCGACGTAGTTGAGTTTCGACAAGTTGAATTGTCCGTCTTCTTCAAGAAGGCTATCGTCGCTGCAACCTTTTAAGACGACGTTGTTTATAAGCACGTCGTCCGTCCTTACAAGGAAAGAAATGTTGTCCTGTCCTTTGACGCTTGCGGACGATATCGCGACGAAATTCAAAGGTCCTTTGAAAATTTTCGGAAGCCCCGTCGCGTCCTTGCACTGCGTGAACTTGTCGGCGTTGATTTCAAAACCGTTGCCGTAAACGTGGTTTTTGAACTCGATAAGATATTGAACTTTCTTGTTTTCGTCGTTTTCGCCGATGTTATCAAGATACGTTTTGTCGTACGTGGTTGTGAATTTTTTGACGTCTTTTTTGAGTTCGTCTTCGGTCATAGCCGTGCCGTCGTTTTTGACGCCCAGCATCACGTCGCTTGTCAGCACGACGATATGCCCGGCTTCGGTCACCGTTTTCAGTTCCTCGTAATTGCCGACGTTTCTGCCGTCTTTGACCGCGCGAAGTCTGATTTTCGCGCAGATGTTCGTGCCGAAGTATTGGTTATAATTTTTGAGTTCCGCATTAAGCGTGGTAAGACCATTCCCCGTCGCCCTGATTTCCGCAGGAACCGCGTCGGCGTTCGTCGCCGGTTGCGCCTTGCAGGAAAAGAGCGAATTATCGTCGGAAAACGCGACGTTCATAAATTCGTCCGTGAACGTTTCGGAGCCCGCTTCCGTGACAACCCTTACGAAAATCGTCCTTGCGTCCTGTCTTCCGTTGGGTTTTCTTCCGCCGATTGTCAATATGTTTTCGATGCCGTACTCTTTCGCACTGTCCGCAAACTCCATCGAATACACGTTGGGCACGACGCAGATTGTCTTTTCGATTTCTTTGATGACTTTTCCGTCGTGCTCGGCAGTGATTTTGATTTTGGCAAAGCCCCTTTTCGTTGCGGTAATAGTTGCAAACTGCCCGTGTTGTTCAAGGGTTATTACGTCTGCGCCGTCGATTATTTCAAATTTCACGTCCGCGTCGTCATCGCTTTCGGAATATGCGACGTAGGTAACTTTCGTGTTGTTTTTTTGTTTGATTTCGTCGCCTTCGCCGTCATAATACGACGTACGCACGTCAAGGTTATATTCGGTAAACTCCAAAGAAAAGTCCGTTGCGCCGACCTTTCCCGAAATTTCTTCGTCCGAAAATTCTTTGTCAAAAGACAAGGTCAATACGAATTTGTTTTTGGAAATCCTTTCGATTCCGCTTGCCGTGACTCCTTCGGGCAAGGCAAGGTCGGATATTTCAAGGGAGTCGTTTTTGCTTTCGACGAAAAGTTTTGCCGTTGTCGCTTTGTTTTTCACGGTGACTTTCGCGCCGCTGCTTTTTCCGTTGACCGCAAAGCCCGTGCTGTCGGTATCGACGTTGACCTTGACGGTCAAAACCTTTTCAAGCCCTTCTCGTCCTTCGGGACAAGTAATTCTGATCTGCGTCTCGCCCGAAAACAGCGCCTGCGCCACGCCCGTGACGGCGTTGAGTTTCAGAATGTGATTGCCGCCGATTTCTTCAAATATCCTTGTTTCGCCCGAAAGGTTTTCGGGGTAAAGTTTTGCGCCGAAAACATAGTCGCCGCCTTCGATTTCGACGATTTCGTCGCCGACTTCAATTTCGACGATTTCGCCGCCGTCTTCAATCCTGTTGACAAGCGGAAATATATTCAAGACTTTCGTGGAATATGCGGAAACTATGACGCTGTCCTTAAATCCTTTTTCGGCGGAAATCGCCGTGATTTTCACCTTTCCTACGTTATCTATATGAAGTTTTCCGTCGATTATTTCAAATCCGTCGGGGGCTTCGTCGCCGCCGACGCCCGATATTTCAAACGAATATTTCTGATTCCTTGCGTTGACGGGCTGCACCTGCGCCAAAAACGCGATGGGGTCGTAATCGGCAACGTCCACGTCGATAAATCCGTCTTCGTTCTGCGTCGTGATTTGTATGCCCGTCACGGGAATGTCCGCGTAAACGCCCGCCGCTTTTCCCACGGAGAACAGCGCGATCAGAAACACAATCGGTATTATCATTATAAGCGCGATTATTTTCTTTTTCATATCAATCCCCCTCCGTTACCCTGTCAAAGCGGGCTTTAATCCCGATAAGGTAATATAAAAGCGAGCCGACAAACTCCGCCGCCGCGCACACGCTCACGAAAACGTAAGTAAACCAGCGCATATCTTTGCCCCTGACGTTCGACAATACGTTGACGAAAAGGGGTATTCCGCCAAGAATCATCGCGGACACAAGCCCCAGCACGACGATTATCGACACGTTGTTGTTGCTTTCCCTCACGACGTTGTCTTCTTCCAGCGAAAACTGCGGACTGTTCAAATCCTTTCTTGTGGCGTACAGTATCTGCGACAACGCCATCATCGCGCCGACGAAAAACACGAATACGCCTTCGCCCGCCGACACGTATTTCTTTGCAAGAAGCACCGTCGCCGCAATGCCGACGGATATGACCGCCACCGCAAAACTGAGTGCGATTTTCGCGCCCATAATCTCGTTTATCGAAAGCGGCAACGTCTTTTCGACATAAAACGATTTCCCGTCGCGGCTGACGTTCGTCGCGCAGAACGTGTTCGTAAGCGCGCCGAAAAGCACCGTGAGCAAAATCGCCAGCTCGAAATCGCTCTGAACGAAAACGAGCGACGTCAGGAAGTTTTTGCCAATGCCCATACAAAAATATACCATAAGCGGCATTATCGCCGCCACCGTGAAGTACTGCACCGCGTAATCGGGCGTGAACAGCACGAGATTGAATTCCTTTTTCAAAAGACTTAAAAACGGCGGGAGTTTTCTTGCCGCGGATTTTTTTGCAAAAATCATTATTGCGCCCGCCGTCGCGCGCGTTTTCATCGCCTTGTTGTACAAAAGCGACGTTATGAGAATGCCGATTGCGCCCGTCGCGACGGTTATCGCCACGATTATCCCCAGATTTTTCCAGACGTCCGTTTTCAGTGTGAACGCCGCGATAAAGTTTGCGGGGACAAGGTTTTTCGTCACCGAAATTATCGCTGTCATCGTCTTTTCGGAAAAGAAAAACTTGATTTCGCCCGTTGACATAAGGGTTTTTAAGAAGTCGAGCACCGTCGCGTAGCAATAAAACAGCGCAAAAAGCACCAGCGTTACTATCACAAGCAGGCAAACGTACTTCGACGAGAAAAACTTTTTGACGTAATAATACGGCATCGCAAGCACGCTCGACACCGAAAGCGACATAACGGGAATAATAAACGCCGCAAGCAGCCCGAGGATCACGTATCCCGCGCCCTGCTTCGTCACGCTTGCGAACACCGCCACGAACGGCACGAGAATCACAAACGCCGACAACACCTGTTTTGCGTAAATGAAAATGATTTTTGAGTACAGTACGTCTGACGCCTTTACGGGAAGAGTCTGGATAATCATTCTGTCGTCGCTTTCAAAAATCGCGCGGTTTATTGCTACGACGCCGCCGATAACGTCGACCGCGAAAACGAATTCGTACACGAACGTCATTATTTCATATTGCCGCGCGCGCACGTCGCGTACGCCGTTGAGCCTGATTTCGGTATATTTCGCGACAAACGCGCCGAACACCTCGATAACAACGTACATAATAAACGCCGTCATCACAAGCGTAAGCAACGCGCCGACGATATCGATGCGTTTTTTGTCACGCTTGAAATAAGACAACTTTTCGGTCATCTGTTTTTTCAGAAGTACGCCCAGCATCAGTCTTCCTTATTAGTATCGTAATACTTTTCGATAAGTTCGTCGCCGTCGAATTTGTCCTTTCCGGTGACGATGATTTTTTTGAGTTCGCCCGCGGCAATTATAATCACCCTGTCGCAAACCCTTTCCACGACGTCGAGATTGTGCGACGAAAACAAAATGGTTTTGCCCGTCTGCACGTACTCGCGCATATAGTTTATGACGGCGTTCTGCGTGCGGGGATCGAGACCGAGCATCGGCTCGTCAAGAAGCCACAGCCGCGGCTCGTGAATGAGCGAACCCATCATACATATTTTCTGTTTCATTCCGTGGGAGTATCCCGAAATAAGTTTGTTTATGCTGTCGCCGAGTTTGAATACCCCTTCCAACTCCTTGATTTTCTCGTCGCGCTTTTCGTACGGCACGCCGTAAACGTCGCTCATAAAAGAAAGATATTGCATACCCGTCATTTTTGTGAACACCGTGTGATTGTCGGTGACAAAAGAAAAATTGCGTTTTGCATCCACGGGATTTTTCGACACGTCGTACCCCGACACGGTTATCGTGCCGGAACTTAACGGAATCATTCCCGTGATACATTTAAGAGTGGTGGATTTTCCTGCGCCGTTTGCGCCAAGGATACCGACGACTTCCCCTTCCGCACAAGAAAAAGAGATGTCTTTTACGGCATAATCGGATTTTTTGCCGTACTTTTTGAAAAGATTTTTTACTTCAAGGGGCAACGAACCGTCGATCGGCGTGCCAAGTGTTTTTTTATTATTTTTCATTGTATCTCTTATCTTCAAGTAATATATCGCGTATGCACGCGTGCGTGTTCTAATAAAAATTATTAGATACCTTATCATATATCCAAAAAACATATTTGTCAACGATAAAACCGCCCGAAACGCCTTTTGTTTCGTTATTCAACTTTTTGTAAAGTATTTGCAAAAAATAAATATCGCCGCTCTTGACAAATAAAAAATATGGTTTTATACTATATTTACATACCCCCATAGGGTATATTGAAAATTAACGGAGAATAGCAAAATGGAAAACGTAAAATGCGCCGAAATATCGTGCGTCGATTGCTGCCGAAAGAAGCACACGCCGCGCGACGAAAAATCTCTCAAATGCCTGAACGACAGGTTAAACCGCATAATCGGACAGTTAAACGGCATAAAAAATATGTTGAACGACAATCGTTATTGCGGCGACATACTCGTGCAGTTGTCCGCCGCCGAAAGCGCGCTGTCGGCATTCGGGTATGAAATTCTGTCCGACCATTTCAAAACCTGCGTCGTCGAAAACGTGAAAGACGGAAACACCGCAATTCTTGACGAGGCGGTTGAACTCATTAAAAAACTGAAATAGTTAAATTATGGAAAAACTTAAATTCAACGTTTACGGTATGAGTTGCTCGGCATGCGCCGCGCGCGTCGATAAGGTCGTAAGGGAACTTGACGGCGTAAAAGACGTCGCCGTGAACCTTCTCACAAATCAAATGACCGTCGACTTTGACGAGCCTGCCACTGTCGAAAAAATCGAACGTGCCGTTTCGGGCGCGGGGTATAAAGCCGCTCTTTTTAACGATAAATCGCAAAAAAAGGAAAAAGTCAATCCGCTTATCCGCTCGATAATCCGCCTTGCCGTGTCCGCCGTCCTGCTTATCCCCCTTATGTACGTGTCGATGGGCGGCGTTATGTTCGGCTGGGATATGGGCGCGCTGAACGGCAACCCGATGGGTATCGCTATATACGAACTTGTGTTCTCTTTCGTCATACTTGTCATCAACGGAAAGTTTTTCGTGAGCGGCACAAAGGCGATTTTCCACCGCGCGCCGAATATGGATACTCTTGTGTCGATGGGCAGCGGCATTTCTTTCGTATACAGCATCGCGCTTATGATCCGCGCAGGCGTAAATACCGCATATCTTCATCATCTTCCGCACACCTTGTACTTTGAGTCGGCGGCGATGATACTTGTACTTATCACCCTTGGAAAAACGCTGGAAATTTACAGCAAAGGAAAAACCACGTCCGCGATAAATGGGTTGATGAACCTTGCCCCCGAAACCGCAAGGGTTATTAAGGACGGCGAAGAAAAAGAAATTCCGCTGTCTTCACTTGCGACGGGCGACGCGTTTGTCGTACGCCCCGGCGAGAACTTCCCCGCGGATGGCGTAATATTGTCGGGGAGCGGCTCCGTCAACGAATCGGCGGTAACGGGCGAAAGTATGCCCGTCGATAAATCCATCGGCGATAAGGTTATTTCCGGCACGACGAACGTCAACGGTTATATCACCGCAAAAGCCACTTCCGTCGGCGGAGATTCCACGCTCGGGCGCATCGTCAAACTTGTGCAGGACGCGTCCGCTTCAAAAGCCCCGATTGCAAAAACGGCAGATAAAGTATCCGGAATATTCGTGCCAAGCGTCATTTGCGTCGCAATCGTTACTTTTATCGTGTGGATTGCCGTCACGAAAAACTTTGCGACTTCCCTTACGCACGCCATATCCGTGCTTGTCATAAGTTGCCCGTGCGCCTTAGGTCTTGCAACCCCCGTCGCCATTATGGTCGGCAGCGGAAAAGGCGCGAAAAACGGACTTTTGTTCAAGACTGCAACCGCCCTTGAAGAAGCGGGAAAAACAGATATCGTCGTTCTGGACAAGACGGGCACCATAACGAAAGGCACGCCTGTCGTCACCGACGTTTCGGCTTTGTCGGATGAGTCCGAAGACGAAATCATCGCGCTTTCCGCAAGCCTTGAAAAAGGCAGTTCGCACCCGCTTGCGACGGCGATCGTGCGCTTTTCGGAAGAAAAAAACATAACGGTTTTCACCCCGGAAAAGTTTGAAAACCTTTTGGGACACGGCGTGAAAGGAATCGTGAGCGGCGACGAAATCGTCATCGGAAACGCCACCCTTATGAAAGATATCGGCGCGGCGGCAAACGACGCTTTCCCGACAGGCGAAAAGTTCGCGCGGGACGGCAAAACCCCGTTGTACGTTGCGAAAAACAATAAAATTATCGGCGTCATCGCCGTGTCGGACGAGCTGAAACCCGAAAGCGCGGGCGCGATAAAACGAATGAAAGAACAAGGTCTGTTCGTAACCATGCTTACGGGCGACAACGCGCTCAGCGCAAATGCGGTTGCAAAAACCTGCGACGTCGACTGCGTTATCCCGGACGTTCTTCCCGACGAAAAAGACGCCGTTTTGTCAAACCTTCAAAAGTACGGAAAGGTCGTCATGGTCGGCGACGGAATCAACGACGCTCCCGCCCTTACCCGCGCGGACGTCGGCATTGCAATCGGCGCGGGCACCGACGTCGCAATCGACAGCGCGGACGTCGTGCTGATGAAGTCGGAACTTTCGGACGTGCCGCGCGCGATAAGCCTTTCCCGTCGCACCCTTCTGAATATCCGCGAAAACCTGTTCTGGGCGTTTATTTACAACGTCGTGTGTATTCCCATCGCCGCAGGCGTGTTCTCTCCGCTCGGCGTTACGCTGAATCCCATGTGGGGCGCGGCGGCAATGAGCCTTTCAAGCGTATGCGTCGTGCTGAACGCGTTAAGACTTAATCTTATCAACCTTGACAAGCCCGTAAAACACAGGAAAAAAGTCGTGAATATCGACGTGAACGATATTTCAAAAACCAAAAACACCGAAATTAAAAAAGGAGAACAAAGTATGAAAAAAACATTGAAAATCGAAGGTATGATGTGCGCGCATTGCGTGGCTCACGTGAAATCCGCCCTGCAAAAAGTCGACGGCGTCAAAGACGTCGAAGTGTCGCTTGAAAACAAAACGGCGGTCGTAACTCTTACGTCGGACGTAAATGGCGACGTGTTGAAATCCGCGGTAACAAACGAAGGCTATGAAGTCGTCGAAATAAAATAAAAAACCGCCAAAAACCACTTTCTCATCAAAAACAAAACTTTAGTGCGACGATTTTGAAAGATAAACGTCAAAAAAGAAGGGATAACGCTTTTTGCGTTATCCCTTCTTTTATTCCGAAAGTTCCGTCCACTCGGTTATCAGCGGATCAAGTTTTTCTTCAATCGTTTTTATTTCTTCTTCGACCGCCATTACTTTTTTGTAGTCGGTGTTGACGGTTTCGTCGTCGAGTTTTGCCTGCGCCCGGCTTAGTTCTTCTTCAAGCGCGGTGATCTTTTTTTCCAAAAATTCGACGCGGTGTTTGCGCCGTGCTTCTTCCTTACTTTCGACGTAGCGTTCCCCGCCGGTTTTTTTGGTCTTTTCGGGCTTTTCCTTTGCGACTTCTTCCGCGGTTTCTTTTTCTCTTTCTTCGTACTCGTCGAAAGTGCCGTCGAAGTATCTCACCCCGCCGTTTTCAAACACGATAAGGCTTTTTGCGACGCGGTTTATAAGATACCTGTCGTGCGACACGACGATGACCGTGCCCGAAAAATCCATCAGAAGTTTTTCAAGGGTTTCCTTGCCGATGATGTCCATGTGGTTGGTCGGCTCGTCGAGAATCAGGAAGTTGGGACGACGGCGGAATATTTTTGAAAGAGCAAGGCGCACCTTTTCGCCGCCCGACAAATCTTTGACGCACTTGAAAACGTCGTCGCCCGAAAGCAAGAATCCGCCCAGCGTTTTTCGTATTTCCCCGTCGTTAAGTTCCGGAAACTCCGCGCTGAAGTCTTCAAGGACGCTCAACTCGCTTTTCGTTGCGGCAATGGTCTGGTCGAAGTACCCGACGCGCGTTTTCACGCCGAATCGGACGTCGCCCGAAAGCGGCGGAATAAGCCCCGTTATCGTTTTAAGTAAAGTGGATTTGCCCGTGCCGTTGCTGCCGATTACGCCGATTTTCTGTCCCTTTTCGACGGCAAGCGATATTTCGCCCAACGGTTTATCGTATCCGAAAACAAGGTCTTTCACAAACAGCGCGTCCCTGACGCTTTCGTACTCGGGCTGGAAAGACGATGCAAACGTCGAGGTGTCGAAGCGGCGCGGGGTTTCGACAGTACCAAGCCTTTCGATTTCTTTCAGTTTCGACTGCGCCATTGCGGCTTTCGTCGCCTTGTAGCGAAATCTTTCGACAATTTTTCGGAGCCTGTCGATTTCGGCGGATTTCCATTTTGCGTCTTTAAGCGCCTTGTCGTACGCCTGTTGTTTTTGCGCCAAAAACGCCGTGTAGTTGCCCTTGTATCTTGTCGTGACGCCGTACTCGATTTCGTAAACGACGCCGACGATGCGGTCCAGAAACATACGGTCGTGCGACACGATGACGACCGAATTTTTATAGTTTTTAAGGTATCCTTCCAGCCACTCCACCGCGGCGATGTCAAGGTGGTTCGTGGGTTCGTCCAAAAGTAAAACGTCGGGTTTTTCAAGCAGCAGTTTCATAAGCGCGATTTTTGTGCGCTGCCCGCCCGAAAAGCACGAAAGTTTTTTGTCAAGGTCTTCGGCGGAAAACCCGAATTTGCTCACCGCCGTCAGATATTCCTTTTTATAAAGGTATCCGCCGATATTTTCAAACCTTTCCATTGCGCGCGAATACGCGCCGACGTTTTCGTCCGACGGGTTTTCACTCATTTTGTCAAGAAGGTTCTGCAATTTGTTTTCAAGCCCGACGACATCCTTGTACGCCGACAAAATTTCCTGCCGGAGAGTCAGTTCGTCGTTCAAAGACACCTGTTGAAGATATCCGATTTTCGGCGCGCCCGATATCGAAAACGAGAATTTTTCGTCGCCCGTGCCGGACACAAGCGGCACTTCCCCGCTAATGCACTTCAATATGCTGGTTTTTCCGGAGCCGTTCCTGCCGACAAGCGCGATTTTTTCCTTGTCCGACACCGAAAAATTTATTTCGGAAAGCACCGTATTGCCGTCGTACTCGACGGAGCCGTTGATAATCTCGATTCTCATACGTCCGATTATACAAAACTTTTGTTAATTTGTCATTCGTTATGAACACAAGATAATAACGCGCTCTTTACATATTTTAAAATCGGTGCTATAATCCTATCAAACGAGGTAATGGTATTTATATGGTCGGTTTAACGTCAAACAATTTAATGAACCTTAGCATGGCGGAACGCTTCGATAAGTTCAGGGAGAAGGGCTTCGGCTCGGTCATGATATGGCTCGGCCCCGACGCCAAAGAATCCGCGGACGAACGCGCCACCCTTGCCGAACGCGCCGGGCTTTTCATTGAAAACTTCCATTTAAGCTGCGATCACCTGAACGAAATGTGGATCGACTGCAAGGAAGGGGACGAACGCATTTCCCGCTTTAAGGACGAAATTGCGGCAGCCTCGAAACACGGCGTGAAAACGGTTGTCTGCCACCTGACGCACGGCGATTTTCCGCCTTTTGTGTCGACAATCGGCACGAATCGTATCGAAGACCTTGTGAAATTTGCGGAAAACGCAAACGTGAAACTTGCATTTGAAAACGTCATCACGAAAGACCACGTCACCTACGTTCTGGAAAATTTCAAGTCGCCTTACGTCGGGCTTTGCTACGACGTCGGACACGACCACTACTGGCGCGTTCAGGATTGGCTGGGGCTTTTCGGCGACAGGGTTTTCGCCCTGCACCTGCACGACAATTTCGCCGATAAGGATTCCCACTTCATACCCTTTGACGGCAGCATCGACTGGCAGTACACGCTGCCCCGCCTTGCGAAAACGAGTTACCGCGGCACGACCACCCTTGAAACGAAGGACGCCGCCTACGTTTACGACGCCTCGCCCGATAAATATCTGGAACACGCGTTAAGCGTCGGCAACTATATCGACAAATTCCTTGAAAGCAACCGCTGAACGGCAAAATAAAAAACACAAAACCGCGTTGGTTTTGTGTTTTCTTTTTGATTTTTTGGTTGGGTTTTCTTTTTTTTCGGTTTTATTGACCGATGACGGCTTTGATACGCCTGACTCCCGCGGAACTTGACTGCTCTTTCGTGATTTTGAAAGATTTTAAGTCGCCCGTGTTGTTTGCATGCGGTCCGCCGCAAATTTCCTTGCTGAAATCGCCGATGGTATAAACTTTTACCTTTTCGCCGTACTTGTTGTCGAAGATACCGATTGCACCCTGCGCTTTCGCTTCGTCGACGGTCATTTCTTCGCACACGACGGGGATATTCTTTTTGATTTGTTCGTTGACAAGGTCTTCAACCGCCTTTATTTCGTCCGCCGTCATTGCGCGGTCGAAACCGAAGTCGAACCTTAATCTTTCGGCGGTGATATTGCTGCCGCGCTGGCGCGCCTCGCCGCCCAGAACTTTCATAAGAGCGGAATGTAAAAGGTGCGTTGCAGTGTGGAGTTTTGCGGTTTCTTCGGAATTGTCCGCAAGCCCGCCGTGGAATTTCTGTTCCGCGCCCGCCTGCGATTTTTTCTGATGTTCCTTGAACGCGTCTTCGTATCCTTGCACGTCGACTTCGAACCCGTTTTCGTGCGCGAGTTCTTCCGTCATCTCGATGGGGAAGCCGAAAGTATCGTAAAGACGGAATGCGGTTTTCCCGCTTATCGTCTTTGTGGGAATGTGCGTGATGACCTTTTCAAACTCCTTCAAGCCTTGTTGCAAGGTGTTGGAGAATCTGATTTCTTCCTTGTCAAGTTCCGACACAATCCTGTCTTTATTGGTCAAAAGATACTGATAAACGTCCTGATATTGCGAAATATACTGTTCCGCAATTTTGGAAAGGGAACGCTCGGGAAGGTCGATGATGCGTCCGAAACGCACCGCGCGACGGATAAGTCTCCTCAAAATATAGCCTTGGTCGACGTTGCTTGGGACAATGCCTTTCACGTCGCCGATAAGGAAGGTCGAGGTGCGGATATGGTCGGCGATTATACGCATCGCTTTCGTGACCGTTTCGCTTTCGTCGTACTTGTGTCCCGAAAGATTTTCGATGAGCGCGATCGCGGGTTTGAACAAGTCGGTTTCATAAACCGATTTGTATCCGTTCAGAATGCAAAGCATACGTTCAAGCCCCATTCCCTCGTCGACGTTCTTTTGTTTAAGCGGCGAGAAGGTGCCGTCGGCGTTTTTGAAGTATTGCATAAAGACGTCGTTACCGATTTCGACGTACTTGCCGCAGTCGCACGCGGGCGAACATTCGTCCGAACATTTGGGTTTTCCGGTGTCGATGAACATTTCGGTGTCGGGACCGCAAGGACCGGTAACGCCGGCAGGACCCCACCAGTTGTTTTCTTTCGGAAGGAAGAAAATGCGGTCTTCGGGGACGCCCATCTTTTTCCAGAATTCCGCGCTTTCGTCGTCGCGGGGGCAATCTTCGTCGCCCTTGAAAACGGTAACCGCGAATTTGTCTTTGTCAAATTCCAGCCGGTTCAGCAAAAAGTCGTACGAGCACGAAATTGCGTATTCCTTGAAGTAGTCTCCAAGCGACCATCTGCCCAGCATTTCAAAAAACGTGCAGTGCGTCGGATCGCCGACTTCTTCGATATCGCCCGTGCGGACGCAGATTTGCACGTCAGTCAGACGGTTGCCCGCAGGGTGTTTTTCGCCGAGAAGGTACGGTACGAGGGGGTGCATGCCCGCCGTTGTGAACAATACCGTCGGATCGTTTTCGGGGATAAGCGACGCGCTAGAAATAACGGCGTGTCCCTTTGATTTGTAGTAATCGAGATAAATTTTGCGAAGTTCGCTGCTTGTAAGATTTTTCATAAATATCCTTAAATTAAATTATCTTCTGATAAATTGCCCTGAACCCGTGCGGCAATACGCCGAGTTTGATGAGATAGCCTTCCGCGCCGTCGCCCTCGCTGACGGTGAGTTTGTCCGCGCCGAGATATTTCAGAATAAGCGAATACATGAGTATGCCCGGGGCGATGATGTCCGCGCGCTTTTCGGGGAGTCCTTTCACGTGGCGGCGTTCTTCCATCGTCATTTTGCTGATTTTGTCGTACATGTTTTCGATGTCGGAAAGCGTCAGCACCGAGCCGTTGACGACGTTCGGATCGTATGTTTCAAGTTGGTTTTTCATTGCCGCCATCGTGGATATCGTGCCGCCGATTGCGACGACGTTGTCAAACGGCGGAATTTCGCCGTATCCCATAAGACAGTCGTTGATGAACGGCGTCATTTCGATTCTTTCGCGCTCGATTGCGGAAAGCCTGACGATGCCGTACGGCAAACTTTTGGAATATAATATGTTTTCGCCGTCGCCGACCGAAACTTCGGTGCTTGCTCCGCCCATGTCGATAACGCAGCATCTGCCTTTCGTGCTTGCGCCCAAGAACCCGATTTCCGCCTCGGTCTTTTTGTCCAGAATGTCGATTTCAAGCCCGCAAAGTTCCCTGACTCTGTCGACGAACCTGTATTTGTTTTTCGCGGAGCGCACCGCTTCCGTCGCGTAGGCATAGACGTCTTCCGCGCCGTTTTGCATCGCAACGAAATAATACTCCGCAACGGCCTGAGCCGTACGTTCGATACTGACGGGTTGCAACGTGTTCATCTCGTCCATATTCTCGGCAAGACGCGTCGTGTTCACCCTTTTTTCGACCTTTTCGCCGTCCGTCATCATAAGCCTTACGGACGTGCTGCCTATGTCGATTACTCCGAATAACATAAGTCCCTCACTAAAATAATACAACTATTATAAACAAGTAATAAGAGTTTGTCAATTTATGAAAACTCAATGCATACATTGTTTTTATGGAAAACGAAAAAAGAGGAGCGCTTGCGCTCGAAAACGACCGCCTGACCGTTACGTCCGTTTCAAAAGTGATTTCGTCGGGCGACAAGTCGATTGTATTGATGCAAAACAAGGAAACGTTGACAATCACGGGCGAAGGGCTTTCCGTCACCGAAATCAACCTTGACTCGGGACGGCTTTCGGCAACCGGCAGAGTGAAAGAAATCAGGTTTTCGGAAACGCTCACGAAGGCGGGACTTATCAAAAAGATTTTCAAATGACGCACTCGATAATTTCCGAAAGTTTTATCTTTCTTTCGATGATTCTTTGCGGAATGACGTCGGGCGTGCTTTACGCCTTTCTTCGCGGTTTGCGTCGCGTCGTGAAGAAGAAGTTTTTCGCGTTCTTATCCGACGTTATTTTTGCGGCGGCAACGCTTGCAATGCTGTTTTTCGCGCTTGAAAAAACCTGCGGCGGTAACATAAGATTTTACCAAATCGCAGGTTTTATTGCGGGATTTTGTATTGTTGAACTGTTATTTGCGCTGATTACGCAGCGTCGCCGATCATAATCACCAGAACGTTTGAGCGTATTATCGCATAGCTGTATCCTTCAAGCCCGCGCCCGGACGCTTTCATCGCTTCTTTTGCGTAATTCTCCGCCGCGTACTTGGTTAAGGAAAACGCAAATTCAAACTCCACAATCGTCGATTTCGGGAGCGTTTTCAACGCACGCGCCATTTGCTGTGCCGCCAGATTTTTGTTTGTGATAACGTAATTGTATTCCGTGCCGCTTGACGTATAAGTTTCGTGCGCGTAATAATCGAACTTTCCTTCCGCTTTCGGGTAATCGTGTCCCGGGTTTTCGACGTGAGTGTTTTTCACTTCGTCATCGGACAACAGGAAGTAGGCGTGCGACAAAAATTCCTTGCTGTCGTCGCCGACGTCGCCCCAGGTCGTGTCGACGAAATACCACTCCTTGTCCCCCGTGCCGTTAAGGTCAAGCAGGACTTTGTTCCAAGCGTGTCCGCCGAAGTTTTTGCCGTCGCTTAACGCTTCGCCGCTGATACGCACGGCGGTGATACCCTCGATTCCGCACATTAAAACGAACGCTTTCGACTTCCCGTCGCAGACGGCGTGCATATCCTTCTTATAAAACTTATTAAGGAATATCCCTTCAAGGTAATATCCGTAATGTTTCATCTTCTCGTTAAGATTTAAGTTTTTTAATTCCTTGATTTCTCCTTCCGTTAAAAGCGCATTGTTGGTATTATATTTATCCTGTGCGTTTGCACAGTCGTGGTCGTAGCGCACGTTGTAGATTATGTAGTCGTAGATTGCGTGGACTTTTTCGTATTCGCTCATTTCGTCGGACACGATATAAGACAGCGCGTCTTTCGCGTTATCGTATATTTGTTTGAGGTCGGCTTGCGAACCCATAAATACGGGCTTGTAGCCCCACGCCACCGCCTTGTAAAGCATGTTGCTGGTCGACACGCTCATCGTTTCTTTCACACCGTCGATATAAAAGTTTCTCTCTTTCTTTACGTTGTCGTAATGGGGTTTCGAATACGTATTTTGCACGGCGTCACCAAATCCGTCGGGCGCGTCGTACTCGGGCGAATTGACCGTCTCGATAAGACCTGCCTCGTCGGCGAAGAACCTGAATTTTATCGTGAACTCGTTGCCGCTCGTTTCAAGCGAATATCCCGGGATAATGCCCGACTCTTCAACGCAATCCCTGACTTCGGACACGTCGTTTTTCACGGTTTCGGGCGTCGAGTATCCCGCGTAAAACGTGATTTCCGCGATTTTGTTTTCCAGAACGAAAAGGATAAGGTTTTTAAGTTCTTCCTTGGAAGTTATATATCTGTTTTGCGCGTATCCGCCGTAGTCGTGGAAATGCGAGGCGTAGTACCACGCTTCGTCGTGTTCCGAAAGATATACGATAGTTTTTGTTTTCGTGATTTTGTTTATTTCCGCCGTTACCTTATGTTCGCCGCGGTTCGTCGGCTTAAAAGAAAAGGTTTTGCCCGTCGAATAATACTTGTCGTTGACGTACCATTTGACGCTTTCGACATCGGCTTTTGCGGGCGAAAGAGTTGCCGTGAACGTTACCGTTTCCGCCGTGGTCTGGCTGAGATTTCCTGTCACATCGACTTCGATATGGTTTGCGGCGACGTTGTCCTTGACGACGAAATTAACTTCGCGGCTTACGCCGTCCACAACGACTTTTAAGGTGAAATTCCCTTCTTTTCCGATTGCGGCAATCGTGTCGTTGACCTCGCCCATGCCGTTTGAAAGGATTGTTTCAAGATCCGTCGTGGAAATCAAATTCCCGCCTTCGTCGTAAACGTACGCCGTCGCGGTCTTTTTGGGAAGCGAGTTGTCGAAATATCTTGCGCGCACGACGATTTTTTCTTCCGTGCCGACGCGGTATTTGTCAAGATATACAAGAAGTTCTTCGACGGCGCAGAATCCGACGGTTGCGGATTTTCCGTCCGCCGTTACGGTGGCAAAATATATTTCTCCCGGGCTTGGAAGATACGACGCGGTTTTACCGCTTGCCGTCGCGACTTCTTTGCCCGCGCCGTTCGTGAATTTCCACGAAAAGACGGTGGCGGGGTTCGTGCCGTCGTTGAGCGTTGCGGAAAAATCGACTTTTTTCGGCGTTTCGCCCGATTGCAACAACTGATATTGATTTTCAACGTCGATTTTTACCGTTGAGACGTCGGCGTAATCGACGTTTACTTTGAGTTCCGCCGTGTCGCCTTTGCCGTTGGTTGCGGTAATCGTGACCGCGGTTTGGGTTTTCCCGACGGCTTTAATGCTTGTCCGCCCGTATATTTCGACCTTTGTTTTATCCGACGTGGACAAAGTGAACTCGTCGGTGCGCCCGTTACTGAGCGTTACGTCGTACGTTTCGCCGATTTTCAGCGTTATCTCGCTTTCGGACAGCGCAAACTTCCCTTCAGGGTGTAAAATTCCTTGTATAAGACTGCATCCGCAAAGCGCGGCGCAAAGAAGCGCGACAACCGCGGCAATCAGCGTTATTTTCAAAAATCTTTTGTTTTTCATAGTAAATATATTTTATACTAATCTTGTTAAAAGGTCAATACGATTTTTTCTTGTTAAAGCCACTTCGATGTGATATAATCGGTCTTATGCAAGATACCATTCCTTTTCTTACGACGATAATCACAAAAGCCGAAGCGGATGATATGAATCCGCTTGTTCTCGCTTTCGTCGGCGACTCCGTACAACAACTGTACGTCAGAACGCGGCTTGCCCTTTCGTCCGACAAAAAATCGGGCGCGCTCCATAAACTCGCAACCAAGGAAATCAAGGCGGAAGCGCAGGCGGATAAAATCGAAAAACTGCTGCCGTGTCTTTCGGAAGAAGAGGTCGCGGTTTACAAGCGCGCAAGAAACGCGCATTATTCGTCGTCGGCAAAAAACGCAAGTATCGGCGACTACAAAAAAGCAAGCGGATTCGAGGCTCTTCTCGGATACCTGTATCTCACGGGAAAACACGACCGCCTGAACGAATTGCTTTCAATCGAATAAGGAGAACTCATGTTAATTACGGGAAAAAACGCAGTGTATGAGGCGTTGCGCTCCGACGCAACCGTTGAAAAACTTTACGTGCAAAGAGGCGAAACGACGGGCGTCGTAAAAAACATAATCGCCCTTGCAAAAGAAAAGAAAATCGTCGTGTCCGTCGTCGATAAAACCGCGCTCGACCGCATCACGCAAAACGCAAAACATCAGGGAGTCGCGCTTACTCAGACGGAGTTTGTTTATTCGTCTTTGGACGACATTTTGTCTTTTGCGAAATCGAAAGACGAGCCGCCCTTTATCGTGATTCTGGACGAGCTTTCCGACCCCCACAATCTCGGCAGCATTATCCGTACGGCGGAGTGCGCGGGCGTGCACGGGATCGTCATCGGAAAGCACCGCGGCGTTACCGTGAACGACACCGTTTTAAGGTGCTCCGCAGGCGCGGCGGAACACGTGAAAATCGCGAAAGTTACCAACGTCAACGACGCGATAAATTATCTTAAATCGCAAAATGTGTATGTTTATTGCGCGGATATGGACGGTGAACCTATGTACCGTGCAAATCTTACCGGAGCAATCGCATTGCTTGTCGGCGGTGAAGACAGCGGCGTAAAACGCCTTTCAAAGGAACTTGCCGACGGTGTAATTTCCATTCCGATGAGCGGAAAAATCAACAGTCTGAACGCCTCGGTTGCCGCCGCCGTCGTGATTTACGAAAAGGTACGACAGGACAGAAAATGACATACGAAACTTTGCCCGACGAGGAACTTGCAAAACGCGCGCAGTCAAACGACTCCGCCGCAGTAAACGAACTGTTGCATCGTCATAAATCGCTGGTCAATAAGGCGGTGCGCCGCTTCTTTTTGCCGTCGGGCGACACCGACGATCTTGTACAGGAAGGAATGGTCGCGCTGTTCAACGCGATTATGAATTATGACGAAAAAGCCGGCGCGAGTTTCACAACGTTCGCCTACATCTGCGTCAGAAAAAGAATCATCGGGTTAATCAGGAAATCTTCAAGCGGGAAAAATCGCGCGCTTAATGACAGCGTGCCGCTTGACGACGTCGAAATCGCGTCGGGCAATCCCGAAACCGTTTATATCGAAGAGGAGCGGGAAACCCTTTTAATGCGGGAAATCGAAAGCGTTTTGTCGGAAGAAGAACAGCGGATTTTTTACGCTTATCTTGACGGCGACTCGTATCGGGAAATCGCCGCCTCTCTTTCGGTTTCCACAAAAAAAGTCGACAACACCCTGCAAAAAATAAGAAAATCGCTGAAAAAATCGTTAAATCGCTGACTTTTTCGCCGATTTTCGCTTTACATAAATGAATAAATTATTTATAATAATTGCACGTTGATATATTATCGACGAATTTCCTTGCCTGTTTAAGCAGGCCACAAAGTCCACAAGGAGGTATAAAAAGATGAACAAGTATGAAATCCTTTACATCATCGACAATGACGTTTCGGAAGAAGACAAGGCTGCTCTCGTCGACAGGTTCTCGGACCTCGTCGTAAAGCTCGGCGGCACCGTTGACGGCATTGACAAGTGGGGTACCCGCAAATATGCATATCCCATCAACGATAAGAACGAAGGCTACTACGTCTTGATGAACTTTACGGCAGACGCATCCGCTCCCGCCGAAATCGATCGTCAGATGAAAATCACAGACGCAATCGTACGTCAGATGATTATCCGCAAATAACCGCATAAGGGGTCATTTATGAACAAAGTATTTTTAATCGGTAATTTAACAAAGAATCCCGAACTCACCAACACCGGCTCGGGCATTCCCGTTTGCAGATTCACGCTTGCCGTGTCGCGCAGATTTTCCAACAGCGACGGCGTAAGAGATACCGACTTCCTTCCCGTTGTCGTATGGAGAACGCAGGCGGAACATTGCAACAAATACTTGAAAAAAGGCAGTAAAGCGGCCGTATCCGGATCGGTTCAGACCCGCAGTTACGACGCTCCCGACGGAAGCCGCAGATACGTCACCGAAATCGTTGCCGACGAGGTTCAGTTCCTCAGCACCAAGGCCGAAGACGAATCCGCCTCGAACGACGGCGTGTTCGACGACCTTAAAGCCGTTGACGAGAATCTGCCCTTCTGATTTTCGCCCGTATATAGGGCTCAATAATTAAGAGGTATATTAAAATGAGTGAAGAAGTAAAACGCCCCGTTCAGGGCGGCAAAAGAATTCCCAAAAAGAAAGTCTGCCAATTCTGCGTCGATAAGGCAACCGAAATCGACTACAAAGACGTTGCCAAACTTCGCAAATACATCACCGAAAAAGGCAAGATGATGCCCCGTCGTATGACCGGCGTCTGTGCAAAACACCAACGCTTCTTGTCCGACGCAATCAAACGCGCCCGCGTTATGGCATTGCTTCCCTACAAAGCAGACTAATTATTAAACCAATCAAAAACGCACCGTTCCCACGGTGCGTTTTTTTGTTGCACGGAATAAAAAAACCAACAAAAAAGCACCCTCTTGGGTGCTTAAATATTAACTCTCTTCCAAAACGGCAAAATTTTGATGCCATTTAGCCCCACAAGTACAAGTATCTTGTGGGGGCCCCTTCCCCTATAAAACGGCGAGAATTTGATGGATTTTTGGGGTTCTTTGCAGGTTCCGAAAACCCTAGTGTACTGAGCGTACACGAGTTTTCGGGTTCTGTAAAAACGCCGAAAAGGCGCGAATTGTCGCCGTTTTGCTTAATTGTATTGGTTTTGAAGAAGATCGAGCATCTCCCTGCTCCCGCCGACAAGCAACGTGTCGCCGTCAAGCAAAGGCTCGTCCGCGGCGAAGTTGACGATGACGTCGTTGTCGCGCTCGACCGCAAGAACGTTGACGTCGTATTTTTTGCGGATATCCAGCGTCACAAGGGAGCTTCCCGCCCAACTTGACGGAAGTTCCATTTCGATAATGCTGTATTTGCTGCTTATGGTCATTATGTCGTGCAGCAAGGGGTTGGCAAGGCGTGCGCCCATTTTTTCGCCCATTTCCATTTCGGGAATGACGACCTCGTCCGCGCCGACGCGTTCCAGAACCATTTTATGTTTAAGGTTTTCGGCCTTTGCGATGACCTTTTTGACGCCGATTTCCTTGCAGGTGAGCGTGCACAAAACGCTTGCTTCCAGGTCGCTTGCGATGCCGATAATGACGACGTCGAAGTTTTCGATGCCGAGAGCGCGCAAAGTGCGTTCGTCGGTGACGTCGGCGACGACGGCGTGCGTGGTGTACTCGTGCGCTTCCGTGATGACCTCTTCTTTTATATCGACGGCAAGGACTTCCTCGCCTTTTTCAAACAAGGTTTTCGCGACGGTCGAGCCGAATCTGCCAAGTCCGATTACCGCAAATTGTTGATTTTTCGATTTTTTGTTTTTCATAAAATAAACCTCCGCTTATCCGATAAGAATTTTGGCATCGGGGTATTTGATATTTGCCGATTGTTTTTTTGTATTCAAAAGCGCGGTGCCGATTGTCAGCGGCCCGAGACGACCGATGAACATCGAAAAACACAGCGTAATGAGCGCGGGTGTATGGAGCGATGTCGTGAGCCCTGCCGATACGCCGACCGTGCCGAACGCGCTGAACGCCTCGTACATGCTGTCGATGACGGACAACTGCACGCCGTACGCCGCCTCCGTCGCCCAGATTATGAGAGCCTGCGCGAAAGATCCCAGGAAACATGCCGTCGTAACGACCGCCGCGCGTTTTATCGTCCTTGTATTGATTGTTTCCTTGCCGACAACGACTTCGTCGCGGCCACGGAATACGGACGCGAACAACATAATCATAACGAAAATGGTTGTGGTTTTTACGCCGCCGCCCGTCGATGCGGGACACGCGCCGACGAACATAAGCACCATCGTCGCAACTTTTGCGCCGTCCGTGAGATTTGCCTGGTTTATCGACGTCCAGCCCGCTGTCCTTGCCGTCGTCGACTGGAAAAACGCGTTAAGGACTTTGTCGCCCCAGTCCATCGGACCGAGCGTGCCGGGATTGTTCCATTCGATACCGAGTATCATCGCCGCGCCGACAACAAGCAAAATCGCCGTCATCGAAAGCGAAACGCGCGTGTGAAGCCGAAGCGGTCTGTTTCTCTTTTTCCTTAATATGTCGTTGAAAACCAAAAAGCCGAGCCCGCCCGATATGATAAGCACCATTACGGTGATAAGTACGACGGGATCGTGCGAAAATGCCGAAATGCTGGAAAACGCGCCGTAGTCTTTGCCCATTATGTCGAGGCCCGCGTTGCAGAACGACGAAACCGCCGTGAACAACGAAACGTATATGCCGCGCGCGCCGAGTGCAGGGACAAGCCTTGTCATAAGCATCAGCGTGCCGAACCCTTCAAAAATGAACGTGAACGCAAGGATTCGTTTTGTCAGTTTCACAACGCCTTTCAGGCTGTCCTGGTCAAGCGACTCCTGAATCGTCATGCGCTCTTTCAGGCTGATTTTCTTGCCGACAAGCATAAACATGAACGTCGTCGTGGTCATGAACCCGAGACCGCCGATTTGTATGAGCAACAAAACGACGATTTGTCCGAAAATCGACAGCTGAGTTGCGGGATCTATGACGGTAAGCCCCGTCACGCACACCGTGGTCGTCGACGTGAACAACGCGGGAACAAAGCCGATTGTCTTTCCGCTTGCCGAAGAAAACGGAAGCACCAGCAAAATCGTCCCGACGGCGATGACGCCCAAAAACCCGAGCACGATATATCGCGCGGGAGTCATAAGATTCTTAATTTTTTTGCCGACAGCCTTGAACAACTGCCCTGTTTTTTCTTTCATCAATCCTTAATTTCCCATTCGATCGGCGCGATACCGTTTTTTTCCAAAAACTCGTTCGTCCTTGAAAACGGCTTGCTGCCGAAAAAACCGTTGTATGCAGAAAGCGGACTTGGATGTGCGCTTTCGATAACGTAATGTATCGGATTTGTAATATATTGCTTTTTCGAACGGGCGTTTGCGCCCCACAGAATAAAGACTATCGGGGTGTCCCGCTCGTTAAGTTTTTTGATAATATCGTCGGTGAAAATCTGCCAGCCGCAATTTTTGTGGCTGTTGGCAAGGTGCGCGCGCACCGTCAATACCGAGTTCAAAAGAAGCACGCCCTGCTTTGCCCAACTTTCAAGACAGCCGTGCGGCGCGGGCGAAATGCCCAGATCGCTTTTCAGCTCCTTGTAAATATTGACAAGCGACGGCGGAATATCCACTCCTTTTTTCACCGAGAAGGAAAGCCCGTGAGCCTGCCCTTCTTCGTGATAAGGGTCTTGTCCGATTATCACCGCTTTGACGGCGTAATAATCGGTGTATTTCAGCGCGTTGAATATGTCGTACATCGACGGATAGCAGACGTGATGAGAATACTCGTCTTTCAGAAATTCGCGGATTTTAAGGTAGTTTTCTCCCGAAAACTCGTCCTTCAAAATCTCGTCCCAGCTGTTGCCGATGCTCACCATATATTATTTCAGTTCCTCGTATTTTCTTGCCATCATGGCGTCGATATAGGAAAGCGCGTCTTCGTATTTCACTTTGTCCGCCGAAAGCGTCGCGCGGTCGGTAACTTCGATTTCGTCGTTTTGAAGTCCGCGGGGGCTTACCACGACGCGGATAGGCATACCCATAAGGTCGGCGTCGGCAAATTTCACGCCGTTTGAGACGTTTTCGCGGTCGTCAAGAAGCACGTTCACGCCCTTTTTCATAAGCGCGTCGTACAGCGCAAAAGCCTTTTCGCGGACGTTTTGGTCGTCGATACGCAAGGGGCAGATGTGCACCTTGTAAGGCGCGACGGTGATTGGCAGAATAAGTCCTGCTTTGTCGTTGCTTTCCTGCGCGATTGCGGCGATTGCACGGCCTACGCCGATACCGTAACAGCCCATAATGGGGTTGACGGCTTCGCCTTTTTCGTTAAGAACGGTCATGCCCATGCTCTTTGTGTATTTCGTGCCGAGCTGGAAAATGTTGCCGATTTCGATGCCGTTTTCAAGGTGCAGCGGTTTTCCGCAAACGGGGCATTTGTCGCCTGCTTTCACTTTTGCGATATCGACGAACGATTTGGGCTTAATATCGCGTGCGACGTTCACGCCTTTCACGTGGTACAGCGGTTTGTTTGCGCCGGTAACCATATTGTACGCACCTTCCAAAGACTTATCGAAAACGACGATTCCGTCTTTCAGGTCAAGCCCGATTGGCCCGATATTTCCCGCGACGAGCCCCGATTCTTCGTCGGCTTCCCACGGGACGATGTTTTTCATAATCGCTTTTTTGAGTTTGGCTTCGTTGACTTCCAAATCGCCCCTGATAAACGCGACGACAACCGTCTTTTCGCTCTTCACGGCGTAAACGACCGCCTTTATCGTCTGATAAGGCTGAACTTTCAAAAACTCCGAAACTTCCGCAATGTCTTTGGCGTCGCCGGTGAAAACCTCTTCCTTTTCCGCGTCCGCGCCGAAATCGACCTCGGGACGTACGCCCGTCGCGACTTCCATATTCGACTTGTATCCGCACTCGTCGCAAAGCACGAGCGTGTCTTCGCCGACTTCTGTCAGCAGCATAAATTCGTGAGCGATACTGCCGCCCATCATACCGCTGTCCGACTTGACCGCGATGAATTTTTTCAGCCCGATACGGCGGAATATGTTGTTGTATGCGTCGTATTCCTTGTAATAATGCTTTTCAAGGTCCTCCTGTGTCATATGGAACGAGTACGCGTCTTTCATCGTGAATTCCCTGACGCGGATAAGTCCGCCGCGGCAACGAGGCTCGTCGCGGAACTTCGTCTGAATCTGATAAATCATGAACGGAAGCTGATTATAACTCGAAACGGTGTTTTTTGCAAGGTGTACCGCCGCTTCTTCGTGCGTCATTCCGAGAAGCATGTCTTTGCCGCTTCTGTCCTTAAACCGCACCATCTCGCTGCCGATACTTGAATATCTTCCCGACTGCTCCCAGAGTTCCCTGGGCATAACGACGGGGAACTTCACTTCCTGTCCGTCGATTTTGTTCATTTCGTCGCGGATAATGTCTTCGATATTCTTCGCCATAAGCTGGGCGGGAGAAGTAAGCGAGAAAATGCCGTTTGCAACCGGCTTGATATACCCCGCGCGGGCAAGCAGCGCGTGGCTTAAAATGGTAACGTCCGCAGGGGCTTCCTTAACGCGTTCCCCCACAAGTTTCGATAAAAGCATAATGCCTCCGATAAAAAGTCGTAAATATTAAAGATATACAAAGTATATACTTATTTTATAATTTAGGCAAGGATTTGACGAAAATATAAACTCCGCGGGATTTTTCAATCTTTTTCGGAAAAATAAAAAGACGTGCGTTTCGCACGTCTTTTATCGTTGATTTTCTTATAGCAAGCGTGAATAATAAGAACGATTGCTATATTAAACATCGAGTTTCATCCATTCTCCCTTTATCCAGCCTTTCTTTTCAAAAAGGATTCTGAACAGTAGCGACACGACTGCGGGAATTACGAACATTAAAAACACGATGGCAAGCGCGATATTCGCGTCCGACACAACTCCTTTCGACGCCTCGACCGCGCCGAACACGCCGACGAGTCCGCTTGTGCCCATACCGCCGCCGCCCGCGGTACAACGAAGTTTGAACACGCACGTCGCAATGGGACCTACGATTGCGGAAGCTATAATCGGCGGCACGAAAATGAGCGGGTGTTTCATAATGTTGGGGATCTGCAACATGCTGGTGCCGATACCTTGCGAGATAAGTCCGCCGACGCCGTTTTCTTTGAACGACATCACCGCAAAGCCAACCATCTGCGCCGCGCATCCGACGACAGCCGCGCCGCCCGCAAGCATCATCGCGTCCGACGTACTTCCCGACGCAATCGCAATCCATATCGCCGCAGAAGACGTGGGCATCGTCAAAAGTATACCCATCACGACGGATATCACAACGCCCATAATAAAGGGTTGCGCCGTCACCGAAATTTCAATGAATTTCTGAATTACTTTTATGAACCAGATTGCGGGATATGCGACAAACATTGAGATTATCGTCACAAACATAACCGTTAAAGGTACGATTAAGATATCAAGTTTTGTTTTGCCTTGTACCAACAATACAATTTCCAAAGCGATAAGAGTCGACACGTACGAGCCGATGGGGTTGCCGGGCGCGCCCACTTTGAACGCAGTTATCGAGCCCGCCACCGCTTTCAACGAAAAACTTCCGTCGGACAAAAGATTGTAAACTTTGTCGGGCAAAAACGCTCCCAAAAATCCCGCGACCGCACACGCAAAAACCACAAGGTCGGGCGCTTTCAGTTTCTTGGCGATACCTACGCCGATGCCCGCGCCCATAAGCGTGCAGGCGATGTTTCCGATGAGAATAAGCAGTGCGCCGAAGCCCGAATTCGCGCCGCACCAACTGCCGATCTGCTTTAATATCGTCCCCGCGATAAGCGTGACGAACAGTCCTTGTGCCATTCCCGAAAACGCGTCGATGAAGTAACGTTTCGCATACTTTTTGACGACGGTTTTCCACTTCTTTTCGGGTTCTTTCTGCTGAAATACGACGGGGTTTGTTTCGATTTCGGGAATAACATTCACGGGTTCGGATTTCATTTATCTTTCTCCTTTATGCAGACTTTGCGTTGCGCCTTTTGTCCGCGACCTTATCAAGTTAATAAGATTTTAATGAATTATCTTATAAAAGTCAAACCTTATTCCCCCTTTCGGCGTTTTTCCGCCGTATCTTTCGTCGTTTTTTGTTTTTTAATAAAAAATCCCGCAATCACGTTGCGGGAATTTCGTTTTGTTTTGAAAAATTAGCAGCGGTTTACATTATCGTCTTTTCGCCACGGAAAAGTTGCTGGCGTTCCTGCATATACTTCATCGTATCGACCGTCACGTTAAGCGCGCTTTTGAAAGCCTTGTCGTATGCCGACGAAAGTTCGTTGTCGCCTTTTTTGAGTTCGATCGTAGTCGTGGGGATTTTGCGCCGCGCAAACGGCGTGCTGTCGGTGAAAAGCGTTTCGCTGTACCTGAACGCCACGTCGTCGCACACTTCCTTGATCGCTTTGAACGCCACGTTGTTGATTTTCAGGTCGTAAATATTTTTGTACTGTCTGTCGCCCTGTATCACGACGTTGTCGCAATCGCCGACTTTTGAAAAGTTTATCACGACGGGATTTATCAGTGATTCGTCCCTGCCGTAGTGTTGCAATATGAGTTGTTCCGCGCCCTTTGCGCCGCATTCTTTCGCGCCGAAACACGCAAGCACGACTTTCGTATTGTCGGGGATAAGTTCGGGATGCAGCCTTAAATAGTCCGCAACCGCAAGGGATACCCCCGCCGCTTGCAATCCTTCGTGTCCGATGTTGCTGTTGCGCTTTTTGTATGAAAACATCGTGACAAGATAAAATATCGCAAGTCCGCAGAATATCGTCGGGAATAAAAACATCACCGCTTTGTCGCCGGCGTTTAAGCGCGGCAGACATATCGCGATAATTTCAAACACGAAAAGTACGGGTATGCTGATGATCGACAACGCCTTGAACGCGCGCGAAATCCATTTCGGCAGGTTTTTGTCTTTCAGGAACATTACGACGTCCGACCTGTCCATATCGCTGTCGTAGTGGCTGCCGATGACAAGCGTGTTTTCGGCAGGGGCTTTCGCCTCGATTGACGACAATACGTTGTACGACGTGCGCTTCGGGAAAAGCGCGTTGAACGTGTTTTTGTTTGTCAGAACCTGTACGAACAGCATTGCGCCGACAAGAATGGTAACAAGCATCGACAGCGCAAGAAAACCGTATGTGACGGCTTTGTCGTCGATAAGCACGCCCACTATATAAAACGCAAGCGCGATCGCGAAAATCACCCCGTAAACGGGTATGCCGAATCGTCCCGCAAGCGGCGCGACGGTGGTGGGTTCCGTCCTTGCAGGAAGCCCCAAAATCTTTTCGTAAAGCTCACGGATTTTCACCGCGCCTTTCTTTTCGTCAACGCTTGTCGCAATCCTGACAGGCGCGGCGGTTTCAACCTTTTCCACAAAAGTGTCGGCGATGATGTTCGCCCTTTTAAGGTCGACTTCCGACGGCGTTATGTTGCCGTTTTCGGGCTTTATATTGTCGTTTTCAACGTTTAACATCGTTTTTTACTCATAGAATAGAATGTCGCCGTAAGACGGGAACGGCCATTCTTTCTTCTCGGTGATAAGTTCGAGCTTGTCCACGCTTTCACGCAGTCTGTTCATTGCGACAAGGACTTTGTCGCGATAACACTCTGCCTGTTTTTCAAAATTCTCAATCGACTTTGCCTTTGCAAGAGCGTGTTCAAGATCGGTCGTGCGACGATCGGTTTCGTCGATAAGTTTATCGGTTTCGGCAAGCAGTCTTTCGTCCGCCGCCCCGAATTTCTGATTTATTTCCCTTACGTCTTTCAGGTATGCCGCAAGTTTTCCTTCCGTCCTCATGACCGCGGGCAGAATTTGTTTTCTTGCGATATTACGCATTGCAAGAGCCTCGATATTGACGGTCTTTGCGTAATTTTCGACAAAGATTTCATAGCGACTCGTAAGTTCCTTTTCGCTTAAAACGCCGTTCCTTTCATAAAGATTGACAATATCCTTGTCCAGCATACATTTGAACGCGTCAAGGCTGTTGGACGTCATATGAAGACCGCGGCGTTTCGCTTCTTCCACCCATTCCTTGCTGTAATTGTTGCCGTTATAGATAATGCGACCGTGCGCGCGGATATAAGACACGATGATTTCCGACAATGCGTGGTCGAGGTCTTCGCCCGATTTTGTCTTTTCTTCGATTTCGTCGGCGATACGGCGCACCATTTCGGCGGTTATCGTGTCAAGGACGATTATGGACGTCGCAAGCGACGCGCTGCTGCCGACCATGCGGAATTCAAACTTGTTCCCCGTGAACGCAAACGGCGAGGTGCGGTTTCTGTCGGTGTTGTCCTTTTTGAGTTTTGGGAAAGACGGCAGCCCCATTTTGATGTACTCTTTGACTTTCGTAACGGCGGTTTTGCCTTCTTTCAGCGTTTCAAACGCCGAGTAAAGGTCGTTGCCGACGAAAACCGAAATTATCGACGGGGGTGCTTCGTTTCCGCCCAGACGGTTGTCGTTTCCCGCGCTTGCCGCGCTCATTCTGACAAGGTCGGCATATTCGTCCACGCCCGCGATGACCGCAAGTATCATAAGCATAAATATGCGGTTTTCGGCGGGATTGCTGCCGGGCTCTAAAAGGTTCACTCCCGTGTCCGTCATTATCGACCAGTTGTTGTGTTTGCCGCTGCCGTTGACGCCGTTGAAAGGCTTTTCGTGCAGAAGGCACGCGAGGTCGTGCTTTTCCGCAACCTTTTTCATCGTTTCCATTATAAGCTGGTTCTGGTCGGTCGCGATGTTTGCGGACGTGAAAATCGGCGCAAGCTCGTGCTGAGCGGGTGCGACTTCGTTATGCTCCGTCTTTGCGGCGATGCCGAGTTTCCAGAGTTCGCGATTCAGATCTTCCATAAAAAAGGCGACGCGGTCACGGATTGTCGCGTAATACTGGTCGGACTTTTCCTGCCCTTTTGCGGGGGGCGCGCCGAACAGAGTACGTCCCGCGTACTTCAAGTCTTCGCGCTGCATATAGTGGTTTTTGTCGATCAAAAAATATTCCTGCTCGCCGCCGACGACGGGAGTAACTTTTTTGGTTTCGTTGTCGCCAAGAATCCTTAAAAGCCTTAAAACCTCGCGGTTTAAAACGTTCATACTGCGAAGGAGCGGGGTTTTTTTGTCAAGTGCCTCGCCGGTGTAGGCGCAAAACGCCGTCGGTATGCACAGTACGCCCGCGCCGCCCTTTGAACGCTTGATAAACGCCGGGGAACTGCAATCCCATACGGTGTAGCCGCGCGCCTCGAACGTGGCGCGGATTCCGCCCGACGGGAAACTCGACGCGTCCGCTTCGCCCTTTGAAAGACTTTTGCCCGAAAATTCCAGCAGTACCTTTCCGTCTTTGTCGACGGAAATGAAACTGTCGTGCTTTTCCGCAGTGTATTCCGTCATCGGTTGGAACCAGTGCGTGAAATGAGTCGCGCCCTTTTCGACAGCCCACGTCTTCATTGCCGCGGCAACTTCGTCGGCAAGACTCCTCGGAAGTTCGTCGCCGCGCGCGATAACGTCTTTCAGCGCGCGATACGCCTCTTCCGACATATATCGCTGCATCACTTCGTCGGTGAACACTTCTTCCTGAAAAATATCTTTGATGTTCAGTCTTTCGTAATAAGCCATAAAAAATCCCTTTTCGATTTAATTACTATATTATAGCCTTAATAAGTTAATATAGTCAATGATTTTTCCTTAATAAAAACGGGCGCGATTTCCGCGCCCGACCTTTTTCTTTATGCCTTTTTTATCGTGAATCCGTCTTTCGTGTCGACAAGAATAAACCCTTTGTCCGCGATTTCTTTCCTGATTTCGTCGGCAAGAGCGTAGTTCTTTTCGGCTTTCGCCGCCTTTCTCTTTTCCGCGAGCGCGAAAATTTCTTCGGGGACGGACACGTTGTCTTCGGCGTCGGCTTTGTCGTATTTTTTCAAAAATTCTTTTGCGTCCGCGCGGAACAACCCAAGGATATCGTAGTTTTCACGGATTGCGTTGATGTCTTCGATTGCGGTTACGTCGCCGTCTTTCAACTTCTTTCTGATGTTTTTGAAATATCCGAAAAGATTGCTTATCGCAAGCGCGGTGTTGAAGTCGTCGTCCATGCAATTTACAAAGTCTTCTCCGATTTTTTCGGTCTTTTTGCTGCTTTCAAGCCCGGATTTTTCGGCTTCTTCCAAAACTCTGTAAAAGTCGACAAGGTGTTTTTCGGCGGTGGGGAACAAATCGTCCGTAACGTTAATGTCGGCGCGATAGTTCGTCTGCAACAGCGCGAATTTTATCGTTTCCGCCGAATACTTTTTCAACAAGTCTTCAAGGAGCAAACTGTTGCCCAAAGACTTGCTCATTTTTTGTCCGTTGACCTTGATAAGCCCGTTGTGAATCCAGTATTTCACGAATTTTTTGCCGGTAAGTGCCTCGGTCTGCGCGATTTCGTTTTCGTGATGCGGGAAAATAAGGTCGCGGCCGCCGCCGTGTATGTCAATCTGATCGCCGAAAGCCGCGCGGTTCATTGCCGAACATTCGATATGCCAGCCGGGACGTCCTTTGCCCCACGGGCTGTCCCACGAGATTTCGCCTTCTTTTGCGGACTTCCAAAGCGCAAAGTCCAGCGCGCTTTTCTTGTTGTCTTCGTTTTCGATGCGGACGCCGGAAAACGCTTCTTCGGTTTTTCTGTTGCTGAGCGCGCCGTAGGACGGGAATTGTTCGACGGAGAAATACACGTCGCCTTCGGGCGTTGCGTAGGCGTACCCTTTTTCTTCCAGCCCCTTTATGAAGTCAATGATGTTGTCGATATTGCACGTCGCTTTCAGCCAGATGTCGGGATCGTCCACGTCGAACTCACGCATAACTTTGTCGATGCGTTTTATCATCATTGCCGCGTACTTGTCGGCAGGGATTCCCGTTTCTTTCGATTTTGCGATAATCTTATCGTCGACGTCGGTGTAATTTCTGGCGTACGTTACGTCAAAGCCCCTTTTCACAAGGTACTTTCTGATGATGTCGTAAATGAGCGCCTGATATGCGTGACCGATGTGAGCGTCGCCCGAAACGGTGATGCCGCACGCGTACATATTTATTTTGTTGCCCGAAAGCGGAATAAGTTCTTCTTTTCTTCTTGTCAGCGTATTGTATACTTTAACCATACTTTTTCTCCTTTAATCTGTCGTTTCGGTTGATTTTGTATTTTCTTCGTTTGCAATCGAATAACGCGAACAGTTGATGCCCGAAAGGTTTTCGATTTGCGTTAGCCTTGCGTTTATGCGGCGAAGTTCTTCCAGCACGGGGTCGGGAAGTTCCACCTGGTTTAAGCTGTCCACGCGCTTTCCGTCCTGCTTTACGATGCGCCCGGGAACGCCCACGACGGTGCAGTTTTCGGGCACCGGTTTCAGCACCACACTGCCCGCGCCGATCTTACTTCCCTTGCCGACGGTGAACGGACCGAGAACTTTTGCGCCCGCCGCAATCACGACGTTGTCCTCAATCGTGGGGTGTCGTTTGCCCGCGTCTTTGCCCGTGCCGCCAAGCGTTACGCCCTGATAAAGCGTAACGTTGTTGCCGACTTCCGCCGTTTCGCCGATGACGACTCCCGCGCCGTGGTCGATGAACACTCCTTTGCCGATCGTCGCGCCCGGGTGAATTTCAATGCCCGTCCAGAACCGCACGTGTTGCGAAATTACCCGCGCAAGGAATTTCATTTTGTGTCTGTAACACCAGTTTGCGGGACGATGCCACATAAGCGCCTTTACCCCGGGATAGGTAAACAGCACCATAATTTTGCTTGTCGCGGCAGGATCTTTTTCCATTGCCGCCGCCACGTAACTTTTGAGATATCCCGACATTTTTACCTTCCTTTAATAAAAAATCCGTCCGAAAAGTTTCCTTTAAGGACGGGCTGAAATTAACTCCGTTGTTCCACCTCAATCAAGGATAGCGCAATAACGTTTGCGCGCACGCACGGGCATTTCCTCCCGTAAGGCTCAAAACCGCACTTTCCCGCATTTATCCAAAAAACCTTGCAGCCAAAAGGGTTTTCTCTCTTGATGGCGTCCTGCGCTACTCTTGTTTCTCATCGCCTGTGAGTTTAATATATTATATTTATTATTACGCGCGTTGTCAACTAGTCGCACACACGTCGTATGCTTCGTTTTTGACCAGTCAATCGTCGCAAGCGACAATCGCCTGTCTTTTGCTTGCATACTCCTTCTCCCCACGCAAGTACAAAAGTATCTTGCGTGGGTTTTATAACAAGGATTCCCTAAAAAGTCAGAATTTTGATGAGATTGTGTTTTTCTCGGCGGGTTCTGAAAAATCCAGTGTACTTTGGCGTACACGATTTTTCGGGTTCCGCCGAAAAAGCAAAATATCGCAAAATTATGACTTTTTAATTTGTTTGGCAAAGACTTTTCCCATCTTTCCAAAGTCGTGTATCATCGTAAATCCGTACTTTTCGTAAAACCTGATGCCGCCCGCGTTGTCGCCGCCAACGCCCAAATGCACGCCTTTCACGCCCTTTTCGGCAAGGTAATCCATGAGGGCGTCCATAAGTTTCGCGCCGTATCCTTGGTGTTGCGCCTCGGGCAAAATGTCGATATGCAGGTGCGCGGGATATTTTTTCGCGTCCATATAAAGACTTTGGCGGAATGCGAAAAAGTGCGTGAACGCTTCAAGCCTTGAAAGTTTTCTGACGCGCGGCATAACGTATTTGGTGAATGTCTTCACAAAAGTTTTGTAATCAAGACTTGACAGAATATATCCGACCGCAACGTCGTCTTCGTCCCGCGCAAGAATAAAGATTCCGTCGGGCTCGAACTCGGTATAATAGTCGGCGTAAAGCGTTGCGACAAGTTCCGGATTTTTGACGTATGCGGGCGCGGTCGCCGTAAGGTGGCAAATTTTCCTTACGTCGTCGCGATCCGATTCTCTGTACTTCCTGATATGATACGCCATTATTCGAATTTGAAATATATTTCGAGTTTTCCGTCGACAAAGCGGGCATTTAGTCCTTTGAAGAACTCGCTTGCCGTCAGGTCTTCGCCGCCGTTTGCGACTTTTATCGCGTCAAGCGTTGCTTCCGACATTCCGAGATTGCCCCAGGCGTTCAGTTCACGCAAGGTTGCGACTTTGATTTTGTCGGAAACTTCGGCTTCGATTGAAGAAATCTTGCTGTTTCCGAGCCCGTATAAAATGCTGTTTGTGTCGTTAAGTTCCATCACGTCGCCGATACGCATATCTTTCACGATTTTGTCCATCGTGCCGCTGTCGGCAAGGTCCTTAACGGTCATCGTTGCCATTTTTGAAAGGATTTTGTCGGATTCGCCGTCGTAAATGCAAGCATAGTATTCAGCCGCGGTTTCGCCGTCAAACTTAAAGCGTTTATAGTCGTTCATATTATGCCACTCGGTACCTATCTGGAACCATTCACCGTCGGGTGATGAAGTATAACTTCCCCCGGTTTTATCGAATCTGGCAGTCGGTTTATAGTAACCCGAGGAAAGAAGAACGTAATTGCCGTTGTTGTTTCTGACGTAGCCTGCTTCCAGGAACAGGTTGCCGTCCTTATAATATGCAACGTGTTGCCCGATTTTATCGTGGCTTAATGCAACCGCCGCGTCGAAATCTGTCGCTTTGACGTAAACTTTGCCGTCGATTTCCAGAACGTCCGAAAGCGTTGCTCCGTTGACGACTTCGTCGACGCCCGTCGAAAGCGTACCGATGGTTTTGTCCTGCAATCCGACAAGCACGCCCGAACTTGCCTTATCGACAATCACGTACTGCGTGACACTCGCTGCAATCGTGCCTGTTGCGCGCACGAATTTAATGTCCGTGTCGGGATCGGTCTCCACGTAACCCACGTTGAACGTTCCCGCGTAATCGGGGGCTGCGTAAACGTCGGCAAGCGAGATATACTTCCTGATGCTTGTGTCGGTGATTTCCGCCGCCGTCGCGACTCTTAATTTATATCTTTCTTTGACTTCGACGACTTCCTTTAAGAGCGTGCTGTTGACAACGTCGTCCATACGGGCGGCAATATTGTTTACGCCGATTGTCGAAAGTTTTTTGATGACAGCGTTTCCGTCGCCTTCGTATACTCTCTTATATTCAGCCGTTTCGCCCGCCGCCGCAAGACGGAAAAATCCGTTTTCGCCGTGTGCGTCTTTGTCAAGGATAAATTTCGCGTCGGCAGTCGAGTCCAAAACAAACACGTCGCCGTCCACGTCCATGACGTCGGAAAGTCGCGCGGTGTTTACAAGGTCGTCGATACCTGCGGTTTGCAACTCGCCGATGGTCTTGTCTGCAAGCGCGACGACAACGCCGTTGCTTGCCTTTTCGGTGATGTTGTATCTGTCGCCAAATCCGGCAAGTCCGTCCTTATATTTCACAAGATATACGGTTTTATCCCCGTCTTTTGCGGTGATAAACGTGCCTTTGTATTCTTTGCCCGCGGAAAGTGCGGGAAGCGCGATATATGCGCCGTCCGTCGCTTTTTCTGCGGTCGTGACGGAAACAACCTTCATAATATCGCCGACTTTGACGTTCTTGACGTCTTTATCGATTTCGGAAATTTTGCTGTCTTTCAGCTTTTTCAGAATGTCCGCGCTGTCGTCGGTAATCTCGATGACCTGACCGAGTTTCATATCGCCGATCGCGCCGTCAAGGGTGTTGAGAGTTTCGTCCGCAAGCGCTTTAAGGACGGGCTCGCTCTTCCCGACGTGCATAAGAGCGTATCTTACCAAAGAATCGGTTGACGAATATTCCGTGAGTTCTTCGTCGGTGACCTTTCCGTCTCTGCTGTAACCGTAAGTTTTCCACGGTTCTGCCTCGAAATAGTCCGCCTTTGTCGTTTCGACGTATCCGCGCCATTCAATGATTTCGGCGTATTTTGCGGGTTCTGTTCCGGTTGCGTCCTGAATCTTCGTGCGGACTGCCGCGCCTACACGGTAAAAATATTCAACGCCCGCTTCCGTTGCTGTTACAAAATCGTATTCATAATAGAACAAACCGCTTTCGTTCTTCGTCGAATAATCGGCGTCGTATCTTTCGGTAACCGTCATACCGTGGCTGTCTTCGGGCACGACGTATGCGATGCCGAAACGGTTTTGATTGCCCGATTTATCGTATCTGTTTTTGAAGTAGGGAAGTTCCGCCCCTGCTTTGAGTTTCCAGTTTCCGGCGTCGCTGACTTTTATCGTGCCCGCGTCGGCGTCAAGAAGATAATAAGTTTCGCCGCTGACTTTTTTGTCGTTTGAAACGTACTCAAAGTATTCGCTCGTGCCATTTGCTGCGATGAGCGTTTTCTGCGGGAACTGCGCGCGCGATCTTCTGTACAAGACCGCCGTGTTGTTTTGGTAATCCCATTCGGTATAAAGGTCACGGTCGAAATCGGGCAAAACGTCTTCAAACTTAATGTCGTTTATCGCGGAATTGAGATCGCCGATTTTCACGTTTGCGACAGTGTCCAGCACGCCGCCCGCGCCAAACGACACGCCGAGAAGATATTGCATTTCGGCAATGGTCATTTCGTTGAGTTCCAGTGATTTAAGCAGCGCGTTGAATCCGTCGATGACAGGCTCCGAAATATGTTCCTGCACAATCGGCTTGCTTGCAAGCCCCGTGGTCGTGTCGATACCCGTCTTTTTCAGAACGTCGCCAAGCGTAAAGCAGTTAAGCACGACTTTCAGATTGTCGTCTTTGAAAACGTCCGCGACCTTTAACGCGCCAAGCGTTTCGCGACTTTTGTCGTCCACCGTGATTTCAAGCGAGTTTTCAAGGATTTTGATGATGTCGATGCCGAAAATACGCTTCACGTCGGACACCGTCGTCTCCTTGATGTTGCCGCCTTTCACCATATCGTAAATGTCAAGTATGGATTTGTTGCGGATTTCAGCGTCCTTGTCGATGAAAGTGAATTCCTGCTTTGTGTAGTTTTCCACGTCGTTGACGGAAACCGCCGCCACCGCGTAGTACACCACGCCCGCAATCGTACCGCCGACAAGCAATACGCCCACGACAAGCCCTAAAATGAATGTAAGAAATTTTCCAAAACCGCCTTTCATAGTTCCTCCGATATATCGTATCGAAACAATATCGCATTTTTTACTAATAATTATAATACTATATCAAAAATATATTTGCAAGCGATATGTATTTTTTATATACAATATAAAAATCCACCATTGCTCGGGTTTTTGAAAACCACTCTTTTCAAAAACCGTGAAAGGGGAATTCAGGGTTAGCGGCGCGCGGGTTCCCTGAATGGGGAAAACAACACAAAAAAAGCACCCACTTGGGGTGCTTTAATGTTTTTGTTAAAACGGAAAGAAATCGATAGATTTTTGATGTTTCTTTTAAGGTTCTGAAAAATCCAGTGTACTTAGCGTACACGATTTTTCTGGTTCTTAAAAAAACTCAAAAAGGTGCGATTTATTTTCGTTTTTGGTCTTCTTTTGCGCCGATCTTTTTGATAGTCCTATACACCGCTTCGATACCGCCCTCGAAAACGCTGGTCTTTAAGCGATCCGACTTATCGTTGGAAGTGTGGTAATAATCGGTGGCGATGGGGTTTTGCGCGGCGAAGGTGATGGTTTTCACGCCTGCGCGGCAGAACGGGGTGCTGTCGCAACCGCCGACGGGATTCCAAATTCTGCCCGTCTTTTTGACAAGTCCGAGTTCCTGCAAGGATTCGTAAAGCATATCGCCAAGTTCCATATCGAATTTGCACATTTGCGCGGCGTCGCCCTGAATGACCTCGAAGTAGTCTTCGTCGGAGATGCTGTCGACGTTGATCTGATAGCAATTTTTGAGCATGCCGTCGTCTTTATGGTGTTTCACGAACGCGCGCGAGCCGCGGAGACCGGATTCTTCGCAAGCCATAGCGGCGCAGATAAGACGGCAGTTTTCGGGCAAATCTTCGGGATGCGCGCTGAAATGTTTGGCGATTTCCTGATTCAAGCCGATGCCCGTAAGGTTATCCATACAGCCGGGGGACGCGATGGTTTTGTCGTGCGACAGGAATTGCGTGATGAAGTAAAGCCCCGGAATGCAGACGATGGGAAGGATATATCCGACGTATGCGTACCATTTCCATGTGGTGATGGTTGCGGCGTTTGTCCACAAGGGATTAGCGTACGTCCCGTCCGCGGCAAACTGCAACACGAATCCGAACACCAGAATCGAAAGGAGCCCTACGACGCCGTAAACGATTTTCGGAATGAACGTTTTGGGGTTTTTCTTTGCAAGGTTCCAGTTCCAACTGCTGTCGTAGTGCGCGGACAACACGATGGTATAGTCTGTCTTGCCTGACAAAGGCTCCTGCACGGTATAGAAGTTTTCGGTGTCTTTCTTTTTCCAAAGGAAGTCGAAAATCTGCGTGTAGAAACCGCCCATAAGCGCGAAGTATATGAAGCAAAGCGCAGCGATTACCGCGCCCGCTATCGGGTAAATAAAGAACGCGATAAGCGCGATAAGTCCGCCGATACCGATGTATGGGATCGAGCCGATTCCGCTTTCGGGTGCAACCTTGAACGGCTCGGACACGGGCTTAATTCCGATGTTCTTTTCGTATTCTTCTTTGATGAGTTTGGCGCCGGCGCGTTCTTCGTCGGAACCCGGGAGACGAGGACCGATTTCCGTTTCGACTTTCTTAATAAAGTCCATCATACTTTCGGAAGCGGCTTTGAAGTCAAAATCTGCCATAATTTCCTCCAACATTATTAAAAGATAAAGTAATTATAGCACAGTGAAAAGGTTTATTTCAATATTTTTCGCGCACAAAGTCCTTTTTGCCCGAAAAAAATTTTTCGTTTATGTTCCTTTTTGAAAGAAATACCGCGTTTGTTTTACAAGGTTCCCTTCCGGGAGATTGCCACGCTTCGCTCGCAATGACATAAAGTGCGTTGCACGGAAAAGAATAAAGAAAGTACGAAAATTTTGTAATAAGTTTCCATCAAACAAACTCTTATATTCCGTACGAAGTACTATGTCATTGCGAGGAGCGAAGCGACGTGGCAATCTCCCGGAAGGGATACCTTGTTATAAACCCACGCAAGATACTTTTGTACTTGCGTGGAGAAAAAGGCGCACACAAGCAAAAGAGTGAGCATTATCTCCCCGATAATGCGATTTCAAAAGCGAAGTGTGCGCCGCGGGGCAAGACATTACCACCGCAATTGCGGTGGTAATGTCTTTTGATGTGTTTTAGGATTAAGGAATTATGGATTGTGATCTGTGTTAATTTCGGGGCGCGGGGGGATTTCCGCCCTGTCTGCCGTTCGACCGCACGCCGATTGCCGTTATCGTTTCGGTCACTGAAAAACTTGCAAGAAGGTTTTCGTCCGCATACAGACTGTACGTGCCGTTGGTTGCGAGTTCGGGCGTTGACAGGATTATCGCCTGCGCCTGTTTTTTGAGCGTTATGCGGACCATTTCGCCGCCGTCCGCGTTTGTCAGAATGATTTCCGAGCCCGCCGGGACAGTGTTTACGCCGTACACAAGCACGTTGGATTTTGAGTTCGACGCGGGGATTTCCATCATTTCTTTGGACGACGCGACGAATACGTTGCCGCCGTCGATAAGGATTCCGCCGTCTGCGTCAAGCCCTGTGTCCGCGCCCGTCGTGGGTCCGTATACGATAAGTGTGCCGCCCGTGACGTAAATCGTGCCGTTGCTGTCCAAGCCGTCGCCCGACGCGTCGACCGTTATCGTTCCGCCCGAGATAATGATATGTTCGTTCACGCTTTCGTCGTCGCTTGCGGCGTTTATGCCGTCGTCGCTTGCGGTGATGTAAATCGTGCCGCCGCCTATTTCAACGTATGCGCCCTCGATTCCTTCGTAAGCGCCGTTCACGGTGATTTCGCCTCCGTCGATTTTCACAAGTTCGTCGGCGTGGATTCCGTCGTCGAGAGTCGTAAGGTCAAGCGTGCCACCCTTTATGAGAACATTGCCCGAGTTCGTGTGGATCGCGTCGTCGGACGAATCTATTTTCACGCGTGCGCCGTCAACTATGATAAAGTAATTCGTGTTTTCGGTAACGGCGTATTCCGTGCCGTCGATTTCATATTTGATTTCGCCGCACTTGATGCCTTTCGCGCTTTGAATCATCGCGTATCGCGCGCCCTTTGTCGCTACGTCGTCGGCAACCTTTTTATAGGTGTCGCCGCTTTTGATATATCTGAAATCGTCCTCGGTAAGGTCGTATGCCGCCATGCTTTCTGCGCCGTAACTCACAAAGGTTGCGGCGGTTTTTATATCCACGCTTCCGCCCGTGATATATACGAACGTGTCCGCCTGAATTCCGTCGCCCGAAACGCTTGCAATTATCTTGCTGTTTTTAAGAGAAACGTATCCTTCGTTCAAAGTAAACTCTTGCGTTTCATCGTCACATTCCGCATTTAACGCGTCTTTTTCAGCGGATAAAACGTTTATTTTGGCGTTTTCCGTTTCAATAAACCTTGCAGACAAAGCGTGGTTTCCGGCGGTCAAATTTATCGTAGAATCCGCAATCGAAAGCCCTTTTGAAACCTTGATACCGTTCTTTTTCGCGCTTACTTTTATCGTTCCCGTGCCATTGATTTTCAGCGTGCCTTTGACGTGGATCGCGTTCACGTCGTCACCCTTACTTGCCACTTCGTTTTCGGTGTTTTCGCACGCGGTGATTATAAGCGTCGATTTTTTATTCGTGTTTGAAATCGCGATTCCCGTGCCGCCCGATATCGTCGCGTCGTTCAGAAACAGATGCACCGTTTCGCCGTTGCCGACGCTCACGGTTATCCCCGCATACGCGCCCGTCAATATATAACTGCCCGCGCTCGTAATCGTCGTTACGTCGTTTGAAAGCACGGTCGCTCCGTCCGCGTTCACGTCTTTTGAAAGAGTCGACAAATCGACTGTTGCCGCATTTTCCACCGCGCTTTCTTTTTCGCTCACGTCGTAAACTGTCGGCGCGACGGCAGTCGTTTTTTTCAGTCCGCCGCTTTTGTCGTTTTCACTGTTGCAGGCGACAAGCGAAAACGAACATATCGCAATAATCGTTACTACCAAAACTTTCAAAATCCTCTTTTTCATGTTCCTGCTCCATTTTCTTTCATTTTTAAGCATAAGCCTTAATTTTATTAAAAATTTTTCATAAAAGATACTTAAAATTTCGGTAATTTCGTGTTCGCGACAAGGTTTTCGCCGTGTCGGTAACACTATATCCTTATATAATTCATAAACACCAAATAAAAAAGCACCGCTTTATTGCTCTTCCCATAGGGATTTTAATTGAATAGTTTATAAAATTTGGCTTTTGATAAGACGAGTTTTCTTTTGTCCACGCAGAAGCGCTTGAATTAAATTTATTTTTTGATATAATAAACTCACCGATAAATCAGAATTTGTAGGTGTGAGTGATGGCAATTATTGAGGTTACAGAAAACAAAAAGCAATATCTTGATTTGTTGCTATTAGCAGATGAGCAGGAAGATATGATAGACCGTTATCTTGATAAAGGCAGGATGTATGTACTTGATGATAATGGTGTTAAAAGCGAGTGTGTCATAACCGATGAAGGAAATGGTATGCTTGAAATCAAGAACATTGCGACAGTTCCAGAATACCAAGGTAAAGGTTATGCAAAAGTCTTGATTGATTTTGTAGTTAAGAAGTACAGTAATCAATATACCGTTCTTCAAGTGGGGACGGGCGATAGTCCACTAACAATACCATTTTATGAGAAGTGCGGTTTTGTCCGTTCGCATATTGTTCGGAATTTCTTTACGGATAATTATGACCATCCAATATTTGAGGGCGGAGTACAGTTGGTGGATATGGTATATTTACAAAGAGCTTTATAAGTCAAATTCCAATTTGTCGGGCTGTTTTGATTTGTGGATAATACTTCCAAAAGTGTAGCACACTATACTTAACAAAGTTAAGTTGTGTGTGCTTGCAAGGCAAAAAAAGTAAAGAGTAGCAAAATTTTGCTACTCTTTTACAATGTTCTAAAAAATCCCTATGGGACACGCCCATTCGCGATGCTTTCTATTTTGTTTGAGTTGCCTTATTCTTCGTCGGAAACGGTTTCGTTTACGGCGTTGATTTCGGCGTTGACTTCCGCCGCTTCTTCCGAGCTTTCGTTATCGACGGGGAATTCGGAATCTGTCGCGGACGTTACTTCCGTCACGTCTTCGGTCATCGTCACGGGTTTGCCGTTTTCGTCAAGCACGACTTCTTCTTCGGGTTCTTCGTGCGGGACGACCGCAATCGACATAATCTTGCTGCCTTCCCTGAGGTTCATGACTTTTACGCCCTTGGTATCCCTGCCGATCTTGCGAATTTCGTCCGCCGCGACTCTGATAATGATGCCGTTGTCGGCGATAATCATAATATCGTTGTCGGCGTTGATCATTTTCAGGCACACGAGTTTTCCGGTTTCCTCGTTGAACACGCCCGCTTTGACGCCCATACCCGCACGTCCTTGCACGCGGTATTCGTCGGGCGAGGAGCGTTTTCCGAAGCCGTTTTCGGAGATTGTCAGAACTTCTTTGTCTTCTTCGACCATTGCCATATCGACGGCGTAGTCGCCGGGGTTCAGTTTCATACTGCGTACGCCCTGGCAGTCTCTGCCCATTGCGCGGACGTCTGCCTCGCGGAAGCGGATACACTTGCCTTCGTGCGACGCAATGATAAGTTCTTCATCGCCTTTCGTGATCATTGCCGCGATGAGTTCATCCCCGTCAACCAACCGAATCGCCTTTTTACCGGTCTTTCTGATGCTTTCAAACTCGGATAATGCCGTTTTCTTGATAAGCCCTTGTTTGGTCGCGAGCATCAGATAGCCTTCGCCGCGTTCGGGCACGGGAAGAAGCGTCGCGACCTTTTCGCCGGGATCGAGCTGCAAAATATTGATGACCGCGCGCCCGCGGGAGTTCCTGGACGCCTCGGGAATTTCATACCCTTTGATGACGTAAACCTTGCCGAAGTTGGTGAAGAACATAAGGTCGTCGTGGGTGGACGTCGTGAAGATGCTTTCCACAAAGTCTTCGTCTTTCGTCTTGTGCGCGGTGATGCCCACGCCGCCCCTGTGCTGGCTCTTGTATTCCGCAACGGGCTGACGTTTGACGTATCCGCCGTGAGTCATCGAAACGACGATGTCTTCCTTTTCGATAAGGTCTTCGATATTGATTTCGGAATAATCGTAGGAAACTTCGCTGCGGCGCGGCGTATTGTACGTTTCCTTGACCTCCAAAAGTTCTTTCTTGACGATGTCGTTGACTTTGTTGATGTCGGCAAGAATTTCCTTGTAGTTGGCGATTTCGACTTCTTTTTGGGCAAGTTCGTCGTTGATTTTTTCGACTTCCAGAGAAGTAAGTCTGCGAAGTCTCATTTCAAGGATTGCCGCCGCCTGTTTGTCGCTGAGAAGGAACCTATCCATAAGGGCTTTCGCGGCGGAGTCGTTGTCGGCGCTTTCTTTGATGACCTTAATGACCTCGTCGATGTTCGCAAGCGCGATTGCAAGACCTTTTAAGATATGTTCCCTTTCTTCCGCCTTTTCAAGGTCGAACCTCGTACGGCGGGTGATGACGTCTTCCTGATGCTTGATGTAATAAGTCAGGATTTCTTTCAGATTGAGAATGCGCGGTTTTTTGTCGGCAAGGACAAGCATAATCATACTGAAACTGATTTGCATCTGGGTTTGTTTGAAAAGCGTGTTCAGAACGACCTGCGCGTTCGCGTCCTTTTTGATGTCGATTACGACGCGGAGCCCGTGACGGTCGGATTCGTCCTTAATGTCCGAAATGCCCTCTATTCGCTTGTCTTTGACCTGGTCGGCGATATTTTCGATAAGGCGCGCCTTGTTGACCTGATACGGAAGTTCGGTAACGACGATTCTCGTCCTGCCGTTTGCCATTTCTTCAATTTCGGTGCGGGCGCGGATTATGCAGCCGCCGCGACCGGTTTTGTATGCCTGACGAATGGACGCACGTCCCAGAACTATGCCTGCCGACGGAAAATCGGGCGCGGGAACGAATTTCATAAGGTCTTCGACTTCCAGTTCGGGATTTTCCATAAGAGCGACGGTGGCGTCGATAACTTCGCCGAGATTGTGCGGGGGAATGGACGTCGCCATACCGACGGCGATACCGTCCGAACCGTTCACGAGAAGGTTGGGGTAACGCGAAGGAAGCACGACGGGCTGTTCACGCGTGTCGTCGAAGTTCGGGCAGAAGTCCACGACGCGTTTGTCAAGGTCGCGGATCATTTCGTTGGCGATTTTGGAAAGCCTTGCTTCGGTGTAACGATAAGCCGCCGCGGGGTCGCCGTCGACCGAGCCGAAGTTGCCGTGTCCGTCGATAAGCGGGCAGCGGATCGAGAAGTCCTGAGCAAGCCTTACGAGAGCGTCGTAAACCGAGCTGTCGCCGTGGGGGTGATATTTGCCGAGAACGTCACCGACGATAAGCGCGCACTTTCTGAACGGCTTGTCGCAGGTCAGATTAAGTTCGCTCATGCTGTAAAGGATACGGCGGTGTACGGGTTTCAGACCGTCCCTGACGTCGGGAATCGCACGGGATACGTTGACCGCCATTGCGTAGGCGATGAACGATTTTTTCATTTCCTGGTCAAGGTCGATTTTGACGATTTTCGACATCCCGAGATGTTCGACGAAATCTTTATCTTTCTGAGAATCGTTATTTTTGATTATCATTTTTCATCTCTCCTTAAATGTCAAGTTCTGTTACGAGCGTCGCGTTGTCTTCGATAAACTGACGGCGCAGTTCGGGCTGTTCGCCCATAAGAACGGTGAATATTTCGTCCGCGGCGATCGCGTCATCCATATTTACGCGCAGCAGCGTGCGGGATTTCGGATCCATCGTGGTTTCCCAAAGTTGTTCGGGGTCCATTTCGCCAAGACCTTTGTAACGCTGAATTTCGTTGCCCTTTCTTCCGACGGAATCGAGATATTCGTTAAGTTCGTCATCGGAATAACAATATTTGACGGTTTTGCCCTTCGTGACTTTGTAAAGCGGGGGCTGCGCGATATAAACGTGGCCGTTTTCGATGAGCGGGCGCATGAAACGGAAGAAGAACGTGAGCATAAGTATGCGGATATGGCTGCCGTCAACGTCGGCATCCGTCATACAAATAATGCGGTTGTAACGAAGCTTGCTTTCGTCAAAATCTTCCTTGATGCCCGCGCCGAACGCGGTGATCATCGTCTTTATTTCTTCGTTTTCAAGGACCTTATGGAGCCTTGCCTTTTCGACGTTCAGGATTTTACCGCGGAGGGGCAGTATTGCCTGAAAACGTCTGTCGCGCCCCATCTTTGCGCTGCCGCCTGCGGAGTCGCCCTCGACAAGGTAAATTTCGCAAAGAGAAGGATCTTTGTCCGAACAGTCGGCAAGTTTGCCGGGGAGCGTGGTGCTTTCAAGGGCGGATTTGCGCCTTGCAAGGTCGCGCGCGTTCCTTGCGGCTTCTCGTGCCTTCTGGGCGAGAACGCCTTTCATAATCAAATCTTTGGCTTCTTTGGGGTGTTCTTCGAGATACGAGCCCAACCCTTCGGCCATAGCCTTTGCGACGACCGTACGCATTTCGCTGTTGCCGAGTTTCGTCTTGGTCTGACCTTCGAACTGCGGGTTGGTGAGTTTCACGGAAATAACCGCCGTCAAGCCTTCCCTGACGTCGTCGCCCGAAAGTTTTTCGTCGCCTTTTAAGATATTGTTGTTTTTGCCGTAATCGTTGATGATTTTGGTGAGCGAGTTTTTGAAACCTTCCAGGTGCGTGCCGCCTTCTTCGGTATTGATGTTGTTGGCGAACGCGAAAATGGTTTCCGAATAACTGTCGTTGTACTGCATCGCGATTTCGACCTCGCCGTTTTCGTAACTTTCGTCAAAATAAATGACCTCCGGGAAAACGGTCTCTTTGTTTTTATTCAGACTTTCGACAAACTGGACGATACCGCCTTCGTAATGGAAAGTTTCGTCGCGTGCGGGCTCTTCGCGGCGGTCGATAAGCTGAATGGTCAGCCCGCGGTTGAGATACGCAAGTTCGCGCAGGCGGATTTTCATCGTGTCGTAGTTGAAATCAAGCGTCTCGAAAATTTCGGGATCGGGATAAAACTGAATCGTCGTGCCGGTGCGGTCGGTCGTGCCGACTTCCTGCAACGGACGTTGCGCGATGCCCCTGTTGAAAATTTGTTTGTATATTTTTCCGTTCTGGTAAACGGTGGCTTCCAACCATTCGGACAATGCGTTCACGCATGATACGCCGACGCCGTGCAGTCCGCCCGAGATTTTATAGCCGCTGCCGCCGAATTTTCCGCCGGCGTGCAACTTCGTCAGAACGACTTCAACGGCGGATTTACCCTCTTTCGGGATAATGCCCGTGGGGATTCCGCGGCCGTTATCGATGACTTTGCAGCTGCCGTCCTTTTCAATCGAAACGATGATTTTGTCGCAGTATCCGGCAAGAGCCTCGTCGATACTGTTGTCGACGACTTCCGTAACAAGGTGATGCAAGCCCCTTTCGTCGGTCGAGCCGATGTACATACCCGGTCTTTTACGGACGGGATCCAGCCCTTCGAGGACCTGTATCGCGCCCTGGTCGTAAGATAAATTTTGTTGTTCCATAATACCTCCGTTTATATGAAAATAAAACCGTGTTTTTCAAAATGTGAAAAAAGCGCGCGCCCCGACAGATTGCTTATGTAAGCATGTTGTTTTCCGTCTTCGCCGTCGTAAAAAACGACGCTTCTGGGTTCGCCTGTTCTTTGTACCTTTACCATGCCTTCCGAAATGATTTCGTCAAGAGCCAGGGACAAGGTCGAATTTCCGACGCCTTCGTCGATTATCGCGACGACGTCCGTGTAAAACACGCGCATACGCTCTCCCGCGTACGCAATGCGTGCGCACGCATAAAGTAATAAGTATAATAATTATAACATATTATCAATAAATTACAAAACGTTTTTCGCGTCTTTTTGATAAATTATCCTTTTTTACGGGATTTTCGGGGCTTTTAAGGGCAAAATTCAATTTGTCGTGGGGGAATATATCCGTTTTTCTTATTTCGGTTCTGATAACCCCTGCGGCGCGGACGTCTTTTTTTACATTTCCGCCGCGGATAAGAAACCGCGCGTTTTTCCGATACTTCCTAAAAATTCTTTTACTTTCTTTTCCGATATGATATAATAACCGTATGTTTATCAAATCGCTTCAACTGAAAAATTTCAGAAACTACGACGCGGCGTCCGTTACTTTCGGACAAGGCATCAACGTGCTTTCCGGCGAAAACGCAAGCGGAAAGACGAATATGCTGGAAGCGATTTATCTGTTGGGGCTTGGCAAATCCCCCCGTACGAGCCGCGAAAAGGAGCTTATTTCGTTCAACGCCGAGCGCGCGTATATCAAGGCGGAAATCGCAAAAAAATATCGCACGCACGTAATCGAAATAGTAATTGAAAACAAAGGCGCGAAAAAAATAAAAATCGACAATCTTCCCGTGAAAAGACTGTCCGAACTTATCGGTATCGTCAACGTCGTGTACTTTTCCCCCGACGAAATGCGTTTCGTGAAAGCAGGCCCCGACGAACGACGGAGATTTTTGGACATTTCCCTTTCTCAACAATCGAAAACTTACTTTAAGTCGCTTGCAAAATACAACAAAATTCTGCAACAAAGAAACACCCTTCTCAAAAACGAAAACCGCAACGAAAACCTGAAAACCCTTTTGTCGATATGGGACGAGGGTATGGCGGAAGTCGGCGCGAATCTGATTCTTGCAAGGAAAAATTACGTAAAGAAACTTTCAACCCTTGCAAAAGATTCCCACTTTGAATTGTCGGACGGAAAAGAAACTCTGTCGCTGCAATACGAGTGCGCGATAAAAGGCGACACTTACGACGAAATTTACAATAATTTACTTTCCGCATTTTCGACGTCGGTGGAGCGCGACCGCGCCCTTATGTATACGTCGCAAGGTCCGCACCGCGACGATATTAAAATAATATTAAACGACGTGGACGCAAGAAAATTCGCGTCGCAGGGACAGCAGCGAAGCGTGTCGCTTTCGGTCAAAATCGCGGAACTCACTCTTTTCAAAAATGAAACGGGCGAAGCCCCGATTTTACTTCTGGACGACGTGCTGAGCGAACTTGACGTGGCGCGCCGCGAAAAACTTATCGAACTTGCAAACCGCACGCAAACGGTGATTACGTGTACGGAATTTGATGTTAAACCTCTTAATTTGTCAAAACTGTACGTCGTAAAGAACGGCACCGTCGCTGAAAAAAGATAAAATAAGCGCAAAAAACTTTCTTAAATAAATATACTTTATTTTTATAATATATACCGATTTTGTTTGTTTTTTTCGGTCAATAATGTTATCATATATTTATTATGATTGATATCAATACCCTTTGGAACGACACCAAAATCAAATTATCCGCAAGACTTCAGGCGATAAGTTACGAAGTATGGATTGAAAAACTGGAACCGATTTGTTTTATCGGTCATACTCTCGTGCTGCAAACCGGAAGTCAGAGCAGCAAAAACACAATCGTGAAAAATTACCGCGAAACAATCCTCGAAGCGGTGAAAGAAGTCAACCCCATTATCTCGGACGTTAAGATTATTATCGAGTCCGAAAAAGCCGATTGTCTGAAACAGCAGGACTATACCCTGGGGGACGAACTTGTCGTGAAAAAGGTTGAAAAATCCGATGACGCGGGTTTTTCGTTCAATAAAAAATATACCTTTTCAAACTTTGTCGTCGGGAAATCCAACGAAATCGCTTTCGCCGCGGCGCAAGCCGTGTCCGAGCATCCCGGCGGTCGTTTCAACCCCCTGTTCATATACGGCGGAGTCGGGCTTGGAAAAACCCACCTTATGCACGCAATCGGAAATTACATAAACGCGAAATTTCCTCAAAAACGCATAATGTACATCACGACGGACAAATATATCGCCGACTATGTGGAGTCGATAAGAGATTCCAAAACAAGCGTCGCTTTCCGTGAAAAATATCGTTCCGTCGACGTGCTTATGATTGACGATATTCAGTTTATCGCGTCGAAACAAGGCACACAGGAGGCGTTGTTCCACACCTTCAACGATTTATATCAGAACGACAAACATATCATTATTTCGTCGGATCGTCCGCCAAAGGAAATCGCTCCCCTTGAAGAAAGGCTTCGCACCCGTTTCCAGTGGGGACTTCTTGCGGACATTCAGCCGCCCGATATCGAAACGAGAATCGCAATTCTCAAAAAGAAAGCCGACGCCGAAAACTTTTATCTTTCGGACGATGTCGCGTCGTTTATCGCCAGCAATATGGAAAATAACATCCGCGACCTTGAAGGGCTTCTGAACAAGGTTATGTTTTATTCCCAACTTTCGGGACAGCCGGCGTCGCTTGCGATTGCGAAAGAGGCTCTTTCCGGGTATATCGAAACGAAAAAGGAACACTTTGACGCATACGACGTGCTTTCGACAACCTGCAAATATTTCGGCGTTTCCGAAAACGACGTTATCGGTAAAAAGAAAAACAAGGAATTTGTGGAGCCAAGAATGATCGCGATTTATCTTATCTGCGACATGCTTTCCGTTCCCCTTGTGTCGATCGGCGGTATTTTCGGCGGCCGCGATCACGCGACGATAATCCACGCGCGCGACAAAATTTCGGACCTTATTTCGTCGAATAGCGGTGCGTCACAAAAACTAAAAATTCAAATCAACGACATAAAAGACATGCTCTATAAACGCTGATTGTAGAAATGTTTATAATAATTAAAAGTTTTCAACAAAGTTGTTAACATCAAAATCCACAACTTGTTGTTGGAAGTAATCCGATTTTGTCAATATCTTGTGCGAAACGTTCACCTTCAACTTTTCCACAACCCTTATTAACAAAATCATCATCAAGTATAAAATAACAATAAATAATTAAGGAGAAAACGATGAAACTTTCTTGCGACAGCCTTGACTTATCAGACGCTTTAACACAGGTGGGAAAAGCCCTTCCCTTAAAGAAAGTAATGCCTATATTGAACGGTATTAAACTGAAAGCGGAAGGAGATACTTTGACGCTTACCGCAACGGATCTCGAACTTTCAATCGAAAAGAAAATAAAGGCGGATATTTTCACCGAAGGAGAAACGGTTATCCTTGGAAAATATTTTACGGAATACGTCAGAAAAATCGATAAGGAAGACGTTATTATCGATACGTCCGAGGAAAACACCCTTAAACTTACCTACGGCGAAAATAACGGCTATATCCAGACAATGGAAGCCGACGAATATCCCGCTTTCAAAAACGTCAACGACGAAAACTCTTTTTATATTGTAAAGAAAGAGTTGAAAAACCTTATCGAAAAAATTATATTCTGCACCGCAAGCGAAGATAACCGTCCAACGCTTAAAGGTTGCAGCATTGAAATTTCCGACAATAAAATAATCGGCGTCGCGTCAGACGGATACCGCCTTGCTTATTGCAAAAAAGAAATCGAATACGGCGGAGCGGATATTAAAATAATAGTCCCCGCAAGAAGTATGAGTGAAATTTCAAAACTTCTTGACGACAGCGACGAAAACGTAAAGGTGAGCATCGAGAAAAACTATTTCATGGTCGATCTCGAAAACACCAAAATCGTAACGCGACTTATCGAAGGCGAATATATCAACTACAACAAGATTATTCCTTCCGACTTCACAACCACCGTGTTTGTCGATAAAAAGGCGTTGGACACCGCAATCGACCGCGCGTCGCTTGCAACCCGCACCGAAAAGAAAAGCGTCGTAAAACTTGAAATTCGCGAAAAGAGAATGTCGATATCTGCGGAAAGCGAAATCAGCGGCATCAACGAAATCGTCAATATCGATCTTCTTGGACACGACCTTAACATCGGGTTCAACGCAAGATATCTTTCGGACAGCCTGCGCGCGATAAGCGACGATTTTGTGAAACTTTGCTTCACGACTTCGACCGCGCCCGGCGTCATCGTACCTACGGAAAAGAAGGAAGACGAATATCTTTACCTTATTCTGCCCGTGCGTATTATCAACTAATATAAACTTATTCCAAAACAAAAAAACACACTGCGAAAAAATGCAGTGTGTTTTGTTTTAACCTTTTTGTTACTTTTCTTCTTCGACTTTTCTTATCGGAAACATAAGGAAGTTTTCGTTGGTTTTCGGATTGGTGAAATTCTGCACGCTTCCGACAAGGTTTATCTTGTTTGCGATAAGGTATCCGATAAGTTCCTTAAAAGTTTCGGTCGACTCAACCTTTGCCTTTATATATTCAAAAGACGGTATCACCCATTTTGTCCAGCCGCTTGGCGCGACGGCGTCGTCGACGGCTTCGACACCCGCAAGATAAAGCCCGTTTTCGTATCCGCCTTCCCACGGCTTAAAAGACAGTGATTCGTCGCTCATAGCGCCCCACAAACCTTTAAGCGCGCCCGACTCATCCCACTTTGCAAGATAAGATATTTCCGAAAAGTTTTTATTTAATTCCGTCCATAAATCTCTGACGAAATCTTTGCCGTCTTTCGACGAACCGCACTTCCCGATTAAGGTAATTTTAGGCAAGGTTATTCTGGTGGTTTCCATACTTTATCTTAAAAATTAACGTCTTAAACTGTCGATTAAGTCGTAAATGCGTTGCAAATCGTCGTTGGAATAATAATTGATGCGGATTTGTCCTTTTTCTTCGCCGCCAAGGATCGTGACCTTCGTATTAAAGATTCGTTTCATATCGTTGACAAAGCCTTTGAGTTCCTTCGATTGCTTTTCTTTTCTTGCGCCGGTCGGGATAAGTTTCCTGCCGAGATAAAGCTGGATTTGCTGTTCCAAATCCCTTACCGACATTTTGTTGTCGCACGCTTTATTGGCGTAATATACCTGCACTTCGGGGTCGGTAACGACGACAAGACATCTTGCGTGGCTTCCCGAAAGTCTGCCTGCCCTTACGAGTTCCAGAACTTCTTTGTCAAGCGACAAGAGCCTTAAAAGGTTGGTTACGACGGGGCGGCTCATACCGATGCGTTCCGCCGCTTCTTCCTGCGTTAGGTCGCACGATTTAATAAGTTCCGCGATACCTTCCGCCGCTTCGACAGGGTTCAAGTCCTCACGTTGAAGGTTTTCGATAAGGGCGATTTCCCTCATTTCGCGCGGGGTAAGTTCCCTTACGACGCACGGCACCGAGGTAAGACCGGCAAGTCGCGCCGCGCGGAAACGCCTTTCGCCCGCGATTATGACGTATCTGTTGCCGCTTCTCAAAACTATCAGAGGCTGGATAATACCGAAAGTCTTAATCGACGCCGCAAGTTCTTCCAGAGCGGCTTTGTCAAAAACTTTACGCGGCTGATAAGGGTTGGTGTCGATAAGGGAAATATCGACGTTCATTATTTCGCGGGATACGGCGGATTCGCTTTTTTCCGCAATCGTTTCTTCTTCCTTCATATTGCCGAGCAAGGCAGCAAGACCTTTTCCGATACCTTTGTTTGACATAAAACACCTCGTATGTAAAAGTATTTTTTTTCAGTATAACATTAAAAAGGTGAATAATCAATTATTTACAAAAATTTGTGAAACATTATTTTTGTGAAACATAAGAAATTAAAAAGCGGATAAAATAAAAAAACGCTGTTTTCACAGCGGATTTTTCTTGATTGCGCCAAATTTTCTCGGATAAATTCTCGGCGTGTCTTCAATCTTTTCGTAAACGACGACGTTTCTTTCGCCGGCGTCAAAAGGAAGACAGAAATTGAAAACTTCGGTTTTTTTCGCGTTGAGTGCGGCTTCCGCCGTCTTTGCGGTTTCCACGTCGGACAAATCCTTGCCCTTATAATTTATAAAAATGCCGTGCTTTTTAAGGAGAGGGATTGAAAGTTCCAGAAGGATATTCGTCTGACCGACCGCCCTTGCGACGACGACGTCGGCACTCCCCCTTAAAAGTTTTTCGCCCGCTTCTTCCGCCCTTAAATGTTTGGCTTTTGCGTTTTTAAGGGAAAGTTCGCTTACGGCAAAGTTTAAAAAATCCACGCGTTTTGAAAGCGCGTCAAGCATAATAAGTACAATATCGTCACGGATTATTTTAAGTGGTATCGACGGGAATCCCGCGCCAGCCCCGATATCGACGACGGCGGCGTTTTCTTTTATGAATTTTGCGGCGGAAATACTGTCTACAATATGTTTTACGATAAACTCTTTTTCGTCAGTAATGGCAGTTAAATTGACGTTTTTGTTGTATTCAACCACAGTTTCGTAAAATTTGTAAAGTTTTTCGCATTGGTTGTCGGTAACGCTTACGCCGACGGATTCAGCCGCGGTTTTAAGCGTTGTAAAAAAGGATTCAGTCATTCTTTTTCGCTTTCCTTTTTGTGAAATATTTTTTCATATGGTCGCGCAATCCGCCGGTTGCGTAGTCGGATTTCACGATAAGAATGCAGACAAGCGCAACGAGTATCGCGACGGCGCAGTACGGGAACAGCACGCTGTAATCGCCGACTTTCACGACCTCGGTATTGACGCCGTTTACGATTTGTTCGATGACGTAAGTCTTGCCCGTTTTCTTGCCGACTTCCTTGATTACGTAGCCGGCGAGTATGGGAGTGACGACCATTGCGGCGGTTGTAGAGCCCGCAAAGATACCCGTGTTTTGCCCGATGTTTTTGGCTTTGCTGAGTTCCAGATAAAACGGATACAGATTAGCCATTGCAAAGCCGTAGCCGACGCCCTCGACCATAAAGAAGAAAACAAGCGGGATTTTCAGTTCAAGTCCCGAGTCTTTTTTGGAAAACGGCATCGCGGCAAGCAGCGCGACCATCATAAGCGCAAGTCCGATCGTTATCGTGTACTTACGGCCGATTTTCTTTGCGACGTGAGAAGCGAATATAAACCCGGGCAGCGCGCCGATTATGACGAATACCAGCGGCAGTTGCGGCATTTTGAAGCCGAGCATTACGTCGCTGTACACGGTGAAATTCGACACGAGCGCGTTGTACGCGATATAAAAGAAGAACACGCTTGCAAGAATGAAAATCTTATTGAAAAGATTGCCCTTCATCTGCTGCTTGTCAAGTTCTTCCACAACAACGGTTTCGCTTTTGTATTTTTCGGGGTAGTCGCGTTTATATTCTTCCAAACGACGATTGAAGTCGTCCGTCACCCGTTTTTCGCTGAAAGTGAACGAGTATGCGGCAACCGTTATAAGACTGCTGCCGACAACCGCAAGACAAATCGGCAAAAATTGTGAGTTTTTCGCGGCTTTAAGGGGCATGAACGCCATCGCCAGCACGATACCCACGGCGGTGAACGCGACGGACACAAGATTCGCAATCGAGTTTGCCCTGCCTCGGTCGGGTTCGTATACGAAATCGGGCACGAGAGAAAGCCCCGCGCTTCTGTACGCCGCCATCGCGACAAGCGTCACCGTCAGTGACACGATATACGGGGCGAGTTGCCTTTTCGAGGCGAATACGCCAACAAGACACAGCCCGATAAGAGATATCGCCGTGCCGACGTAAATGTACGGCGTGCGCTTGCCGAAACGACTTTTGCATCTGTCCGAAAAGTGCCCGAAAAGCGGCAGAACAAAAAGCCCGACAATATTGTCGATTGCAAGAATCCACCCGCTTTCGTACGGTTCGAGCGCGAAAGAATACGTGTTTATTGATTGAATAAGCTGATCGTATACGTTCCAGAAAATCGAAATCCAGCCGAATACAAGCGATGCGAGCGCAACGTTTCTCTTATCGAATTTCATAAATACCTCTTCAATCCGAAATTATACCATACGCCGCGACGATTTAACAAATCATTTGTTTGAAATTTCTGGAAGATATGGTATACTTATGTAAAATATATCGACAAAAAAGGACTGTTATGAAAAAATTCGGAATGGTTATCGCAATCGGACGCGAAGTCAAAGGCGTGCTCGAAGCCTTCGGGAAAGTCGAAAAAATTCAAAATAAGCCGTACGACACGTACCTTGTCAGCCGCGAAAACGCCCTGATTTACGTCGCGGTGTCCGGCATGGGCGAAATATCGGCTGCGGGAGCAACCGAGTTTTTAATCGCGAAATACGACGTACGGGCGATATTCAACTTCGGTTTCGTCGGGACGCTTACGAAACGCTTCGGCTGCAAGGACGTCGCGGTTGTCGAAAAAGTCGTGCATTACGAAATCGACACGTCGGCAATCGACAACGTGAAAGCGGGCCATTACGACGAAAATCCCGACCCGTACTTTTATTTCGACAAAAATCTTATTTCCGCGGTGAAAAAGGATTTCCCAAAAATTAAGACGGCAAGGCTTGCTTCCGGGGACAAGTTCATTTCGTCAAGCGAAGTTAAAGATAAACTTATTGCGGATTTCGATGCCGAAATCTGCGATATGGAAGGCGCGGGAATTTGCATTATCGCAAACAAAAACGGAGTGCCTGCTCTGAGCCTTAAAATCGTCAGCGACAACGCCGACGAAACAAGCCCCGCCGACTTCAACGAAATCGCAGACCAAGGGACAAGCGATTGCGCGAAAATAATCGTCGACGTTATCGACGCGATTGCGCGCGAAAAATAAAAAGGCAAAAAGCCGAAAAATCACGAAAAAAACAAAGGATAAAATCTGTCTCTTATACACATCTGACGC
>ENA-OYYW01000024-OYYW01000024.1-human-gut-metagenome-genome-assembly--contig:-NODE-24-length-58007-cov-17.639426_pt1 | contig 58007 bp, 47 predicted proteins | sample MGYA00243254_ERZ653459 | MGnify/ENA primary metagenome ERZ653459 (study PRJEB26926, sample SAMN06164952) | human gut metagenome | biome: ENVO:00009003; feature: ENVO:2100002; material: ENVO:00002003...
AAAACAAATGTTTTGTTTCGGCGTTTTGCGTTTACGCGAAGACGGCGTAAAGAAAACATAGGGCGGGCAAAGCGCAGGCTTTGACCGGCTTCTTGGAAAGCGCCGAAGGCGATTACCAAGGGGGAAACAATAAAACAAATGTTTTGTTTCGGCGTTTTGCGTTTACGCGAAGACGGCGTAAAGAAACAAACCTTTCGTAACGTTAAAGGATAGCTCAGTTTTCAAGGAACGTGTGTTTTTTAATTTCTCCCGTCGTCGGTAAGCCGCGATGCGTCTTTCCGCCTATGGGGATGTATATATCGTAAATTGCAAATGCTTCGAATTTTCTCGTTTTTATTAAAAACGCTTTTGAAAGTGAACTTTCAACGTGTTTTCAATAAACCCGACACCTTGCGGTGTTGCAATTTACGGTGTTTACATTTGGTAGCGGCGGTCGGATTCGAACCAACGACCTGCCGGGTATGAACCGGCCGCTATAACCATCTAAGCTACGCCGCCAAGTTGGTTGCGGGGGTGGGACTTGAACCACACGACCTTCGGGTTATGAGCCCGATGAGCTACCGACTGCTCTACCCCGCGCCGTTTGCATAAAAATCAAATGCTTAATTAGTTTATCTTATAATTGAATGTTTGTCAAACAAAAATAAGAAAAAAGGAATAAAAAATTCGTGAAAGACCGTGCAAAGGGGCGAAAAACGTGCAAAAAGGGGAGAATAGTTGCCAAAAACGGTCAAAACATATACAATAAAAGCATGAAAAAGGTGATTTCTGTCGCGCTTGTCGCGATACTTATTGTAACAACCGCGCTGACTTTTACGGGCTGCATATTCAATACCGGCGCAGAGAAAGAAGTTTACGGGGTGTACGGAGTCGACCGTATGTTTTACAATTCGTACGACGGAAAAACGTATAATTACGCCGACAAATTCGACTACTATCTTCTTGTATTGTATAAGGGTGGCGAAAGCGAAAAGACGGGCAAGGTGATCTTAAAACCCGTCGGCGGCGAAGAAACCTCGTACGACGTTCACTTCACGCTGGAATTCGACGCGGAAAAAAGCAAGGTCGTGAAGAAGGTAATCATCAAGGATTTCCGACTGCCGACGTATGGTGACTCGACGGGCACGCTGTCTTTTGCAGAGCCCGCGGAAGCAAGTTTCATGCTGTATCCGAAGCGCGAAGACCTGACATATAGAATGACTCCGTCGAAAATCGAAGACGGCAAATGGAAGTTCAGCAAAAACCTTTTGGAATTTAACAAAATTTCTATGAGGACGACCGACAAGAAAATCGAACGCGCAAAGAGTAAACAAACTAATTCCCGCGAAAAACGCGGCAGTACCTCAGATTGACCAAAAACCGCTTAACCGCGGTTTTTTAATAAAGGAGAATTATGAACGTAAAAAGAACGATTGCGATTATCCTTATATTGTCGATAATTGTCGTGGCGGTGTTCGCGCTTTCGGGCTGCAACATCACGAACGACGGCTCGGAAGACGAACTCAAAGGCATTTACGGCGTAACGACGATGTATTATAAGTCGTATGAAGGAAAGAAGTACAACGTGTCCGGGCAATACGAATATTTTCTGCTGGTCTTGAACGGCGACGAAGGGAGAACGGGCAAGGTCATAATGAAGCGCGACGGCGACGCAGAATTTTCATACGATATCACTTACACGCCGAAGTTCAACGCGGACGGCAAAACGATATGGAGCATTACCGTCAACGATTTCCGTCTGCCGGAATACGAGGACGAAACGGGCGCGGTGCGCTATTCCGATCCGTCCCAAAGGGAGTTCCGTTTTTATCCGATGCACGAAACGTTCACGTTCAGCCTTACGCTTTCACAAATGGGCGACGATAACCGGGTGAAATTCAACAAAAACTACTTTGCGCTGCACAAGATTGCAAAAAAGACAACCGAAGCGAAAATCAAGTCCGCAAAAGAACAGCAACAAAGAACGCAGGAAGCGCGTTCGCACGAGGTTGACGAGGAGAGAACTTTCGGCACGTACGGCGTGAACGAAATGTATTATATTTCGAAAGACGGCAAAAAACACAACGTTTCGGGCGAGTTCGAATACTTTATCATTGCGCTGAACGAAAGCGACGGCAAAACCGGACAGGTCATAATCAAGCGTGACGGAAAGGAAGAAGAAAAGTACGACGTCACGTTCACGATGACATACGGCGAAGATTCATCGGGTGATATTTACGTGCAATACGTGAAGATTTCGGGGTTCAGGCTTCCCGAGTATGACGAAACGGGCGGGGTGACTTTCGGCGCGCCGCAGGACGTAACTTTTGTTCACGATATCACGAAAAAGGTAACGCTGACATATAAGGACGAGACGGGCAACAACGTTATGACTTTCGAAAGAACGTACGTAAATGTATCGAATATCAGTATCGAACAAACGAAATCACAGCAAAGACAATCGCAGGAAGCCCGCGGACAATAAACAAAAAAACGTAATAAAAAAAGACTTGCAACCGTCTGCTGCAAGTCTTTTCTTTTTGATTTGATTTTTTCAGTCGATTTTGTCGGCGTTCGAGTTGTTGTCGTCGGACGAAGAATTGTCGTCGGACGAATCCGTGCTGTCTTCAAGGGCGTACAGTTTCATTTCCTTGAAGTCGAACCAGTAAATCTTGTCTTGAAGGGCGATTGTTACGAAGTCGATGACCGCGATAACCCACCAGCCGCAGAAGATAAGAAGAACGACGGAAAGAACCGCGCCGATCGTATCTTTTTTCACGATGCTTTTCGAAAGGCGATAAAGATTCGTGGGGATTGCCCAAAGGAAATTGAGAAGGAACTTGACCCATTTGCCGAGCCCTTCGTATGATTTGATATAATTTTTTGCGAAGTCTTGCATAAAAAACCTCCAAACATTTTTTACGAAAGGAATAATAGCACCGTAATACTTAAAAGTCAACGGTTACGGCAAAATAATTTCGTCGTCGCTTAAAGATTGTATGGAAGAAAAGTCGTAATTATTCGTTTCGACGTCGGGAAGAGACGACTTTTGTTTTTTCGTCGGCCACTCGGCAATAAGGATAGCCGCCGTCATTCCGATTATCGAAAGGGCGAGATACCAGGTGAACTTGTCGCCGCCCAGAATCACCGCAAACACCGCGCCCAGCGTGCTTTCAAACGACAAAACAAGTGAAACTTTTGACGCGTCGATTGTCTTTTGCGCGCGCGTCTGAACAATATAAGCAAACGCTGTATTCAACACGCACAGGGTGAAAAGCGGAAGGATAATGGATTTAGGGAAAGAGCAATTCAGCATTGCTTTGCCGTCGACGATAAATCCGACGACGAAAAACAAAACGGCGGCGGTCAGCATTTGTACAAAGGTCAGCGCGCCTGCGGGCGTGGACTTCGTCGCTTTGTCAAGGACAAGATAATGGACGGCAAACCCCAAAGCGCAGAAAAACGCGAGAAGGTCGCCGAAGTTCAGTTTCGACAAGCCGCCGAAAGCCAGACACGCAATGCTTGCGAAGCCCAGAAAGCCCGCGACGAATGCGCGGATCGGCGGACGTTTTTTGTGCGCCACCCAAATAAAAAACGGCACCATCACGACGTAAAGCCCCGTCATCAAAGACGTGTTTGTCGCTGACGTGTAAACCATTGAATAAGTCTGACAGCCAAAGCTGAAAACAATAAGCGTTCCTGCCAAAACGCCACTTAAACACTGCTTTATATTAAGTTTAACTACCTGTTTGAAAAATATAATGAAAGTTATGAGCGCGGCGACGGAAAAACGCAACACGTTCAGAAGCGACGGCGAAACATACGGCAACACCTGTTTCGTGAATACAAAGCCCAAGCCCCAGACGACGGTGACCAAAGCAAGCAAGAAATATAAAAACAAGTTTTTACGCTTTTGCACTTTTCTACCTTCTCCGACGGGCTACCTCGCCAAGGAGCGTTAAGAAAACCATTACGATTATATCATACTATAAAAAAAACACAACTTTTTTGTCGGGGAACGCGGTTTTTTTTGTGCAATCTGTTGAAAGCCGCCGCTTTATTTGATAATATATAGTTATGCCAACAGATAACAATACGAACTTAGGTTTTACGCCGTGTTTTTGACTAATACTGCGTTACGCTCACGGCTTATACGGTAAAGTATTAAGCCGCTCGCGTGCCTTGTCTTATTCTAAAAACACGACGGAAAACTTGTTCACAACCGAAAACGCCGAGATTTCAGATGATTTTTGGAAAAGGCGAACGCGGTTGTACTTTTCGTACTACAAGCGAGCATTTTTCATAAAAGCGTTGAAATATCGGCGTTTTGGCAACGTTCATATTATTATCTGTTGGCATAATAAATTATCCTTAAAAAGAGGTAAAATTATGGAAATCAAAAAGTGTTGGTACAAGGAAATGACCGTTTACCAGATCTGGCCCAGAAGTTTCAAGGACGGCAACGGCGACGGCATCGGCGACCTAAAAGGCGTGCTGGAAAAGCTTGATTATCTGAAATGGCTGGGTATTGACGCCATCTGGTTTTCGCCCGTTTACAAAAGTCCGCAATGCGACTTCGGATACGACATTGCCGATTATCGCAACATCGCGCCCGAATACGGCACCCTTGACGACTTCAAGGCGGTGCTGAAAGGATGCAAGGAAAGGGGCATAAAAGTCATAATGGACCTTGTCGTCAACCACACGTCGACCGAACACGAATGGTTCCAGAAGTCCCGCATGGGCGGCGACGACAACCCGTATAAGGATTATTATTTCTGGCGCAAAGGCACGGGAAAGGACGGGAAAGGTTATCCCAACAACTGGACGTCATCGTTCCCAGGCCCTGCCTGGACGTGGGATGACGAAAGGAAAGAATATTATCTGCACCTGTTCGCCGTCGGACAGCCCGACCTGAATCACGATAATCCGAAAGTAAGACAGGAAGTCATCGACATTTACAAATACTGGCTCGATATGGGCGTGGACGGTTTCCGCGAAGACGTCATCACTTATATCAGCAAGGAAAAAGGGCTGCCGAACGGCAATCCGCTTGCACCCGTCATGCGCGGCACGACGCACTATAACAGGGGACCGCACCTTCACGAATATCTTCAACAGTTCAAAAACGAAGGCTGGGGCAAATACGACTGCATGACCGTCGGAGAAGCGCCCGGAATGACGCCCGATATCGCTCTCGAATTCATAAAAGAAGGCGACAAACAAGACCTTAATATGATGTTCCATTTCCAGCATATGGAAGCGGACTGCATCGGCAACGCCTGCGTGCACACGGGATTCAAACTCAAAAAACTTAAAAAAGTCATGTCGACGTGGCAGGACAAAATGTACGGCGTCGCGTGGAACGCAAACTATATGGAAAACCACGACCAACCCCGTTCGGTTTCCCGTTTCGGCGACGAAAAGAGATATCACGACTTGTCGGCGAAAGTGCTTGCAAACTCGTATTTCTTCCTGTCGGGCACGCCGTTTGTGTATCAGGGACAGGAAATCGGAATGACCAGCATATACCTTAAAAACATGCGCGATTACGTGGACGTTGCGGCGTTCTGCACGCACGACATAATGAAAAAACTCGGTCTTCCCGAAAAGCTTGCGATGAAAATGCTTGCATACGGCAGCCGCGACAACGCTCGCACCCCCGTACAATGGACGGACGGCAAGTGCGCCGGGTTCACGACGGCAGACCGCGCCTGGTTCCATATCAACAAAAACTATAAGGATATCAACGTAGAAAGCCAGATTGACGACGAAAACAGCGTCCTTAACTACTATCGCGAACTTATCAGGATAAGAAAAGAAAACCCGATTATAATCTACGGCGACTACAAGTTGCATTATAAAAACAGCAAAAACCTGTGGGTTTACGAAAGGAATTACGAAGGGAAACGTATGCTTGTCGTGCTGAATTTCTCGGACAAAGCGGTCAGATTCAAGGCGCCCGAAGGCTTCGACCTTGAAAAGGGCAAGTTACTTATTGGAAACTACAAGGACAACAAAGTGGTAAACAACGGCTTTGTTACCCGTCCGTGGGAAGCAAGGACGTATATCTTCGGATAAACGGCAAAAAACAAAAATGCGGGGGCTTTTCGGAGTCCCCGTTTGTATTTTTATGATTATTTTGAAAAAAAGTTGGAAATTTTCAAGAGATAATCCGTATATAAAGTAGAGTCATGTTGAAAGAAAAGGTAGCGCGCGCTATCAGACAACTTAAAAAGGGCAAAACCGAGTATTTTGACGAGATTTACGATTTGACAAAGGCGTCGGTGTATTACGTGATACGCGGCGTGTTGAAGGACAACTATCTTGTCGAGGACGCAATGCAGGAAACGTACGTCGCTTTTCTGAATTCGGTTGCGAAAATCGACGATGAGCAAAACCCGCTTTCGTACCTTTTGCAAATCGCGAAGAACAAGGCGCTGGACGAGGCGCGGCGAATGACAAGGGCTGCGGGCGCGAATATCGACGACGTCGAAATCGCGACAAGCGACGTGACCGTTTCGGATCTTCCGCTTCTCGAACACGCAAGGCAGAATTTAAGCGACGACGAATTCCGCATACTGGAACTCACGACGATTTACGGATACCGCCGCGTTGAGGTCGCAAAAATGCTTGGCGAACCCATATCCACGATAAACTGGAAATATAACAAGTTAATCAAAAAAGTCAAAACGTTTTACGGCGAGGTTTATAATGAAAAATAAAAACAAGATTATAAACGAATTATACGAAAAGTCCCCCGACGTCAGAGAGAGAATCAAAAAAGACGTCGATTTTTCGCAGTTTGAAAAGAAGAACGCGCCCGCCGCAAAATCGACAAACGGGTTCAAGTGGGCGACGGCAGTCTTGTCCGTTGCGCTTATCGCGATGATTGCGGTGCTTGCACCGATTATCGCAAAAACGTCCAAGCCCGGAAAATCCGGGAAAACCCCCGGCGTTTCGTACGCTTCGGACTACGTCGTGTTTATCGACGTCAACCCGTCCGTAAGGCTCGACGTGTCCGGTGGAGACGTCGTTACCGCGCAAAAAGGTATGAACAAAGACGGCGTGGTTTTACTTTATCAGGAAAATCTTGTCGGCAAAAATATCGACGAAGCGGCAACTTATCTTATTGAAAAAATGGACGAGGCGGGGCTTGTGAAGGATAACGGCAAAGTCAGAATTTCCGTCGCCGACAAAAAAACGGGCAAGCGCATCGACGAAAAACAACGTCACGCCGTAGAAGTCGTCAACAACCTGTTCCAAAACAAAAACAAGGACGTTTCCGCGATGATTTTAAGCGATAATGAAATCGACGCCATCGAGGATTATTACGACAACAACAACGTCGGCGATTACGAAAAGCAGATGGTTGAAGAGTTCAAGGCGAAATTACTGCTTGCAATCGACAAAAAAATAGGGCGCATCGACGAACTTCTTAATATATTGAAACCGTGGGAAAAAGACGAGCGTAAGGTGAAAAATCTTGACCAAAACGACGCGGAAAAAGCCGCGCTTGAAGCAATCAAGGTTTATTGCGCCGACTATAAGGTGAATTACCACGAGGTCGCCAACGACGAAATCGCCGAGTTTTGTGAAGAACTTTTTGACAAAAAGAAAGACCTTCAAGAATGTATCGACGACATCAACAATCCCGACGGCGACGACTCCTACGGAGAGATTCTGTCTGACCTTCTGGAAATCGTCAAGGAAGAACTTTTTGAACAAGAAGATTAAGAATTTTCAAAAACGTTAGAATTTTTTAAGGGTTTGTCCGTATATTAAGTAGAATAAACAGGAGGTAACCCCTTATGAAAAAGAAAATAATATCAATAGTATGTGCGCTCGCTCTTATCGGAACGATGACGGCTGCGCTCACGGCGTGCGACGTCAAAGGCGGCGGCGGTAACGCGGAGAAAGTCAAAGTCAACGCAAACGACGTATACGCGCTTTCCGCGCTGACCGGTGCGGAATATCTTGGTCAGACCGAAAGCGGCGCAACCGGCGCGGCGGAGACAACCCGTCCCGGCGTCATAACCGACGCGGACGTAAGCGGCATCAAAGACTGTCTTAACATGTTTGACGACGTTATTTCGGGTGGCGGCATCACGCAAACCGTTGAAAAGAACGAAGACGTTGAAGGGCTTTATAAAGATTATCCTTTCGTCATGACGGTCACCGTCGGCAACACCGGCATCACCGCAAAAATGTATTATAAGGAAGTCAACACCGTCACCGAAACCGAAATCGACGACGGCGTGGAAGAAACCGAAGTGTCCACGACTTTGTCCGGCGTGATGGTCTTTGACGGCAAAGAGTTTGAAGTAAGCGGCAAGAAAGAAATCGAAACCGAAGGCGACGAAAAAGAAACTTCCATCGAATTCACCACCAAAAGCAAGGCGAATCCCTTGAACTACGTCAAGATTAAACAATCCGTAGAAGTTGAAAACGGCGCTCAGGAAGTCGAATACGAATACGAAATCTACGAAAACGGCGAGAAGGCGCGCGAATTCAAGCTTGAAGTCGAAGACGAAAACGGCAAAACCGAAGTATCCTTCAAAATGGAAATCGAAAACGTCCCCGAAGAAACCGAATATAAAATCATCAAAGGCGACGTGGACGGAAAATTCAAGATTAAGTACGAAAAGGGCAAAGAAAAAGGCTTTATCACCGTTGAATCGGTTGAAGGCGGCTATAAACTCACTTACAACAACGGCTACTCCGAAGTCATTTAATAAAACATAATTTTCCTTATCATTTATCCCTAAAACAAAAACAAAACCCTGCACCGCAGGGTTTTGTTTTTCAATGCAAGTTAGATTTTGGTTGACGCCAAAGAAAAGGGGAATCCATAACTTGCCCGATGGGCAAATTTCATCGGCGGGGCGATTTCAGTCGGTTGGAAAACGGATTTCACAAATTCGCGACGGCGAATTTATTTCATTGTAACGCCCGCGTTACATCTTGTCGGGGGCGGCGATGCCCAGAAGCGTCAAGCCCGTTTTGATGACTTGTTTCGTCGCTTTTGTGAGCAGGAGCATTGCGTTTCTTTGCGGTTCTGCCGCGTCGATAATGCGGTGCTCGAAGTAGAACTTGTTGTATGCCTGACATACCGCCATCACCGCGCGCGAGATATAGCACGGCTCGTACTTTTCGGCGGCGTCTTTGACGGCGTCGGGGAATGCCGCGATCGCTTTCACGACGGCGTTCGCTTCCGCATTGTCAAGGGCGGAGTAATCGACGTCATTTGTAATTTCCGCACGGCTTAAAACGCTTGTGCAGCGCGCGTGAGTATATTGTACGTACGGTCCCGTTTCGCCCTCGAACGACAGCACGCGGTCGTAACTGAAAACGACGTCTTTTATGCGGTTGTTGTAAAGGGCGGAGAACACCACCGCGCCAACGCCGATATCTTCGGCAACCGTCGCTTTGTCGTCAAGACCTTTCGATTTTTCGTCCAGAATTGCGCGGGCTTTTTCCACGGTTTTGTTGAGGACGTCTTCCAAGAACACGACCTTTCCTTCGCGGGTGCTCATTGCGCCGTCTTCCATCGAAACCATGCCGAAAGCGACGTGCTCCAAATCCTTGTACCAGTCGTAACCCATAAGTTCAACGACCTTAAACCACTGCTTAAAGTGCAGATTCTGCTGATAAGCCACAACGTACAGGCATTTATAAAAGTCGTAAGTTTTCTTGCGATAAAACGCCGCGGCAAGGTCGCGCGTGGCGTAAAGCGTCGCGCCGTCCGCCTTTAAGATCAAGCACGGCGGCATATTGTATGCGGACAAATCCACAACCTTTGCGCCCTCGCTGTCTTTGAGCAATCCTTTTGCGTTAAGCTCGTCGATGACGGGCTGCATTTTGTCGTTGTAAAAGCTTTCGCCGGCGTAACTGTCGAAGGTGACTTTCAGACGTTTGTACGTCCTGTTTACTTCCTTCATCGTGATGTCTTTGAACCAGTTGAACAGGGCAAGCGCGTCTTCGTCGCCGTCCTCGATAAGTTTGAAGTAATGCCTTGCCTCGTCGTTCAGCGAGTCGTCCTTTTCGGCTTCTTTGTGGAAGCGGACGTAAATATCGAGCAGGGCGCGGATACCGCGTTTTTCGATGTCGTCTTTGTCGCCCCAGAGTTTGTATGCGACGATAAGTTTGCCGAACTGCGTGCCCCAGTCGCCAAGGTGATTTATGCCGACCGCGCGGTAGCCCAAGAAGTTGAACGTGCGATAAAGCGCCGCGCCGATGACCGTCGTCATAAGATGGCCGATGTGGAAAGGCTTTGCGATGTTGATGGACGAATAGTCGATGCAGACGGTTTTGCCCGCGCCGACGTCGGACGCGCCGTACTTGTCGCCTTCCGCGGCGACTTTGTCCAGAATTATTTTGTTGTACGCGCTTTTGTTAAGGTAAAAGTTGAGATATCCGTTTTTCGCCTCGACCTTATCGACAAATTTCGCAAGCGACGCAAGATAAAAGAAAGCGTCGGCGCGTTTTTTCGGCTCGGACTGACTGACGTCGTCAAAAAGTTTTTCAAAAGGCTTTCCGAGTGAGGAAAACTCCGCGCGGAAATCGTCCTTTTCGTTTTCGGGCAAAAGATCAAGCAAAGAAGATTTGCTTTTTACCGACTCTCGCACGGCGGAAATCCTTTCGTGAATGCGGTTTATGCGTTTGAGTTTTGCGACGATATCGCTTGCAAGGTCTTCGGCGATTTTGTCGGGGGCTTTCCTTAACACCCTTGCGAAACGGAAGCACGGCAAGGAATAGTCGCCGTTGCCGCTTTCTTTGGGCACCGCAATAAGGGATTCGACGTCCTGCCGGTCGACGCCGTCGATGTTGATAAGTTGCGAAATCTCGTGTTTGTAATCCATAAGTTGCCTTTTTATTTGCTTTTATGCTTAAATAGTTTAAGTTATTTTATCATAGCAATTATATTTTGTAAACCAAAGTGCCGCCTTTCTCTTTACTACAAAATAAAAATGTTGTATTATATTTTCGACAAAAACAAGAGGTGTGATATGAAATTAGGCGTAGTCGGGCTTCCCAACGTCGGGAAAAGCACGTTGTTCAACGCAATTACAAACGCAGGCGCGATGAGCGCGAATTATCCTTTTTGCACGATAGAGCCGAACGTGGGCGTCGTCGCGGTGCCGGACGAAAGGCTTGAAAAACTCGCGGCGCTTTACAACAGCAAGAAAATCACCCCCGCAACCGTGGAATTCGTGGATATCGCGGGGCTTGTCAAGGGCGCGTCGAAAGGCGAAGGTCTTGGCAATAAATTCCTGTCGCACATCAGGGAAGTGGACGCGATCGTGCACGTCGTAAGGTGCTTCGACGACGAAAACGTAACGCACGTTTCCGGCAAGGTCGATCCCGTCGACGATATCGAAACCATAAATTTGGAACTTATTTTCGCCGATATGGAAACGGTGGAACGCCGCATCGCAAAAGCGCAATCTATGGCAAAGGGCGGCGACAAAAAGTTTATCGAAGAGGCAAATCTTTTAACCCGCATTTATAAATGGCTTGAAAGCGGCAAACCCGTAAGGACGATGGAATTGTCCGACGACGAAAAGGAACTTGTGAAATCCTTTTTCCTGCTCACCGACAAACCCGTCATTTACTGCGCGAACGTGTCCGAAGACCAGACCGGCGGAAACGAATATACGAAAGCCGTCGAAGAATACGCAAAGGCGGAAGGCAGCGAAGTCGTCGTGATTTCCGCAAAGATCGAGGAAGAACTTGCAAGCCTTTCCGACGACGAAAGAAAAGCCTTCCTTGACGATTTGGGAATCGAAGAAGGCGCGCTTCCGAAACTTATCACGGCGTGCTATAAACTCCTTGGTCTTATCAGTTATCTGACCGCCGGCGAAAAGGAAGTCAGGGCGTGGACGATCGAGCGAGGAACGAAAGCGCCGCAAGCGGCAGGGAAAATCCATTCCGACTTTGAAAAGGGGTTTATCCGTGCGGAAATAGTAGATTATCCTACGCTTCTGGAACTTGGCAGTTTCAACGCCGCCAAAGAAAAAGGCAAGGTGAGAAGCGAAGGAAAGGACTACGTAATGCAACCCGACGACGTGGTTTTGTTCCGCTTCAACGTATAAATTATCAAAATCCGAAACAATGAAAATCACGACGCTCCCGAGATTTCGGGGGCGTTTGGTTTTGAAAATGAAAAATCCGTTCGATTTTTGTTTACTTATTATATTTACTTTGTTATAATCTTTTATATATTTTTTCAAACGAGGTATTTCCTATATGAACATGCTCGAAGTCGAAGCAAAATGGAATAAAAAATGGGAAGAGGAAAAAACCTATAAGTTCGATCCGTCGAGAATCGACAAGAAGTATTACGTCCTTGAAATGTTTTCGTATCCGTCGGGCGCAAAGTTGCACGTCGGACACTGGTTCAACTACGGACCGTCGGACAGTTTCGCGCGCTTTAAGCGTATGCAGGGCTACGAAGTGTTCCAGCCGATGGGATTCGACGCGTTCGGTCTGCCTGCCGAAAACTACGCGATAAAAACGGGTATTCATCCCAAAGACAGCACCATGAAAAACATCGCGACGATGGAAAAACAGCTTAAAAACATCGGCGCGACATACGATTGGGATTACGAGGTCGTCACGTGCGATCCGAAGTATTATAAATGGACGCAATGGCTGTTTTTGCAAATGTATAAACACGATTTGGCGTACAGAAAGGAAGCGCCGGTCAACTGGTGCCCGTCCTGCCAGACCGTTCTTGCGAACGAGCAGGTCGTCGACGGCTGCTGCGAAAGATGCGGCACGACGGTTGTCCGTAAAAATCTAACGCAATGGTTCTTCCGCATCACGAAATACGCCGAAGAACTTTTGAACGACATCGACAAACTCGACTGGCCCGAAAAAACCAAACTTATGCAAAAGCACTGGATCGGTAAATCCACGGGCGGCGAAATCGAGTTCCAAGTGAAAGACAAGGACGTCAGTTTCCGCGTGTTCACGACGCGCGCCGACACGATTTTCGGTATCACGTACGTCGTTCTCGCGCCCGAAAGCCCGCTTGTCGATAAGGTCGTCACGGAAGAAAACAAACAGATTGTCGAAGACTATAAATTGCAGTGCAGCAAAATTAACGAGATTGAACGTCTTTCGTCCTCGCGCGAAAAGACGGGCGTGTTCACGGGAAGTTACGCCATCAACCCGATAAACGGCAGGGAAGTCCCCATTCTCGTTGCCGATTACGTCCTTGCAAGTTACGGCACGGGCGCGGTTATGGGCGTTGCGGCGCACGACGACCGCGACTACGTTTTCGCGAAAAAGCACGGCTTGCCCATCGAAAGAGTAATAAGGAGCAAGGACGGCTCGCCCGACGATCTGCCTTATACCGACTACGGCATAATGTGCAACAGCGGCGAATTTGACGGTATGACCACCGAAGAAGGACGCGTCGCCGTCATCAAAAAACTTGAAAAAGAAGGGAAAGGGGAACTCAAAACCAACTATCGTCTGCGCGACTGGCTTATCTCGCGTCAGCGTTATTGGGGCGCGCCCATTCCCGTTATCCATTGTCCGCACTGCGGCGCGGTGCCCGTCCCCGAAAAGGATTTGCCCGTGGAACTTCCTTACAACGTCAACTTCACGCCCGACGGCGAAAGCCCGCTGAAAAAGTGCGACGAATTTATGAACGTGAAATGCCCCGTGTGCGGCGCGGACGCAAAGCGCGATCCCGACACGCTCGACACCTTCGTATGCAGCAGCTGGTATTATCTGAGATATGTCGATCCGAAAAACGACAAGGAAGCGTTCAGCCGCGAAAAAGTCGACAAAATGCTTCCCGTCGATAAATACATCGGCGGCGCGGAACACGCGTGCATGCATCTTTTGTACGCAAGATTTTTCACAAAAGCGTTGCGCGACATGGGATATCTCGACTTTGACGAACCGTTCAAGTCGCTTGTGCATCAGGGCACGATTTTAGGGCCCGACGGACAAAAAATGAGCAAGTCCCGCGGCAACGTAATTTCGCCCGACACTCTCATCGAAAAGTACGGCAGCGACGCTTTCCGACTTTACCTTATGTTCGGTTTTTCCTATGTCGAAGGCGGACCGTGGAACGATAAAGGGCTTGAAAGTATCCAGCGTTTCATGGACAGGGTTGAAAGGCTCGTGTGCCACAGCCGCACGTTCTCGTACAACAATAATCCTTTGACCGCTGCCGAAAAGAATATTGAATACGTCAGAAACAACACGATAAAATGCGTCACCGCCGACGCTGAAAACTTTGCGTTCAACACGGCGATTGCGCGTATTATGGAATTCACGAACGCGCTTACCGATTACGAGAACAAAGTGTCCGACAAAAACGCCGTCTTTAAGGAGTGCGTCGAAGACCTTGTGAAGGTGCTTGCGCCGTTCGCGCCGCATTTCACGGAAGAACTTTGGGAAATTTTGGGCAACAAAACCACGATTTTCAATACCGAATTCCCGAAAGTCAACGAAAAAGCCCTTATTAAGGACGAACTCGAACTCGCGGTGCAGATCAACAGCCGCGTGAAAGCGAAAATCGTCGTACCGTCCGGCGCGGACAAAGACGAAATCCAAAAAATCGCGATGGATTCCGATGAGGTCAAAGCCCTTCTCGACGGCGCGACCGTGAAAAAAGTTATCGTAATTCCCCATCGCCTTATCAACTTCGTAATATAGGAGAAAGATATGATTGATATTAACCTGATTCGCAGCAATCCCGACGCGGTGAAAGCGTCTTTGAAAAAGAAAGAATGCGACGTCGACTTTTCGGAACTTCTCTCGTGGGACGCCGAAAGACGCGCGCTTATTTCCGACGTCGAAAGTCTGAAAGCAAGAAAAAACAAGGTGTCGGCGGACATTCCCCGCTTGAAAAAAGAGGGCAAACCCGTTGACGCAATCTTTGACGAAATGAGAAAAATCGGCGAAGAAATCTCCGAAGACGACAAAAAAATCGACGATTTGCAGGAGAAAATCTTCAATTTCGTCGCGTGTCTTCCCAACCTTCCCGACGACGACCTCGTTGCGGGCGGCAAGGAAAACAACGCCGTACAAAAAGTCATCGGCAAAATGCCCGAATTCGACTTTGCGCCCAAAAACCACGTCGACCTTTGCACAAGCCTTAATCTTATCGACTACGAACGCGGCGTGAAACTGTCGGGCGGCGGATTCTGGATGTACCGCGGCGTCGGCGCACGGCTGGAATGGGCGCTTCTGAATTTCTTTATTTCGGAGCACCTGAAAGACGGTTACGAATTTATTCTTCCGCCGTTGCAACTCGGCTATAACTGCGGGTTCGGCGCGGGACAATTCCCCAAGTTTTCGGACGAAGTGTATTGGCTCGACGTCGACGAAGACCGAAAGAAAAACCGCTTTATGCTGCCGACTGCGGAAACCGCTCTCGTGAATATTTACTCGGGCGAAATCATCGACGAAAGCAAACTCCCGATGAAAATGTTCGCATACACCCCGTGTTTCAGAAAGGAAGCGGGCAGTTATCGAAGCGAAGAACGCGGCATGATCCGCGGACATCAGTTCAACAAGGTCGAAATGGTGCAATATACCCACCCCGATCACAGCGACGAAGCCTTTGAAGAACTTGTGAACAAGGCAAGCGGACTCGTCGAAAAGCTGGGGCTTTATCACCGCATATCGAAACTTGCCGCGGGCGACTGCTCGGCGTCGATGGCGCGCACGACCGATATCGAGGTCTGGATTCCGTCGATGGGCATTTTCAAGGAAGTTTCAAGCGTTTCGAATGCGCGCGACTATCAGGCAAGAAGAAACAACACCCGTTTCCGCGACGCCGCAACCGGCAAAACCCGTTTCGTGCATACCTTAAACGGCAGCGGACTTGCGACAAGTCGCATCCTTCCCGCGCTTGTGGAACAATATCAGAACGCCGACGGCTCGGTAACGGTGCCCGAGGTTTTAAGGCCGTTTATGGGCGGACTTGAAGTAATCAAATAATAAAAAACAAACAAAAGCGCATTGAAAAACCGCCGTACAACGGCGGTTTTTTTTGCGTCCGAAAAAACGTTATAAGTCGTATTTTTCAAAACTTTTCGCGCCATTTTTATATGAAAGCGCGGTGAGTCCTGCGCCCGAAATAATCCCAATAAACAAAATTACGAGTTTTGCCGCAAGGTGAGTGCCGCCCGTCGTCAGAAACACGTCTTTTACAACGGGCGCGTGTGCAAGCACGACGTCGATTGCGACGATTAAAAATCCGAGTGCGCTCGACAAGGCAAAATGCCTGCCGATTTTTTCGGGACTTTTATAATACGCCGTGAAAAACGCCAGGTTGAATATGCCGAAATACAAAAACGCGATTCCGTAAAAAGCAAGCGACGGCATCGAGCCCGCCTGATTTGCGGAAACGTTCAGAATCGTGCAGCGAAGGACGGCAAAGGGAATCGTCGCGACAATCGTCAAAAGTTCAAAAATGCAGACGGTGAGTATCCTTGCGCCGACCAGGTCCCGCTTTCTTACGGGCAGATTAAGGCTGTATTCCAGGTCGTGATTTTCACGCGACGAAAGACACATAAAGAATATGCCGAGCGTGGTGTAAAAAAACGACACGATATAAGGATAATTCGGAATAAGTAGCATGAAGGCAAACGACAAAAAAGTGTAGTTCGTCGGGTGCGCCGCAAGGCGGAATTCCTTGTAAACAAGATTTTTCATAATTCCTCCTTTTCAAGATGCACCATAATGTCTTCAAGCGATGCGTCGGTTGTTTCAATGTTCAAAACATCGGCTTTATCGGCAGAAATTAACACGCTTAACCCGTCTTTAATTCGTCTCACGCCGTGCGAGCACGCTGCGATATCGTCCGTGAAAGCGTCCTTTTTAACGAATGCGAGTTTGTATTTTTCCTTGAACGTATCGGTGGGTTCGCTTGCGAAAATCTTGCCGTTTCTGATGTAGGTAATGTCGTCGGCGCACTTGTCCAGATCGGACGTCACGTGCGTTGAAAAGAGTATGGTTTTCCCGTCGTCTTTAAGCGACAAGAACACGTCCAGAAGGTCCTCGCGCGAGACGGGATCGAGCCCCGACGTCGGCTCGTCCAGAATCAAAAGGTCGGCGTTGTGCGACAGGGCAAGCGCCAGCGAATACTTGACTTTCATTCCTTGCGACAACGCCTTTACGGTTTTGTTTTCGTCCAGGTTGAATTTTTCAAGATAGCCGCGATACGCCGTGTCGTCAAAGTTTTCGTAAAACCTTTTCGTGACGGCGGTTATCGTTTTCAGTTTTTTCGTGACGTAATAATCCGCGCCGCCCGAAACGTAGCCGACGCGGCTTTTGATTTCCTTTTCGTTTTCCGAAAAGTCCTTTCCGAAAAATTTTACCGTGCCGCCGTCTTTATGGACAAACCCCAGAAGACATTTGAGAGTGGTGGATTTTCCCGCGCCGTTTCTGCCGATAAATCCCATAATGCGGCCGCTCTCGACTGAAAAACTCACGTCGTCAAGGGTAAATGCGGGATAAACCTTTGTAAGGTGTTCAATTTCAAGAGTTTTCATTGTCGTTATTAAACACCTTGTCGACGTAACACGAAACGTATTGTTTCGGCGGAATGGCGATACCGCGCGCGGGATCTCCGAAAAGAATAAGCGTGTCGCCGGGAACAATGCCGAAAACGTCGCGCGCTTCCTTTGGAATGACGATTTGTCCTTTCTCGCCGACTTTTACCGTCCAGGCGAATTTGCCGTCTTTTTGCGATTTCATAATTACCTCAAAAGTATGAAAAGTATGATTTGTATAACTTATTTTACGCCGCGCATTAAAAATTGTCAATAAAAAAATAAAAAACCCCGCTGGCGCGGGGTAAAAGGATTTTTATTGTCTGAATTTTTTATTATCTGAAATTCACGACGTTTATCGGCTCTCCGTCAAGATAGGACACAAGGTTCATAACCGCGGTGTCCATAAGGCGTTTTCGGGATTCCTTCGATGCCCAGGCGATATGCGGCGTGATGATGCAGTTGTCCGCGCGAAGAAGCGGATTGTCGGGTTTTATCGGCTCTTCCGACACGACGTCGACTGCGGCAAACGAAACTTTGCCCGAGTCGAGCGCGTCTTTAAGCGCTTGTTCGTCGATGAGTCCGCCGCGCGAAGTATTGATGACGATTACGCCGTCTTTCATCATATCGAAGGCGTTTTTGTCAAGCATTTTTTCGTTGTCTTTCGTGAGCGGGCAGTGCAGCGACACGATATCCGCGCGGGAGTACAGTTCCGCAAGGTCGGCGTATTCGGCGATTTCGCTGTCCAACGACATTATTTTGTCGTAAACGATGACATGCATGCCGAACGCGTTTGCGATCGTGCCTACGGTGCGCCCGATTCTGCCGTATCCGACAAGCCCCAGAGTTTTTCCTTTCAGCTCGGTAAGCGGATAGTCCCAGAAACAAAAGTCTTTTGAATTTGTCCAGCGGCCTTGTTTTACGGCGTCGCTGTGGTGTCCGACGTGGTGGCAACATTCCAGAATAAGCGCGAAAGTGAACTGCGCGACTGCCGCCGTGCCATAGGTAGGAACGTTGCAGACGGGGATACCGCGCTCGGCTGCGGCGACGGTATCGACGACGTTGAAGCCGGTTGCAAGCACCCCGATATATTCGATATTCGGGCAGGCGTCCAGAATTTCCTTTGTGATTTTCACCTTGTTCACGATGACCGCCTGATTATTGCCGATGCGTTTAACAACGGTGTCGAAGTCGTCGGGCGTTCTGTCGTACACGGTAAGCTCGCCGAGGTTTCTGAATCCGTCCCACGAAAGGTCGCCGGGGTTTTCGGTAAAACCGTCCAGAATAACGATTTTCATAAGTTCCTCCCTAAAAAAGTGCCTGAAGTGCCGTAATTTGCAAAAACATTATTGCATTTTAATTGTACATTAAAAAGCGGGCGGTGTAAATACTCTTTTTCAAGAAAACGACAAAAACGGACGATTTTTTGCAAAATTATCGGAAAAAATTGTCCTGTTATAGGACTTTTTTGCCTTTTGAATAAACTTCCGTGACTTTTCCGCGCTCGTCGACGACGTTGAACGACGCGTCATATCCAACGGAAAGGGCGGGGATTTCAAGCCCCAAATACTTTCTCGGCGATTCGGTCGCGCAATAGACCGCCTTTTCAAGCGGCACGCCGTAGCGGACGATGATTTCAACCATTTTCGCGATGTTCGTCGTGCTTCCCGCAAGGGCGGATTTGTCTTTGAGATACGCCGCAGTGCCGTCGGCAATTACGGGCGTGTTTTTGCCAAGGATATATTCGCCGACAGGCGCGCCGCACGGGGCAAGGGCGTCCGACACAAGTATGATTTTTTCATATCCTTTGCACTTATAAATGAATTTGAAAAGGTTTTCGCCGATATGCACGTCGTCGGCGATGACTTCCGTATAAATATCGTCAAAGTACATCGCGCACTCGTTCAGCCCGAGATGTTTCGTGATTTTGCCGTCGACGCGGCGGAATCCGCTTGACGCGCAGTAAATATGAGTCGCTCCGTCAAGCCCGACGTTTTTGCAGGCGATAATCTGATCGTCGATACTGTCGTCGTGTCCCGCCTGCGCCTTTATGCCGGTTCCGACGATTGCTTTTACGAGTGCGACCGCGTTTTTCGTTGCAGGACACAGCGTTACGATTTTAAGAACGTCCGCGTTCCGGCTGAAAAAATCCGCGTCCTTTTCGTCAAAGGAAGTCATAATGTTTTCAACGGGTTGCGCGCCTTTTTTCGCAATGCTGATGTACGGACCTTCGATATGCGCGCCCAGAATTTCCGCGCCCGACGGCGACAATTTTCTCAGTTTTTCAAAGGCTTTGTCAAGCGCGGTAAGCGGGGTTGCGACAAAGGTCGGAAGGTATGCCCCGATACCGTTTGAAAGAAGGTAATTTCCGATTTCAGACAATGCGTTTTCGCTAAGTTCCGTGACGTCGTGAGTCACCGCGCCGTGCGTGTGAATATCGACGTATGGCAGTGTAACGTATCGCGGCGCGGACTTTTCGCGCGTCTTTGAAACCTTTGAAATTTTTCCGTTTTCAACGGTTATGTCGACGGCGTTATCGGCGATTTTTCCGTCAAAAATTAACTTTACGTTTTTAATTTCCATAATAAACCCCGTTTTTTGTCATAATTTGTAAAAATATATAGTTTCGGGCAGTTGCTCGAAATACAGCGAAACAGCGGCTTTTTTGTTGAAATCGAGCGTCACGAGAGAGGTTGTTTCAAACTCGTATCTTCTGCCGTCCGAAAGGGAAAGCGCGCACGATTTTTCGTATTCTAAGGTGTCTTTCGGTTTCTTAAAAATTGCCGACAAAACGCCCGTCTTTTTTTCGACAAGGTTGTCTGTTGTACCTTTTGAAATCTCTTTCCCTAAAAACTTCACCGGGAAAGTCGGCGGCACGAGAAAGGTGAGTTTTGCGGCGGAAAACGTCGCGTTTGAAAAATGCAGCGCAAGACGGTTTTCTTCTTCGACGACGGACATTTTCACAAAATCCCCGTCGTATCCTGAAAAGTCGATATGCGCGGACTTTACCGAACACGACTTGGTTTTTACGTCCGAAAGCGTGTATTCCCCGTCGACGTCGAACCGCGCGGTCAGTTTCCCGTTTTTCACGCCGAACTTTTTTTCGGCCTTTACCGATTTTATAAACGGAACGAGCGACGTATGATTGAAAACTTCCGTTTCGTCAAAAGAAAGCCTGACGCCGTATCCGCTGTCAACGATTTTAATCATACCGATATTTTACCCTTTTTGGGGGCGGTAGTCAAGGCGCGAAATCACGTTTGAACGAGTCTCGTCATATATTGAAAAAAATCGTCGGGGGAAAAGGGTGGACAGATGCCGCGCGGAAGTCGATTTATCTCGGCTGAAAAAAAACTTTGAAACGATAAAAGGAAAATGCGACGACGTGTTTGCCGTCGTGAAAGCGAACGCGTACGGACACGGCGCGACGGAAGTCGCGAAAACTCTTGAAGAAAGCGGTTGCAAAAAATTTGCCGTGGCGTCGGTGTACGAGGCGGAAAGTTTAAGGAAAAACGGGATAAACGGCGAAATCGCGATACTCGGCTTTTGCGAGGACTTCGGGCTTGCCCGCGAAATTGCCGCCCGTCCGCTCGTGTACGACGAACACACCTTTCGTCTTGCGAAAAAGTACGACGCGGAAGTTTTCGTAAAAATCAATACAGGAATGAACAGGCTCGGATTTTCGACAATCGGAGAAACGGCGTCCGCCGTGAAAAACCTGCGGGTGCTCGGGGTGTTCACCCATCTTTCGTCGGCAGACGGCGACGACGCAACCGACCGCCGCATCACCGAAGCGCAGATAAAAAACTTTATGGAAGCGGAACTTGTCGTCAAAAACGAAAAGGACGTCCCCTTTTATGCCGAAAACAGCGCGGCGCTCATAAAGTACGGCAGATTTTTCGACGGCGCGAGAATCGGAATCGCGCTGTACGGCGTAAACCCCGTCCCGGGCGACAAAACGCCGCTTTTGCCCGTGATGACTTTTCGCGCGGCGGTAATTGCGATAAATACGGTGAAAAAGGGCGACTTTATCGGGTACTCGCGCGGGTATCGGGCGAAAAAAGATATGCGCGTCGCGATAATATCGACAGGTTACGCCGACGGACTCCCGCGGGCGTTGTCGAACAAGGGAATGATTTTCTGCAACGGGCAATTTCTGAAAATCGTCGGAAAAGTTTCGATGGACAGCGTTGCCGTCGACGCGGGCGACGCAGACGTGAAAATTATGGACGAAGTTGTCGTTTTCGGCGACGAGATAACGGTCACGGACGTCGCAAACCGCGCGGATACTCTGCCGTACGAGATTCTGACGGGCGTTTCGGAAAGGGTGAAAAGGGTTTATAAAAACCCGTAATGCCGTAGGCACATCACGCCGTAAGGCACACCACGCCGAAGGCTCATCACGCCGTTAGACACATCTCGCCGCAAGGCACAAAAAAGCCCCGCTTGACGCGGGGCGGAACGGTAAAAGAAATTACTTGTTGTTTTTGATGAAATCTTTAAGTTTTTTGGTTTCCATCTTCCAGTAAATCGTCTTAATCGGCGGGCAGATCGCAAACAGGAATCTTGCGAAGGTGAACAGTCCGCAGGGGTAAACGTATTTCTTCTTGCGTTCGATACCCTTTACCATTTTCTTTGCCACGTGAGCGGGGCTTTGTACGGGGAAGGGTTTCTTGAACTCCTTGGGATTTGCGGTTTTGAAGAAGTTCGTATTCGTTGCGACGGGATACAGGCAGGTCATCGTCACGTTTTCGGGAAGTTCCAGACGAAGACCTTGCTGGAAGCCTTGCGTGCCGAACTTCGACGCCGAATACACGCAGTAGCCGGGCATAGCCATCTGACCGATTGCGGAAACGGTGATGCAGAAGTGTCCGTCGCGGCCTTTTAAGAAATCAAGGTATTTGCCATAGGTATACATCGGCGAAATCGTATTGACCTGAAACATTCTGTTGACGCGATCCCAGTCGGCATAGTTGTACTGTTCGTAATAAGGGAAGCCGGCGTTTGCATAAAAAATGTCGATTGTGCCGAGTTTTTCTTTTGCGACCTCAAAGATTTTGTCGACGCCTTCCTTGTTGCCGACGTCGCATTGCATGGGGAAGACCTTGCTTTGGTCGAACGTGGAAATGACGTCCGTTTTAAGGTCGACGGCAAGGATTTTGTTGTTGCCTTGCACAAGAAGTTTCAATGTTTCGAGACCGATACCGCTGTTTGCGCCGGTCAGAACGATTTTTTTACCGGTAATCATAAACGTGCTCCATATTATTTTGATAATAACATAATAGCACAACGCCGAAAAAATGAAAAGCGTTTTGAAAAACGAAATTGCCGTGGGGCGTTAATTTCCCGCAAGATTGTTTGACTTTAATATAAAATATTTATATAATAAATAAAAATCGGAAAAGGGAGAAGAAAAGACGATATGCTGACCGTAAATTACGTTGACGACGACGATGAATTGATGAGAATTTACGACCGCGCGGGGGTGACGGGCGCAAACACGAGCGGTATCAACGCGGTGCTCTTCGACGACGACGAGGGCGTGGGCGTATGCAAAATGGTGCTTCGCGACGAAGGGATCCTTATTGTATCTTTCGACGTTGCAAAGGACAAGGCGGAAGATCCGTCGGTTTCCGACTTCTTTTTCAGGACGATTCTTTTCAAACTGTCGATGAGCGAAGTCAATATTCTTATTGCACCCGACGACAGGCTTGAAAAATTCGGATTCAAAAAACAAGGAGATCTGATGGTTGTTGCCGCGCGGGACGTAGTTTTCCCGTCGTCTTGCGGCGGAAATCACTAAATCGATAATTAACCGAATAAAATCGGCGTATAAAGCGTCGATTTTTCCATTAAGGAGCATATATGGAAGAATTTGCAAAACCAACCAACTTTATTGAAGACATCATTGACGCCGACCTTAAAAGCGGCAAGCATACGTTCATAGCGACGCGTTTCCCGCCCGAACCGAACGGGTATCTGCATATCGGCCACGCAAAAGCCGTCTGCATAAATTTCGGCATTAAGGAAAAATATCACGGCACGTGCAATCTGCGTTTCGACGACACCAACCCGTCGAAAGAAGACGTCGAATACGTCAACAGCATTCAGGAAGACATTAGGTGGCTGGGTTTTGAATGGGACGCGCTTTATTATGCGTCCGATTACTTTGAAAAAATGTATTCGCTTGCGGAGGGGCTTATCGAAAAAGGGCTTGCGTACGTCTGCGATTTGTCCGCGGAAGAAATCAGCAAAACCCGCGGCACGCTTACCGAGCCCGGCGTAAACAGCCCGTACCGCGACAGAAGCGTGGAAGAAAACCTGCGACTTTTCAGGGAAATGCGCGCGGGAAAATACGACGACGGCGAAAAGGTTCTCCGCGCGAAAATCGACATGGCGGCGAACAATATCAATATGCGCGATCCCGTCATTTACCGTATCGTGAAAGCGCCGCACCACAGACAAGGCACAAAATGGGTGATTTATCCCATGTACGACTTCGCGCATCCTTTGGAAGACGCGATCGAGGGTATCACGCACAGCTGTTGCAGTCTTGAATTTGAGGATCACCGTCCCTTGTACGACTGGGTTGTCGAAAAGTGCGGATTTAATCCCCGTCCGAGGCAAATCGAGTTTGCAAGGCTCAACCTTACCCACACGATTATGAGCAAGCGTTATCTTCGTCAACTTGTCGAAGACGGCGTGGTCGAAGGGTGGAACGATCCCCGTATGCCGACGTTAAGCGGTATGCGTGAAAGGGGATATCCCGCGGAAGCCATCCGCGATTTCTGCTCCCGCATCGGCGTGGCAAAGGCAAACAGCGTCGTCGATATCGCGCTTCTGGAACACTGCGTTCGCGAAAACCTTAACGAAAACGCAACGCGCGCAATGGCGGTTCTGAAACCGTTGAAACTCGTTATCGAAAACTATCCCGAAGGGGCGACGGAAACCGTCGAAATCGAAAACAATCCCAACAAAGAAGACGCGGGAACTCACACCGCGACTTTCAGTCGCGAACTTTTCATCGAAGAAAGCGACTTTTCGCTGAATCCCCCCGCAAAATATTTCCGCTTAAAACCCGGCGGAATGGTAAGGCTCAAAGGCTCGTACATCGTCGAATACACCGGTTGCGACGTCGACGAAAACGGCAACGTCAAAGAAGTGCGCTGCAAGTATATCGAAGACAGCAAATCGGGCGGCGCAAACGCGGGCATCAAGGTCAAGGGCGTAATACACTGGGTGAACGCAAACGACTGCGTCGACGTAACGGTAAATCGTTTCGATTATCTTATCAACGACGTCGAAGGCGACCTTATGGATCGCGTCAACAAGAACTCGAAGACGGTTGTCCGCGCGAAAGCCGAAAAATTCATCGTCGAAAACGCAAAGGCATACGACCGCTTCCAGTTTATGAGACAGGGCTATTATATGGCGGTAAGCAATTTCGACAAATCCGCGCCCGTGTTCAACGAAGTCGTGGGGCTGAAAGACAGCTTCAACAAATAAGACAAAAAAAGAAAAACGCCGTCAACTTTTTTACGAAAAGCGTTGATATGTAAACTATTTTAGTTTATAATAGTTAAGAAGTATCTTGAAACCACGATGGTTTTTTCGTGATTTCGACCATTGTTTAAGGAGATAAATTATGGCAGTATGTAAAACTTGCGGTTCAGTAGTCCATCAGGGCGACTCGTTCTGCCCCGTTTGCGGACAAGGCCTGTTCAACCCCGAAGACGCGCTTATCTGTTCGGCTTGCGAAACGCCGAATGCGCCCGGGACGCGCTTTTGCAAACATTGCGGCGCGGTGCTTCTGAGAAAGCCCAAGACGGTTCAATGTCCCGTATGCGGCAGCGAAAACGCCGAAGACGCCTTATATTGCACGGCTTGCGGCAGCGAAATGCCCGGCGATTTCGAAAAAGAGTTCGAGGTGGAAAGCATCGAAAAACTGCAAGCGGTTTTGCCGCTCATCCACTCTTATGCCGAAAAGTTCAACGGCGAATTTGACAAACTTTCCGAAGAAGAATTGAAAAATTCCACGTACGTTTGCCCGGTATGCGGCAAGCGCAACAGCATTTCCGACGAAAAGTGCCGTCGTTGCGGCAGAGATAAGAACAGAAGTCTGTACCTTGCAAGCAAGCAACGTATTCCTTCGTTCGAAGACGCCGTCGAGGTGCCCGACGTACCGCACACTCCCGTGGTCGAGCCCGTATTCCCGGTGAAAGCGGACAAAAAGCCTGAGTTTATAAACGGTAAAAAGTCTGCCGACAGCAAACCCGTAAGGGGCGGCGGACAAGCCGGTTACGCAGGCGGCTATGCTTATTCGGGCGACGGATTTATGCAAAATTCGCCCATAGTACAGCCCCTTGCAATCGTTCCGTACGTCACGCAGGAACAGCCCTTGTGGCAGTATGCGTCCAAGGCGGATTATGAAAGAATGCGTCGTAATAACGCAAAAAAATAACGGGGGAATTATGGATAAAAAAACAGAAAACGTTAAAAACGAAAAAGTCGTATTTTACGCTCCGTTGCCGGTCAACAAACCGTATCCTATCATAAGGCCCAGCGAAAAAATCCAACTTCAACCCACGGTAAATCCCGTTGCGATCGTTCCTTACCTGTCCGCGGGCGAGGAAGAAGAAACCGTCGCGCAGTCCGCGGCGGAACAACAGACCGTTGCCGCAAGAAAGACGGAAAAACGCGCGTCGGCACGTGTGTCGGGCGTTCTTATGCTTATCATCGCCACGCTGTCGATAATTCTGTTCGGGTTGTCGTTCGCGGCGAAATATCCTATTGCGGGAGCGGAAAAATACATCAGCCTTAAATACTTTGCCGATATGTTCGACGTGATGCTCAAAACGCACGAATTTGCAAAGTTTGACATTGTTTTCGCGCCGTATCTTATCGCCGTCGCCTACGTTGCGATAATCGTCAACTTCATTTTGTCGATAATCGCGATTTCCACGGGAAAGAGAATAGGATTTACCCTTTGCGCGGTCATAGCGTTCCTGTGCTTTGTCGTCGCGGCGTTTTATGAGATGAAATTCTTCTCTCAGATCAAAAATCTGGGCAATCTGCTTTCGCGCGATTGCGGTTGGCCCTCGATAATGCTGATTATTATCGGCGGCGCAAACCTTGTGTTCGCATTCGTCTGCAACATAATTTGTCCTAAACACAGAATTCAGGAAACTGTCGAGTTTTAAGCGGAGGTTATATAATGAAAAGAAAAAACAAAAAAGTAGTTGCCGAATCTTTGCCCGTGAGCGCGGAAGAAACCATTAAAAACGCCCGCTCGGAAATGAAGGACGAAGATTTTTCTGAACTCAGAATTCAAAAGTCCGAAGCAACGCCCATTCCGCAAGGGAAACCCGCGGCGGCTGCTCCCGCTCCGCAAAACGCGCAAAAAGTCCCGCCCGAGGTTGCAAATCCCGTCGAATATGCGGTGATGCGTCCCGTGGCAGGCGGTCTTCAACCCATAATTGCACCCCGCGGTCAGGTTCAGCTTAACCCCGTCGTAGTGCCTGTGGCGTTCGTGCCGTACGCAACGCAAAACCAACCCGTTTTGCAAATCGACAATAAACCCAAACAGCAACAACCGCTGCCCGAAGTCAAGGATCAACCCCTTGATAAAAAGGCGGCGCGCGCGGCAAAACGCCGCGATAAAAAGCCCGAGTTTGTCGGGGATGACCTTTCCGCAGAAAAAGCAATCAAGAAAACGAAAGCCAAAAACCGCGCGTTTGCGGCAATCCTTTTCGTTATCACCCTTGGATTCTTTGCGTTTGTCATTCTCAACCACTTCGCGGCAGAACTTAAAATCACAAGCCTTGCGCTTGCCCCCGGCGAGCCCGATATCATTGCCGGCTGGATGAACTTCAATACAAGCAACCTTATCGCACAAGTTCCGCTGTTCCTTTACACTGTGGTATGCGCGATTGCTCTTGCGACGCTTATCGTGGAATTCGTGGGGCTTTGCAACGGCCATGGATACCACATCTGGATTTCCGCGCTTATTCTGTTCGTATTGACGGTGGCGGGCGCAGTTATTTGTGCAACCGTTCCCGCATTCAAAGCGCTTAACGTTCCTTTGAACCCGATTGCGAAGGGCAGCTTCGTATGGCGTCTTGCGATGGTGTCGGTGGTATTTTTGATTTTCGCGCTTTGCTTCATTCCAAGGAAGCCCAAGTTCGATAACGACGACGATTTAAGCGATCTGATTTAACAAAAGACAAAGAAAAATCCCGCGGAGTCCGCGGGATTTTTGTTTGCGCTTTTTCGTTTTGTTCGTTTAATATTCTACGCCGGGGATTTCTTCCCATTCAAGGACTTCTTCCCACGTCTTATTATGTTCGATGCAATAAGAATACAACGCAATCGTACTTTGTCCGAATTTTTCAGCGAAAATCGAATTGCCCATTACCATATATAAGGGCACCAAATCTCCGCCTATAATTTCCACGTAATCTTTCTCAATTCCGTTCATTCTTTTATCTCCTTCGTATTATTATCTGTTGGAACAATTATTTATTAAAAATATCGTTTCCTTTTGAGTCCACGCCGACGACGCACTCGAACCCTTCGACTTCGAGTTTCGTTACCGCTTCCGACAAAAGATCCGGAAAAGCGATGACTTCCGCCGACTTAATCGCCGATTTATAAAACGCGCCCGCTCCGCCGATTGCGACGAAGTAAACCGCGCCGTTTCGTTTTATCGCGTCCACTACCGCGCGCGTGCGCGCGCCTTTACCTATTATACCTTTAAGTCCCGCGTCCAGCATATCGGGCGTATAAACGTCCATGCGTTTCGACGTCGTGGGGCCGCAACTGCCGTATGGTTCGCCGTCTTTTGCGGGAGTCGCGCCCGTGTAATAGACAAACGAATTCCGAAGGGGGAAAGGCAAGGGCTCATTGTCTTTCATAAGGGCGAAAATCTTTTTGTGAGCGGCGTCGCGCGCCGTGTAAATCGTGCCGCTTATCGACACGATATCGCCCGCATTCAGCGTTTTCAGTATTTCAATATCGCTTGTTTCGACCTTAATCATTTATCCCTCGATTATTCTTTCGCCGTGGCGCGAGCAATGGCATTGTACGGTGACCGCGACGGGCAGTCCCGCAATGTGGGTGTTTTCCGTTTCGATAAACACGCGAAGGGCGGTAACGTCGCCGCGGAAGCCTTCCGCACCGATGCCCAGAGCGTTGATTTTTTCAAGCATTTCCTTTTCAAGGGAAGAAAGATATTCGTCGGGGTTTTCTTTGTCCAAGTCGTTCAAAAGGGCGTGCTTGCTCATAATCGCCGCCTTTTCCATCGTGCCGCCGACGCCGACGCCCAAAATTACGGGCGGACACGGGCAACTGCCTGCGTCTTTCACCGTTTCCACAACCTTTTCGACCACGCCCTCGACGCCGTCCGCAGGAGTTAGCATAAAAAGCCGCGACATATTCTCGCTGCCGAATCCTTTCATCATGCAGGAAACTTTCACTTTGTCGCCTTTCACGACGCGCGTGTGGATAATCGCGGGGGTGTTGTCGCCCGAGTTTTTGCGGGAAAGCGGATGCACGGACGATTTGCGGAAGTTTTCATACGCTTGTCTTACGCCGTCGTTTACGGCGTCTTCGACGTATTTCCCGGAAAGCGCGACGTCCTGCCCGATTTCCAAGAAGACGACGGCAAGCCCCGTATCCTGACATACCGGCGAGTTTGTATCCCGCGCGATTTCGGCGTTTTCGGTCAGGATTTTCAGCGCGAAACTTTCGCGTTCGTTTGCGCCTTTTGCCGCTTTCAGACGGCAATATACCTTTTCGTCAAGGTGCGTTCCGATGTTTTCAAAAATTTCCCTGACCGCGTTTTCGATTTTTATCGTGTCGATTATCATACTTCACCTTTTTACCGATATAGTATAACATAATATCGCTTGTAAAGCAAAAAAAACCGTGATACAATATTAAACGAGGTTAATATGTCACTGAAAATAATGTCGATCGCCAGCGGCAGTCACGGGAACTGCACTTATATCTCGTCGGAAACGACGCATATCCTTGTGGACGCAGGGGTAAACTTGAAAAGAATTTCAGACGCGTTGAAGACAATCGGCGTGGGGATTACGGATTTGTCGGGAGTTGTCGTCACGCACGAGCACGACGACCATATTTCTGGACTTTCCGCACTTTCAAACGCCGGCGTCAAGGTGTACGCGCACGAGCGGGTTATGCCGCATATCGCGCGCCGAATAGGGACGATTCCGTTTGAAAACGTAGATTTTTTCGACGCTGGATTTGAAATCGGCGATATTGCGGTTTATCCGTTCAGGATACCGCACGACACGGTATATCCGCTTGCGTATACGTTCGTGTCCGGCGGCGCAAGGGTTTCCGTCGCAACCGATATCGGTCATATAACCGAAGGAATTTTAAGTAATTTGAAGGGTAGTCAGGTAGTATTGCTGGAAGCGAATCACGACGTGGAAATGCTGATGAAAGGATCGTACACGCAACGGCTCAAAACACGTATTTCGGGCGCAAACGGGCATATTTCCAACGATTGCGCCGCAAACGTCGCGGCCGTCCTTGCACACAGCGGGCTGAAAACGCTGATTCTCGGGCATATGTCCGAGGAAAACAACTGCCCGGAACTTGCTTTTTCGACGGTATTGTCCGCCCTTGACGCAAACGGGTTTTCGGACAAAGTCCGCGTCGAACTTGCATATCAGAATAAATGCGGAGAACTTATCGAAGCCGATGAAAAATAAGAATTTCAAGTTTTCAAACACTGGCAACGCGTTTCTCGTTGCGTTTGCGACCTTTTACGTCCTGAGCCTTATTTACGAATTCTCTTTCCGTTTCACAAGCGGAATGAGCGGAGCGGCGGCGTGGTGTCAGTATCTTATCAACCCCGTTGCGTTCATAGGCTCGATGCTCGTTTACGCAAAGCGTAAAAACGTCGACGTCGTGTCCGCGACGAAACTCAACAAAAAAATCGGGCTGAAACAAATCGGCATACTTTCGCTGTTGTCGGTATGCTGCATTATGGCGTTTTTGCCCGTGTCGAACATATTTTTGGACATACTTTCAAGGCTCGGGTTCGATATGAGCCTTAATATCGTCGATACGACGGCATCGGTCGGCTCATACTTTTTGGGACTGTTACTGCTTGCGGTGCTTCCTGCGTTTGCCGAAGAGTTTCTGATGCGCGGCGTCGTCCTGAACGCGGCGTCGAGAAAGCGCGATTATTCCTATGCGATACTTATCACCGCGGGTATGTTCTCGCTCATGCACGGCAACCCGATACAGACGGTGCATCAGTTTTTGCTGGGCGCGGTGCTTGCCTACGTCGTGCTTGTGTCGAAGTCGCTGTGGGCTGGGATTTTCCTGCATTTCTTCAACAACTTTTTAAGCCTGACGCTGGAATACCCGTACGAAGCGATTATGAAGAATACGAGCTTGGGCTCCATGCACGTCGGATATCGGTATCTCATCTGGATTGTGGCGATACTCTTGGGCGGCACGCTCGTCGTATATCTTCTTAAAAAGTTCACGAAAGTAAGCGCGCCGAAACGCATTGAAATTTTGCCGGATAACGCCGAAGTCATCGACGTTTACGAAAATAAGGACGGCGTTTATTCCACCGAAAAGACCTTGTCCGTTAAAGCACAAGAAAGCAAAAACGACTTTGCGGCGGCATTTAGGGATTTGTGCGGTATTTTCAAAAAAGGCGGATTAAAGGCTGCTTATAATAAGATAAACACCATAATCCGCGATATTACGCCCGAAGACGACGAAATGACCGAGATGTCGCGCGAGGACTTTTTCCCGTCGAATATCAAGCTTGTTTACGTCATTCTCGCCGTCATTTGGATTATCTCGCTGGTCAGCGGATTTTTGAATTGATGACAAAACGTTTCGCAAAAAACGGCATATACGCGTTCTCGATGCTCCTTATCGCAATCTTTCGTATTATGGTGTCTGATGGGGTTTTGTCGGGGTTTTCCGTGCTCGGTTCCGACGCCGTGTGGAGCGTCGTCGTGCAAGTCGGATTTATGGGCGTCGTGCCGCTTTTACTATACGTAATATATCTTAAATTTTCCCGGGACAAGCACGCCTTAAAAACAATCGCGGCGGAGTTCAAGTACGATTCGTTGCCCGCTAATAAAAGTTGGGTTTATATTTTCCTGATTTCGATTTTCGCAACCTTTATGGTGACGTGTTTGTCAAACGTCTGGTACAATCTTATTTCGGTTATCGGCTACACTCCCGCGATTTCAAAACCGCTTGTTTACGAAAACGCAGGCGTGCTTATTGCGGATATCGCGCTCACGGCGATTCTTCCCGCGACGTTTGAAGAGTTCACGAACCGCGGACTTTGTTACGGCGCAAACGAAAACGCGCGGTTTCCGACTTTTGCGATAATTCTTTCGGCATTGATGTTCGCGCTGATGCATACGAACGTCACGCAGGTGTTTTACACGTTCTTCTTCGGGCTTATCACGGGCGCGCTCGTTTACGTCACGAAAAGCATATATCCCGCGATGTTTTGCCATTTCGTCAACAACTTTGTTGCGGTGATGCGCGATTACGGACGGCAAACGGGAAAAGGCTTCGATTTTCTGAACAAAGCGTACGGTTTTCTGCTTGGCACGACCGAAGGCGGAATAATCGCCACGATATTGTTTATACTCGTTGCGTTTTTGATGTTTGTACTGTTTTTGAAGACGTCGGTTATTGAGAGCGACAAAAGGATCGCAAAAGGCAAGGAAGTCGCGTTTTGTAAGGAAGAGACCGCACGGCTTGACAACGCGCCGCTGTATTTTGCGATAACGCTGAATACGCTTATTACGATATTTACCTTTGTATGGGGGGTTATAAGATGAAAATCAACGTCGTGTGCGTGGGCAAGATAAAAGAAAAGTATTTTACGGACGCGATAAACGAATACGCAAAAAGAATTTCAAGGTTTGCGGAGTTCAAGGTTATCGAGTGCGCGGAATTCCCCGTGAAAAACCAAAGCGCGGCGGAAGTATTACAGTCTGTCGAAAAGGAAGGCGAGAAAATACTCGAATGTGTCAAAGGATATGTCATATTGACAGCGATTGACGGGAAAATGCTGGATTCCGTGGAGATTTCGCGTTTAATGAGTGTCAAAATGACAGAGGGCGTTTCCGAGATAACTTTCGTCATCGGCGGCAGCAACGGCGTGAGCGACAAAGTGAAAAACCGCGCCGATTTCAAAATTTCTTTCGGGAAAGCGACTTATCCCCATCAGCTTATGCGCGTGATTTTGTCGGAGCAGATTTACCGTGCGTTTTCGATAATGAACAATCTGCCGTACCATAAATAACTTTTATTATTACTTCAAATCAGGTCAAACGAAAAAGTTTTTTCATATTATGTCGTATGATTTACGCGTACGACGATCTATTGAACGACCTTAAAACAAGAAAAAATTATTTTTCAATCGGACAAAGCGTGTTTTCGCGCGAAATTTTCGCATTTGTTAAAGGACGGGGGAATCCGCACTCGCTCATATTCGGCGGGATTCACGCAAGAGAGTGCGTTACCGCCGACGTAGTGATGCGGCTTTACGATAATTACGACGAAAGTTTGCCGGCGATATGTTTCGTGCCGCTTGTAAACCCGGACGGCGCGATGCTTGTGAAATATTCGCTTGACGGGGCGGAGTTTTCGTCGCGCGAGTTTTTGAAACGGGTGAATAATAATTCAACGGATTTTTCAAAATGGAAAGCAAACGGGCGGGCGGTAGACCTCAACGTAAACTTCGACGCGGACTTCGGAAAAGGTGAAAGCAACGTATTTTATCCCGCGCCCGAAAATTACGTCGGTGAGCGTCCGTTTTCCGAGCCCGAAACGCTTGCCATGAAAAAATTGACTGAAAAATTCGGCTTCAAAGCGGCGATGTGTCTGCATACAAAGGGAAATCTTATCTATTATGGCTATAAAAAATTGAAATGTTATAAAAATTATGTTAAAATGATTGCAGCCGCAACCGGACTTCCCGTCGTGACTAGCGACGGTAGCGCGGGCGGTTACAAGGACTGGTTTTTGAAAAACGGCTTTGGATTTTCGATAACGGCGGAACTCGGCGACGATTGTCTTTTTCACCCGATTTCACGCGATTACACGGCGGAATTTACGAAAATCCTTGAAAACACGCCGAAAATCCTTGCAAAAATCGGTGAAGAAATATGGATGAAAAGTTTATGCGCCGCGCAATCGAGCTCGCAAAACAGGCGGAAACTTTCGACGAAGTCCCCATCGGCGCGGTCATCGTCCTGAACGGAGAGATCGTCGCGGAAGGCAACAACAGAAAAGAACGGGACAATTCGGCAATTTCGCACGCGGAAATCGTCGCGCTCAAAAACGCCAACGAAAAACTCGGCTGGTATCTTTCGGACTGCGAAATGTACGTCACGCTCGAACCGTGCGCGATGTGCGCGGGCGCGCTTATAAACAGCAGGCTGAAAGCGGTTTACTTTGGCGCGTACGACCAAAAAGCCGGCTGCTGCGGCACTCTTTACGACCTTCCGACGGACAAGCGGTTCAACCACAGACTCCACGTCGAAGGCGGCATCTTAAAAGACGAATGCGCCGCGCTCCTTTCGGAATATTTCAGAAAAAAACGCAAAAAAGACAGCGACATACAAGGTGAAAAATGATTATTATCGGTCTTGGCAACAAAGGACTTTCCTATAAAAACACATATCACAATATGGGTTTCGACGTCGTGAGCAAACTCGCGAAAGAGCTGGGCGTCAGGTTTTCGCATACCGAGTGCAAGGCAAAAACTGCCGTTACGAACGTGAACGGGAAACGCGTCGTCCTGGCAAAACCCGAAACGTATATGAACCTTTCCGGCGAGTCGGTCAGGGAACTTATGGGGAAATATAAGGAAACGGCGGACGGCATAATCGTGATTTACGACGATATCGACATCGCAATCGGCACGATCCGCGCAAGGAACGCGGGAAGCGCGGGCACGCACAACGGCATGCGGAATATCGTGGAATGCTTGAACGGCAACACTGCTTTCAAGCGTATCCGCATCGGCACGGGATTCGACCACGGCAACGTGCCCCTTTACAACGTCGTGTTGTCGAAAGTCAAGGGCGAAAACAAAACGCTTGTCGACGCCTCGACCGACTTTGTCGCAAACGAACTTTTGTCGTTTTTGAAAGACGGCGACTTTGACAAACTTATGAGAAACGTCAACGGATTTAAGCCCGAATGACGAATAATATAAAAACGAAATGTACGACTTTTTGAGACTCGAAAACTTAAAAGGCGACTTCAAAAACCTTCTCGACGCAGTACGGGGTGGCAAAGCCACCACGGCGTTTTCGCTTGTCCAAGGAGCAAAAAACCACGTTACAAGTGCAATTCCGGGCGTTAAACTGCTGATTGTGCCGGATAGACTTGCCGCCGAAACCGCATACACTCGTCTGAAAGCGTACGTGAACGACCGCGTCGTGTTTATCCCCGACAAGGACGACGTACTCTTGAACAGAAAGGCGGGCTCGGTCGGACTCACGGGAAGAAGAATCGAGGCGTTGACGCGCCTCATACAAAACAAAGCGGAAATCGCGGTTATCCCCGCCGAGGCGCTTTTGCAGTATTATCCCAACGTCGATGCGTTCAGGGCGGCGCACGTTACCCTTATGAAAGAAGAAGAGTACGCGCCCGAAAAAGTCGCGAACAAACTTGTGTCGATGGGTTATACCCGCGTCGAAAGCATGTCCGACCGCGGCGAATTTTCATTGCGCGGCGACGTTCTGGACGTATATCCCCTTGCAAGCGAATACCCGATAAGGATAAGTTATTTTGACGACCTTGTCGAAAGCATAAAATTTTTCCGCCCGGAGACGATGGAAAGCGTGAAAGAAATCGGACACGTCACGCTGTCGCCGGCAACCGACGTACTCATCACCCGCGACGAAGCCGACAAAATCATCGGAAAAATCAAAAAACACCGCACGACGAACGGCAAAGCGAACGACGTTATCGACGACGTCATCGGAAGGCTCGAACTTAATCCGACCGACAGAAACCTTGTGTGGATAACGCCGTTTATCGACGAAAGAAGCGTGATTTTCGATTATCTTCCGCGCGACGCGACTATTATCGTGGACGAGCCGAAACTTTTGTACGACAAGTTGGAACTTATCGAAAAGGAACATTCGTCAAGGGTAAAAAGCCTTGTCGAAAGCGGCGAAGTACTGCCGATTCATAAGGAGTCGATTTTAACGCGCGCATACGCGCTGACGTATATAAGGGTGATGAAGCGGCTTGCTTTTCAGCAGTTGACCGCGCTCAATCCCGTGTTCGAGTCAAACGCCGTATATACGCTCAAATCGCAGCAGCCCGCAAAGTATTATCTTGACCGCAACGTGCTTTACACCGACGTCAAAAATTTCAATGCGACGGGCTACAAAGTCATGCTTTGCTGCGGCGACGAAAACCGCGCGAAAAACGTGTCGAAATCGCTCAAAGAAAACGATATTTACGCAGAGTGCGACGAAGATTTTTCACGCAGTAAAATCATTGCGACAAAAGCCCCGATACGCGTCGGATTTATATATCATCAGGCAAAACTCGTCGTCCTCGGAATGGACGAACTTTTTGGCAAAATCGGACAGAAAACAGAGTTAAGCAAACCAAAAACGGGGTTTATCCAGTTAAAAACGGGAGATTACGTTGTTCACGAGCAATACGGAATCGGCGTTTGCGAAGGCTCCGACCGCATCACCGTCAACGGGATAACGCGCGATTACGTCGTGCTTCGTTACCGCGACGGCGGCAAACTTTTCGTGCCCATCGACCAGATGGATATGCTGACGAAGTTTTCGGGCGGAGAAACGCCGAAACTCAATAAACTCGGCGGCGACGAATTCAAAAAAACCAAAGAAAAAGCGAATGCGTCGATACGTAAACTTGCCTTCGATTTGCTGAAACTTTATCAGGAACGCGAAAAGCAAAAAGGATATAAATATTCCCCCGATACGCCGTGGCAGCGCGAATTCGAGGAAAATTTCGAATACGACCTGACCGACGACCAGGATCGCGCCGTCCGCGAAATCAAGGACGATATGGAAAAAGGGCGCGTGATGGACAGGCTTGTCTGCGGCGACGTCGGCTACGGCAAAACGGAAGTGTCGTTCCGCGCGGCGTTCAAAACGGTCATGGACAACAAGCAGGTTGCGATTCTTGCCCCGACAACAATCCTTGCAAAACAGCATTTCAACACCTTAAACGCAAGGTTGCAGGGCTTCGGGATAAAGACGGTACTTTTATCAAGGCTTCAATCGGACAAGGAAATCGACCGCTCGCTCAAAGAAATCGAAGACGGCGTGGTAAGTATCGTCGTCGGCACGCACCGCATACTGTCGAAAGACGTCGCGTTCCACGATCTCGGGCTTTTAATCCTTGACGAAGAGCAGCGTTTCGGCGTGGAGCACAAAGAACAACTGAAAACGGTGAAAAAGGACGTCAACGTTTTAACGCTTACCGCAACGCCAATCCCGAGAACTTTGAATCTCGCGCTGAGCGGAGTCCGGGACATAAGTCTTCTGGAAACCCCGCCGAAAAACCGTTTGCCCGTGCAAAACTACGTCGTCGAATACAGCGACGGGCTGTTAAAAGACGCCGTCATGCGCGAAGTGAGCCGCGGCGGACAGGTGTTTATCCTTTACAACTACGTCGAAACTATCGAGGCGTTTGCCGAAAAGGTCAGGAAACTCGTTGACGGCAAAGCAAGGGTGATGGTGGCGCACGGCCAGATGGGCGCGGGCGAACTTGACAAACGAATGACGTCGTTTTATCAAAGGGAAGCGGACGTGCTTATCGCAACGACGATTATCGAAAACGGCATCGACCTTCCCGACGCGAACACTCTTTTCGTCATCGACGCCGACAGATTCGGGCTTTCGACTTTGTATCAGTTAAGGGGCAGAGTCGGCAGAAGCGGCGCGCTTGCACACGCATATTTCACGACGCGGCTTAACAAAGTCCTGACCGACGACGCCGTAAAACGCCTTACCGCGCTTACCGAATACAGCGACTTCGGCAGCGGCTTCAAAATATCGCTGCGCGACCTTGAAATAAGAGGCGCGGGAACTTTCCTCGGCGCGGAACAGCACGGCCATATCGAAAAGGTCGGCTATGAACTGTACAGCAAGATTCTGAAAGAAACCGTGGAAGAAATCAAAAACGGCGGCGTAAAGAAAGAAAACAACGTGCTTATCAAAATCGACGTCGACGCATACGTCCCCGAAGACTACGTGGGCGACGGCGACAAAATCAGGGTATACAAGCGCATTTCGGAAGTTACGAGCGTGAAAGAAAGGGACGAACTTATCGCGGCGCTGTCCGACGTATACGGCCCTGTGTCCGCGCCGCTTAAAAACCTTATCGACATCGCACTTTTAAAAAGCCTTGCGGGAGAATACGACGTCGAAAAAATCGTCGCGACGAAAAAAGGCGCGGCATTCGTGTTCCGCGACGCGAACGTTTTCAAGGAGCAAAACCTGCTTTCCGCCGTGGCAAAACTTACCGAAGACGTCGTACTGACGGCGACCGTACCCCCGCAACTGTTGTTCAACACAAAGGGGCTTTCCGTCGAACAGGTTGTCGAAAAGATGATAAACTTTTTGCTGATCACGCAAAAATCGTGAAATTTCCCGCGTGAAAAACAAAAAAACGATAAAAAGGAAAATATATAAAAACGTTTGCCTAATTTAAGGTAATCTTATATAATATGGTGTACGGTTTTTATTATTATATATAATTCCGCAAGGAGTCTATGATGAATATTAAGAAATTCTTGGCAGTTATACTTGTGACGATTATCGCAATTACCGTGTTTGCGGGTTGCGACGTTATCACGAAGAACGAGGAGCGCGACTACAACCAATCGCTTGCCACCGTGAAATACGCAGGGCTTACGTCCACCGTCACGAAGGGCGAGTTTAACGAGTCGTTCAACTCACTTGCCTACTATTACGTTTACTATTACGGATACACCGTCGACGAAGCGGCTGATGCTATTTTGGATTCGCTTGCCCAGCGCAAGTTGCTTATCCTTTACGTCCGTGACGAAATCGCAAAACTCAATTCAAAGCCGAATACCGTCAACGTTTCCGAACTTTTGACAGAGGTTGAAAAGAACGAGGCCGTCAAGAGCGCGAACGAATCCATGGCAAAGTGGTATAAGCAGGTGTTTGAGGAACTCTGGAAAGAGGCAAACTCCACCGACGACACGACGGACGATACGAAAGACGACGATAAAGTCGACGAAACCGACAAAATCGCCGCGCGTCCCACTCGTCCCGCCAAAAAGGAAGCCGAGGTCGATTATAACAAACCTTTAGATCCCGCAAAAGCCGAAATTAAGTTCTTTGAGAAACCCTACAAAGATTTGTATACCGAAAAAGAATGGGACGAACTTAACAAGGTCGAGGGCAAAGCCGACTATATACCCAAGGCTCTGAACGAACTCAAAAAACAACTTGCAGACAACTACAAGTCCTACGATTATTACCTTAACAGCGCGTACGAAACCCAGCTTATCTCGAAGTATAAGAGAGAACTCGTCAAGGATTTCAACCCCGACGACGCCGCAATTAAGAGCGAATACGACAGATACGTTTCTCTCAACAAGGAAAAATTCAGCATCGAAACGGAATCGAATTACAAGTCGGCAATCTCGTCGTCCTTGACAAACACCGTTTATCATCCGACGTCGGAACACGGCTACGGCTACGTTTTCAACATTTTGTTCAAGTTCAGCGACGAGCAATCGACCGAGCTTAAAAACTTCACGGCGGGACAACCCGACAAAACAATCGTCGAAAAATATCGCGCACAACTTGCAAACAAAATCGAGGTTATGAAGTCGAATCCCGATTACGATCCCGACGAAGTCTGCGAAGAGTGCGAAAAGGCACAAAAAGACAACAAGGACCCCAACAAGTACTGCACGAAAGAAAAATGCAACGCCCGTCCTTACGAGGTCGATAGCGAAGGCAATATCAAGAAGTACAACGTAATGGACGTAATCAACGAACTTACGGCGAAACTCGATGCGGCAACTTCGTTTGAGGCAAAACGCGAAATCGCGGCGCAGTACGTTTATATGGTAAACGACGACACCGGTATGTATAATACGAGCAATAATAACGCCATCACTGCGGGCGGCAACGGATACCTTATCTCGCCCCACGAAACCGATAAAACTTACGTCGAAGAATTTTCGAAAAAGGGCAGAGAACTTGTAAATAACGGTCTCGGCTCGTACGGTTGGTGCGTCACCGACTACGGTATTCACTTCATGTTCGTAAGTTATATTCCTTACGACGCGACGAAAGTCGAGAAGGAAAATGAAATTCCCCTTAAATATATCGTTTACTACGGCCGCGAAGACGACGAAAACGACAAAAACAAAACGCTCCGTGACGTCATTGTCCAAGACCTTAAATCCAAAAATACCGAGGCGCGTTATCAGATTGCCGCACAGAACGCAATCGCAGCAAACAAAGACAACTCGATTTCAAGGAATAAGAAAGTCTGGGAAAAGACAGTGAAAGAACTCAAAAAATCGCTTGGCGTAAAAGACTAAGACAAAACAATCAAAAACCTTCGGGTAACCGAAGGTTTTTTTATCGGGTTTTTTGAAAGAAAAAACAACCGCAGGATAATCTCAAAAATTAGTATTGTAAAACCAAGAAACTTATGATATTATATAATCAATAAAACAACTTTCGGAGTCATTATGCAAAACGAAAACAATTTTGAAAAACACGAAAAACTGAAAAGAAAGTTGAAGATCGCGGGATTTGTCCTGGTGATTGTCGGGGCTGTGCTGACACTGGCGGCGTTTATCGACTTTTTTATAACGGTCGGTAATCCCGACAAAGGAATGCCCAAACTCTTCTTCCTGGCGTTTATAGGGTTTCCCATGCTGGGTATCGGGGCAGGGCTTCTCACATTGGCGTTCCGCCGCGAAATTGCCACGTATTCCAAAAACGAAAGTGTGCCCGTCATTAACGAGGCAAGTTCGGAAATCGCGCCGGCAATACAAAACGTCGTGAAAGCGGCAAAAACCGAAAGCGGCGTCAGGTGCGAATGCGGCGCGTTGAACGACGCTGACGCGAAGTTCTGCAAGGCGTGCGGAAAGCCGCTTGCAAAAACCTGCGACAACTGTGGCGAAAATAATTCCGCCGACAGCGCATACTGCAATAACTGCGGCAACAAACTGTAATAAAAAGAGAAAAGGGGACTTGCAAAAGCAAGTCCTTTTTTTGCGCAGTGTTTTTGACTAATACTGCGTTACGCCCACGGCTTATACGGTAAAGTATTAAGCCGCTCGCGTGCCTTGTCTTATTCTAAAAACACGACGGGAAAGCCATACAAAACCCGATATTCGTCGGAAAATTTTTTCATATTCGTTGAATTCTCGATTTTTCAATGATATAATAATATAGGCAAAACCCGCGGGAGTGTCCGCGGTTTGCAAAACACAGATTAAGGAGAAAATTATGGGAGATTATTCAAAATTTATCGACGAAAAAAGACGCGCCGTACCGACGCCCGAAAGCATGGTTGACGAAAACGGCATTTGCGCGTTTGGAACTTTCGACAAGGAATTTGAAAAAATGGACCTTGTGAAACTGAAAAAACCCACAAGTTTGCCAAATTGCTTCAACAGGCTTAAACTCACGCTGTGGGAAGCGACGGAAGTCCATCTGAAAAACGGTGTGCTGCTTGCGGTGGTTTGCGATATGGGCATATTCGGAAAAACGCTGAACGTGTTTTACGACAAGCGTACGAAAAAGGTTTATTGCTGGGATACCAACTTAAAATCAAAGGACACCGTTATCGCGCCGAACCTTATTAACGGTGCCGTTGCAGAAGGGAAAACACCCGTGTCGCACGTCAGATATGTCAACGACTTCCAGGACGGCAAATGCCATCTTAAAGGACAACATACGGGCAAATGTCTGATCACCGTTCCTCAAAAAGACAAAACGATCGTCGCGGCAATCAAAGAAAACTACGGCGAAGCGACAATCGAGTACGACTTCACGCTGACGCGTTTGTCAAAACCTTGCGTAGCAAGCATTCCTTTTGGCAAAAACCGCCCGCTGTACAGCCAGAAAGACTTCTTTAAGGCGGAAGGCAGGCTTGTCATTAACGGCGAAGAAATGCTGACGGACGAAGATTCTGCGGCAATCGTCGACGATCACAGGGGTTATTATCCCCGCCGCGCCCATTACGACTGGGTAACGACGATGGGTAAATGCAACGTCGACGGCGCAGAAAAATGGCTTGCGTTCAATCTCACCAGAAATCAATCCATCGATCAGGAAAAGTATAACGAAAACATACTCTGGCTTGAAGGGAAAACAAGCATTCTTCCGCCGATAACGTTCACGAGAAACCCCGAAAGCAAGGACTTTAAGGATTATTCGGAATGGATTGTCAAGGACGAGCACGATATGGTAAACCTTAAATTCAAGGTATACAATATGAATCCGATGATTATGCACGCGCTTGTCGTAAACATAGATTATTACGTCGCATACGGCGAACTCGAAGGGTATATCCGTGACGAAGACGGCAAGAAATACGTCCTTGACGGAATGCTCGGCATGGGCGAAGATAAAACGCTGCTGCTGTAATAAAGCCCGAAAACAGCATGCAAAGTACTGCCGTACGACAAAAAACACAATAATTGTATGAAAGTCTTAAACGGCGAAACATGCAGTTTATCGGTCAAAATCGCGTGATAAACATATTATTGCGAGAACAGGACAAAAACAAAAAAGACAGCCCGCGGGCTGTCTTTTTTATGCAAGAAAACAAGTTGTTTTTAACGAGGTTCCGAATTACTGCTCCTGCGTTTCCTGACGGAGCAGGGTTGCGTAGCGCAGCATATGTTTGCGAGAGGACACGCCGAGTTTTTCCAGTATGTTGTGGTTGTGGAATTTGAGCGTGCTTTCGCGGATATTAAGGACGTCGGCGATTTCGTTTGCGGACTTGCCGTCAATATACAAGTCGAAAATCTTTCTTTCCGTTTTCGTGAGTTCTTTCAGCCCGGCTTTGAACGCCTCGTAGTTGTCCGGATCGATTTCGTTTTTGCGGGAATACGCAAGCCTTTCGATTTCGGCTTGTCGCTTGTCGATTTCGGCGGTCTGGTTTTCGGTGACGCTTGCAAGTTCCTCGTTCTGGCGTTTCAGCTTATCCGTTTCGAGATCGCGCAGTTTATCCTGTTCGGCAAGGTAGACGAACAAGTCGTCGATTTCGATAATGTCGGAGTTGTTTTCGGCGTGCTCCTGCTTGCGGATTTGTTCCAGATTTTTTATCACCGGCGCGACGAATTTTCGTGAGAAGACAACCGAAAGCACGACGGCGGCGAACACCAACAAGAAGCATACCAAAACGATTCTCGTTGCGTTGACCGCAATGGTTTTGTCAAAGCCGCTTTTCGGCTGCATTACCACAAGGGAGTATGCCGTATCGCATATCGAAATCGTTTTCGTGACGGAGACGAAATTTGTTTCGCCGCTAAGTTCGGTAAGGTTGTTTTTAATTATTTTCGGGGAAAGAGTGCCGCTCGGTTTCAGGGAATAGCCGCCGAGAACGCCCGTCCAAAAGATATTTTCGCAGTCGATTTTGCTGTCTTTTGAAGTTTTTGAAAAAGTGCAGGTTAATTGATCCAACCTTGTCGGCTGGGCGAAGTAGTCCTTGAAGTAGGTGTTGGAGATTTCAAAGCCGCAGATGCCGTAAAAAGTGTTGTCCGCGCCGAAAATCGGGGTGATATAAGCCATCGCACTGTCGCTTGTGCCGTCAAGCGCATAAACGTCGGACAGCAGCGGTCTTTTATCTTTTACGGATTTGCCGAAGATGTCTTTTATTTCCGCCACCGATTCGGTATTGAATTCCAACCGCCATTTACGATGCGGCATTATGCCGTTTTGCCTGCCGAGATCCGAGTTTCCTCTGTACATAAGCAACGTTTCGTCCGTGCGGTCGAGGGTACTGCGCTGGAAGTACAGCCCGGTTCTGGATTTGTCGGCGTTTGTAGCACCGGAGTTTACGGTTGCGTCCATCACAATGAACGCGCCCGAGGCGTCGGCTTTCAGCAGTTCTTCTCTGAGTTTAGGCAAAAGGGCTTTCTGCACGCCTTCGGTATGCGACAGGGAGTCGTTCAGCGCATTGAAAGAAATCCCGTTTTCGGACAGATACGCGTCGATTATCGCCGAAGAGTCGGCGGCAAGCATTTCGCCCATCATCGAGATATCGTCAAAGTATTTTTCGATCTGTCTTGTATAAAACTCGTTCTGGAAAGTGAGGTTGTCGGAATATTTTTCGGTCGTCGTCGAGAACTGCCCGGCGAAAAATAATCCGCAGCTTACAAACACGCCGACGACAAGAACCAGCGCGAGCATATACAACAAAAGCTTGCGCCACATTGACTTTTTTCTGTTTTTGAAATCGGCGATTTTTAACATATTTCGGGATTTATCGCCGCGTTCAGGCGACGTTATACAGCACGGCTTTCATTTCCGCGACGATTTGTTTCGTGGTGCCGCCCGCCGCGTATAGCGAGGCAAGGTTTTTCTGGATTTTGCGGATTTCGTCGTACAGCGTGCGTACTTTGGAATAATAGCCGTCGAAATTCGGTTCTCTCACGAAAGTGCAGGTCGCGACGGTTTTCGTCAGTGCGGCGTAAAGGTTTTTGAAGGCGTCCGACTTAAAGGAATTTTCGCCGATTTTCGCAAAAGCCCCCGTTCTTACGGGCATATATCCGGTTGACAGGACGAAGTCCACGTTGCGCTGTTCCTCGGTGAACCACCGCGCGAATACGGTTGCCGCCTCGGCTTTTTTGTCGGTCGTTTTATAGGCGCAAAGCCCGACGCCCGCCTGCGTTGCGAATTTCTGTTTTCCCGCCTGTTGGGGCAGGGGTAAAACTTGCAGATTCATATCTTCCGACGTATTGTTGGGATACGTGATTTTGTCGTTGGCGTAAAGCACGGAAGCCGAAGAGCCGATGCCGGCGCACGTTTGCGCGGTCATAATCTGCGTGTTGTAGTACATATCGGACACAACGATATGGCCTTTGGCAATCGACGTCGCGAACGCCTCGTAGGCTTTTATAAACGACGGGTTGTTTTCGTCGTACCAGCCGTCCTTGTAAGAAACGCCTTCGCCGTCGGATATTGCACAAAGTTCCGCAAGTCTTATGAGATAATCGATGGCGCAGAAGGGTTTTCCGCCCGACCACTCGTAATATTTTTCGGCGACGGTGAAGAAGCCGTCCCACGTTTCAAGGTCGGACACGGAAACGTCTTTTTCGGCGGCGAATCTTTCAAATACTCCGCCCGCGATAAACAGCATATAAGTCGATTTGGAAACGGGGAAAACCGAAAGGCGGTCGCCCAGCATGCCGTCGCTCAGAAAATCGGGGACGAAAGCGTCCAGTTCGGACGGCGTGAAATAATCTTTCCAGTTCAGAAGGTTGTCCGCCCCAAGACTTTGTGCGTCGCCCGAGTGACAGAAGAACAGGTCGGGCATATCCTTGGAGCCCGCTTTCCCCGCCTGCGCGTCTTTGAGTTTCTTTCCGATCTGGGAAGCGTTGGACATCAGTGTAACGTCAATGACGATTCCTTTTTCCTTGCCGACGGTCGCGTTGAATTTCTCCACAAAGTCGTTCATCGGGGAGTTGGCTTGCTCGCCGTAAACGTGCCACATCGTAAGAGTCGTGGGTTTTTTGGGATCGAGCAAGGATTTATTTTTGTTGCAAGCAACAAACGTAAACGGAATTGCAAGAAGCGCCGTGGCGGCGATCAACAAAGTGAGTATTCTTTTGGCATTACGTTTCATAGTGTTTTTCCGTTATTATCAGTCGGGGGAAATTGCCCCGATTTTTCAAAAAATCAAATTATTTTTGGGTTTTTCCCCACCTTTTGGCGGGTTGGGTGGGGGAAAAGCCGTCCTGATTTTGATATACTGTCTATACACTCAAAGGTGATTATTTGTATTATAGCATAACATGCGCGCGCAAGTCAATCCGCCTTTGAGACAATAAAACGCGATATCTGCGGAATTCACAACGGTTTTAAGTCGCGGTTTTCGGCGATTTGGAATAAATCACTTAAATCAAAAGGAGTAAGACTATGAAAAGAAAGTCATTTCTCGCAATTATGGTGCTGATGCTGGCAATTGTTCTGCTCACTGCCTGCAACAAGGACGGAATACACAACTTTGCGGAAGAATGGAGCAACAACGAGACTCATCATTGGCACGCGTGCACAGACAAGGGCTGCAAGGAAACCAAAGACAAAGCCGAGCACACCTGGGACGGCGGCAACGTGACTGTTGAGCCGACCACGGAACAAAAAGGCACAATAGTTTACACCTGCACGGTCTGCCGCAGAGAAAAGACCGAATCGATTGACGAACTTGTCGTCGGAACAGAATATACGATAACCTTTGACAGCAAAGGCGGCAGCGCGGTGCAACCCATCAAGGCAAGCGCAGGCGCGGCGATTACAGCCCCGACCGATCCCACCAAAGACGGTTTTGTTTTTGCAGGCTGGTATGAAAGCACGGACGGCGGCACGACGCTTTCCGACACGGCATTCAGTTTTTCATATATGCCGGCAAGAGTTTTCACGCTTTATGCAAAGTGGGCGACTGCCGACATTAAGGGCAAGACATTCAACAAAGTTGACGCAACCATCGAGTGGGAGTCCGAAGCCGTCAAGCAAGCGCTTCTTGCAGAAATGGAAATGACGGAGGAGGAGTATGTTCAATTCGTTGCATCATCAAAGGTCACAGTTGAGTTTGCGGCTGACAAAAATACCGCGACGGTGACCTATGATCAAGGTCCGGGCGAAGTGGGCGGTCAAGGCAGCTTCGGTGTGTTGTATAAAATCAAAGGTACTGCCATCGTGTTCTACGACAGCCAAGAAGATATGGAAAAAGAAATTCCCGCTCACAAGTACGGATTGATTGCCGGCTCAACGTTTGAGTTGTCCGCAGATAAAACAACCATTATACAGACTAATATTGAACCGGGTTTGGGCACATATAAATTTATTTTAAAGGTTGCCCAATAAACCGGCGTAAAAGGAACAAACACAAATAATAAAGGTTTTAAGTCGCAAGTATTCGGCGATTTGGAATAAATCACTTAAATCTAAAAGGAGCAAGACTATGAAAAGAAAATCAATCATAACAGTGCTGGCGTTGGTATTAGTGTTGGCGTTGTCGTTGTCGATATTCTCGGCATGCAACAAGAAGCACAAGTATTCCAGCGAGTGGAAGTTTGACGAAAAAACTCACTGGCACGAATGCACCACGAAAAAGCACACCGACACGACGGAGAAACTCCCGCATGAGTTTAAGGAAGAAATTGTGAAAGCAGCGGACTACGGCGTGGTCGGCGAAAAGAAATTCACGTGCAAAGACTGCGGATATAGTTATACCGAAGACATCGACGCACTTGGCGCGAAGGACAACGAAATCAAACTTGCAGAAGGCAAAACGCTTGATAAAACGTACGACGGAAGTGCTGTTGACGTTTCGGACAAATTCTCGTTCAGCGGCAACGGCGAAGTGACGTTAATGTTCAAGGCACAAGGCGCGGCAGACGACGCGTACGACGCAACCGCCCCGAAGAAAGTCGGCGAATATACCGTGAAAGTCAGCGTAGCAGCCACGGCAGAGTGGAAATCCGCGACAAAAACTTTCGACTTTGCAATCACCCCCATGGTAATCAGCGTTGACTGGGAGCCTCCATACAATAATTCAAATGTTTTCTCAGGCGCACCCGCCGAATTGCTTGATGGCGAAGAAGCAACAATTACCGTTACAATGAGTAGCGCCAACGTCGGAGCAGAAGTCCAAAGCTTTGAAATCACAGGAAAAGACGCGGGCAATTACAGCCTTGCAAGAGAAGACGTCAACGTGGAAATCATCAAAGCAGACATTAACTTTGAAATCAGCAATGCGAGCGCATTTAATGAGTTGTTCTTTGTCGGCGCAACGAATATCCCCGATCCTACAACAAATTACGTTGAAATCGGCACCGGTTACGGCGAAAGGACTATCGAGTGGATAAGGCACCTTGGTGACGGCGTTTGGAGTCGCACCCTTACAAAAGACGAAGTAGTGGGAACAGCAGGCGAATATCGCGTGCGCATTAAATATGCGGAAGGCGACAACTACAATTTCGGAGCCACCCAGTACGTCAGCTTCACTGTAAAGAAAGAAAGCGTGCTTACCATAAAAAATATAATCGGTCCTGATGGTAATCCTATCGCCGGCATAGCCGATAGTACTTTGGGAATTAAGTTTGGCGAAGATAGAATTAATATGCAGGCTCAGATAGACGGATTATGCGAATATTTGACAAACGCAGACAATGCAGAGAAATACTTTATTATCAGAGTTCAGTGCGGAGAAACCGTCATTGCAAGATTTGAAAGAAGAGGCGTGCAGACCACGAGCGATTTACATTATGTGTACACGTATGGCGGTATGTCGTTCGATAATGACCGAGTGACCGGTATGCATTTCGATTTGTTTGGCGCAAACGAGTACGTTAACGCGGAAGGCAAATGGATTGGTAACGAAGATTTGGAAATTACGATAGAAATAACAGACTCCAAAGACCACCCCGTACTCAGCAAAGACTCTTTGCAGAACAGCTCATCGGTTGGAGGCGGTCAAATCGCGGTGTTTGAAGTGCAACTTCCCGAGGGAAATGACATTATTTGCACGTTCGACGTGAGTTGGTCGGGTGCGCCGAAGAATATCGAAATGGTATTGTACGATGCGGTTACCGGTTCCGAAACAAGCATTGTTGTTAATAAAGTCGGCGAAAACAAATTTACGTTCACGGAAACTTCCGGCAGAAAGAGTTTTTACTTGTACGTAGAAGAGTTGGAAGCGACCAATAATGCTTCGGGGTTTACGATAACGGCTTCCTTTGAAACCTCGACGACAAGATTGAATTTCACGGGTAACGTTGCGTCGGACGAAAGGTTTTACTCGAAAGGCACATCGGTAAAATTCATTGTCGGTGTAGGCGACGCGAGTTCGGAACAGAATTTGAAATACACTGTTGCGCTTTCAAATAATGATAATTTTAGTTATCAGGTTCACGATAAACAAGGCAACGCCATTGAGCTGGTGGATGGTTCTTTCACTATCCCCGCAGGAACAAATGTTGAAGATTATATCATAACGGTTACTTGTGAAAATATTTCAGGCGGTGGCCCCGGCCACGGCATTGGGGTAAAATGCAAGTTGACGGTAACGAAAGAAATCGTCGCGGCATAATTCAACAAAATAAAAACAAAAAAAAATCGGATAAGCGGGGTAAAACCCGCTTGTCCGAAAAACATTTTACTTAAAGAAGAAAATAATTAAATTTACATATAAAAAATAACAACGGTTTTAAGTCGCGATTTTCGGCGATTTGGAATAAATCACTTAAATCAAAAAGGAGCAAGACTATGAAAAGAAAATCAATCATTGCAGTGCTGGCGTTGGTATTAGTGTTGGCGTTGTCGTTGTCGATATTCTCGGCATGCAACAAGAAGCACAAATATTCAAGCGAGTGGAAGTTTGACGAAAAAACTCACTGGCACGAATGCACTACGAAGAAACACACCGACACGACGGAGAAAATCCCGCACGTGTTCACGTGGACAGAAAAAACGCCCGCAGGCGTTCACACGGACAAAGTCGAAAAGGGCGTATGTGAATGCGGATACGAAACCGAAAGGACAATTTCCGGCACCGCAACGCACACTTACGGCACGGAATGGACAAAAGACGAGTCGGGACACTGGCACGAATCGACCTGTGGCACAATGGCTCCCACGCATGACGCAATGAAGAGAGATTTCGCCGCGCATACCTTTGACGAAGGCAAAGTTACCAAACCGGCGGACTATGGCGTGGTCGGCGAAAAGAAATTCACCTGCACGGTATGCGAATATAGCTATACCCAAGAAATCGACGCACTTGGCGCAAAAGACAACGCTATTTCGTTTGCTAACGATTTAGTTGATGAAAAAACCTATGACGGGTTGGCGTTTATCATTGATCCCGCGAAGGTCAATCGTAAGGGCGACGGTGAAATCACCATTACTTACAAAGGCGAAAACGACACTGCGTTTTCCGAAACCGCCCCGATTAACGCCGGCGAATATACTGTGAAAGCAACCGTAAAAGGCACTGCGGAATGGAAAGGCGGCGAAATCACCACGACTATCATAATCAACAAACGCGAGATAACTTTGCCCGCAGGCGTTTTTGAAAGAAAACTTGGAGAAAACCTTGAAAGCGGAAAGTTCGGTTTGACGTGCATAAACGTCGCGGCAGATACGAACAACGTCGTAGAATGGGTGACGATTGGCGCTCCCGAAACATACTATGCGATTGGCATACATACAATCAGCGCCACCGTCCTGACCGTGGACAACGACAACTTCGAGCTTAACAAAGGCGTATACGACACGGTCAGATTTACCGTTTGGAACGCTCCCGATTCCTTCTATGCCGGAATCCAAGACGTGTTCACCTTTTCTGGTAGCAGTGATATTTTGATCACAACAATAATCGCTAATGGCACGGTGAAAAAAGGCGACCAAATTTTAGTCAATGAAATCGGCAAGATAATCACCGTGAATAAAATCAAAAAGGGCACAGGCACAACGGCGACAGAGGTTGAAACGGCAACCGCTGGTGAAGAAGTAGGTTTGTATATCGAAGGCGCAACGAGGGCTGAACTTAATCGCGGATATATGCTGTCCAAGCCCGATACGATTATCGGTTATAGCAAGGTCACGGTAACAATAAGAGTGCGCACAAAAGACGAGGGTGGTCAAAACACCCCAATTCAGTCGGGAATTAAACCGAATGTTGCTTTTGCCGACACGTACGGTGAAGTAATCGGCGAAGTTACGTTCCCGGAAGGCACGACGTTACTTTCAGGTGGTGAAATACTTGAAGGCGTCACCATTAATTTCCAAGGCAAAAAAGTCCCCGCGTTTGTCGGTCGCAGGTTCACACTTAGGGTGAGCGGAAAAACTATTGCCGAGTGCGTAGTCACCGCAGTTCCTCATGCGACAAGAGTTAGGAGCGGTTTTATGTTAGGCGTCCCCGGCACCAATGTCATTGAGCCTATCGAGCTTGGCGAAAACACATTTGCGGTCAACCTGAACAGAAGTGATCTCGGTGAAATGCTTAAAAACGCCAAAGACACCGATACAATCGAAATAAAATTTATTAATGGCGGAAAGGACATCGCAAAATACACTCGCACTCCCGGCACAGGCGAGGGGGTATACAATGAAGTTGGCGGAAGAATAGTCGGTTCATATCTCATCGTCGAGTTTTATAAAAACACTGGATCTGATCCCAAACTAACCGGCAATAACGGCGAATGGGTTTTTACAGGCGATGATATATTTATCGGAATTGGTGTTTATATTACGCCCGCTTCGGGAACCTGAGCGACACTGCAACCATCGTAGCAAAATAACTTAAAAGTTATTATCTGTTGAAAAATCGGATAAGCGGGCGTAAAAACCCGCTTGTCCAAAAAAAACGACATATCGAAAAGCCGTCAGTCAGGACGGCATGGGTATGTTGCCAAACAGAAAGGGTTTGTTCTGTTTGGCAACGTACTAAAAATCAGAAATTTATTTACTTATCGTGGAGACAATATGAAAGCATTAAAAGGCGTACTTATTACACTTGTCGTCATCATCGCCATCGTCGGCGTTACCGTCATCGGCGGGTACGTCGCGGTTCGCTCCAAGTATGGCATCGACCTTTTCCGCACCGCGGGACAACTGAAAACGCTCTCACAAGACGTGGACGAATCCGCTCTTTGTCCGAATGCCTACGGCGAGCAGGATTTTGTCGAAATGAAAAGCGCAGTCAATGATAAAATCGACGGGCTTATCGTCTATGAAAAGGACAAAGGCTACAACGGCTATTCGGTCAATTTTGCTTCACTTGCGGGCAAAAGTATGACAGATCCGATTTTCCTCACCGAAAAGCATGTCGGGGCGATTGCCCAAACGGTCTTTTACGAGCAAACGGGCGGCAAAATCAAGTTGGGCGATAAGGAAGTGTCCGTAACCGTCGTGCAGATTGACTTTTCGGAAATCGCCGCAAACGGCAGCGCGGACTTTAACGTCGTTGCAAAACTCGACCTTACGCCGTTCAAAGCGGATATGGGCGGTTTCCCGTATAAATACTTCAAAAAATATATCCCCGACAACCTTTACGTTTCGTCCACCGTTCGCGTAGATAAGACGGAAGAAGACGGCTTTGCCTATACCGTAACGCACAAATCGCTTACGCTTAACAATCTTTCGGCTGATGATACGGCGGATTTGTTCAACACCCTGAACGCCGTGCTGAAAATAGGTACTGCCGAAAACCTGAACATGCAGATCGGCACGACGGCGGTAAACGCACTTATCGGCACGAAAGACGCCATCGGTTTTGCCTATTCCATGAAAGCAATCGGGGCAAAGAGTTTCGATTTCGGCACTGTTTCGGACATAGACTTGTTTATCGTATACTAAACGACTTAATGCAGCATATTTGCGACGTAAAGTCGAGTTTTATGCAAAATATCCCCCAAAAATCCAAATAAGGAGATAATATTATGACGCACACAAAGGCAAATAAATCAAAAGTATTAGCACTTGTACTCGGTCTTACGATGTGCATTTCACTTATGCTCGGCATAGCGATGGCAAGCCCGACGAGTACGGTCTATGCGGCAGGAGAAGACGGAACAGCGCCGACAATTATCCGCACGGGCGGGATTGACGTCGATAGAGAAAACCATATGGGCACTCTCCCTAATGCATTAAAGGGCGTAGAATACAAGGCGAAAGACGGTAGCAACTACAAAATTGAGGCTACTGGAACAGAACCGTTCACTTTTCGTGCGAATAAATCGGGAGAAGGCTATGCCCCATTGCCCGAAGGACTTTCGTTAAACCCGACGACAGGCGAAATCGTAGGTACGCCTACGGGAGATGCAGGTAAATACAATATCAGCGTTACCGTTACAAATAAATACGGTAGTGATAACATCTCTGTGGGGATGTACGTTTATGGCGAAACCTCCAAACCGAAAATCACGACAACGCAAGCAGATATTGCGGTAGGTTATGTAGATTCTTCATATTCACAGCGTATAGTTTATAATAGTGGCATAGGCGAACCTTCCAAGGCAAGCATTACAAACGGTAATTTACCTAAAGGATTAATACTTCGACAAGCAGGTTTTGGTATCTACATAGAGGGAAAACCTACCGAGGAGGGAACTTTTACTTTTACCGTGCGTCTGCAAAACGCCGCAGGATTTGACGAAGAGACATATACCATAACAATCCAAAAAGGATATCAAAGACCTAAAATTATAAACCAAGATGACATAACTAATAAACCTGCGATAAAAGGGAAATATTTTGAATTTCAATTTGAGGCAACCGGAACGAATGCGGCGGATAATCCGTTTTTGTTCTTTACGTATTTGAACCAATTCGAAGAATCAACACCTAATGCGCAAGACGAGTATGAATTAGGAAACGGACTATTCTTAACAAAAGAAGGAAAAGTATATGGCACGCCCTATAGCACTGAGGATATATCCTTTAATGTAGGTGTAAAAACCAAAAATTTAAATGGCGACTACGAAGAAACTGGTTTCGGCACTGGCAATTGTTATGTTCCCGTTTATGAAAACGGACAAATAACTGGGGTTACTATTTCCCCTGAAAACACTTCCGTTCCAAAGGGTGGGCAAAGACAATTTACCGCAACCGTAATTGGATACGGCGATTTTGACAAGTCGGTTACATGGGATATATATGACTATTCTGCAGGTACAACAATATCTCAAGACGGCGTCTTGACTGTCGGAATTGATGAAACGGCAACAACAATAAGGGTTGAAGCAAGAAGCAAAGGCGACACTAATATACTTAAAGAAATACCAGTAACTATAATAAACCATACGCACACGACAACGCTTGTCCCTGCAACACCTAAAACCTGCACGACGGACGGGAATATCGAACATTACAAATGTAACGTTTGCGGAGATTTGTTTGCAGACGCAGGGGCAGTTAATCAACTTACCGAAGGACAAGTAAAAATCCCTGCGGGACACGAATACGGTGATTTAGTGCCAAAGCAAGAGCCTACCTGCACACAAACGGGTATGCAAGCGCATTACAAATGCTCGGTTTGCAACAAGTATTTTGACGAAAGCAAAACCGAAAAGACCGTAGATGAATTGACTATTCCGATAAATCCGAACGCTCACGATTTTGGGGCGTGGATAGAGGAAGTTCCTGCAACTTGCAAAGATACCGGCGTAAAGGCGCATGAAGATTGTAATAGGTGCAATAGGCATTTTGACGAGAGCGGAAATGAAATCACCGACCTTACTATTCCTACAAACGACAATCACGACTGGAACGCTTGGGTAAGCAACGGTAACGGAACGCATACCCGCACTTGTAAGAGAGATAGCGATCATAAAGAAACCGGCACTTGCTCGGGCGGAAAGGCAACTTGCACGTCAAAAGCGGTTTGTGAAGTTTGCAGAACAACGTATGGCGATACTGCACCGCATACATACGGTGACTTGATACCCGAAGTGCCTGCAACAACGGAAGACTTTGGCGTGAAAGAACACAAAGATTGCTCGGTTTGCGGAAGACACTTTGATAAAGACGGCAACGAAATCACCGACCTTAGAATTGCCAAAATCGGCACGCATAACGTGGTAATAAACGGCGAAAGCAAATTCTATGCACACGGCGAAAGCGTAACCGTAACGGCAGAAGATAAAGAAGGTAAAGAGTTCGTTGGCTGGAAGGACGAAAGCGGAAAAATCGTCAGCACCAAAAAGGAATATACCTTTGAGGTAAAAGACGAAATGGTCCTTACCGCCGTATATCAGGACAAAGCACCGGGCGGCGGCACGATTGACGGCGAAATCGCACCCGCTCCCGACAAAAAAGGGCTGTCCGGCGGACAGATTGCGGGCATCGTGATCGGAAGCCTTGCAGGCGTCGGAATTATCGGGTTTGCAATATTCTGGTTTGTTGTGAAGAAGAAAACGTTTGCCGAGTTAATTTCCGCAATCAAAGCACTGTTCAACAAAAAACAATAAATCCAACAAAGCATTGATCAACAAAAAACAATAAATCCAAACAACAAAAAACCGTCCGTATTTCGGATGGTTTTTCCTTGGAGTAAGCACAGAAGCGATGATGCGATGTTTTTGCCTCTGGCAAAAGCGATGTGCCTGCGGCGCGATGTGTGCCTTTGGCACGTTTTGGATAGCAGGGAGGGTTCGAAAGCGAAGCAGTGTGCGTTTTTGTTTAAACGCACGGACTCCCCCGTATACAAAAACAACCGCGGTTGCGGTTGTTTTTTGGTGTACCCGGGGGGAGTCGGAAGGAGCAAAGCGACGAAATAGCGTAACGAAGATGCTTGCATCGAAAGTGAAGCGCCAGCCGGAGGGTTCGACTGCAAAGCAGTGTGCGTTTTTATTAAAACGCACGGACTCCCCCGTATACAAAAACAACCGCAAAAGCGGTTGTTTTTTGGTGTACCCGGGGGGAGTCGAACCCTCGACACCCGGCGTCGGAGGCCGGTGCTCTATCCAACTGAGCTACGGATACGTCTATGACGGATTATAGCACAAAACGGGCGGATAGGGCAACTTTATTAAAACTTATCGGAAAAATTGCCAAAAAAAAGGACGGAAAAATTCCGTCCTTGTGGAATCGTCGGTTATTCGGAGCGCAGGCACTCGACAGGATCCTTGTTTGCCGCCATATGCGCCGGTACAAATCCCGCAAGCACCGCCAAAACGACGCTGATACCGAACATCATAAGCGGCTGCCACCAGGAAAGCGTCGCAAGGTGCTGTACGCTGAACAGCTTTGCAATGACCGCGTTTATCGGCAAAATCAGTATATACGATATCGCAATGCCCAGCACGCCCGACAGACAACCGATAATGCCCGATTCCGCAATGAATACGCTCGACACGTCGAGTTTCCTTGCGCCGATACTTCTTAATACGCCGATTTCTTTCTTCCTTTCAATGACCGACGTATATATTATGATTGCAATCATTATCGACGAAACAATCAGGGATATTGCGGCAAAACCTATGAGTACGCCCGTTATGGTTGCGGTCATCGACTCCACGTATGCCATTATCATCGACAGGTTGTCGCTGTATTTCACGGGAGTTTCGCCGTTTGCTTGAAGAGTCGCGTTGTAGTTGTTAAGGAACGCAAGGATTTTCTCTTTGGAGTCGAACGAACTTGCATAGATTTTGATTTTCTTGGGCTTGTCGACGTCGGACACGCCGAGTTTCAGCATGAGAGAATCGAAGTCAGTGCTCGGATCGATTTCGCTGATACCGACCTCGTCGTTGTTCAACGCCTTGACAAGCGGATGTTCCGACGCGCGCTCCGAAAGGTATCTGGACAGGGCGGCGGTGTAGCCGATGTTGCCGTTTATTGACGTAACGTTTGCGTCTTCGCGGGGACGTACGACGCCCACGACTTTCACGTTCACGGTATTCTTTCTGCCGTCGGTCTCGCCGTCGATAAAGGTTTTTGCGCGTTGATCGTCCCTTGCGGCAATCTTTTCCCATTTGCCCGTTTCGGTGTTTTTGTGATAATAGTCGCAACCCGTGGCGATTTGGTATTGCAGGGGCTCTTTGCCGTTTTCACCGATAATATCGCTTATCGAAAATGTCGAGTTGCTGAAACTGTTTTCTCCGCCGGTCGAGCCTCCCAACGCGCTGCCGATATCGTCTTTCGATTTAAGCCCGAGCGCAAAGAGCGTATAGTCGTTAATTTGGTTTTTGCGGTCGACGACAAGCACGACTTCGTCGTAATTCGTCGGCCATTTGGAATTGCCCAAAAGTTCGTACTGCCGGTTCAGAAGCGTTGTGTTGTCGGTCATTTCGTCCCACACGGTGAGATAGGACGAGAACATTTCAAGCTGATCCTTGAAGCCGGAGAGCACGGGAATATCCGCAATCGCGTCGACGAAAGGTTGCACTTTCATATACTTGTCTTCGTCACCTTTCGAGTGAGTGTAGTCGCAGTAAACGTCGAAATCCGTGCCGTAGTTGTACTTGACGTAACCGATCGTTTCGTCAAAGTTGTCGTCAATATACGACTTTAATCGTGTCAAATCGTTCTTTGAAGTCAGTAAAGGGATATTATCAATGACATTGCCGATGACTTGTTGCGTATAAATCGTGTCGCCCGACGGATATTTTTCGCGCTTTGCCGTGTCCGTTGTCAGAAGGGACAGAATCGCCGACAAGTCCGTGTTGCTTTCACTGATTTCGATGGGGTATTGCGACAGCGCGTTTTCTTCCATTTTTGAAATGAACGACCTTGCGCCCGTCGAAAGCGCAAGAACAAGCATTATGCCGATGATACCGATGCTCCCCGCAAACGACGTCAGAAACGTGCGGCCTTTTTTGCTTATCAGGTTTGTGAAAGACAGCGAAAACGCGGTGAGCGGCGACATCGACGCCTTTTTGCGCTTTTTCTTTTCAATGCGTTTCAGCGCGCGCTTGGCGTTTTTCGCACCCGATTGTTCGATGTCGGAAAGCGCTTTTTCTTCGGCGGCGGTTTTTGCGGCAAGGTCTGCCGCCTCGTCGCTAAGACACTCGTCAAGGGTGTACTCGTTCGTGTCACCGATGATGACGCCGTCCGACATATTGAGAATACGGGTTGCGTATTCGTCGGCAAGTTGCGAGTTGTGCGTGACCATGACGATAAGGTGATCTTTTGAAATTTCTTTCAGCAGTTCCATAACCTCGACGCCGCTTTCGCTGTCGAGCGCGCCCGTCGGTTCGTCCGCAAGAATGATTTCGGGATTGTTGACAATGGCGCGGGCAATCGCGACGCGCTGCATTTGTCCGCCCGAAAGTTGCGACGGATGTTTTCTAGCGTGCGCTCTCAGCCCGACTTTGTCAAGCGCTTCAAGCGCGCGAGCATGGCGTTCTTCTTTTGTAACGCCCGCAAGCGTCATCGAAAGTTCCACGTTTTTCTGAACCGTCAGGTGCGGAATCAGATTGTAACTTTGGAAGACGAAGCCGATACGCTTGTTGCGATAATCGTTCCAGTCAAGGTCGTTGTATTCCTTCGTGGAGCGGCCGTCGATGATGACGTTGCCCGACGTGCATTTGTCCAGCCCGCCGATTATGTTCAGAAGGGTTGTTTTGCCACAGCCGGAATGGCCGAGTATTGCCACGAATTCTTGTTTGCGGAATTGGATCGTGATGCCTTTCAAGACGTTTACGACGTTGTTGTCTGTCTTAAAATCTTTTTTAATTTCTTCAAGTCTCAACATAAAAAGCGCCTTCCATATTTTTTGATTTTAAAATAATAGCTGTCTCTTATA
>ENA-OYYW01000066-OYYW01000066.1-human-gut-metagenome-genome-assembly--contig:-NODE-66-length-35884-cov-12.349800_pt1 | contig 35884 bp, 43 predicted proteins | sample MGYA00243254_ERZ653459 | MGnify/ENA primary metagenome ERZ653459 (study PRJEB26926, sample SAMN06164952) | human gut metagenome | biome: ENVO:00009003; feature: ENVO:2100002; material: ENVO:00002003...
TCCTCGGTCTTCTCCTCGGTCTTCTCCTCGGTCTTCTCCTCGGTCTTCTCCTCGGCCCTCGCAGAATCGAGAATAGCGTGGATTGCTCCCATGGCTTTGGAGTACTCGTCGAGCTTGGCGTTCAGCTCGGTCTGTTTCTTGTTCAGCTCTTCGAGTTCGGCTTTCACGGACTCGATCTGCTTGCTCAGGACCTGAGCCTGGCGCTTCTTGATTTCCACGTCCTTGTCCGGCATCTCCTTGCCGTAACGTGCCATGAACTTCTCCAGCCGGTCGTTCAGATCTTCGGGGACCCGGGTGAAGTACGAAAGAGCATCCTTGTTGAATGCGATGTGGTACAAGCAAAGCTCCTCCGTGATGTTTCTCGGAGTGAGGATCTTGCTGAACTCTTTGTTGATTGGATCGTGGAGCAGAGTACCTGCTCGGAGTTCGTAATCGGGGTGTGCTACGTTTTTCATCTGTTGTTCTGTTATTCGTCTTAGTGCTAAGTCGGCTTCGATCAGGCAGAAGCCGCATCGGGAAACTGACTTATTCAAAAAGTACCGAGAAAGTTCATCTACTTCTCGATGGAGAGCGGGATTCTTTTCCAATTCCAATGTATGGGCCCGATAGGCTTCGCCTTTCAGGGACCCATACTTGGATTGGTAAGCTCTCAGTCTTTCGAGCATGTCAGTCATGAGTGCTACGATTTCGGGGCACCTACATAGGTGCTCAGAACGATGACATACTCTCCGTTGATGTACAGCTTCCGGATGTTTGCGTCGTCAATCTTGGCACCCCACTGGGTTTCCGTCTGGGAGGGCCCAGAGTTGTTGGTGTAGTACAGTTTGGGCGGATTAGCTGCGACTCCTGTAGTACCATTGACGAAGATGTAGTTTGCCGGAAGTCCCGATCCCGGGAATGCAACAGCCGGATTCGGAGACGCAGGAGCTGCGGGCATGTTCACTTTGGCGAATGACTGACAGTTGTCTCGAGTCAATGTGATGGGAACCCTGTTTCCTACGGTCTCCTCAGCGTCATTCAGGAACTCCATCATGCCCTTTACCGTACACCCGGTGCTGCCTCCGGCAAGGAGCCCTTCGACCATGAGGTCTGTGGTCTTCTCGTCCGTGTTGAAGAGGCTCATCGGGAGCGAACCTTCCTGAGCGATGGTACCGTTGGCCAGAGTTACCTGGTAAGCGACGCCGTCGGTCATTTCGGTAGTGACAGTGATTTCGGTGAGCTCCAGACCCGAGTCCCAGCCATACACCTCGTACTTGGTGTCCCCGTTGTCTCCGGTGTCGTTGTTCTCGACGATAGCGATGACGCGGGCATTGGTCAGGCCGTTTACGAACTTCTTGGCTGCTTCCGACTTCTTGAAGATTCGGACGACCACGTTGTGCTGGTGGGTCTTGAGATACGTGCCAGCATTGATGGTGTCCGAGCCAACTGTTGCGTTGGGCAGCGAGTCGACTTCGTAACCAGTGGCACCGGCCTTGAGGATAAGCGAAGAGATAACGTTGTCAGTTACAACAGACTTCGATTTGTCGGCGTCCGAGTAGCTGAGGAGAATCACCCTGGCGGTGGTGCCGGCGATTGCCGGCTTACCACACACCTGGTTGGTGAATCCTGTTTTGATTTTAGAACAATCAAGTCCTGCCATTTTCTTAGATTTTTGAGGATTAGATACCTACCGAGAACAGATCCGGGTTAGTGAGCTTGGCATCCGCCCGACCCATGAGTTCTACGTAGACTACGCGGTCTTTGTACTCGTACCAGATCCGCATCTTCTCGAAGCTGTCGATTGCATCAACACCTATGCCGAGCACGCTCTTCGAGGTGAAGAGAATTCGATGAGGGTTGTTGAGCTTCGTGCCAGTGTCTTCCGACGTAGCGATGATCTTGTCCCAGATGGGCATTGCGATGACAGGGATGCCATTGAAGCTGAGAGCCTCCATGCCATTCAGCAGAGCCAAGCGAGCCGACTCGAGGCAGCAAGCGTCCATAAGAGACTGCTGATAGGCATCGTAGACAGACTGGGTAACGAGGATAAATTTGTCAGACTGCTGACGGAGCAGAAGCGGGGCACTGAACACGACCGACTGAATGTATTCCTTGGCCTTAGCCGGAGTAAGCTTCTGAGCTGCATAAGATGCCCCGGCATTTTCCGTAATTGTTGCTCCGCGCTGGGACGGATTGGCTGTAGCCTGTGCGGTAATCTGTTTCCAGAAACCGTTGATGATGGTGAAGAATTTCAGGTCGAGCCCATCCGTAATGATACCGCTGTCGGTAACGTTCTTGGCGTCTTTGTCGTTGAACCAGAACAGGCGGTACCAGAAGTCCATAATGGAGCGCTCCAGAACCTCAATGACGATGTTCATGTAGTCCGTATCCGTGAAGTCCGGAATGTCGACGCCGGTGCGGAGAGAGTAGATAGTTGCCGACTGCTGAAGGTCAGTGTAACACTGGGACAGGAGGATCTCCCAGATGCCGGGCTCCCATTTCAGCTTGCGGGTGTTGATGTTCCACGGCTGAGGAGTCGGGTTACACCCGGTGTTGACCACGCCGACCATGCCACCCTCACCGATGTAACCCACCTCGGTGTTAGTGACGATGTCGGGGAAGACTGTGTGAATGGAGTTGATGTCAGGACCCTGAATGGTGTCCTCCATAATCATCTCCGAGATTGCCTGAATGACACGTCCACAAAAAGTGAACTTATCCATGTCGAGGAATCCGCCGTTTTTAGCTGCCATAGTTCTTAAAGCTTTTGAGTTTGACTACTTGAGGATCTTTTTTGCAGCGTTGACCTTCTGGAGCTTTTCGCGAGCTTCGTTCTTGAGGTCAGCTGCCGAGGGTTCGGTCTTCTTGCCTCCGGGCAGAACCGTCTTGCGGTTCTTCGGGCGGTAGTTGCTACCACGAAGGTTGCGGAGTTCATTCTCCTGCTCCTCGATGAGGTTCGTTGCCTCGTCGAGCATCGCCTCCAGTGCTTCAATGCGGTCCTCGAGAGACTCGGTGTCCTCCATCTCGATGCTGGTGACGATGTTGTCCTCGACAGTAACCACCCGACCGTCTTCCAGAACGACAGTGCCCGACGTCTCGCCGTTGGCGAGAGTTGCCTCTACACCTTCGGCCAGATTGTCCTCTTCACCTACGGTCTGGAGAACGACCTGACCCTCAGCATCCAGATAGTCGAAGTTGGCGGGAGCGCCTTTCTTGCCATTCCGGAATGCCTTGACTTTGCTCATGAATTTTTCATAAGCGCTTTTTTCGTTTTTTGCCATAGCATTAAAAATTTGGTTTGTGTTGTATGAATTGATTTTGGAAATGAATCCCAAGTCAAGAAGGGATTTGGCATCATGGATTCGCTCCTCATGCATGACATTGCGTAGCCGTTCCCGGTCCTGACCTGTCCTCTCGACATACACGTCGAGAATAGCCTCCTCCTCCAATGCCAACTCCTCGGCAATGCTTCGAGCATCGTCGGAAGTGAGCCAATCCCCGACAGGCATGTACACCCGGTGGATGAGTGCCCGGCAATTCCTGTTTGCCGACCGGTTCTCTGCCGGAGCTGCCAACAGGATGCACACTGCCATCGAGTGGCATCCCCCGACAATATTTGTATATATCGTCCTCCCGCTCATGCGAAGAAGATCGTAAATCTTGAAGCCCTCCTCAACAGAGCCCCCGTCACAGTCAATGTTGATGCACACCTCCTGTTCGTCGGGGTGTTCATCAAGTACCCGGCGGAAGGTCTCCACGGAGCAGATCTCTGAGGTCCCACCCCAAAGCTCCATCATGACCCGATTCTCTTCGGAGTCAATTGCGCCTTTTAAGTTGATGAATATCATGTGCCAAATTATTTCGATACAAATATAATTATTCCTAATAGATATTGAAATACTATTTGTGCTGGATTATTTAAAAATTAGCCCGGTCCTGGATCTGCACATAGTTAGCATCCTCTCTCCGGATGTCTTCGATTGTAGCAATCACTCTCACCTGACCAAATGCTTTCTGAATTGCTCTTTCCATGTCAAGCCGATTCATGGGCTCCGGGGTCTCAGCAAATGACCGGAGAGCATACCCACCATCTGACCCAACTTTAGTGAACGGTACTCCGCCACCGAGTTCGTTTATGGCTGACAGGAGGGGAAGGAACATGCGGCTCGACTTCTTGTTAATGATGGTCTCTCCTCCTTCGGCCTCAATGTGCACTCCTCCAGCGGCATGACTGGGTCCCTCAATGTATTTGCCTCTCGCGGCTTTCGGCAGGGGAGCTGCCCAAAGAGCTGCCATCTGGACTGCTCCCAAAGCTGCAGCTGCTGCAATGAACGGGATAGCCATGGGGAACCCCATTTTAGCGGATGCCATGATGGAGATGGCAGTATTGATGCCAATCTCGAAGGATCCCATTGCCCTCTCCCGGATAGCTTGTTCCCGTTTGATTTTGGCCAACTCCTTCTCCTTCTGTTTCTCCATCTTGATTTTCTTCTCGTTGTACTGGGCCTCCGTGATTTGGCCATTAGCGTACATGTTTGCCAATGCCTGCTCCTCCCGGCTGTACTGTTCCTCCACTTCCTGAACCCGTCGCTCTCCGAGAGCATTTGCCAGATCGTTGAAGGCATTGGCGAAGCCGGAGGCCATTTCTGCATACTCCTGGAGCTTCTCGATCCTCTCCTCCCATAGAGACTCCTCATTCTCGGCCATCTCGAGCTGGATCTGAGCAATGGCGTCCTCGTTTCCTTGAGCTGCTGCCAATTCAGCCTCCAGATACCTTTTCCGGATCTCATATTTGGACTTGTGATTTAACTCGGCTTGAGCGAGCTCCTTGTCGAGGTCCATTTGCTGGAGACGAAGATTGTTGGCTCGGAGCTGGGCCTCCTGCTCATAGGTTTTCTCCCCGGCAGATTTCCTGGCTTCGATTTGCTTCTGGAGCATCTCATTCTCGAGCTCCAGCTTCTTTCTCTCGTTGTCCGCTGCCTTTGAGAGATCTTCGGCATACTGTTCGTTTAGAACTTGGTTGAACCGGTCAAGTTGCTGTTTGGTAGCGTCATCCCGAATCTTTTTGATTTCGTCCTGGAGGTTTTGCTGGATCTGTTTCTCGAGCTCGGCTCTGTTGACCAAGAACTGTTCGTAAGCTGCATACTCTTTCTGGTATTCCTCCTCGCTCATACCCCTCACGAATTGGGGAGGCTGAATGTTGGCCAGCTCCTTCATGGCATCCTGGTACTTCTGAGTCACCTGGGCAATCTGCATATCGACTGTGCCTCCGGAAGCTACAGCCAGAATGTTGGCTCTCACCCCGGCAAGGTAGTCATTAAGCTGTTTGGCTTGGTTCTCGTAGAACTGCTTGTCAGACCGAGCCATGGCATTCAGAGCCGTCTGATACTCCTTATTAGTAATTTTGCCGTGAGCTTTCTGGAGAGCGAGACGCTCCCGGGCTCCATCCTGAGCTGCCTTGTAGAGCTTTTTCTCATACTCCATCCGGATGGCAATGCTCGTAGACTGGAATGTTGTTTGGAACCTGAGATCGTCTTCCCGGATCTTCTGCATGGCTTCCGAGTTCTTCAAAGCAACCTCCAGAGCCTTATCGGCAATGGCCTGCTGAGCCTCCCGATTGGCTATTGCAGTCTCGAGAGCCAAATTGGCAACTGCAGCTCCTTCATTCTCGATTGTCCGGAACAGTTCTTGGTATCGACCTTTCAAGTCGTCGAGTTCCTTTTTGGCTTCCTTGTATTTGTCCAAGCTTCCGGACCACGTGTTGAGCTCTTCCTCCTTGGCTGCAATCACCTTCTTCAAGGAGTCGAACTCATCCATTGCAGCCATCTGCCTTTGACGAGCTGCATTCATTTCGATCTCGCGGAGCTTGTTGGCTGTTTTGAGCTGAGCTTCGGCAATCTGTTCCGACGTGGCATGGTTGGCTTTGAGGTTCTCGATCTCCCGTTTGCCCCGGATCTCCTCGGCTTTTGACAGAGTGTTCCGCTTGGTCTCGATCTGATCCAGTACATACGTAGAGGCTTCGGCAGCTCGATTGTATGCTTCCATTGCCCGGGTTGCTTTCTCCTGAGCTTCCGTATTACTGTTAAATGCGCTCGTAAGAGCAACCACTCCAGCCACCAATCCGCCCACTGCCGCTGCCACCAATACAACGGGATTGGCAGCCAAAGCAGCGTTCCAAAGCCAGGTAGCAGCTGCTGCTGCTTTGGTGAGGATATTGCCAGCTCCCTGAACGGCATTCTTAGCAGCTATAGCTTTTGTCTCGGCGAGAGTCTGGTTGATGCCAACCAGCTGAACCAAGTTTGATGCAGCACGATACGTGGCTTCGGTCTTGGAGAGAGCTGCTTGGAGAGAAGACAAAGAGGAGAGAGCCGTGATGATGGTTATCATCTTTGTCATGGTAGCATTGAGCTCCTCGTTCTCGCTCCCCAGTACCTGAGTGGCTGTGGTCCATAAACCGTAGACGGAAGTGATTGCCGAAGTTGCATCCGTGACAGCGACCAGTGTGTCGATTCCTCGTCCAGTCTGGTCGATGGCTGTATTGACTGTGTCCTCTGCAGCCTTGAGCTCCCCAGCTCGCTTGACCATCTCCTTGAACGTCTCAGAACTCGTATCCCCGGACTGAGCCATCTGGATGAGTGTCTGGGTAAGGTCGGAGAGTTCCTGCTTGAGGTTCTCCGTTGCCTTCTCGTAGTTACCAACTGACCGGCGATAGTCCCCGAGTGCCTCCTCCTGAGCTTTGAGCTCCTCGGTGGTTTCTGCAATGCGCTTGCCGAGCTCGGCTTTACGAGCCGCGTCCTGCATTGAGTTGCCCAGCTCTGCAAACTCGGCATTGTCCAAAGCCAGCTGGGTTCTAAGTTTTGCTAAACTTGCCTCCTGTTGGTTCTGGAGCTTAATGTTGTTCTGGATTTGCTTCTGGTACTTGTTCGCCTCGCTGTTGATTGCCTTGATCTGGTTGTCAAGCGCATAGTATTCTTGAGCATTCTCCTCAGTTACTTTGCCGAGAGCCTTCTGCTGGTCTCTCAACTCCTGGGACCGGAGTTTCAATTCGGCTAACGTCTTGAGGGCATCCTCAGCTGTTACACGGACGTTGTAAATTGTATTTTTCTGTTCTTCAGCCATATCACATTCGTATTAGGTCTACTTTGGTTATCTTTCCAGCTTGGAAGTTGTTTATTTTCGAAACGTAGAACCAGAACCCATGCTCTTCCAGCCATATCGGGTTGAACAAGTCCAGACTTTGAATGTCGAGCGAGTCCAAAAGAATTTGGGTCTGTAGGATCTTTGGTCTTTTGAGTATATTGTTGATGAGCTTGTCGTAGTACTTAGGAACGTAGTAATTCAAATTTTTGAAATACGCCGTGTATAGTCGTACCCGGGTAAGGGTGTAGCCTACACTCACCTGGGGCCACATATAGTCAGACTTATTTATGTGGACGACCATCGGCTTACTGAGAGCATTGTACTCCCAAGTCGTCTCGGTCATTTCTCCGTTCTCCATCCGACCTCTATTGATGGTCCAGATGGGGTAGTTAGCAAGTGTATGAATCTTATTTGTAGTGTCCGCATCATAGAGGTCTTGGTTGAGCCCTGCCAAGAACCCAATTTGGAACAGGAGTTTGGTGGGCTGGAGGTTGACGTCCGGGATGCTGAACTTGTACGAGTCAGTAACGTTGTTGTCTTTGTTGTCCTCCAGCTTTATCTCGTTGGACTGGGCATAGCTGGATAACTGGAAGGTAAGTTTTGTGTCCTTACCTTTTATCAGCTTGTCAGACCAATTCTTCCCGGACGAGCTTCGTCTGTTGTAGAACTCCTGAACCGAGTATGCTCTTGCTACTTTGGTAGCGGGATTCACGTCGATGGTTAGCCCGAACAGCTGGAAGAAAGCTTTGACTATGTCTCCCAAGCTCTTAAATCCAGTCGAGGCCAGGAGGTCATAGGTTAGCCCGGGCTGGGGCTTATCCCCCGGCGAAGTTTCCGGCACGGGAGGAGCAGTAATGCTGACCGGGAACCTCATGTCATACTGATTGACAGAGGGATTGACTGTGGCGAGAGATCCGGACACCAGGATGTGCTCTCCTGCCTCCATCGGGATGTCGACCGAAGCGCTGCCGGAAGATCCAGACGACCAGGATCTGGTCAACACTATAGCACTGGTCCCGTCGTTCTTGTAATGGGTAACTTGGACTGCCACAGAACCATTCCGGATGGCAGAAATATTGGACCATGAGAAGCTGAACGTGATGGTCGTGTCCCACAAAGTCATCCAGCTGAATGTTCCGGATACGGTGCCCATCATCAAGCGTCCAGCGACCGGGTCACTGAGAGTTACTCCGGGGTATCCTTGCCATATCACCCCTACCGTAGTGCCAATCGGGGGATCCTGAATCCATCCAGTGCCGGATGCCTTCGGAGCATTGGGATTGTCTGCCAAAACTGGGTAAGTGCAAGGCAAAAACATTTCGGCTCGGTCGACGGGGTCCACGTCAGTCTCGAGCCTGTAGCCTGCTCGGTCGAAGATCCACGTTACGAGGTCATACCAGTTGAGATGGGGATAGAACTTGTCCAACTCCCGGACTTGCCTGATTGCCTCCATGGAGATCGGAGGGACGTTCGGATTCTTCTGTAGAGTTGCATACAGCCAAAAGTACAGGACTTTAACCTCTTCGGGGCCGGAGAGGTATCGCTCAGTCTGTCCCATTGTGTCCGTGTACCACTTGAGGAGGAACATACCATCCCCCGGGTCCTTCGCGTCAGTGTTGTTTAGTGTATCGAACAGGTCAGCGGTTGCTCCGAGAATCTGGACCCCGATCGATGTATCTGATACGTCTACGATGTTCAATACTGCTCCAGCCGGGGATATGAGTGCTCCCTCATAGAATAGCTGGCAAGGGAACTTCATGTATGGCACATACGACCCCGAGCCAATTACAAAACTGAATTGGAATGCTTGCTCATTGTGAGTCGTCCTGGGCAGACTGATACGCTGGGAATATGAGGCATTCCTGTCTTTCAGCTCCGCCAGATTGTTGATCTGGTAATTCATCGCAGGAGCGTCCAGCGGGAGGTCCAGGGACCAGACCTCGCCGTCAATGCCTTTCATGAGTAGTTCGTAGTTCATATTACCACTGAGTTTGTTCGTCAATAAGCTGGAACTCGTAGCTAACAGTGTTCCGGGGAGCTTTGGTGTCCCAGGTTAGGTCCGTGTCATTTACGAGAACCCGTTGCCATACCGCAATTTGATAGTTGTAAACCTGGACCAAAGGCGAGAGAGCAATTCCTTGGAGCAAGTTGAAGTCGTTCTCATCAAGCTGTTCTGCTCCGGCTTGAACTATGTTCTTAAACTCCGGAGCTAACTCGCCTCTCGTCTGTGAGGTATAAGGGTCTCTGGAATTCGCTAATACGTATTGGTCTCCCCGGTCAACCTCCTGCGTATACTTCTTGTGTTGCTCAAACATGTAAGTGTCCCATCCGCCTTTCCGGTTTATCCAGCGGACATAGAAGGGGTTGCAAGGAACTTCGGCATCAACGTAATGTATGTGCCATCTGTCAGAGATCAAGGGAAGATTTCTATTCCGTACAATGACATAGTCAGCTCCATCTGACAATTCCTCATCGAACTCCAGGACAAATGGAATGTTAACCCGGGGGGAGATCTCCATTTTCTTGAAAATAGTAGTCCCCGTATACATAACGTTCACCTCCATGGCTGACTGCATATCTAACGCTGATGAGCCTTTAGCAAAGAGGGTCAGGAAGTTCGGGTATCCAAGATATTTCTTAACATACAGTTGTCTATCGCCACCGGGAACCCGATCAGTCAATACGAGTCCTACGTTTGACATTGAGAAATTAACGTTGAATCCCCGGGGACAAACTCCCCGGGAGGCATACCGGACATTGAAATCCTGTTCGCCAATGCCTCTGTAGGCGTATGCTGATATAAGGTTGTAGTCAATGCCAAAGTTTACGAATGAGTTAACGTACGGGTATGTTCTGGAGCGATACCGAAATCCGGCTTTAGCTAAAAAGCTGAGGTCGTATTTCTTCCTCGTCCCGAATCCCGAGTCTCTGTGTATGTCGACGCTTTCGGTTAGTGAGTTGGCTGCCATCACTGAACTGGGACTATAGGAGATAAAGTTCTTCCCGTAGGCCAAAGACATGTTAAAAAGTGTTACCTTCACCCCAGATGTTGATCCTTCCTCCCCGGAATATATTCTCAGTATCGTGTAGGGGTATCTCACATTTTCAGTATTAGGGATTTGGACAAGCCATTTCATAGAAGAGCCAATCGCAAGATCGGTCGTAGCAACCCTGATCACCCCATGTCCTTCTGCGTTCCCTTGGTATAACGCGACCGTCAAGGTAGTTTTTACGTTTACTGTGCCATAGCCAACCCAAAAAGCATACCATTCCCCCGGTATCATCCTCCGGGGTATTGCAAACTCTCTGAACCATTCTTCATCGCCGCCGTCACTGTTGTCAAACACCTCGGATTGCTCGTTGTCAATGATGTTAAGCGAGATCATGTTGGCCTCATCGAAGTTCTGGGTCTCGACCTCAAGCCCGGATGTTAAGTCGTCAGTCTCAACTGGTATTTGCGAATATGCTGAGTATAAAGAATCCTCAGCCGGTTGATTGGTAATTGCCATATCGCGTTATATTATATATCCGTGGTCCATATTGTTGTCTGGGGTGAATGCCTCTTCAATGAGGACCTCCATTGTCTTGTCCAAATGCTGAGCCAGGTACTCCTCGAAGTTATCAGCGGGAGTGTCGACCAAGTCAACGTAAATGTGATTGCGGTAAAGCTCTGAGCCTTCTCGTTTTATCTTCCATGCAGTGGCATTTCCGAATCGGACCAAGTCCTTGGGGTCCGAGAAGGTGATGCCTTTGAGCTTTGCCCACTCCATGATGATCTGTCCCAAATTGGCGGGGATCTTTCCAGGACCTCGTCCCCTGATGAGAGTGTAGAAGTAGTTCGGGGCTTCGATTGTCCCCCAAACTGTTTCGCCTTCCCGTCCCGTCTGGACTGTTATCTGAGCATAGGTTCTGCCGGAGGCTTCCTGCCCGGCGTCCTGTGATGCCCGGATGATCTCACTCCTCATCTGGGTGAGCCCCTCAGCCAATATCTGTTCCAGTCCTACCGCCATTTGTTTCTGGGTTTGCGAGCATTGGCTTTCTGCTGAGCCTTACGCTCCAGTTCCTTGTTCAGCCGCTCCCGGAAGAGGTGACTCTGCAAGTTGGTGAAAAGGAGGTTGTATACCTTTCCGTATTTCCACTCCAGGATCTCGTCCGGGTCCTTCGAGTAGTCCTTGGCCAGTGCAGTGATGGTAGCCATCTCGCCAACCACCATGGAGAATTGGGCAATGCCGGCTGCCTTTTCCTCAGCACTGGGCTCGTACTTGAGCTCAGTCTGTTCTCGTTCAATCCAGTACTTAATGCCCATGAGAACCTCGTACCAGTACTCGACAATTTCTGAGGTGTTCCTCAGGCTCCATTTGACGCCAAGACATTGCATGCCTTCTTTCATCTTGTCGATGTCGGTCATCTCCTTGTCGGTGATGATCCGGCCAAGCTCTATGCGTTGGCCGAACGTCATCTGACCGCCTTGTATGTCGATTCGCTGTATCATTTTATGTAGCAGTGTTTGAGACTCCAATAGGACTCAGGAATGTCCTCGACTTCTACTTTGCTAACGATGAACCTGAAACCCGGACCCATGTCAGGATACGTCACACTCGACTTCTTCCATCCGTCCTCTTTGGTCCATGCGTAGTCTACAACAACGTCCCCGGTTTCATCCAAACTAAGCTGGGCAACAAAATTGTCTGTTTGCGAGATGGTGAATGCCAGTAGCGGGAGGCCCATCTCATGAAACAGGGATTGGGTCCATGCCGGGGGATAGACCGGCACGGGCAAGTCCTGTCGGTCGAAGAATATAGTGTGCCCCGATAAGTCAAACCCGGGCTTTACCACTTCAAGGAGGGGACGCCAGATTTTGTCCTTGTAGGCATCCAAGCACCAGTCCTGTTTGAAAGTGAACTCCAGTCCGACACTTACTTCGTTGGCGTCGAACCTGGCAGACGGGTACAACACCCGAACGGTGTTCATGATGTCGGGATATTGCTTGACCAGTTGTGAGTTCTTGAGCAAGTAGAGGAAAGGCCGGACCATCTGCTCCTCGATTTGGTTCTTCAACTCCAGACGGCCGATGGTGGGAGAATTCTTGCTGAACTTCGTATCTCCTTTGTAGGCATTGTTGGCCATCGGCTCGAACTTGCAGAAATAGACCTGCATGATGGTACGCTGAGTGGGATAGCCCCGATATGGCGTATCGTAGTAGCCAGTGGTGGGCTCCTCAACATAGACAAAGTCGGACGACGTCTGATTGCCGTCCGAGTCTGTCACGAACCTCTCCATCGTATCCACTTTGACGTTCAGCATTCGAGCCTGGTCACACTCAAAAACGGCCAGAGGATTGACCATCTTGACCATGTTGCGGATGAGGGTTATGATGTCCAGTATCATCGTTTTGCGGGAATTATGATTTTGGCGGACTTCATGCCAGTCGCCTTCGGCTTGATCTCAAATATCATTCGCATGATGAGCATGTCCAGGAAGTCTGGTGACCTGCCGAGGAGCTGCTTCATGGTGTCCTTAGAGATGAGCTCTCGCTTCTGCTCAGCGGAGTTCGTGTTCTTGGACTTGAGGACCGTCATCTCCTGCTTGATCTTCTCCTGGACCTCGAGAGAGCAGATTATGTGGATCTGACGTTTGTTGATGAGTTCTGCCAGCTTGAATGCGCACTCCGACTTGATGTTGTTGTACGTCTTGGAGTCAATGGCTGATTGTCCTCCGTGGAATTCCCGGATGCCTTTCAGGTAGCTCTCCAGGTAGAACCCAAGTCCGTCAGCGTCCGAGACGATACTGGACCGGGGGACTTTCAGACCGGTGGCCAATTTGGCGATCTTCTCCTCCATCTCCTTGCCTTCCGAGAAGCCTTTGGCGATGGGGATCCGGCAGACCATGCCATCCCAGGTTCCAACCACCCAACTGTCTCGTCCTTTTCCAGCAAGGTCAGTGCTGATGAACCTGTTACCCGTCGGGAGCACGAACTCATTGCTGAACATGTCGCACACTGCGTCATAGTCTACCAGCCAATTCGGGTCGTCGTCATACTCCCAGTTGCCAAAGACCAGTCGCTCGATCTGCGACTGGGTCAGGTTCCGGAGAAGCCCCTCAATGTACGTGTCTGGGAGAGTCTTGTTGTCCTGGGGCAGAGCTTTGACGAACCGACGCCAAGGGGGCAGCTTGTTCTCCTTCCATGGCTTGTAGTAGTCCGTGTAGAGGAAATTGTTGGACGGGTTGCAGGTGATGAGAAGTTTGGGAGCCAGCTTGTAGACGTCGTTCTTCCATCGACCGATGGAAGCCTGGAGGTTGGTCTTCGCCTCGCGGATAAACTCGCCACCCTCTTCGATCCATCCCCGAGTCATCTGCATGGAGCCGAACCTCTCGTACATGGGATCACTGGGGTTGTACTTGGCGTCGATCAGGTATATGCGGCTTTTGTTGTACAACTCGAAGAAGTTGTATTGGCCATTAAAGTGGTAATAGTTCTCCGTGATGCCCCAGTGGGCAAATACCTCGTAGATGGAGGGGATTGTGTACCGGACCAGGTCGGCAGCCGTCTTACGCGCAATAAAATAAAAGGTCTCCGGATAGGTGAGGGCATCGCCGGCTATCAAGGAACACCCGAGGTAGGATTTGCCAGCACCTTTCGTGCCGGCATACAGAATGTCAGTGACCGAGTCATCAAGCCATAACCGAGCCACTTCCTTCTGCTTCTCGTTGCCTTTGGTGTCAAATTGAAGCCGGCGTCCCATTTTATTTTACCTCCATTCCTGTTATCTGTTCGAGAGTGATGCCTCCCGTCAGGTTGACATTGGTCTTGCGTCCTTGAAGTACCTGGATAAGGCTGGCAGCGTACTTACCAACCAGTGCTCCCTCAATTTGCTGTGAATTGATGGCGTCCTCGATGGTGCCACCAATTGCAGCTGCTACCGGGTCTCCCGTGAGCTCCTCATACTCAACAGGATTGATGCCAGCGAACAGCCTAAATGACTCGATGGTCATCGGGCGGGAAATGTATACGCTACAGTCTTCGCCATTCTTATTCTTGTGAGCCTGGGAGAAATAGTTATCCTGCATGAATTTGCAATACTCGATGAATGCAAAATAAAGCTCCTCCGCATCGGTGGGCTTTACAAATTCTCCAGCGTCTCGCCTTTTCTGTCCCTCCTCCATATAGGCGAGCGGACTCATTTTATATGTGCTTCGTGCCATGCCTTAAATATAATCAAACCTTATACAAATTAAAAATTTATTTCTGCACAACAATCCCCGGAGCGTTTGGCCCCGGGGATCTTTATTTATTCGCTTACGCGAATGAGGGTCACGCCGAACCACAGAAACTTGACCGAAATGCCATTCGGCCAAATCATGCCTTCGTGGACCGTGGCGATGGACGGGGTCCAATTACAGTACTTGGTATTGATCTCCGAGTACAAAGCCCAGTTCTTCCCGAGCTGCTTAAAGTGTTTTGCTTTCATTCTTGAAAATTTTTAGTTTCGTATGCGCGAGTGCCGTCCAGTATTTGTGGGTCGAGAGAAGGCCCAATTTGGCAACAATTCTACTGGACCAATTTGGCACCAGTTCTACTGACTCTACCAGTTCTACTGATTCTACTCGCCTACGGCTTCTTTTTGAACTTTTGGATCCGTCTCTCCGCTCTCTCCATCTGCTTGATGGATCGGCTCAATTTCCGTTTGGGACTAATCCACCATTGGCGGATCCCGCCGAAAATCGCGAACAGGCCGATGATGGCCAACAGGTAAATTGCAATCATTTTTTACGCCTCCTTTCTAATTTGGTTTGTAGTTTGCGGACCTCAACCCAGTCCTCGTGCCGCATCCATTCCGGACGGGATAACAGAGTAAACTGACCCCGTGCTATTTGCATGGTGGTCTTTTTCAATTTGCGGGCGTAGTCCAGGACCTCCCGCTCCTCTTTTGAATAGATCCCCAGCCATCGCCGGAACACTCCAAGTTTCCCAGTTGGGGGTAGCCCCAATTTCTCAGTTTTTTCCATAATAAACAATATTTGACCAGTAGTAAACAATAAAATTTCCTATTGTTTCTCACCTAAGTGATTGATATTCAATTGATTAGGTCCCCAATTCTCCTCCCGAGAAACAATGTAAACAATGTTTCTGTGCACTCTATTTTGTGATTTTTCATTTCCTAAATTGGTCATAATTTTCCTCATATTTCCTATTCAGGTTTTCCTCCTAAATTATTGTTTACATTGTTTACAAGGGCCTAAATCATTGATATTCAATCGATTATCGAGAAACAATGATTGTTTATTATTGTTTCTCATTGTTTACTGCTGTTTTAATTTAAGTGATTGATTATCAATGGTTTGGGATTCTTTCCATTGGAACAATAAACAATAAACAATAGGGGTCCCCCGGATTTTAGGGGAGGGGCTGTCGAGATTTTTGCCAATAAACAATGGAACAATGGTTTTATCAACTTTTGGGGCCGGGGGTCCCCCTGATTTGTAAACAATGAAACAATGGTTTGACCAACTTTTTGGGCCGGGGCCATGGGGAAAATTGTAAACAAAGAAACAATAAAACCATCAACTTTTGGGGCCGGGGGTCCTATTCCCCCGTGGACCCAAAGCCCCCCACTCCTCTCTCAGTCGATTGCGGGAAAAGCTCGGCCTCCGACTCGAGAACTTCCACCCCGATGTAGAAGACAGGCATCACCAAACCCTGAACCAGCTTCATCCCCGGCTTGAGGATGACGGGATCCTTGCCGACGTTCATGACGTGCAGATGGATTTCTCCTTGGTAGTCTTCGTCAACCACGCAGGCTCCGACCTGGAGCTGGTGCTTGGTGGCAATACCGCTCTTGTTGAACATGATGAGGGCACACCCTCGGGGTATTCGAGCTCGAATACCCGACGGAATGTTGATGCTTTCGCCCGGCCAGATCTGTTTGGCTTCGAAGTCTTCCGGGATGTAGAAGTCCAGCCCGGCGGACAGACCCGTTCCTCTGGTCGGGGTCTTGACGTTTCTTACTTTTACGATTTTCATTTTTTAAAATATTTTTCGAGACGAGCTCGGTGTGTTGTGCCTGATGAGAGCGATGCTCCTTCTATGAAATTATACCGAGTGTGAAGAGGCAGCTCCTGGAATGCCTTCTTGAACGGTTGGCCTTCCGATTCGAATATCTTGCCCGCGGGATTTCCAGGGGTGACGTCTTTCATTTTTCGAGACTTGATCCACCACAAAGCCTCTTCCCGATTTATGGAACGTATGGAAGGTCTAACAGACCCCTTACGGAGCGTCATTTTGAACCACTGAGCCTCCGTATTGGAGTCATCTTCTTTAAACCATACCCGGTAACATCCGATAGCTATTGCCATAAGTTGTAGAATATTTCGTGACACTTCTTGCGGTACGCCATCGGGTCCTGTCGGATGCTCCGACACTTGAGAGGCTCTTTGGGTCGGTCGAGAATCTCCTGAGGCAGGACGTCGCTGAAAGCATCTTTGAGAATACGCTTGTGAGTTCTGTCCTCCCGGGGCAAACGGAGAGCGAACCTGACAACGTCATGTCCCAGGAATGGTGACCGGAGTTCAACTGTGCTCCTCATGGAAGCCCGGTCAAGCCGAGGCATGTGGTAGAACGGAAGCTCTTGGAACACGTCTGAGAGCTGGGAGTCATAGTCATCAACTCGGCGATAGCCTCCGAAGAGTTCGTCAGCTCCATCCCCGGTCAGGATGACCTTCTCCTTGACCTTCTCCATGAGTCGGAACTGGGGGATCATGGAGCCCAAGTCGATGGGGGTTTCGTTGTAGCGGAGACACCTCTCCAGGCAATCATCATCGGGGATAGGGCCAAGAGAGGTGATAGAAACCCCTAAAAATTCGGACAATAGCATGCCAAATTTTGATTCATTATTCTCCACCATATAGAGATTAACCCCCAGGCCCATTCGATGAAGAATAGAGGCAACTATGGATGAATCCAGTCCTCCAGAAACCAAAGCTCCGACCGGGACTTTAGAGTACATTGCCCGGCGTTTTACGGACTTCTCGACCAAGCCCCGGAGGACTTCGGCGAACTCGGATTTGGCTAAATGACTCCGTTCCCCGATCCCCCATCTGTAGTAGTCCCTCCGGATAATGGTGGGCTTCACCTTCATGTCATCGAAGGAATAGACAGTATTCGGCATAATGCGCTTAACATTGTTCCACGGAGTCCGGTCATCCCAGTTGTAGCCCCATTTGAACACTTCCGACTGGTAATACCGGTCGAAGTCTTTGAAGTCCGACACCAATGGGGTTATCTCCGAGCAGATTTCCCCGAATTGGTTGTAGTAGAGTTGCTTCTTTCCGAGAGGGTCGGTGAAAGCAATAATTTGACCCTTCCGGTACCAGCATATTGCCCACATGCCATCCCAGTTGTTGGCTTCATAGATGATGTCTTCGAGACAGTTGATCCCCGGAACCTGAGCTCCGAACAAGTCGCGAAGATACTCGACGTCGCTGGAATACCTCGTAGGATAGTTGTAGATTTCCCCGACATAAAGGAGCCACCCATTGTTTCCGGCTAACTCTATAGGCTGAGCCATCCGGTCACCTGGCTCAGTCTGAATGGGCAAACGAACATGACCGAGGAACCATCCTCCTTCGGCAATCTGGGTGAACTCAATGCCCCGATGCTTGATCTGGTCAATGGCGTTAGCCCTTCTTGCTATACTTATTCCGCACATATCACTTGAGTTTGTTTTTGAGAGCGTCCATGAGACAAACGATCCCTATTCCGATTATTACTGCTATTGCCAGCCCAATGATGATGGGCTCCTCACTTCCTCCTGTCATGTCTTTTCTTCGAATTTTCGAGGATCTGTTGTGCCTTTTTCTCAATCCAGTTGGTGTAGCACTGGCTCCCCATGTGGAGCCCAGTCAGGAGCTTCGAGCATCCCGGACAGAACATGCAATCGTCATATTGCTGATGAGCTTTAGCTCTTGCGTCTTCGATAGTCATAGCTTAATATATTACCCATTTTGAAAGATCCTCGTTGTATGCATGGAGGGACCCAGCGAAGTAGTGCAGGGACCCCTTCTTGAGAGAGGGATAGGTGGCTGCTAGGATGTTGAACACGTAGTCCATCATGGCCTCCGTCAACCAGATGTCAATTGCGAAGTGCTTGAAGAAGTCATTGCTCCGAATGTAGTATATAACGTGGAGCCGGTTGTTCCGGATGAGGAACTGGTAGCTGACGGAGCAAGGTACTCGGGTCAAAGCCCCGGCTGTTGCCCGGGTGTCCTCCGGCTCGAAGATCATGACCATTGCTCGTCTGGAGTGCGGGTCGTCCCGGAGAGTCATGATGACATTGTCCAACTGGTGGATCTCGGGTCCCTTGTGGAAGATGTGAAGACGCTCCGAGTAGGTGTAGTCGAAGCGACCCTCCTGCCGGGTCTTGCTCACCAGCTTCTGCCACAAGTCCCGGCGGATTTCCCAGCTCTTACCCGGGTTGACTCCGTTCCGGTCAAGCCGATCGGAGAGCTCTGCTCGGCAATACTTCTCGATGAGCTCGGCCTCGTCTTTGAACATGAAGTCGAGCATCTCACGTTTGCCGAGATACGGCTTCGAGATGACGAAGCTCACCCCGATGAGTTCCTTGGTGAGCCGGTCGTCCCCGCTGAGTTCCTGGTTTTGGTAATGGTTGACCGGGACCGTGATGCCGGAAACCTTGAGCTCCCGATCCATCTCCCGGACCATTTCGAAACAGTCTTTGAATATTCTACCCATGTCAGTATTTGGATTTAATGCGAAACAGATTTACTTGATACTTCAACGACCAGAGCTCCCGGACTTTGTCTTCCGTGACACCTATGCTCCCGAAGAGCATAGCGAACATTGCCCAGATGTTCCAAAGTCTCTCCTCGAAGACCACCAAGTCAACCATGTACTGAGATTGTCTCCACTCCCGGTTCTTGAGGCAGTTGGCAGCCAAACCTATGGTCTTGATCAGCTCCAGGATGTTCTCCTCGAAATTCTCGTCGGCAATATCCTTCCGGAACCCGTATGTGTGACCCCAAGCAAAGTCCGGGGCCATGCCGTACAGCTGGTAAAGCTCGAGCATAAAATTGAAGGCATCGATCAGCTCCTCCAGCACGTGGTCCTCCTCGTTTTTGTCCTTGGCCTCCATCGCTTCGGTGAGCTCCTCGACAATCTGCCAACAGAGTTTTTTGAAAAGCTCCTGATCCTCCAAAGTGTTGATGTCAAAGTTCGCGATGCGTTCCTTGAAATATGGTCTGTACATGAGCTGGAGCTCCCCCTGGAGGGCATAAATCTCCTCCCAGCTCTTAATGAATGGCTTAAAGTCTTGTGTATTCATGGCTTGATGTTTGAGAATGGATTGTACTGTTCCGGATCGTTTTTGTGGGAGTAGTATACGGCTATTCGGCGTCCCTCTTCGGTGAGAACATGTTTGATCTCGTGCACCTCGATGGGACTGACCCGGATGAAGTCTACAGCCTCCGAAATGGTTGAGAAGTACGTAGGTACTACCCCCGGAGCTTTTAACGGCTTGGGGTCTTCGAGTTCGTTGTTGATGGCCCCGATTGTGGCTACCATGTCAAGGAGGTTGTCCTCCTTGTGCGCATTGGATTCACGTGCCATTTTCACTGCCACTTGGACCCAAGACACGTCAAGAGCGGTCAGAGGCTTACCGGTAATGACTGAGGCGATCTCTGCGGCCTTCTGGTTGCATTCCATGAATGGTCCGTATTGTCTCTCCTTTTCCTCCGACCGCTCATTGATGATTTGGTCAGCGTGTTTAAGTATGTTACTCATGATTTTTAGTATATAGGTTAGACCCCGGGGAGGGACTCGAACCCTCCTGTACCACTCCGGGGTGCCAAGTGGAGTGACGGCTCCACTTGGCGAGGAGTTCTGACTTACTCCTCAGCCGGTGCGTTCTCCGGCTCGTTCTGTTCTGCTTCCGGAGCTGCTTCCGGAGCTGCCTTGTCAGCCTTCTTCCGGCCGCGCTTCGGTTTCTCCTCGGGAACCGGTGCCATCTCGCCGAGCTCCAGGTCCTTCGAGTCGATGCCCTTGCCCCAGACGTGACCGTCGTTGGTCTTGATTCGGTACTGAATGAAGTTGTTGCGGGGGTCGAGACGAACTCCGATGATGATGCCGTCGGTCTGCTCCTTGGTCTTCGTGCAGATGAACTTGCAGAAGCGACCGATGTTGGTTTTGGCATTCTCGAGGTTAGCCTTTGCCTCCTCTGCCGATACCTCCTTTTTCAGCGGGCGGGGTTCCTTGGGCTCCTTCGGAGTCTTTGCCTTGCGAGCCTTCTTCGGCTTCTCCTCGGCGACCTCGTCGTTCTCCTTGATGCCGTTCTCGGCTTTGTACTCCTCGGTCTCAGTGGCGTTGTAGACAGCGCCCTCCTCTGCCGGATGTTCCTGAGATGCTCCTCTCGATGCGAGGATGGATTCGATGGCGTCAAGCTCGTCACCGGTCTTGACCTTGGCCAACTTCTGAAGAACTTTCGAGCTGTAGCTCTTGTACTTTTCGATAAACTTTTCCATAGTGTTTAGTTGTTAAGTGTAGTGTAAAAGTAAGAAAAAATGTCCAATTAAAAAAATTTTTCACCAGAAAAATTGAAATTATTTCAATCCAATTCGACTGTAATTAATCCCTCGCTTTTGTGTATTCCCACGGGATGCTGATTCCAGTTCTCCGCCACTCCCTTTTCCACACACCTCTCTGTAAAGTTTTAAATTTTCCTCACTTTCGGTGAATTCTCTTTTGAAGTTTGCCCATTCGGTGTCTGCTTCCAGGAATTTGATGATCTTTTTCATGATATTGTTTGTTTTTGTTTGTATCACAAATATAATACTTCTGCGACAAATACTACGATGTTTTGCGATATTTTTTCATATATTTTTCGACCCTCGCTTTTACAGCTTCCATGAGAGCATCCTGTCCCCGGGTCTTCGCTTTCTGGGCTCTTATGACGTCCTGGTCCACTGTCTTCGAGCATACCAGTTTATTGACTATAACAACCTCCTTCTGTCCTTGTCGGTCAAGTCGAGCATTGAACTGCTGCTCCAGCTCAAGAGAATAGGTCTGCCCAAACCAGATGATGCGGTGTCCTCCGGCTTGGAGGTTGAGCCCATGACCCCCGGAAGCCGGGTGCATCAAAAGAACCTGGATTTTGCCAGCATTCCAGTCAACGATGTCCTTCTCCGTTTTGAGTTCCCGGGGCTTATACTTGGCGAGAGCCTTCATGAGTCGGTCCCTATCATGCTGGAAGGTCCAACCTATGAGGACCGACTGTCCCCCGGCATCCTCAATGAGTTCCTTCGTGGCTTCGATCTTCAACGTGTGCACCTCGTGAGCCACTCTCTGTTCATCGTACACTGCTCCATTGGCAAATTGGAGGAGCTTCGTGGACAAAGCTGCTGCATTGACAGCTGGGATCTCTACGGCGTCCCCGAGCTGATCAATCATGCTGAGAACTTGTTCCTCCTCGAAGGAGTCATAAGCTTTTTGTATTTCCGGAGGCATCTGGATCTCGACTATGTTGTCGATGCGCTCGGGGAGGTCGAGGTAGTCCTTAGCTTTCATGCTCATGCAGATGTCCCCGATCTTAGAATATATCCGCTCCTGATTCTCTTTGGATATGTCGTACGAATATACAATGTGCCCGTTTCGACGGCCAGGCTTAAAGTAGTTGTCTCGATAGTGTGATATGTATTTGCCCAAGCGCTCTCCCCGGTCCAGGAGGTACATTTGGGCCCAAAGGTCCATGAGACCGTTAGGTGCCGGAGTACCAGTCAAACCTACTACTCGGGAGAGTGAAGCCTGAACGTGCTTAAGAGCTTTGAATCGGATTGACTTGGGATTCTTGAAACTGCTGAGCTCGTCGATGACCACCATGTCGAATGGTAGGCAAGATCCCCCGTAGAGTCCGCATAGCCAAGCCACGTTATCTCTCCCGATGGTGTATACGTCTGCCTTCTTGGCGAGAGCCTCACGACGTTGACGTTCTGTTCCAATGATGCGAGACACTTTAATGTGCTTCAAATGGTCCCATTTCTCGACCTCCTGTGTCCAGACTGATTCGGCTACTCTTTTGGGAGCTATGACTAACACTCGTCGGACCTCGACCTCTTTAAACATGAGCTCGTTGATGGCTGTCAAAGTAGACACTGTTTTACCCAATCCCATGTCCAGGAACAGAGCACAGTGCGTGTGGCTTATTATGTGGTCAACAGCTTGTAGCTGGTATTGATGGAGATCATTTTCGGTCATATTCCAATGCTAACATTTTACAACCCATGGTCGTGTCTATCACCTCGACCCGAAAGCCCATTGCTTTCAGTTTCTGGTGCATTAATGTCTGTATTTTTCTGGGCTTTTTGCCGAATGCTTTCAACTCAACGAAAACGACTTCGCCACCGGGGAACAGACAGAGCCGGTCAGGGAGGCCAGCATTGTGAATTGCGGGGAGTTTCAAACACCAGCCACCAACTCTCTCCACCTCAGTGACGAGCCGTTTCTCAATCGAGTTTTCGCACGTAATATTTTTGCTTTCCATAAATGGGGAAATTTTTAGTAGACTTGCACGGTTCCCATTCGGGCATGCTCTTCAACAAGTCATTGATTTCTCGGGTCTTATACCGGTCCATGTCCTCCCTGTTCCGCCCAAGACATTCGCACCATATCTCAGCAACACACACGTAGTCTCGGGGGGTGGTCCCTTTGGGGTTTAACTCATCGACCAGGAAGTCTCTTCTCTGGTAGAGGTCCATTGAGTCCCAGTTGTCCGGGAGTTGACGTTCCAAGTACGCCTCAATGATGCCTTTCCGTTCATCCGACTCGCTGTGCGAGCTTTGCTCATTTTTGGCTATTTTTTCTGCTTCATGGCTCAAATAGAGTTTCTCCTTGGACCGGTACAGTACAACTGCCTCAGCCCATATCTGGTCTATCTCGTCGTCCAGTTCCATGAATACGTCTTTTTTGGCATTGTTGGGGACCACGTCCACTGGCATGAAGCGTCTGTTGCCAGTGGGGTCTCTCAGGAATTCGCTGTCGTTGGTGGTGCCGAAAAAGACGCATTGCCTGGGATATATCTCAGAAGTTCTGGCATACGCTGGTCGGAATGAGTCTTCGGACTTAGATATGAAATGCTTCACTGACTCAACCTCCGCTTTGCGGAGACCGGAGAGCTCAGCTATTTCAATAAGCCATGCCCCCTGGATCTGCTCGAGAGCCTCCTTTCCTTGGACTGTAAGGAATGTATCGCTAAACCAGGATTTTCCCAATTTTTTGATGAACGTACTTTTGCCAGATCCTTGAGGTCCTACGAGCATAAGCACAAGGTCGAATTTGACCCCCGGATTCATAACTCTGGCAACTGCTCCAACCAGCATCTTGCGGATGGCTTCGCGAGAGTAGATATTGTCGTCAGCCCCCATGTAGTCAATCAGGAGTTTGTCCACCCGTTGGATCCCGTCCCATTTGAGGTCATTGAGGTAGTCCAGAATCGGGTGGAAGTGGTTGCGTTCAAATTCCAGAGCCATGGCATCGTCGATCTTTAGCGAGGACGTTATGCCATATACGCAACCCAAATAGTTCCTGACCCCGGAATAGTCTACGTTCTTGACCGGCTCCGGCTTAACAACCCGACGCCACGGGAGATTCCCGAAGACGTACCTCTTCCCGTCAAAGTCGTTTTGTCTGAACAGTCTTTTGAACCGGGGATCGTTTGCAAATATGAGGTTGAGGTTGGCATCCGACGAGAGGTACGCTCCCCGAGTATCAACCTCCAGCTCCTTCATCCACTCGACGCTCTCAGCCTCCGGGTCAACCTCCTTTTCGACTACTTCTTCCTGAGTCCGGTCATGCTCTGGATCGGCAAACTCGTACTTGGCACTGTTGATGTGGTCGTTGGCAATGGTGGTCTTAGTGTCGGGGTCATTGCGTACGAACTCCTCCATTGCTGACACACTTGGCAACTTCGACGAGGGATCCTTTACCTTGTCGTCAAGGTGGCCGAATTTGTGTATGCGGACCAGGTCAAACGCATTGCAAAGTTTACCCCCACACGGGTCAGTTCCATGATGGGAATAAGCGAACTTGTCCTCATACACGATCAGACCAGCCGAGGCGCTGCCTTTTGTGTAAGTGTATCGGTCTTCCAATGCTGACGGGACATAGGTGTCGGAGAGGAAGGTCTCTATTGCTTCGGGTATGGAGTACGTCCTACAGAACGCTCCTATGAGCCCCCTCTTTATGGTTGGGTCCTCCTGCTTCTTAACGGCTCTGTCGACAGCTTCGAAACGGGACGAAGCTGTGGGCCAAAGTGATGAGTCCTTCCAATCGGCATAGGAGTTGAGGACCTCGTCAGCATCAATCCATGGACCGTCCTGAACCCTAAAGTAGTAGTCCATGTCCTTCGGCGTAGAAGGCCAGAACATGAGTCGGTTGGTCTCGAAAGTTGAATTGTCGAAAAGGTCTATGCCGATTATCCCGGCAATTTTTCGGCTTATAGCCACATACTCATCAGCCGTGACTTCTCTGCTCAGTGGCATTATTAGTCGGTACCGGGGAGACGCATCCGAGTGTTTGTGAGTCCCATGCAGAACAGCTGCATTGTCAAACTGGAGAGTAAAGTCATCCCAGAGGTCTTTGTGGGCAAAGTCCAAGTCGAGTGTCATCAACTGTCTGTGGACCACATTGGCCGGGCTTCTTTTGCCTCCCCTCAGGTAACCTCCAACGTATCCGCCTACGTCCTTTATTTTGAGCTGGTCTTCCTTGCTTGCAGAAACAAACTCCTTAAATGTTTCAGTGGTCTTGTTCTCCTCCCCGAGTCGACTGACCAATTCAGACCATTTCAGTTTCTTGTTGCTCCATACTTTTGATCTTGCACTCAGTCCGATTGCAATATCAAGTTCCCCGTCGTATGTCATTAGTCTTTCTTATAAAATTTAGTAACGTATCCGTCTGCTTTGAGAGGCAACCCCATTGGCAAGCAATTCAGCCAAGGAAGATCCTCTCCCATAACTCTACACATAGTTTCCAGACAATCCCCGGCTCGATCTTCGTCTACCTCTGCAATGGCTTCATCGTGGACGTGCATTACTATTTCGAAGTCTTTCATAATGCTTAGTCTGTACATTGCTTCGGCGAGAAGATCCCGGGAGATTGCCTGGACTATGTTCTCCACCAGTTTGCCCCCGTAAGTCTCTACCTCAGTCCATCCTACTGACTGGACCATGCCGTCGTAGACAATGCCAGTCTGCCCGAACCTGTTGGGTCTCACCCGGGGATTTCTGTAGTATAATTTTCTCCCAGCTGGGAGAGCTATTGTCAAATTGGTCCCGTCATGTTCAAAGACGAGACAACTTACTTTCTTGGTTTTCCTGGTCTGGACGCACTCGATGGCCTTCTCGTTCACCTCCGCCCAAAACTCAACAATTTTAGGATTGGCTCGGCGCCAAAGAGCTACGATGGAGTACATTTCCTTTTTGGACAGCTTCTTCTCTTTGTCCATCTTCTCCATTGCGTTGACCGATCCCTCATATCCGAGTGCTAATTCTGCCGTCTTACCACGCTGTCTGAGGTCCGATCCTTTCGTAACCTGCTCAATGGGAACCCCGAACATGAGTGATGCTGATGCCTCGTAGATCTTGCCATGAGTGTTGAAGACGTCGAGTCGCCATTTCTCCTGGGCTAACCAAGACAGTACTCTGGCCTCAATAGCACTAAAGTCGGCTACTGCAAACATTTTTCCTTCCGGGGCTATGAAGGCTGTTCGGATGAGCTCCGAAAGGACATTCGGGATATTGCCGTAACACATTTCTATAAGGTCGTAGTCTCCTTTCTCTACCATGCTTCTGGCGAGGTCCAAATCCTTCATGTGATTCTGGGGGAGATTCTGGAGCTGAATCATTCGACTCGACCAACGTCCTGTTCTGTTGGCTCCGTAAAACTGGAATAGTCCATGGGCTCTCTGGTCTTTGGCAGCGCAGTTGAGCATAGCAATATACTTCTTAGTAGAAGTCTTCGACAAGGCAAGCCGTCCCCCGAGAACCTCTTTGACCAAGTCGGGAGCATCCGGGGTATTTTTAAAATATTCTAGAATCTCAGGTTTGCCAAGTGCTGGGAACTCGAGCCCGAAGTTGGTTTTGAGCCATGTCTTGAGCTGAGCTAAACTGTTAGGATTGTCCAAGCCCGTTAGCTCCTTCATCCGGTCGGTCATCTCCTCCGTGTACACCTCATCAAAAGAGATGGCGTTTCCGGCCATGTCTAAATCGATCAAGATGCCCCGATCATTGATGCTCTGGTCTACCAGGTAGTTCCGGCGTTCGAACTCCGGGAACGGGAATTGATCCAGCTGTTCCACGATCTCGCGTTCTGCAATCACGTCATATTCGGCATACGTCTTGAACTCGTTCCACTTGTCCGGGTCGTCGTCCGGCATGTTCCGAGTCCTCATCCCGTTTGACTTGGTTGGCTTGCACGGGGAGCAGAAAAACCGGATTAAAGCTTTACCGGTCGACTTCTTCCCGTGCTCTCCGAGGACCAACGCCTTGGAGAGTTCATCCAAAGCCAAAGGCAGTCCGCAATAGGCTGCTTTAGTCATTGAGCAATACAATTGATCAACCGGGATAGGTAGTCCTATACGCTTAAATACGAGTCTCTCAAATACTGCGTTGTGCGCCCATTTCTCGATCCCCGGGTCAGTTAAAGCGGAGATGAAATAATCGGGGAGCTCCTCTCCTTTGGCCAGATCTATCACCTGAACGGGAGAGGTGTCAAAGGCGAAAGATACTATAAGGAGCTGAAAGCCCCCCGATTCTATGTATTTATAGGCGCCCGTGGATTTAATGTCCTCCGGGCTATATGTTTCTGTATCGAAATATAAGCGTCTCGGCATGTTAATTATTGTTAAATTTGTTGCTGGGCGGGGATTCGAACCCCCTAATCCCAAATAAGACCCAGCATACCAACCTACATAAGGTCGTCGTCCCACGGGTTCTGGCCGAAGTCCTCTTCTGCAGAAGATCCCCCGGAGAGACGTTCTCCGTCAGCCAACTTCTGGAGGTTGTTCAGCCCGCAAGCAACGCCTTTGTTGCCATTCGTGTTGAAAACGTAGAAGTTGATCGACGCCCGGCCATAGCATCCGGAGTAGAAATCCTCTTTTTCGATGATGGGGTTGAGGTTGACGTCCACGATGCCAGGACGGTTGTCCGAGTTGGCATTGACGAACATGTGCCCAGCATACTCCGGATTGTCCGGTCTTTCGGTGTCCCCGTCACGGAGGGGGTTCTTCCACGTCGGGGGAATCTTGCCGCCCAATTTGGCGATGCCTTCTTTGAGAGCCGTGTCGATGGCCTCCTTGACCCGAGACAGAGTTGCCGAGTCAGTCTTCGGGATGAGAATGGACACCGAGTATTTTGCTCGGTCGGAACCCTCCATTGCACGGGGTTCCCATACGTTGGCGTAACTGAACCGGACTTTGCCGGTTACTACTTTGGTTGTTGCACTCATAGTTGTGAAGTTTAGTTATTGGAAAAATCGAGTTTTGCTTGTTCAATTCCCATTGCCGGACGCTTGTCAGACTCGGGGACGAGAGTGGGTTTGCCGGGAGCTTTGATGACGAGGTCCCCGACCAGTGAATCGAAGTCCTTTTTGAGGAGCTTCTCGATTGCCGGGATTCCGGCCAGTTTGACAACTTGGAACTGATCCGGGGTGTAGTCGCATGCGGTAAGAACTTCCTGAACTGCATTCTCGTCAGTCCATTTCCGCATTGACCTTCCTTCTACTACCTTATATCCCGGGACCTTCTCGCCCGAGATGGCTTTGGAGAGTAGGTGCTCAGATACAGCATTTACCCAATCTTGAAGCATGGGTGCTTGCTCGAAAATCTGAGCGAGCTCCTCGGTTGTCAGGAGTTCAGGTTCTTTAAACTCGTGTTTGGCCAAGTCGAGATTGTGGTCTGCCATCTTGCGACACAAAGCTTTGACTTTACACCACCTGCACCAGTGCCCGACTTGTAGTTCCCCCTCCCCGGAGTAAGCAAGAGCTGCTTTGGGTTTCACTACATCCTCACCCCATTTGTAGAGGTCTTCGGGGGTAATCTCCCATGACGAGATTCGCTCCTGGCGGGGCTGGACTATAGTCAACTTCACCATGTTGATGTCGTAGACCATTTCAAATTTGGACAAGGCTCCGAGAGCATACAGCATCAACTGAGCATTGTTCTCAGCGAAAACCGGCACGCCAGTGCCAAACTTGAGGTCTATGATCTCCATGACCCCGTCAGCGATAATGCAAGCGTCCCCAGTGCCGAACCCTTGTTCGACCCAAGCCGAGAAGTCCAGTCGCTCCTCCAAGAGAACGAGAGCGTCTTTGGTTTTCCGCAGAGCTTCCGTATATTGGTCCGTTACGTACTGGCAATAAGCCATTACGGGCTCATCCATGGCCTCAGTGTAGAGGTCACTCTTCTTCAGCTTCCGGAGTTCAGCAGACGTAACGTCAACAGGCGTTATGAGGAACCTCGCTCGGAGGTAACATTCTGCCATCTCGTGAGCCAGAGTGCCCTCTTCGGCATACTTGGAAGGCTTACCGGTTTCCTCAACCTTTTCCTCCAGTCTAGCACTGGGGGTGCAGTTGATCCACCGGTCTGCCTTTGATGCCGAAAGCATGGCGTGCTTACGAGATGAGTGGTTCGGTGTTCCCATTACGCAAGGTCTTTGAGGAATTCGTAGAACGAGTCGTAGTTTCGGGCATCCAATCCCGTCACATTCTTCGCTCCCAGTTCAGTGAGCTTTGCCCGGATAGCTTCGCGGTGATTGTCCACCTTACTTGCCAGGAGAGTCCGGATGTCCTGAATGGAGACAGCGGGGTCAGAACCCAAAGAGGAGTTCGCATCCATCGGCATGGGTTCGAGTTCCTCAGTCTTTTTGGGGACTGGAGCCGGAGCCGGAGCTGGCTTCTTCACGTCCTGTGCAGGGACTGATTTCTTGACGTCAGTCGTCTTAACTGTCACGGGATTTGCTCCGATAACCTGACAGATCTTGCGGACCATTTCGAGATCCTGAGTTTCTTCGAGGTTTGCCTCGAGCTTAATTTCTACTTTCATTGGCTTGATGATTTTTGATTATGGTGTTCAGAAGTTCAATGTACTTGCTGAGAGGTATAGCCGGGTCATGGAGAACAGTTTCATGAAACAGGGATCCGAGGTGGAACACCTTCGTCTCTCCCGTTTTGACCGATAACTCGGCTCTGTAGTTCCCGTTTGTCAGAATACATGTCTCTCCTTTAAACTCGGAGTTCCATGCTCCTCTGTAGAGATCGTCGACAGATACCCGGAGCCAAGCTGCTAATCGGGAGACTTGCTCCGAATTCAACAAGGTTTTTCCGTTGAGAACCCGGTTGAGAGCTGCTCGGGGGAACCGGTTATCGGGGAACAGAATTTCTGCCACTTCTTGAAGCCTGAGCCCTCTCTGTTCAATTAATTCTCTGAGATTGATAGTCATTGTGTTGTCCATGTTGTTTATCCCAAATATAATCAATTTTCTCCTGATATTGAAATTTTTTCAATCTTTTTAATGAAAAATGTTTACCTGGTGAGAAGGTAGACCACCTGAGCAATAAATATGCTCCTCCTGCTGGGGTTGACCCGGGCATATACTTCTCGTAGAGGCTCAATGGCTTTCTCAAGCTTGAGGTCCTCTCCTTTCTTCTTCAACTCCTTGAGAGCCTTATATACCCGGGTCCTTTCCTGCCATTCCCGAACTTCGGCTTTGTCGTTCCACCAACCAGACACGGGGACAAATTTTGAGCTGAGCACATAGGCGGATTTTCCGTCCTCCGAAAACGGCTGTTGAGTGATGGCTCCCGGAGTACAGTTGGGGTTGATCTTCTTCTCGAACGAGATTGGCTCCATGTATGTAGGTCCCTCCCCGGGAAGCTTGTCCATTTTCATGTAGTGGAATCCGAACTCGTCCTCATACTTGAATACTACGTATTTTTCAATCTTTTTCATGTCTATATGTTTAAGGGCCTTGCGTATATTCTGCATTTCTCGCCGAAGTAGATAAATGTCTGACCGCTAACTGCAATGTCTTTCAGGTCAGTCTCAGTGTAAGACTCATACTCGCCTTCAATGTTAATTCGAGTGGCTCCTCGGGAGTTAGCCAAAGCTCTGAGGGAGGTGAAGACCCCCTTAACGTATCCCGTTCGAGTGACGATGAGGAGTACTGATTTTATTGCTCCCATAGTTGTGTAGTTTGTATCACAAATATAGTCAGCATACTTTTCCGTTTGTTTTGAGAAGTCCCATCATGACAATTTCGAGAGGGTTGGGTGAAGCTGGTTCTGACTGTCTTTGGTCTTCCACCAATTTCTCCCACATTGAGCCAGCTTTAAATCCGATGAATGCCAGGAGCTTCTCCTTTCTTGTGAGAGGTTTGTCGCTTTTAATGCCTAACCGGTCAAGGATAGTCTCAATTCCCTCATTGACAAAATCCGACTGATTGGTAACTGATTCTCTGTGAATAACTCCGAGGAGAACCTCTCCCACATTGCTGGGGTCTTTCAGCTCCTTGGATACGATTCCGTTATAATAGTTGTCCGATTTGGGGTCCGGATCTGCCGGGAGGTCCCAGTTGAATTTTTCTTCCATGTTTTACTATTCGTTAATTCCATACTTACCGCAGACGTATGCTTCGCCAGTCTTGAAGCCCATGCAGACGAGAAGAGCCTCGCGTTTGGTCAGTAGTTGTCTCATTCCGGTGGCTTCGTTTACTACCTTGACCATCTCCAACAGAACAGAAGAAACATGACTGACTGTTTCATCGTCAAGACTGTTAACTCGCTCCTGCATTTTGTTTATAAGCTCCACCACTTTGTCCGGTTCAACCTCGGGACCTATGAGACTTGAGAAATAGTCTTCTCTGATTGCCGGCCGTGCCGGAGTGCTCCATTCGATTTTTTCCATAATAATTGGCTTGAATTTATGTTCCCTAATGAATGCTTCTACGTGTTCTATTTTCTGCTTTTTTAATTCCATTACCTGATTGAGGACTAACAGATACCCGTCCTCCGTAGTTACTACGTCCAATCTGGTTAGCTGAGGATTCATGTATGTGGTCAACATTTCTGAAAGCCTTTTCGTTGGATGAGGTCCTGGAGCTCCTCTTCTGTGTAGCAGGTGGAGATGAACCCATTGCTGAAATAGAGGTCGAAAGCACCCGAAGGAAGCTGGGTAACCTTAAGTCCTAAACCGTTGCTGTTGATGTAACTTGTAGTTGTCATTGTCTTATCCTTTTGTTTGTATCACAAATATAAGAAAAGTTTTTTGAAGTAAAAAATTTTTTGATTGAAAAATGAGAAAAAAGTTGGGACCCCTATTTTGGGGGTCCCGGGAATTAAAACTGTTTGAACCCGTAGTGGTTGAGTTTATGCTCCAGGAGCTGGGGTTTCATATACCCCATGTCCAACCCGGTTCCTACCATATTTACGAACGGGATTCGGCTGGTGATGAAGACCTCCATCTCTGATCCCCCGGGGGTCCTGTACCTATTAATAAGTACGTGCTCCTCCGTGAGGGGGTCAAACCTGTCTTTTACATTGGCTGCCCATTTCCGGGTCATCCCGTTTTTCAGTAGGATGGTCCTGAGTTCCGTCATGGTGTAGCAGAAGGTGTGGACTCCGTTGTTGAAGGTAAGGCTGAATGCCCATTTGAACTGCCCGGAGGAGAATTTGTTGATCTTGAGTTCGAGTCCTTGATTGTTGGTGTAGGTGATGGTTTTCATATTGTAATTTGTTTTTGTTTGTATCACAAATATAATACTTCTGCTGCAAATACTACGATAAAATGCTGGAAAAATAGCAGAGAAACAATAAATTTTTCATTGTTTCTCACCTAAGTGATTGATACCCAATGGATTAGACCCTAAAATCACCCCCGGAGAAACAATGTAAACAATAATTCCTATATAACCTTTTTATAGGGGGCCTTATCCTCTTTAAGAACACTATTATCCAATATTAGAACACATATTCCTTATTCAGGTTTTCCTCCTAAATTATTGTTTACATTGTTTACAAGGGCCTAAATCATTGATATTCAATCGATTATCGAGAAACAATGATTGTTTATTATTGTTTCTCATTGTTTACTGCTGGTCCCTGCCACGGGGGCCAATATCCCCGGCTTGGAGACACAAAAAACCCGGGCTCCCCTAAGCCCGGGACGGAATAGTTTCCTAAAATTTCCAGCTAAAGCCAACCTCATACCCCGATCGGGTCAGCTCGAAGTCCCGCATATAGGATATATCTACTCCGAAATTCCTGTAATATATGCCTCCCCCAGCCCCAACCTGCCCGAATGAGTTAGCCGAAGCTCTCAGAAAGGGGGACCATTTCTGGGACCTAGTTTCTTTGATCTGTTCTCGGATGGGGATATACTTGTACGTAAGATGCTGGAGAGTGTTGTATTGGACTGTAGCCTCCCAGTCAAATTGGCCAATTTTGGGATCTTTGAAGAATGTTCCAGCGTATTTCCTGGTCGTATTCCAGTCCAATATTGTCCTTTTTACGCTCTCCAGAGTATCCACCTCCTTTTGGTCCTCCCCAAAACCCCCTCCATTTGTGATTTCTGGGGGTGTTTGGGGAACCTTTTCCTCCTGGCCCTTATAGATATATATCAATTTGATTGGATTCCTAAAACCCTCCCATTTTGGAACCAAATCCGGGACTTTGACCTCCCCCTGAATTGGGGGTAAATCGACGTACTTTATAACGGTCTTTTCCTCGACTGTTTTACGCCCGATTATAAAGCCTATACCTACAAGAACTATTGTGCAGAGTACTCTCTTTAGTAAGTCCATATCGTGTCCTGCGGGAGGGTTTTAGAAGCATCTACGTGGATAAAATTCCCGTCGATGCCTATCCTCCGGATCCGCAATGCAATGGCTGCCCGGAGGATCTTCATCCGATTGGGGCCCGAGGCACACCGGATGTCCACTGCCAAACCTTCGGTGTGAGCACTGTTGCCGGACCGTCCTTTGGCCTTATCGTGTTCTTTGGAACGATAAGCGCAATTGAGGACGAGAGGGATGCCTGCCTTTTCACGGAGGTCATCCAGGAGATCGAGGAAGCCCTGGTCCATGTCTTCGATGGAGCAAGACGGATTGCATCGCTCGAATTCTTCTGGCTTAAAATACTTACTTGTCTTCATGGCATTCAAAATCTATTTGAGTTTTCTTGCTGACCGATCTCTCCATGTATGACCGGAGAGCTCTGAATATGGGGTGATTCGAAATGATTGCGGAGTTCTCCAGAAAGCTCCAAAACTCAGTCCCGACCACAAAAGCAGCGAAGAAGTTGGCAAGGTTGAGACCCCCCAAGTTCGGGAGGACATGCACGTCAAGCATGTAGGCCATGCCAATACCGATAATGCTGAGTCCCAACTTCCAACACGTGTCCCACATTTTCTCGCTTTTGAACACATATTTTTGATGGGCTCGTTTGTGGCGCTTGTAGTCAGCAATATTTCCAGTTATGAAGTCGACGATAATGGCAATACAGACACAGAGGATAAGGACCTGGACCGGAGCTAAAAGCCCCCAAAACCCTACAATGCTCCCGCATATCCATTTTCCCGCTCTCATGACTTCCTCCTCCATATCTGTTAAACTTATAATTTATTACGTCCTATAATCATTTTACGAGACGGGGACTCCTTGTATTCAGTACATGGAGTCAGTAACCGCAGAGCTTTAAGGTGATTTATAGCCTTCTCGAGGTAGGCTTCCCCGATGTTCCGTGCTTCGTTCGAGCTACGGATGATGATGTTGTCTTCTACTCGAGTGCTGAATTCGCCATCTTTGTACCTCACCCCGAAGGCAGTGGGGTTGATTGGATTGTTGACGATGAATCGGGAATACGCAATGTATGCAATGGCGATCTTGAGTCCTTCGCTTCGACCATCCCCGGAACAGCCACCATCATAATACCCGCCTTCCATGGCGGCAGTGTACTGATCTTTTGTAATGGTTACGTCCCCGTATTGGAAAGGACCGGGGCCGGAAAAGTCTGTCTCGTCGAGCCATCTGTAGAGATTGGCTCCTATGGCATCCACCAGTCTGAGAGTCTCAGCCTCCCGGATATATGGCTCCAGTCTGGCCGGATCGTTGATGTTCTCGGCTATCGGCCGAACATTCCGAAGGTCGTTAGAGTTGAGTATCATCGGGCATGAGTTTTATAATCTCCTCGTCGTAAAGCCCATAAATGAGCTTGAGCATGTTTCTCTTCTGAACAGTGGAGAGCATCTGGTCCCGGATAATCTCCAGTACCTGAGTCATGTTGTCCTTGCCAATTCTGTCTGCTATAGACTCGCCGGCATTGTAAGTGAGAGACTGAATAGCGAAGTCGGGATTTTCCAAAGGAGCCCACCAGTACTCAAAGATCGATACGAAAGTCTCCTCCAGCTGCTGACGCTCCCGTACTGTAACAGAGTTGTAGTACTTGTAGGCATTGGTCATGAGATCAGCCCCAAAGTTAGCCCCCACGTCAACAGCTCGAAGAATGGGAGGCTGCTTGAAGGCTTGACCAATGTTCTCCGGGATGACTCTCTGCGTTACTTCGAATGCTTTGTCATAGTTCTCCCCGGAGAACCTTATGAACTGGGGCACCTCATCTTTGGACTTGCACTGTATGTACCACAGTTGAGAAGTGTTCTCGTCTCCTTGAAACTTGTTGAGCTCTTTCTGGGTCTCATTGACTTGGGACTGATCTTGAGTCTCGTCCTTGATGTCTACCAAGATCCCAGCTGACAAGAAGTTGGAGCATGCGTTTCTACCGGCTACATTGGCAAGTGCTTCCTCAGTTCTCATGTCTGTCATCTCAGCGATGAAGATGGGGACCGGGTAAGAGGGACTGCCTTCGGAGTCTCCGGAGAAGTAGAGGATCTGGCCATTGTAATTGTCCCACCCGCCAGCTTCTTCTACCTGGTTCAGAATAACCTCCGGATCCGGGTTGAAGAGGTGAAACCACTCAATGTCGGACGGGGACCACCGGGACCTCGTCTTGTCTCGGTGACCCCAGTCAGGATGATATGCCGTCCGGCCAATGAATCCACCATCGTCTGCCTTCGCAAGTCGGAGAGACTCGAACGGAATGTGGTGGATCGAACTGACGCGGAAGTTCATATTGTAGTTAACATGTATGGCGAACCCATGCCATAACGTGAAGTCTTTGCATACCATGCGGAGGATCTTGTCGAGCTTCTCCCCTTCTTTGTTGACCCGCAATTTGTAGATACCCGGATCTTTGAATCCGTGACCGTATACGAAGTCATTGTATATGCTCAAGCAGGCATTGCCGGTCTTTGAAGCCTGAACAATCTCGCTGACTGTCTGGGGAAAGTCGTTGGTATCTCCGTATGTTTGGATGCCATATTGTCTCCAGTCCCGGGATTCGAACTGAGGAGCTGATTTGATCTGTGCAACTTTCATACTGGCGTAATTTTAATAGTAGGAGGGACGGGAAGCGACCCCGTCCTATTACCAGTCCTATTTGGACCCTCCTTTTTTGGCTCCCTTCTTGGGAGCCTCTGAAACGGGATTGACTATCCGGTTGTAAGCCTCTTCGATCTCCCCGGCAGACATTTGCGAGTCTGCATAGGCTTCTTTGATGGCTTCCAGATCCATCCCGGCGTCGATGAACTCCTTCACCTCGGTGTCGATGTCGGCGGGCTTCTCCTCGGGCTTCTCCTCGGGCTTCTCCTCGGTCTTCTCC
>ENA-OYYW01000075-OYYW01000075.1-human-gut-metagenome-genome-assembly--contig:-NODE-75-length-34092-cov-4.818521_pt1 | contig 34092 bp, 18 predicted proteins | sample MGYA00243254_ERZ653459 | MGnify/ENA primary metagenome ERZ653459 (study PRJEB26926, sample SAMN06164952) | human gut metagenome | biome: ENVO:00009003; feature: ENVO:2100002; material: ENVO:00002003...
ATCCCGAACTGGCCGGCGTGCGCTTCTACGCCTTCTTCACCAACAACGAGTCGCTGCTCAAGATCCTCGGCACGCTCAACACCGACAAATCGATGTCCATCCGCGAACGCAACGACGTGATCTACATATCCCGAAAGAAATAACCGCGAAACAGCAACAAAAAACTACAACATTAAAACTTCAACCTATGAAAAAACTTTACAATCGAACCGCACTTTTCCATGCGCGTGCGATCGTGGGTTTGTTCGCACTCTGCCTGCTGGCGCTTCCCAGCCCGGCTCTGGCGCAGGCGATCGACCTCAAACTCACGAATGTAACGGTCAAGGAGGCCATCGAAGCCCTCAATCAGCGGGAGAACTACTCCGTGGCCATCAAATCGGCCGGCGTCGACATGCAGCGCCGCGTCAGCATCTCGGCGCAGAACGCGTCGATCGACGAGGTTCTGGCCCAGATCTTCGCCGATCAGGACATCACCTACACGATTACGGGCAAAAGCATCTCCGTAACCAAGGCCGCCCCGAAGAGTCTCGCCGCGGATAAGAACCAGCTCAAAGGCGTGGTGAAAGACAATCTGGGGCTGCCCGTTCCGGGTGCCACGATCATCGTGGACGGCACCAACAACGGCACCACCACCATGAGCAACGGCGACTTCTCGCTGGAGAACGTCAAGCTTCCGGCGAAGCTCGTCATCTCGTTCATCGGCTACCAGCCCCGGACGGTCGAAGTCAACTCCTACGCCGCCATCGACATTACCCTCGTGGAAAGCTCGGCGGCCATCGACGAGGTGGTCGTGGTCGGCTACGGCCAGCAGAAGCGCGTGAACGTCACGGGCGCCGTGGGCACCATCAGCGGCAAGGACCTCAACAACCGTCCCGTGACCAATACGGCCGCAGCCCTGCAGGGCGCCGATCCGTCGCTGCTGCTGACGCTCGGCAGCGGCTCGATCGAAGGCAAGAACTACGACGTCAAGATCCGCGGCGCAGTATCGCTCAACAGTGGCAGCCCGCTGGTGCTCGTCGACGGCATCGAAGCGTCGCTGGCGCAGGTCAACCCCAACGACATCGAATCGGTATCGGTGCTCAAGGACGCTTCGGCCTGCTCGATCTACGGCGCCAAGGCTTCGGCCGGCGTGGTGCTCATCACCACCAAGAGCGGTAAGGCCGGCACGCTGAAAGTCAATTACAACGGCCGCTACGGCGTGTCGTGGAACACCACCTCGACCGACTTCATCACGTCGGGATACGACTACGTGAAACTCACCAACGAATTCTGCTACCCATCGAAAGGCTATGTGGGCTGGAACTACACGGACGAGGAGATGCAGATGCTCTACGACCGCCGCAACGACAAGACCGAGCATCCCGACCGCCCGTGGGTCATCACCGACAGCAACGGCAAATACCGCTATCTGGGCAACTTCGACTGGTACGACTACATGTTCAAGCGCAGCCGTCCCGAAACCGAGCACAACATTTCGCTCACGGGCGGCAACGACAAGATCAACTACTACGTCAGCGGCCGCTACCTCTACCGTGAAGGCCTGTTCAACCATGGCGCCGAGGATATCTACAACGGCTACTCGTTCCGCACGAAGATCGCCGCCGAAGTAACGCCGTGGATGCACTACTCGAACAACATCAGCATGGAGGTGACCGACTACAAATACGGCGGTTACTGGGAGCAGGACGGTTCCGAAGAGCTCAACTCCAACGGCATCCTCTTCAACGTGGCCAACAACATCAGCCCGACGTTCGTTCCGGTCAACCCCGACGGCACCACGTTCGTTTATTCCAACGGCATCCAGTTCGCCAACTCGCCGATCGCCAGCGGACGCGGCGGCGTATTCGCCGACGGACGCAACAAGAACTCGCGCAAGAACAACTACTACATCATCACCAACCGGGTGACGTTCGACCTCACGCGCAACAAGGATCTGAAACTCAACGCCGACTACACCTACCGCCGCCGCGACAACCTCGGAGCCTACCGCTCCTATCCGACGGCCAACACATGGAACGCGACGCAGACCGCCGTGGTCGATTTCACCAACGGTTCGATCTACGACTTCTATCAGGAGGACCGCTACTACTATAACGGCCATGTGGTCAACGCCTACCTCGATTACGGCCACTCGTGGGGCAAGCACAACTTCTCGGCCGTAGCCGGCGGCAACTTCGAGGACTTCCGCTCGTCGAAACTGAGCGTCCGCCAGAAAGGGTCGCTGAGCGAGAAGCTGAGCTTCATCAACATGGCGCAGGGCGAGATCGAACGCTGCGTCGAGTCGAATACGGCCTACCGGACGCTGGGTTATTTCGCCCGTGCGAACTACGACTACGCCGGCAAGTACCTTTTCGAAGTATCGGCACGCTACGACGGTTCGTCGCGCTTCGCCGCCAACGACCGCTGGGGCTTCTTCCCCTCGGCATCGGTCGGATGGCGCCTCTCCGAAGAGCCGTGGCTCAAACCGCACGTCGAAGGGTGGCTGGACAACTTCAAGGTTCGCGCCAGCATCGGTTCGCTCGGCAATGCCAACATCGACCCCTACCAGTACCTCGAGACCATGACCGCTTCGGGCAGCGCCTCGATCGCCAAGTCGTCGGTCATCATCAACGGCCAGAACGTACCTTACACGTCGGTGCCCAGCCTGATCCCCGACGACATCACCTGGGAAAAGGTCACCACCTACAACATCGGCCTCGACCTCGACCTGTTCCACAACCGGCTTTCGTTCACCGGCGACTACTACCGCCGCAATACGACCGACCTCTACACCGTCGGCCCGAACCTCCCGCAGGTACTCGGTAGCGCCGCGCCCTACGGCAACTACGCCAGCCTCAAGACCAAGGGATGGGAGCTGAGCCTTTCGTTGCGCGACTCGTTCAACCTGGGCGGCAAGCCGTTCAGTTACAGCATCAAGGGTATGCTGTGGGACAGCCGCAGCTGGATCACCGACTACTATAACGAAACGGGCGACCTGACGACCTACTACAAGGGCATGGAAATCGGCGAGATATGGGGTTTCCGCACGGCGGGCATCTACGCCAGCAACGCCGACGCCCTGAACGGCCCGGCCTACAACTTCTTCAAGAACGGCGAGATGTTCCGCGCCTATGCCGGCGACCTGCGCTTCGTCGACGTGGACGGCGACGGCATCATGACCAAGGGCAACCGCACGCTGTCCAACCACGGCGACCTGGAGATCATCGGCAACCAGTCGCCGCGCTACCAGTACAGCATCAACATGTCGCTGAACTGGAACGGCATCGGGCTTTCGATGCTGTGGCAGGGCGTGGGCAAGCGCGACTGGTACCCGTGGACGGAGTCCGGATTCTTCTGGGGCAAATGGAACCGCGCCTACAACTCGCTGATGAAGACACAGACGGGCGACAACGTGGTTCGGATCGACAAGAGCACCGACAACTGGCGCGTCACGAACATGGACAAGAACCCCTACTGGACACGCATGGTATCGCTCGCCGCCAACCGCAACGACGGCCCGCTGACGTGGGAGAACGACCACTACCTGCAGGACGCTTCGTACATCCGACTGAAGAACATCACCATCGACTACACCTTCCCCAAGCACATCTGCAAGAAGCTGCGCCTCGAGGGGCTGAAGGTCTACCTGTCGGGCGAGAACCTCTTCACCCACTCGCCGATGTTCAAGCACACGGACATGTTCGACCCCGAAGTCATCACCAGCGGCGACTCCGATTTCGCGGCCTCGACCACTTCGGGCCTGAACGGTACGGGTAACGGCTATTCCTACCCGATGCTCAAAACCGTGACCCTGGGTATAAACGTAACATTTTAACCGACAGCAACCATGAGAAAGATACTGCTATATACGCTGATGACCCTCGCTGCCGCGGGAATGGCCTCCTGCGAGGATTTCCTGACGCGCGACACCTACGACCAGATCGGCAGCGACGAGTTCTGGAAATCGGAAACCGACCTGGAACTCTATGCCAACGGTTTCATCCAGAAGATGATCCCCGGCGACGGAACCATCACGCGCGGCGACATCTATGCCGACTACTGCGCCGTGGACATCCCGACCGACCTGCTGCGCCCCGACGGCAACGTCTCGCCCGACAACCAGACCGGATGGGCCGAGAGCAACTGGACGAACCTTCGCCGCGTGAACTACATGCTCGACAATATGCACAAGTGCAAGGGGCGTGTGAGCGACGAGATCTACAACCACTACGAGGGCGTCGCCCGTTTCTGGCGCGCCTGGTTCTACTACGACAAGGTGCAGACCTTCGGCGCCGTGCCCTGGTACGACTTCACGATCGCGGCCAGCGACAAGGAAGCGATGATGAAACCCCGAGACAGCCGCGAGTACGTCATGGACAAAGTGCTGGAAGACCTCACCTTCGCAAGCACCTACTGCCTCTCCGACGCCAAATTCACGAAAGGCTCGGCGCTCATCAACAAGTGGGTGGCACTGGCCTTCAAGTCGCGCGTCTGCCTCTATGAAGGCACCTTCCGCAAGTACCACTCGCGCGAGCCGTCGTCCGACAAACCGTGGCAGGCCGAGTATAACGCCGACAACAAATTCCTGCGCGAGGCCGCTGCCGCCGCCAAGGAGATCATGGACAAGGGGCCCTATTCGCTCGTCACGGGCGATGTGAAGACCGCCTACCGCTCGCTCTTCACCAGCGCCGGGCTGCTCACGCAGGAGGTGATCTTCGGCCGTGAGTACAGCAAGGAGCTCTCGGCGTTCCACGAGACCAGCTGGTACTACTATTCGCCGACCTACGGTGCCAAGATCGCCATGACCAAGAAGTTCATGAACACCTACCTCACGACCCGGGGCACGCCGTTCACCGACATCGACGGTTACCAGACCATCGACTTCATCCGCGAGTTCGACGGCCGTGACGCCCGCATGGCGCAGACGGTCATCAGCCCGACCTACAAGATGAAGATCAGCGGCCGCGAACGGCTCTATTCGCCCAACTGGAAAGTGACCCGTACGGGCTACCATCCGATCAAGTGGTCGATCGACGACGATGCCGACAACGTGCTGTCGAAGGCCGCGAGCTGGAATTCGCTGCCGATCCTCCGCTATGCCGAGGTGCTGCTGAACTACGCCGAGGCGAAGGCCGAGCTGGGCGAAATGGACGCCGCGGTATGGGATCAGACCATCGCGCAACTGCGCAGCCGTGCCGGCGTGACCCCGGTCGTCCCGGACAAGGCCGACCCCTACATGGAGGCCTATTTCCTCAATACCGTGACCGACAAGTGGATACTCGAAGTGCGCCGTGAGCGCGGCATCGAGCTCTGCCTCGAAATGGGGCTGCGCTGGGACGACGACATGCGCTGGCACATGGGCGACCTGCTCACGAGCGACAACAACCCCTGGACGGGCATCTGGATCGGCAACACGGGCTACACCTACGATTTCACGGGGCAGAGCACCGACGACAACGGCGATCCCGTACCCGACTTCTACATCCGCCCGGGCGAGGATACCGAACATTCGATCGCCATTTCCAATACGGGGGCCAACCAGACCTTCTCGCTCAACGCCGCGGGGAATATCGTCTGGGAGTACAAGCGCACGTGGGGCGAAAAGAAATACCTGCGTCCGATCCCCCAGACGGCGATCACCCGCAACCCGAACCTCGAACAGAACGCGCTCTGGAAATAAGCAATAAAAAACTCAGGATATGAAAACGAAAATCATGTTATTATGCTGTATGGCGGCGACGCTGATGCTGGCATGCAGCAACGACAAGTCCGGCGGGCATGACGGCGACGAGGGAGTCGAAACCGAAGTCAACGGCACGCAGCTCGACGGCAATACGACCCTCTACGGACTGGTGACCGACACGTCGGGAAACCCCATCCCGGGCGTGGTCGTGTCGGACGGCTACGGCTGCGTCACGACCGATGCCAACGGCGTCTACCAGATGGAGCGCTACAAGAAGGCGCGCTTCGTACATTACAGCACGCCGGCAGGGTATGCCATCAACACGTCGGCAGACAACTACCCGCTCTTCTACGCCGAGATCGTCCATAAGAACATCGCCGACCGCCACGACTTCGTGCTGACGCCGCTGCCGGCCCCGGAAAGCGATTTCACGCTGGTCTGCATCGCCGACCCGCAGTGTGCGACCACGGCCGAGATCAGCCGCTACGTCAACGAGACGATCCCCGACGTCGAGGCTACGGTCGACGCTTACAAGGCCAAGGGCACGCCGGTCTACGGCATCACGCTCGGCGACATCGTCTTCGACACGCCCGACCTGTGGAGCAACATGAAGGAGTCGATGGCCAATCGCAACCTGCCCGTCTTCCAGACCATCGGCAACCACGACCATCTGCAGACCGAGACTTCGGACGACAATGCCGCGGCCAATTTCGAAACGCAGTTCGGCCCGCGCAACTATTCGTTCAACCGCGGCGACGTGCACATCGTGTCGATGGACAACGTCCTCTACGAAGGCAAGAAAAAGTACAAGGGCGGCATCACCGACAGGCAGCTCGAATGGCTGCGCCAGGACTTGTCGCACGTAGACAAGGACAAGCTCGTGATCTTCTGCGCGCACATTCCCTTCCGCGGGGGTACGAGCGTGACGGACGAGAGCCACGAGAACTACGACGGCGTGCTCGACCTGCTGGCCGAATTCTCCGAGGCGCACATCATGATCGGCCATACGCATTACCAGCAGAAATACATCCACAAGCGTAACGGGAAGACGATCCTCGAACATGTCCACGGCGCCGCCTGCGGTGCGTGGTGGACGGCGAACCTCTGCGCCGACGGCACGCCGAACGGGTATGGTGTCTACGAGATTTCGGGCAACACCATCGCCAACCAGTACTACAAGTCGACCAACAAGGAAGCCGACTATCAGATCCGGGCCTATTCGGCCACGCAGGTGTTCGGCAAGTCGGGCAGCCTCACCTTCGGCTGGGCGGCCAACGCCCCGGCCATGAACGATGCGAAGTGCATCGTGGCCAACGTATGGAACTCCGACGCCTCGGGCAACTGGAAAGTCTCGCTCTGGCAGAACGGCACGAAGGTCTGCGACATGACCCGCGTCAAGACCTACGACTACTGGGCCTATGCCTACCACGTGCTCTATTACAGCAAGAGCGTGGGCACGACCTGGGGCAAGAACCTCGACCACTACTATTACGGGAACCTGGCGTCGGGAACGCCCGGGGCCGCCGATTTCGAAATCGTGGCGGAGGACGGCATGGGCAATACCTACCGCACCTCGAAGCTCCAGACCGACTTCACCGGCTTCTGACCCTCCCGCTTCCTAAAAGCGATGCCGCGCCCAAAAAAAGGGCGCGGCATTTTTCCTGCCGGTTCGCAGGCGCGGTTGCAGGCATGTCGCTTCCCGGGCGCAGGTTCCTCCTTCCGCCTTGCGGGAACCCCGTCGCCGCCCCTATACGGCGGCGTTCCGTCCCGGGCGGTCAATACCAGCCTTCGGTCTGCGTGAGGTTATAATTCCTGCTCATGGCCGCCTGCGTGATGGGCCACAGCAGTATGTTGGGGTTCTTGTCGCGCTGCGCCGCGATGTCGGCGCTGTACTCCCATATCTTGTCCGTGCGCAGGAGCATCCACCAGGTGCGGCCTTCGCCGACCATCTCCCTGAGGTATTCGTCGACAATCGCCTGCAGGACGGCTTCGGGCGACGTGTCGGTGTAGTAATCCCTCCGCCCGTAGGCCCTTGCGGCCAGCGGTGCCAGGGCTTCGAGCGCACCCGCGTAGTCCTTCCCGTAATAGCGGGCTTCGGCCGCCATCAGGAAGGCTTCGCCGTAGCGGTAAAGGATGAAATCCGAGTCGAAAATGCGTGTGCCGTTGTCCACGCGCCCCATCAGTTTCTCCGTCCAGCCGATCCTGCGGCCGCCCGTGCCGTAATCGGCCGTGCGGCAGGTCAGCGCTGCACGCGTATCGGCGGGGTCGGCCTGCAGCAGGGCCCGGTAGGTGTCGGTATACCACCACCACTGGTTGCCCCCGGTGGTGGGGACGGGGTTATTGCGGTAGGCCGCTTCGACGTAACTCTCGTTCCAGCCGAGGTAGTAGGCCGGGCCGTTCAGGGCCTCCGACACATCCTGGTGCACGGCGAAAATGACCTCGCGGCCGCATTTGTTCGACGAACTGAAAATATCGGCATACGCGGGCTCGAGCAGGGCGTCCGACAGGCCGAGTTCCCCGAGCGCCTCTTGGGCCATCGCCAGGTAAGCCTCGCCCCCGGCCTGCATACGGTACATCCACAGAGCATAGTCGGCCTTCAGCATCGCCACGGCGGCCGGCGTGGCCACGGTCTTGTCCGACGTATCGGCGACGTACCTTTCCGCGTCGGCAATGTCGCGTTCCACGCGCATCAGCACTTCCGAGACGGGGGTGCGTCCGAGGAACAGCTCCGTGTCGGTCGATTCGTAGCCCCAGAGCGGCAGCGGGGCATCGCCCCAGATGCGTGCGATCTGGAAGAAGCAGTACGCGCGGATGAAGTGGGCGTTCCCCAGGCAGAAGGCCCGCGGTTTCTCCTTCAGCCCCATCGCCGGGACATGCCTGATGACCAGGTTTGCCTGGTTGACCGTCGTGTAGAGCGCCGTCCAGTCGGCATACTCGTTGACCGAGCTCATGGTGCTGGTGCGCACCTGAGACTGGTCGACGCCGTTGAGCGTGTTGTGCGTCCCCGGGCCCCACAGCCCGTTGCGCAGCTCGCCCCAGCAGAGGTAGACGTCGTTCATGCTCTTGAGCGCGCTGCGCAGGTAGACGTACAGCCCGTAGGTGGCCGACGTGGCGTCGCTCTCCTCTTTCCACATGTTGCTGGCCGAGAGCTTGTTGTCCTGCATGATGTCCAGGTCGCCGTGGCAGCCGCCCGCCCCGTATGCGCAGAACAGCAGCGCGACTCCGGCTATAGTCTTTCCGAATTTCGTTTTCATGGCAGTAGGGTGTCAGAACGTGAGTTTGGCCGTGAAGAGCACTTTGCGCGTCGGCGGGTAGGGACTGAACCCGGTGTCGTAGGTCGACGACGCGGTGTAGAGGCCGCCGGTGGTCGCGGCCTCGGGCGAGACCCCGTGCACGGCCGTCCAGTAGCAGAGCGTGTTGCCCGAGACGGTGAGCGTCACGTCGCTTATGTGCAGTTTGCGCAGCCACGCCTTCGGGAGCGACCACGAGAGCGAAACATCGCGCAGGCAGAGGTAGTCGGCCTTCTCGACGAATATGTCGGACGTGCGCCCGTAGTTGCGGTTGCCCCAGTCCGTATCGTTGGCCGTGAAACGGGCGTAGCGCGTGTCGTCGCCCGGCTGCGACCAGCATTTTTTCACCTCGTTCACCAGGTTGTAGTTGCAGTTGCCCATCGTCGACTGGAAATAGCGCATCTGCATGTCGTTGCGCACCGAATGTCCCAGGGCATAGTCCATGTAGACGTTCAGCGTCCAGTTCCGGTAGCGGAACGTATTGCCGATGCCGCCTGTCGAGTGGGGCAGGGCATACCCCAGCAGGAACTGGTCTTCGGCGTTGATGATCTGCCGGCCGTCCATGCGCGTCGATCCCGGACGGTCTTTCCACTCGTAGTCGCCGATGTCCTTGCGCCCGGCTATCTGCCGCCGGTCGCTGCGCCGGTAGCCGCGCGACTGCGTGTCGTACCGGGCCGCGTCGGCCTCCTCCTGCGTCTCGATGATGCGCTCTGCGACATAGCCGAAGATACGCCCCATGCGCTCGCCCTCGGCGATGCCCCCGAACTGGCTCCCATCACCGACCGAGATGCCGTTGATGCGGTTGCGGGGATTGCCGTTGTCGGGCAGTTCGAGCACGCGGTTCATGTTGTAGCTGTACGTAAAATCCGTCCTCCACGAAAAACCCTTGCGGTCGATGTTGACCGACGACAGAGACAGCTCCGTGCCGTAGAACCTGACGCGCCCCAGGTTGGTCGAAACCGAGTTGTAGCCCGTCGTATTGGGGAGGCTGACGTCGAACAGCAGGTCGCGCGTCTCCTTGTTGTAATAGTCGAGCGCCAGCGTGATGCGGTTGTCCAGCAGCCCGAGGTCGATGCCGGCGTTGAACTGGAGGGTCTTCTCCCAGATCAGGCCGTTGTTGGGCATCGTATTGGTCGTGGTGGTCGCGTTGCCGTTGTAGGTGTAGAGCGAATTGTAGCTGCCGTAGGTGTCGTACAGCCCGATCCCGTTGTTGCCCGTCAGCCCGTAGCTCACGCGCGCCTTGAGCATGCTGACCGCACTGTTTTGGGGCCAGAATCCCTCCTTGCTGACCACCCATCCGGCCGATGCCGCCGGGAAATAGCCCCAGCGGTGGCCTGCGGCGAATTTCGACGAACCGTCGATGCGCATCGTCGCGGCGAGGAGGTAACGCCCGCCGTAGTCGTAGTTCACACGCCCGAAATAAGAGATCAGGCACTCCCGCGTGCGGGTACTCTTCGGATAGTTGGCGATGTTCGAAGTCCCGGCGTCGAGCACGGGCAGCTTGTCCGACACGGCGCCCTGCACCCGCACGTCGAAGCTGTTGAGTTTGTCGAGCATGTATTCGTAGCCCGCCACGGCACCCAGGCGGTGCCCGTTGCCGAACGTACCCTTGTAGTCGGCATAGGCCTGGAAATCCATGCGGTTGGTCTCCGAAAAGCCCTCCTTCATGGGCCGTATGTTCGAGCCCGTCGTGGGGTTGTCCTCGACATAGAAATAGCTGCGCGTATGGCGGTTGTAGTTGGTGAACTGCCCGACCAGGCGCAGCCCGTCGAACACCTCCCAGTCGAGGTTGATCGTGGCCGTCGAACGCTTGATCGTCGACCCGGCATTGTGGTAGTAATAGGCGTAGTAGGCGGCCGGTATCGTCGTGTTGTTGGTGCCCAGCGCAGGCGTGCCCGCCAGCTCCTCGCCCGCCTCCTCGCCGTACCAGTCGCGGTGGGTGTTAGGGACGGAGAGCCCGCGTATGACCGAGTTGCGCAGGCTGAGCGGCGCGCTCTCGAAGGTCTGCTGCTCGATCTGCGAATAGTCGAATGTCGTCGAGGCCCTGAGCCGCCGCGTCACCTGGAAAGTCGTGTTGCCGTGGAACGTGAAGCGCGAATAGCCCGTCGTGATCCCGATCCCGCTGTCGTCCGTATAACCCGCCGAGGCGGCGTATTGGATGTTGTCGCCGCCCCCGTCGATGCCGACGTAGTAATTCTGCCAACATGCGTCGCCGAACCATTGGCTCTGCTGGTCGTTGTCCTCGAAGACGATGATGCGCCCGGGGTTCACCGGGTCTTCGACCCATTGGTAGCCGGCGGGAACCGGTTCGTCCGGCCGGAGGTAACGGGTCGTCCAGAGCGATTTGGCCGTATTGCCCGTGCCTGCCGACTGTTCGCCGCCCAGCACCGATGCCGGATCCATGCCGCCGCAATACCCCTCCATGAGCGCCGGACGCACCGTGAGGATGTAATCGCGGGCGTTCATCAGGTCGAACTTCGTGGCGGGCGACGCCCAGGCCCACTGCCCCTCGAATACGATCCGGGGGCCGAGGTGTTTCGAACCTTTCTTCGTGGTGATGAGGATCACGCCGTTCGACGCGCGGGAACCGTAGATGCCCGCCGCCGCGGCGTCCTTGAGGAACGAAACGGATTCGATGTCGTTGGGATTCAGCCCGGCCATTTCGCGGACTACGCCGTCGACCAGCACGATCGGGTCGTTCGACTGGTTGATCGACGATCCGCCGCGGATCAGGAATTTGGGGTCTGCGCCCGGTGTCGCATCGGTCGTAGCGACCCTCACGCCGGGGACGCGTCCCTTCAGGGCGTCGCCGACCGAATTGACGGGGATACCCTCCAGGAGATGCCCGTCGAATTTGCTGATGGCCGCAGTCACCGTCCTGCGCGACTGCGTGCCGTATCCGACCACCACTACGTCCTCGAGCACGGCTTCGTATTCCTCCAGTACGACGTCGATGGCCGACCTCGTCCCGATGCGTTCCTCCCGGTCGGCATAGCCTATGTATGAGAAAACGAGGGTGGCGTCCGGATCGGCGAAGATCCGGTAATTGCCCTCCGCCCCGGCCGAAACGCCCCGCATCGTATCCTTCACGACGACCGAGGCGCCGACCAGCGGCATCCCCGAGCCGTCCTTGACGCGCCCCGTCACGAGTACCAGCTGCGAACGCGCGGAATCCGTGTCGTAGGTCAGCACCACGATGCGGTCGACGACCTTGTAACGGAATCCCCGTCCCTTGAATACCTTTTCCAGGATATGTTCCAGCGGAGCCGCGGTTTCATGCACCGACACGTCGCCGAGCGGCATCTGCGACAGTGCCGATTCGTAGGAGAACAGTACGCCCGTCTGTGAGGTGACGGCCTCCGTGAAGGTCAGCACCGTTGCGGATCCGAGCGTGAGATCCACAGCGTAGGTCTTTTGTGGCGAGGCATTTCTGCCGTCATCCGTAGCATGGGCCTGCGGACACATGCCGGTCAACAGGAGAAGAAATACCAATTCCAGCTTGGGGATGGAATTTTTCTTCATATTTTAAGGTTCGTGAAGCGTGTTCCGGGTTGTGCGGTGCAAAAGGCCTGCGGTGGTCGGCCGCAGGCCCCGTATCATTCGTTGCGGATCACCTCGCAATGCGTTCCGGTCATGAACTCGACGATGTCGACGACCTCCTCGAGCGAATTGCTCCGCAGGTAGTTGATGTCGTAGCGTTTGCCGTCGTCGGGCGACATGATGCGTATGCGTACGCCGTAGCTCTTTTCGATGCCGGCGATGATCTCCGTGATCGTGGCGCCCTTCATCGTGACCAGGTTGTAACGCCTGGTCACATAGAGCGGCGCGTTGATTTCGGCCACCTCCATGTCGCCCATCCGGGCGTCGTACACGGCGCGCTGGTTGGGATGCAGCCGCACGAGGTTGTCGCCGCCGGGGGTTTCGAGGCGTACGGCGCCGCGTTCGAGCACCACCTCCGTGAACGGGTTGCCGGCGAGCGCCCGGACATTGAAGGCCGTGCCCAGCACCCGGATCGCCAGCTCGCGGGTCTCCACGACGAAGGGATGCCGCGCATCGTGCGACACGTCGAAATAGGCCTCGCCGTCGAGCCGCACGATCCGCTCCCCGTCCCCCTTGCCTACGGCATAGCGCAACTCGGTGCCGTCTTGCAGCCACACCTGCGTCCCGTCCTCCAGATGCAGGACGGCCACGTCGCCGGTATGGTTGGCATAGGACTGGAACCGCCCGGCTTCCGGCAAGCGCAGCCCTGCCAGCCAGGCTGCCGCGACCGCGATCACGACCACGGCTGCCGCAGCCGCTGCGGACATCCAACGCCGCCATGCGAACCGCGCGGGGCGCTGCATGGCGTCGTCGGCGTCGATACGCGCGTTGAGCCGCCGTAGCATGGCATCGCAGCGCTCGCCGGTGGCGGGGGAGATGAGCGTCCTGTGTGCGCTCCATACGGCCGCGACTTCGAAAAACAGGCTGCGGTTCTTCTCCGAGGCTTCGAGCCAGGCATATACCTCCCGGTCTTCGGCCCCGCTCGTCCGGCGGACGAGGTATCTGTATAGCAGTCCCTCCATGTCGGTTATGGTAGGGGTATCTGTATGGCGTTCCAATATGTATACTTTTAGGGTGTTACCTATACTATACAGCCATAGGCACAAAAATACCTAGTCTGTTTTCACTTTTTTTTTCGAAAAAGTGCATTTTTTCTGGAATCCCGGGAAATACGGGTCGAGGACGAAGCTGCGCAGGGCTAAAGGTAATAAAAATATCCGGGCTTCAAAGCCCGGATATCATCCCGGCCGTATCTCCGGCACAGGTGCCGGGCAGGATACGGAACGGTTCGGTCAGTTCCATTTGCCCAGCAGCTTGCGGGGGTAGTTCGTGCAGATGGCGTAGAGTTTGTCCTTGTAGGCCAGGTAATAATCCATGTCGACATCCAGGTCGGCATTGTATACGCTGAGCTTCAGCCCCGCATCGAGGAATTTCTGCACCGAATAACCGTTCTTGTTCACGGTCTTCCCCTCGAAATAGAGGTTTTCGGTCGAGAGGTTCGCCCACGGATAGCCGTAGGAGATGTAATCGGCCGGGTTGCGGAAGCTCATCCACCCGGCATTGCTGCCCACGGCGCCCGCCGCGGCGAGCGAACGCTGCCAGATGGTGACAGGGCTGCTCGAACTGATTTTCGTCGCATTGCCCGTGACGATGAACTCGCAGAAATTCTGCGCGCCCATCTCTTCGATGATCTCGCACGCCCTCTCACACGCCCTGGCCGAAGCCTCGCGCCCCTCTTCGGTCGATTTGCCGTCGATGGTAATGTTCTTCACGTCGAGCCACAGGCGCGTGGTTCCCGCCTCGAGCACCACGTCGATGAAGTCGGCCAGCGAGGGCAGCTGTTCCCCGTTGGCCAGCGTCCCGGCGGCACGCAGTTCGGCGAGCGTATGCTCCCACGGCTTGAGGTTATTGATGTAACACCCCGCCGATGCGTGCGCCACCACGACATCGTCGTCCTTCGTAAGGTAAATATCGCACTCCGACGCGTAGCAGCCCAGCCCGATGGCATAGTTGAGCGCCGCCACCGAATTGTCGGGGAACTGCCGTGTCCCGGCCTCCGTCGAACCGCCGCGGTGCGCGACGACACGGTTGCCGACCTCGGCCGGGGTTTTGATCTCGGTGCCGGGCTTCGACGGCCCCGTCCAGTCCTTCAGCGGATCTTCGTCGTCGCTGCATCCTGCCGCCAGGCCGGCTGCGACAAGGGTGAGGAGCATAAGCATTTTATCGTATTTCATAGGTTTTTCTTTTTTTTATTCGTTGTCGTTCCATGGCCGGAGCCCGGGCCGGACAGGGACGTTCTCCCGTCCGGCCCGCTCCGGATTCAGAAATTCTCGTAATTTTTCACACAGCGCACCGCGGCTCCCGAACCGTTGCCCACGTCGAACCCGTCGTCGAATACCATATCGGCCGAGGTCGTACAGTAGGCGCGCCACAGGGCCATCTTCGAGGCCGTCGTCTGTCCCATCATCGGAATCAGACAGTAGAAGCGCACGTTGCCCGAGTTGGCGCAGTAGTCGTAGCCGCTCTTGTAGAGGCGCCACCCCTGCGGGTAGAGGTTGAAAGCGAAGGCCTCGGCACCGTTCGAAATAACGGTCGCGGGGTTGAACTCGGCGTCCTGCCACTCCTTGCAGCGCAGGTGCGCCGCCACATTGGCCGCATTGCCCGAGGTCATGGCGCCGTACGATGCCGTCGCAGCCGCCACGGGGTAGTCCGAATAGCTCTTCGACGACTCCGCCACCGCGTAGATCAGGTCTTTCCAGTCGGACATGTTGGCGATATGCCAGCCGTAGGGACAGATGCCCTGCACCTGCATCGAGAGCGACGGGTGGTCGGCCTCGGCCTGCGTATTGCCGCCGTCGGAGGCCGCGTAGTCTTTCAGGTCGGCCTTGAGGATCGGTTCCAGCGTGATGCTGTTGCCCACGGCATCCACGACCACCGTCCCGGCGCCTCCCAGCGGGAAAGGCATCAGCAGGGCCGCGCTCAGCGCGCCGGCCGGGTCGCCCGTCAGCGTTTCGTACGAACTGTAAAGGCGTCCGTAGACCGAAGCGCGCGTCGTCACGCCGTCGGGCATCATCAGCTCCTTGAGCGTCCCGCCGTTCTCCTCGGTGTCATAGGCCGGGTTGCGCATCGAATACTCCGCTTCGTCGTAACCGCCCGTCTTCGAGCCCCCGACCAGACCGCTGCCCAGCTTGTAGGTGCCCATCGCCGCGCCGCCGTTCCAGTGCAGGCCGGTCGTCATCCACGTCTTGGTCTTTCCGTCACGCGTGACGTATTCCTTGGTGGGGTAGCCGGCCAGTTCCGATTCGGGCATGCTGTTCACGGTCGAGATGCGCGTGAACTCGGCCTTCGAGTCGGCTGCCACCACGTTGTTGTCGTCGTCGAGCGCGATCGTCACGCGCAGGGCGTTCATCCCCGCAATGCCGAACGTGAGCTCGGGCGCTGCGGCCTCGGCAGCCGCGTCGGCCAGTACGGTGAGTTTGCCGTCGGCCGTCAGCGCATAGCGCGGATAGGCGTCCGGCGTACGCGAAGTCGAGAGGATCACCTTGCCGCTGCGGAAATAGTGGTCGAGGCCGAACACCAGGTCGTTCTTGTTCATCTGTGCGGCATCGCCGAAGGCCGCAAAGTGGGGTATGCCCGACCCGTAAATAAACAGGTAGGTTTCGTTGGCCAGCTGCCGCACCTTGATCTGCCTTGTGGCGAGGCTCGTATCCTCCGTCCCGGCGCTCACGGTCACCGTCGCCTCCCGCATGTCGGTGGGCGAGGTGTTGTCCGAAGCCGCGAGGACGACCGTCCCGGCCTCCCTGTCGAGCGTGCAGGTGAGCCACTCCACGCCCTCTTCCAGCTCGGCCGTAACGGTCGAGGCGGGCATGTTGGTCTCGAAGGTCACAGTCACCTCGGCAGGCTCCAGGGCCATCATTTCGATGTCCGATTCCGTCGAGAGGGTGAGCGTGGCATCGGGTTTGAGCCCGACCTGCGTGATCGGAAAATCGACGCTTTCGCCCGTCTTGGAGAGCGTTACGCGCAGCGTTCCCGTGCGCTTGTAGTCCGTATTCGCGGAGCAGGTGATCCGCAGCGCCTTTTCGACCGCGCCGTCGGGCGAGGCCGTATGGTAGTCGAGCGTGGCCCAGTCGGTGCCGACCAGTTCGGCATACCAGTCGCTATACATTTTGCCGTAGGGGTTCACCGTCACGATGTAGGTGCCGAACGCCAGTCCGTCCGTCGTCCGCCCGTCGGCATCGAACCCGATCGCGGCGGGCGAAATCGAGATGCGCGCCTCCCGGCTCGTGTTGTCCGCATCGGTGCCCGACTCGTAACAGCCTGTGAATGCCGCCGCGGCGATGGCGAGCAGGCCGGATATGAATTTTCTCATAGCTGAATAGTTTTCTGTTGGGTAAATGGATTAAGACCAGCCTTCGGTCTGCCTGAGGTTGCTGTTCTTGTTGATCGCCGAGGTCGAGATCGGGAAGAGGTAGATGTTGGGGTTCGTCGAACCGCCCACGCCGCCCTCGACACCCGTATTGGGCCAGTATTTGAGCGGGCAGTAGGTGTCGATGTAACCCAGGCGGATGTAGGTGAACCACAGGTTGCCCTCCTCGGCGAATTCCCAGCGGTTCTCCGCAGCCAGCGCTTCGAGCACGTTCTGCTGCGTGGCCGAGGTGTAGAAGTCGGCCTTCCCGTAGGCGCGCTGGGCGACCACGTTCAGCTCCCCGAGCGCCTCCTTGTACTGTTTCCTGTAATAGTACAGCTCGGCACGGAACATATAGTACTGCGCATACCGGTAGAGGATCAGGTCGTCGTCGTAGAGCAGCGTTCCCGAAGACCAGTCGCCCGTGAACTTGTTGGGCCATCCGACCTTTTCGTACATGTCGCTCACGCCCGTGCGCTCCATATAGGTCACGTCGCTGCGCTGGTCGTTGTTCTGTTCCTTGTTCCGCTTCAGCTCGCCGATGAATTCGTCCGCATAACAGAACCACTGGTTGCTCGATACCGGCACGCCGCCCTCGACGTTGCGGTAGGAGGCCTTGACCTGCGTCGAGCCCCAGATGAAACGCTGGATGTAGCTGGCCGAATGCACCTCGTTCGTCGCATCGACATGCAGCGCGAAGGCGATCTCCTTGTTGGCCTTGTTCTTCACGTCGAACACGTCGGCGAACTTGCCGAGCAGCGGCGTGCGCGTAACGGCGTCGAGCGCCTCCCCGGCCATCGTCAGGTAGGAATTGCCGCCTTTCTGTGCGGCGTACATCCACAGCGCGAAGTCGGCCTTCAGCATGTTGATGTTGTCCACCGTGGCGTAATAGCAGCTCTTGGCGTTGGAAGTGATGTGCGTGAGCGCGCTTTCGATGTCCTGCGCCACCTGGGCGTATACCTCGGCCCGGGGCGAACGCGAAGGGTAAATCTCCCGCCCGGTGCTCTCGGTGGGCGTCAGGATGACGGGCGCGTCGCCCCATACGCGGGCGATCCAGTAGTAGACGTATGCCCGGACGAAATAGGCGTTCCCGAGGCAGTAGCTGCGCGTCTGGTCGGACATTTCGACCGACGGCGCGTACTTTATCACCGAGTTGCACTGGTTGATACAGGTGTAGAGGTTCGTCCAGCTTACCGACGACGTGCCTCCGTTGAGCAGGCTGTGCAGTACTTCCAGCATGTCCGAGTCCATCAGCGAACGGTTCGTACCGCGGTCCCACATGGCGGGCCCGACGCGCAGTTCGCCCCAGAAGAACTGGTTCGTGTAATTCTGCCGGAAGGCGTTGCGCAATTCGAAATAGATACCCGTCGTCGCGCCCGTGACGTCGCTTTCGTCCACCCACATGTTCGTCGTGTTGAGCTGGTCAGAGTTGACGATATCGAGCTCGCACCCCGCCATCGCCATCGAGGCGGCGCCTATCGCTGCAATATATAGCTTATGGAATTTCATATTCGTATATTCGATTTAGTTGTTGAGAATCATCCCGTTCAGAACGTGGCCTTCAGGCTGAACATCACCTTGCGCGTGGGCGGGTAAATGTTATAATCGGCCGAGCTGGTGTTCACCGCACTGTACATGCCCGTGCTCGATCCCGAGGAGGCCACCGCCGACTCGGGCGACACGCCCTTGACCTTCGTCCAGTATACCAGCGTGTTGCCCGATACCGAGACCGTCAGGTTGCCCAGCCCGAGCTTGCCGATCCACCGCTTGGGGAAGCTGTACGACAGCGTCACGTCGCGCAGGCAGAGGTAATCGCCCTTTTGCACGCTGATGTCCGAGATGCGCGAATAGTTCTTGTTGCCACCGTCGGCGTCGTTGGCCGACAGGCGCGCCAACTTGGTGTTGTCGCCCGGCTTCTGCCAGCAGTCGTTCGCATCGTAGATGAGGTTCCAGTTGCAGTTGCCCATCGAGGTTTGCAGGCCGCGCGTATACATGTAGTTGTAGACCGAGTGCCCCAGCGCATAGTCGACGTAGACCGACAGCGAGAGGTTCCTGTACTTGAAGGTATTGTTCATACCGCCGGTGGAGTGGGGCGTCACGTACCCCAGCAGGAACATGTCCTCGTCGTTGATCTGCTCGCTGCCGTCCGCCGTACGCGCCGACCCGGCGCGGTTGAGCCATTCGTAGTCGCCGATGTCCTTGCGGCCGGCGATAGAACGGCCGTCCGAACGGCGGATGCCGTGCGAATTGACGTCGTACAGCGCCGCGTCGGCCTGCGCCTCGGTTTCGATGATGTAGGCGGTCTTGTAGCCGTAGATGCGCCCCATGCGTTCGCCGACGGCCGTGCCGCCGAAACGGAATCCCGTCTCAGACATCGTGTACCCGCCGATACGCCATGCATCCTTGCCGTCGACGTCCTTGTACCTGTACTCGTCGGGGAGCGACAACACCTTGTTCATGTTGAACGAGTAGGTGAAGTCGGTCGTCCAGGTGAAGTTCTTGCTCTGGATGTTCACCGTCGAGAGTTCCACCTCGGCGCCGTAGAAGCGTACCGAACCGACGTTCTGCCGGGCCGAGCCGTAACCCGACGTATCGGGCAGCGTGACGCTGAAGAGCAGGTCGGTGGTCTTCTTGTTGTAATAGTCGGCCATCAGGCGGATGCGGTCGTTGAAGAATCCCATGTCGACGCCGATGTCCAGCTGGTGGGTGGTCTCCCATTTGAGCCTCATGTTGGGCAGCGCCGTGGGCAGGATGGCGCTCGCACCGTTGTAGATCGACGTTGCGCCGAACCCTCCGTAGGCATCGTAAAGGCCGATGTAGTTGTTACCCGTCAGGCCGTACGAGGCGCGTATCTTGAAGCTGTTGAAATTGCGCACGTTCCAGAATTTCTCCTCCGAGACCACCCAGCCGGCCGACGCCGCAGGGAAATATCCCCAGCGGTTTCCTTCGGCGAATTTCGACGAGCCGTCGGCGCGGAACGTGAACATGAAGAGGTACTTCTTCCTGTAGTCGTAGTTCAGGCGCCCGAAATAGGAGGAGAGCGCCTCGTTGGTGTTGGTGTCCGCCCAGCCCGTGGCGTCCGTCCCTGCGGCCAGCGTCGGCACCTTGTCCGAATCGGCGCCCGTGACCGTCAGCGAAAGGCCGTTGACCGTGTTTTTCATGTAGTCGAACCCGACCGTGCCCTCGATCGTATGATCCTGCGCGAAGGTCTTGCGGTAGTTCAGGTAGCCCTGCGTGCTGAAGCGGTTGGTCTGTCCCCACTTCTCGTAGGTGCGGCGCTGGTTGGAGATTGCGTTGCCCGCCAGGCGCTGGTTGTCGATCCTGTAATAGTTGTGGTTGGCAACCTGCATCACGGCGCGCAGCCCGTCGACGATTTCCCATTCGAGGTTGAAATTGGCCGTCATGCGGCGTGCCGTGTAGTTGCTCGTATAGTAACGGTCGAACCATGCGGCCGAGATGGTCGTGTTGTTGGTTCCCTGGGCGGGCGTGCCGTCATCCAGGTAGTCGCGGTGCGTGGCGGGCATGAACATGCCGCGGCCCACGGTCGTCCAGTAGGTGGCGATACCCGACGAGGGGAGCGTGTTGCCCTTCGTTTCCGAGTAGTCGAACACGGTCGTCGCCTTCAGGTTCCTGAGTATCTTGAACGAGGTGTTGCCGTGGAAGGTGAAACGCGAGAAATCGGTGTTGATGCCGATGCCGCCGTCCTTCGTGTAGCCGGCCGACGCGGCATACTGCACCTTGTCGTTGCCGCCGTTCACGCCGACGTAGTAGTTCATCCAGTACGAGTCGTCGAACCATTGCTTCTGCTGGTCGTTGTCCTGGTAGGCGATCAGTTTCGAGTGGTCGATGGGGTCGACCATCACCTTCCAGCCTGCGGGGACATCGGCCGGCGTATCCACGAATTTGGGCGTCCACACCGAATTGTCGCCGTTGCCGATACCGGCGGAGTTGGCGCCCGTCAGGATGCCCGAGCCGTAGGCGTAGGTCGAAGGGTATTCGTTCAGCATCGTGCGCATCGTGCGCAGGTAGTCGCCGCCGTCCATCAGGTCGAACCTCACGGCGGGCGAAGTCCATGCGGCCTGCGCCTCGAATGTCACCTGCGGGCCCCGTGCCATACTGCCCTTCTTGGTCGTGATGAGGATTACGCCGTTCGAGGCGCGGGCACCGTAGATACCCGCCGAAGCGGCGTCCTTCAGCACCTCGATCGACTCGATGTCATTGGGGTTCAGGCCGGTCATTTCACGGTTCACGCCATCGATGATAATGATCGGGGCGTTCGACTGGTTGATCGACGAACCGCCGCGAATCAGGAACACGGGGTCGGAACCCGGCTGGTTGTCGGCCGACGATACGCGCACGCCGCCGACACGTCCCTTCAGGGCATCGCCGATGGAGTTGACCGGTGCGCCGGCGAGTTTCTCGCCGTCCACCTTCGAAACTGCGGCCGTGATCGTGCGGCGCGACTGCGTGCCGTAGCCGATCACCACCACGTCGTCCACCATCAGCGCATCCTCTTCGAGCACAACGTCGATCGCCGAGCGGGTGCCTACGGGCACCTCCTGTTTCTTGTAGCCTATGAAGCTGAATTCGAGCGTCGCATCGGGGCCCGCCTGGATCGAATAGCGGCCGTCGGCCCCGGATGTCGCGCCGGTTGCGGTTCCCTTCACGATGACGGTGGCGCCGATCACCGGTTCGCCCTTCGCATCCCTGACCGCACCCGTTACGAGGTTGCCCTGCGCCTGCGCGTCCATCCCGCACAACACCAGAGCAATTATACATACACTTTTCAAAAGTGTCGTAAGGACTCTTTTCATAATAGGTTTCTTTCAGTTAAGTAATTAATGATTTGCCGGGCTATTTCTCCCCGAAGGTGATGCCCGACGACGAGCCCCCGTCCTGGAAGCCAACCGCCAGTTCCGCATAGTTCGTCCCGGTGAGTGCCGTGCCGTTCACCGAACCGCCTGCGGCGCTGTCCTCCACGCTTTTCTTGTTCCAGCCCACGAGCGCCCCCGCATGCAGCGCACATGCCACCGCGCCGAAATTCCTGCATCCGGACACGGCGCCCACGTCGTTGCGCCCGATGATGCCCCCGGCCGCCAGCAGCGCCGAAGTGCCCTCGACGGTGGCCTGTACCGCACCGTTGTTGACATTGCCCGTGACGGCCGACTTGTCCTTGGTATTGTAGTCGTAGCCGACGATGCCGCCCGCATAGGAGCTCTTGCCCGCCTGGGCATTGTGCATCCAGACCGCACCGTCGTTGGTGTTGTTGGTCGCATTGCCCGACTTGATGATGCCCGCGATGCCTCCGGCGCCGATATTGGCGTTGCTGGAATTTACCGTCGCCCAGACCTTGCCGCTGTTCGTGCAGCCGTTGGTCACCGCCGTGCCGTCCGTGCCGTCGTAGAAACCCACGATGCCGCCTGCGGCCTCCCAGTTGTTGGCCGTCGCCGTATAGGCCAGGGTGATGTCGCCGCTGTTCGAGCAGTCGTCTATCGTGCTGGCGTTGTGCGTACCGACGATACCGCCGATGCGGGTCACCTGCAGCTTGTCGGAGCTGACGGCCGCCCTGTTGGCACAGCCCGTGACCTTCGCCCCGCTGTACGTCTGCCCCGCGATGCCGCCGATGCAGAGGTAACCCGCGCCTGCGGCATTGGCCTGCACGAATTTCACCTCGGCTTCGTTCGTGCAATCCCGGATCGCCGCCGCATAGTTCACGCCCGCGATCCCGCCGATGAAGCAGTTGCCGTTCATGTTCGAGACGACGGTGCCTTTGTTGGTGCAGTTGTCGATCACCAGCGTCGGGCAGCTGTCCACGATATAGGCGACGATGCCGCCGATGCGGTGGGCTGCCGACGTGCCCGCGTTGTCGAACCGGATCTCGCCCGCATTGGTGCAGTTGCTGATGGTCGTATTGACCGCGGTCTTCATCACCGAGGCCGTAATTCCCGCCACGGCGTTGCCCAGCCCGAGCGAAGTCATCACCGGGCCGTGGTTGTGGCATCCGTCCAGCGTGATCGCCCCGGCCGCGTCGCCCGAGCCGTCGACGATGCCCGCGATACCGGCCACATAGCTCGCCACGCCCGCCGTCGCCACGTTGCTCACCGCGCCGTAGTTCCTGCAGCCGCTCATCTTCCCGTTATACAGGCTGCCGACGATGCCGCCCGTGCGCGACTTGCATCGGGAATCCGCCGTGACGGTCACGGGTACGAAGCTGGTCACGCCGGTGAGCGTATTGTTCGATTGTGCGACGATGCCCGCATAACACCACGTATCGGTGTCGGCGCTGTATTTGAGCTCGATGCGGCTCGTCCCGTCATAGGAGGTGCCGTCCTTCGACCCGAAAACCACATCCGAGATCGCCCCCTTGGCATAGGCGAAGAACCCGGCATAACGCCCGTCGGCCGATACGTTGATATTGTAGATACGGTGGCCGTTGCCGTTGAACGTCCCCGTGAAATTCTCGACCGGCGTCCACGGGACATTCCGCATGTCGATGTCGGCCTGGAGGTCGACGATGGCACCGCCGTTGTCGTCGGCGCACTCCTGCGCGAAGTTCACCATGTCTTCATAGGTGGCGATCCTCAGCCGGAAGAAAAGCTCGGTCGCGGCTCCGACGCAGTTCCCCGCAAAGGCCACTTCCTGCGTTTCGAACAGGTTTTTGACGAAGACGCTCCCGTCCGTACAGGAGATCGTCGCCTTCAGCCCGCCGTCCACCTTCGTACCGCTGACGATCAGGAAATTCACCGTCTGGGCCTGCACCAGCGACATTTCGCCGATCTCCATCGTGAGGATGTCCGACACCGCGGCATCCTCGCCGACAGTCACCGCACCCGTCCGGGGATCGACCACGGCCTCCGATACGGCCAGGTGCCCCTCCACACCGTCGGGGTCGACCGGTTCGAGCGTGATTTTCGAAATGGTCTTCGAAGCCTCCTCGCCGATCGTGAGCGACAGCACCGAAGCCAGCGGCTTGAAGTGCAGGCCGAGGCTGCCCTGGGCGGGTGCGGCGTCGGCCGCATAGGCATACATCGGCAGGGTAGCGCCCGTCTGGTCGGCACCGACCGCAAATACGCCGTCGACGGCCTTGAAATAGGCCGTCACTTCGCCGCGAGCGTCCGCGGGCAGCGAGAGGGCCATCGGATGGAACTCGACACCGTTGCCGGCATCGTAGGTTTCGTACACATAAGAGATCCCCTTGTAGCCGACGACGATCTGGTCGCCTTCCTGCCATAGGGGAGCATACGCCTCGCCGTCCCCGGTAGCGGACGGGATCGCATCGATCGTCGCGAGGATCGTCACGGCATCCGCCGAAGGTTCGTCCACGGGGGATACCTTCGGATGCGTGTTGTCCTCCGAACAGCCTGCGATCGCCAGCATTGCTGCTGTGAAAAGAAAAATTTTTCGCATGGTTTTGTTTTGTTGGTTAAGAAATATTTGGTTGGTGGAAATACGGGTTGCAGGGTTTGCCCGGCGCGGGCAAACCTTTCGTACGGCTGTCGCGCACCGGCTCTGACGGCGGAAAAACACACTTAAAGCCATCGTGCAGGTAAATCATACGATATACTTATATATCAAATTTATGGCACCTCTGCAAATGAGGGTGTGGTCGGCGGCTGAAGGCGCCTTCGGAAATGTCGCTTCCATCGGTCGAGTAGTTTAGGCGGTGTTCATAGATACATACAGCCGACCCGCTCAAACCACTTACCGGAAATTGAAAAAATCGGGAGCAGGATCAAACGAAAAAGCGCCGGGATACTATGTATCCCGACGCCTTGGGGTCTGTGCCGCTCCGGCCTATACGCCCCGCATGAAGAGCAGCGAAAGCAGCAGCAACAGTTGTTCCTTGGAGAGTTTCCGGCGCAGTTGCTTGAGCGCCGCATACATGTGGTTTTCCACCGTGCGCGGCGAAATGCCCAGCTGCTCTCCGATCTCGCGGTTCGAAAGGTCTTCGATGTAGCTCAGACGGAACACTTCGCGGCATTTGGGCGGCAGCGACTCGATGGCCGCATCGAGGCTGGCGCGCAGGTCGTCGTTGTAGAGTTTCTGCACGACGGGGCTGTTGTCGGGTGCATAGTACGAACTGCCCAGCGCGGCGATGCGCTCCCGGTAGTAGGCGCCGTATTCGCCGGCGCGCCTGTTCTTGTCCAGGTAGTTGAGCGAGCGGTTGTAGACCGAACGCAGCAGGTACTTGTACAGCGAGTTCGAATCGTCGAGCGTCTCCCGCCGCTGCCATACGTTGTAGAACACGTCCTGCACCACGTCCTCGGCCCAGTCGTCTCTGAGGAACAGACGGGCGTAGGAAACCAGCATGGCGTAATATTTCCGGCACAGTTCGTCGAACGCCTTGCGGTCGCCCGCGCGAACCCGTGATATTAGCGAGATTTTCTCCATCGGATAATCAGATTCGGTACAAAAATAAACATTCTCGCCGAACGAAACAATGTCCGGTCCCTTTTTTAATTTTTTTGTAATCCGGTTAGGTGGTTTCCCGCGATCGGTTGTATTTAATATGACACGACCAAACTACACGACCGATGAGAAAAAACCTTACCCTCGCATTTTTTGCCCTTTTCTGTGCCCTGACCGCCGCCGCACAACTGCATAACGACGATGTCCACGTCCATGAGGCCGTCAGCCGCCAGAACTACCGCCAATACCTCCGCATACCCGACATCGGCGGCTATATCACGCTCAAATGCGATTTCCACGTCCATTCCGACATCTCCGACGGACAGGTGTGGCCCGTCGGCCGGGTCAACGAAGCGTGGAACGACGGACTGGACGCGATCGCCATGACCGACCACATCGAGGTGCACAAGAACGCCGACATCATCCGTTGCGGCCTCAATAAACCCTACGAACTGGCCAAGGCACGCGGCGACATGATCGGGATGATCGTGATCCCCGGTGCGGAAATCACCCGCAAGAAGCCGTTGGGGCACATCTGCACGCTCTTTATCCGGGATGCCGACAAACTCGACGTCGAGGACGAGATGCAGGCCGTCGAGGAGGCCTGCCGCCAGGGCGCCTTCCTGCTGTGGAACCATCCCGGCTACCCCGACCGGAAAAGCGACATCTATCCCGTCCACGAACGCCTGATCGCCCAGGGCAAACTCCGCGGCGTCGAGGTGTTCAACAAGACCGAATCCTATCCCCGCACATTCGACTACGCGGTTCAGTACGGCCTCGTGCCGTTCGCCAACAGCGACATACATTATATGAGCGGGAGCATCTATCCCGTGCGCGGCAGCCGTCCGATGACCCTGGTCTTCGCCACCGCCCGCACGGCCGGGGCGATCCACGAAGCGCTCCTCGCCGGGCGGGCCCTGGCCTGCTTCGACGGCAACCTGATGGGGCGCGGGGAGTACATCGGCCAGATGATAGACGCTGCGCTCGAAATCCGCGAGATACGCCAGGCCAGCAAGACCAAACGCACGTTCGAGATCGCCAACAAGTCCGACCTGCGTTTCGCCGTCCGTCCGGCCTCCTACGACTATCCCATGCCCGTCTATGCGGGGCAGGTGCTGCGCATCGACATCACACAGGGCGAGGAGGTCGAATTTACGAACTGCATCCTCGGCAAGGGCAGGTATTACACCCGCATATTCTGGGAATAGGGCGCAGGGGCTCAGCGCTGCGACGGGCCGCGGCAACCGATACGGTATTTTGTTACAGAAGCTATATTTAAACCACGAATGCAATGAAGAAAGCTATTCAATTCGGAGCCGGGAATATCGGCCGCGGATTTATCGGCGCCGTGCTGGAACAGGCGGGTTACCATGTGGTATTCGCCGATGTGAACGAACAGGTCGTCGCGAGGATCAACTCGGACAGGGCCTATACGGTTCAGATCATGGACACGGTCTGCGAGCAGATGCGCATTACCGACATTTCGGCAATGGACTCCCGGAGCCCGGAACTTGCCGCCCAGATCGCCGGGGCGGAACTCGTCACCACGGCGGTGGGGCTGACCGTGCTGCCCCGCATCGCCGGAGCCATCGCGGCGGGTATCGCCGCACGCAGGGATGCAGGCGTCACCGAGCCGCTCAATGTCATCGCCTGCGAAAACGGCGTCCGCGCCACCACACAGCTCCGGGAGGCTGTCCTCAAGCACCTCGACGAGGCCCAGCGTGACTGGTGCGAGCAGTACGTCGGCTTCCCCGACTGCTCGGTCGACCGCATCGTGCCGCCGGTCAAGAGCGAGAACCCGATCGACGTGGTCGTCGAACGCTTCTTCGAATGGAACGTCGAGCGCGCCGCATTCAAGGGCGCCGTGCCCGAAATCCCCGGCATGAATCCGGCCGACAACCTGATCGCCTATATCGAGCGCAAGCTCTTCACGCTCAATACCGGCCACGCCATCACGGCTTACCTGGGACGAATGAAAGGCTACATGACCATCTGCCAGAGTATCTCCGACGAACATATCCATACCATCGTGAAAGCCGCCATGCGCGAAAGCGGACGGGGGCTGGTGGCGCTCTACGGCTTCGACCGCGACGCCCACTTCGCCTATATCGACAAGATCATCGGGCGCTTCCGCAACCCCTACCTCTGCGACGACGTGACCCGCGTGGGACGCGAGCCGCTGCGCAAGCTTTCGGCAGGCGACCGCCTCGTCAGGCCCATCCTCACGGCCCGCCGCTACGGTATCGGCACGCCCGACCTGCTGCTGGGCGTCGGCGCCGCGCTGCATTACGACAACCCCGAGGACGTGCAGAGCGTGGAAATGCGCCGTCTGGTCGAAAAAGAGGGTGTCAAGGCCGCCCTGGCCCGCATCGCCTCCCTTCCCGACACCGACCCGCTGCTGCCGCTCGCCGCACAGGCCTACGACGAAGTGGAACGTATCATCGCCAAAATCCCCGAAGCACAATGAAAAGACCGAGCCCCCTTCTCCTGCTCCTGGCCGTATGCTGCGCCGCCGTGCTGCCCGCGTGCGCCCAGGCCCCGATACCGCACGCCGTGCGGATCGGGTCGATCGAAGAACTGCAAGCCTATTTCACCTATGACCCCGGCCGTGACATCATCGTCAGCGGACACCGCGGGGGCATGATGCCCGGCTATCCCGAAAACTGCATCGAATCGTGCGAAAAGACGCTGTCGATGATGCCGACCTTCTTCGAGGTCGACTTCAGCTTCACCCGCGACAGCGTCATGGTACTGATGCACGACCTGACGATCGACCGCACGACCACCGGCAAGGGGCGCGTGGCCGACTATACCTACGAAGAGCTGCAACAGTTCTGCCTCGTAGACCGCGACCGCAACGTCACCCCCTACAAGATCCCGCGCCTGAAAGACCTGCTGGAATGGGGCAAGGACAAGGTCGTCTTCAATTTCGACAACAAGTACATCAACACCCGAGGCGTGAGCGACGAGGTGCGCCGCGCCAGCCTCGACTACTATATCAAGCAGTTGCAGCCGGGCGGCGACTGGTCGATGTACCACAACATCATGCTGAGCGTCCGCTCCGTCGAAGAGGCGCTCTACTACTGGGAGCACGGCATCCGCAACGTCATGTTCTGCGTCGAGATCAGCTCGATGGAACATTTCAGGGCTTACGACGCATCGCCCATCCCCTGGAAATACATCATGGCCTATATCCGCCTGGCCGTAAATCCCGACCTGCAACCGGTCTACGACCTGCTGCACGCCGAGGGCGTCATGACGATGACCTCGATCACCGGCTCGTCCGACAAGGTGAAAAACCCCTACGACCGCCGTGTGGCCTACCTGCGCGAGCTGGTCGCCGAACCCGACATCATCGAGACCGACTACCCGTCGGAATTCATCGGCCTGCCGTGGTCGCGCGATGCGATCCACGCCCTGCAGGAAGCTGCGATGCGCAGCCACCGCACCAACCTGAAGTAAAACCCGAACCAACCTGAATAAATGTCTGCAAAACAACTCAATCCGGCCTATGACGGCATGACAGACCAACAGGTCAAGCGTTTCAAATACTGGGAATTCCGCACCATGGCGATGTGCATCTTCGGCTATGCGCTCTTCTATTTCGTGCGTAAGAACCTGAGCATCGCCATGCCTTATCTCAACGAGGAGATGGGCATCTCGAAATCCGACCTCGGCCTGTTCCTCACGCTCCACGGGCTGATCTACGGGCTCTCCAAATTCTTCAACGGCATCTGGGGCGACCGCAGCAACGCACGCTATTTCCTGGTGACGGGGCTCGTCTTCTGCGGCATCTGCAACCTGCTTTTCGGGTTCAGTTCGTCGGTGCTGGTGCTGGGTATCTTCTGGGTACTCAACGGCTGGTTCCAGGGCATGGGCGTCCCGCCTTGTACGCGGCTGATGACCCACTGGATCGTCCCCGAGCGGCTCGCCACCAAGATGTCGGTCTGGAACACCTCCCACTCGATCGGTGCCGGCCTGGCCATCATCTTCTGCGGCTATGTCGTCAGCCTGAACTGGGGCGCATGGTTCGACGCCTCGTCGATCCTCTCGCAGCACTGGCGCTGGTGTTTCCTGCTCCCGGCGACGATCGCCATCCTGGGCGCCGCCGTCGTCTGGGCTTTCGTGCGCGACACCCCCTCGTCGGTAGGGCTGCCCGAACTGAAGACCGGCAAGGCGGCCCCGGCCGACGCCAAACCGCATACCAAGGCCGAGGAAAAAGCCGAACACAAGGCGTTCCTGCGCCGCAAGGTCTTCCTGAACCCGACGATCTGGATCATTGCCGTGGGCAATTTCTTCGTCTACATCGTGCGCTTCGCCGTGCTGGACTGGGGACCCACGATGCTCAAGGAGCACCTTCACATGGACATCAGCCACGCCGGATGGACGGTCGCGGCATTCGAAATCGCCGGCATCGCGGGTATGCTCGCCGCAGGCTGGGCCACCGACCGTTTCTTCGGCGGCCGCGCGCCCCGCACCTGCGTGATCTGCATGCTGATGACCGCGCTCTGCCTCGTGGGGCTCTATACCCTCAATGAACATACGCCTCTGGCCGTTGCCATCGCCATCCTGATGTCGGCCGGATTCTTCATCTACGGCCCGCAGGCCCTCGTCGGCATCGCCGCGGCGAACATCGCCACCAAGCGCGCCGCCGCCACGGCAGGCGGTTTCTGCGGCCTGTTCGGCTACGGCAGTACGATCGTCTCGGGCTGGGGGATGGGTATGCTGGTGCAGTACACCGACTGGAGCGTAGCGCTCTACACGCTGGTCGGCATGGCGCTTGTCGGCACGGCGGTCTTCGCCGCCGCATGGAAGGCCAAGCCGAACGGCTACGACGACTGACGCAGTTTTAGGTTAATGATAATTGTGTGTAGAGAAACCCCCGCAGACTTCCTTGACTGCGGGGGTTTCCGTTGGTTGGATCTCTCGGGCGGGTCGGTTCGCACAGCCGTCCAGACAGCTCTTTTCCGGCAGGCCGCGCCGGGAGGTTATTCCACCGTCACCGACTTGGCCAGGTTGCGCGGCTGGTCGACGTTGCGGCCCTTGTTGACGGCGATGTAATATGCCAGCAGCTGCAACGGCACCGACACGACGATCGGCATCAGGCAGTCGGTGACCACCGGCACCTCGATCGTATAGTCGGCACTGCGGCGCACATGCGTGTCGTCGCGGGCGATCACGGCGATGATCTTGCCGCCCCGGGCGCGGATCTCCTCGATGTTGCTGGCCGTTTTCTCGTAGGTGTTGTCCGGCGTTGCGATCGCCACGGTCGGCATCTCGTTGTCGATAAGCGCGATGGCGCCGTGTTTCATCTCGGCGGCGGGGTAGCCCTCGGCGTGGATATAGGAGATCTCCTTCAATTTGAGCGCCCCCTCGAGCGCCGTAGGGTAGTTGTAGCCGCGCCCCAGGTAGATGAAGTTGTGCGCATAGGTAAATATCTTCGAGAGGTCGGCGATCCGGTCGCCCAACCCGAGCACGTCCTCCAGCACGGCGGGCAGTTCCAGCAGTCCCTTCGCCACTTCGCGGTAATACTCTTCCGTCACGGTGCCCTTTTCGCGGCCTACGGCCAGCGCCAGCATCGCCATGACGGTCACCTGTCCCGTGAAGGCCTTGGTCGAAGCCACGCCGATCTCGGGCCCTACATGGATGTATGCCCCCGAGTCGGTCGCCCGGGCGATGGACGATCCCACGACGTTGCAGATGCCGAAGACGAATGCCCCGGCCTTGCGGGCCAGCTCCACGGCGGCCAGCGTGTCGGCCGTCTCGCCCGACTGCGACACGGCGATCACGATGTCGTCGGCATTGATGATCGGGTTGCGGTAGCGGAATTCCGAAGCATACTCCACCTCCACGGGGATCCGGCATATATTTTCGATCAGGTGCTCGCCGATCAGCGCCGCATGCCACGATGTCCCGCACGCCACGAATACGATGCGGCGGGCCGCGAGGAATTTCCCGCGGTTGTCGATCACGCCCGACAGCTTCACCTCGTACGTATCGGGGCTTATGCGTCCGCGGATACAGTCTACGATGGTCTTGGGCTGCTCGTATATCTCCTTGAGCATGAAATGCGGGTAGCCGCCCTTTTCCAGCTGCGAGATGCTCATCTGCAGTTTCTTGATATCGACCCGGCCCTCGTGGTTGTCGAGCGTGACGATCTTGAGGGGCTTATGGCGGTTGATGACGGCAATCTCGCCGTCGTTCACATAGACGAAATCCTGCGTGTATTCGATGACCGAAGCGGCGTCCGAGCTGAGGAAAAATTCCCCTTCGCCGATGCCGATGGCCATCGGGCTGCTCTGGCGCGCGGCGATGATTTCGTCGCGGTTGCCCTTCTCGATCACGGCGATGGCATAGGCGCCTACGACCTGCCGCAGGGCCTGCTGCACGGCTTCGAGCAGCGTGCAGCCGCCCGTCGTGCGGATGTACTCGATCAGGTTCACGAGCACCTCGGAATCGGTGCTGCTGCGGAACGTGTAGCCGTTCTCCTCGAGCGCGTCCTTGAGCACCCGGTAATTCTCGATGATGCCGTTGTGTATCAGTGCGATGTTCTCCGATTCGGAGTAGTGCGGATGGGCGTTCACGTCGTTCGGCACGCCGTGCGTCGCCCAGCGCGTATGCGCGATGCCGATGCTTCCGCCCAGCTCCTTGCCCTCGAGGAAATGCTCCAGGTCGGAGACCTTGCCCTTACACTTGTATACGTTGAGTGCACCGTCCTTGCCGACCATGGCGACCCCCGCGCTGTCGTATCCGCGGTATTCGAGCCGGTGCAAACCCTTCAACAGAACCGGACAGGCCTCGCGTCCCCCGACATATCCTACAATCCCACACATTCGTTCTCAAAATTTTTATCCTGCCAAAAATAAGAAAAAATTTTAAAGACAGATTCCCGCCGTAAATAAAAAAGGACATCCGGGCATAATTTTGCGCCATTTGCCGCAAACGGGCAACTGCCTCCGGGGCGCAAAAAACGGGATGCGAATCGAATGTCCGCACCCCGTAATAATGGTTGCCTGCCGTCACAGCCCCGTGCTGCCCGGCCTATCGGATATATTTGAGCATCTCCCCGACGAGCACCTCGTTGCCCGCGGCCTGCGAGACACCGCGGTTGCGCCTGAAATCGCAGACGACGCCCCCGGCTTCCCGCACGATCAGGTTCGCGGCACAGACATCCCACTCGTGCAAATCCAGCTCCCAATAGCCGTCCAGCAGCCCCGCCGCGATGCAGCTCAGGTCATAGGCCGCCGATCCCAGCCGCCGTATGTCGCGCACATAGGGTACGATCCGCGCGACGTTGTCGCTGTTGTTGTCCGGATTGACATCCTTGTCGTAAGGGAAGCCCGTGGCGAGCACCGACGTGGCGAGGGTCTGCTTGGCGGAGACTTGCAGCCGCTTCACCTCGCCTGAACGGCTCTTCATGTAAGCCCCGCCGCCTTTCGACGCCCAGAATAGCTCCCCGAGGTAGGGTGCATAGACCACCCCGGCGACGGTTTCCCCCTTGTGCTGGAGTGCGATCGACACCGAGAAGATCGGCAGCCCCTGACTGTAATTGGTCGTGCCGTCGAGCGGGTCGATCACCCAGCGGTAATCGCTCCCCGCCGTGCCCATTACGCCGCCTTCTTCGCCCAGTATCCCGTGACCGGGATAGCGCCCGAGGATCGCCTGCACGATGTAGGCTTCGCTCTCCTTGTCGGCCCGCGTCACCACGTCATACGCGTTCGATTTGGTCTCTATCCCCAGATCGTCGCCCCGAAAATAGGCGAGTTGTATCTCCCCGGCCCCCTTTGCGAGCGGAAAAATGAAATTCAGGAATTCGTCGTACATGGCGCTATTTCTCCGCTGCGAAATACTTGTAGAACAGCGGGATGGTCTCCACGCCCCGGTCGAACTGCTCCAGCCCGTAGCTCTCGTTGGGCGAGTGGATCGCATCCTCCGCGAGCCCGAAGCCGATGAGCAGCGACTTGATGCCCAGGATCGACTCGAACCCGCTGATGATCGGGATCGAACCGCCCGAATAGAAGGGCAGGGGTTTCTTGCCGAAGGTCTCGGCGATGGCCTTCTGAGCGGCCTTGTAGGCCGGCATGTCGGTCGGTGCCACGTAGGGCATGCCGCCGTGCAGCGATTTCACTTTGACCTTCACGCTCTTGGGCGCTATCGACCTGAAATATTTTTCGAACAGCCTGCTGATCTTGCGGTAGTCCTGGTTCGGCACCAGGCGCATCGAAATCTTGGCCGAGGCCTTCGACGGGATCACCGTCTTGGTTCCCTCCTCGGTGTAGCCGCCCCAGATGCCGTTGACGTCGAGCGACGGGCGTACGCCGGTGCGTTCCAGCGTCGTATAGCCCGCTTCACCCTCCACGTCGCCGATCGACAACGATTTCTTATAGCCCGCGAGGCTGAACGGGGCCTTGTTGAACGCCTTGCGCTCGGCAGGCGTCAGTTCGCGCACGTCGTCGTAGAACCCGGGGATCGTCACGCGGCCGTCCTTGTCCACGAGCTGTGCCACGAGGCGCGTCAACACGTTGGCCGGGTTGGCCACGGCGCCGCCGAACAGCCCCGAGTGGAGGTCTTTGTCGGGGCCCGTCACCTCGACCTCCATATAGGCCAGCCCGCGCAGGCCGCAGGTGATCGACGGGGTCTGCATCGAGATCATCGAGGTGTCCGACACCAATATTATATCCGCCTTGAGCATTTTTTTGTTCTGTTCGCAGAACTTGTAGAGGCTCGGCGAGCCGATCTCCTCCTCGCCTTCGAGCATGAATTTCACGTTGCAGGGCAGGCACTCC